>Ga0210395_10005085_pt1 | contig 10083 bp, 8 predicted proteins | sample IncBWH4OmetaG_FD_150861 | JGI IMG/M metagenome (GOLD analysis project Ga0210395, IMG submission 150861) | Forest soil microbial communities from Barre Woods Harvard Forest LTER site, Petersham, Massachusetts, United States - Inc-BW-H-4-O ...
CGATGCTGCGCTGTTAGGAGGAGTCAAGAGGGAGCGGATCGTGCTCGATCCCGGGTTTGGATTCGGCAAGAGCTTTCAGGAAAATTACCCGCTGCTCAAGCGCTTCGATGAGTTACACGAGCTGCGGTATCCGTTGCTGGCGGGGATGTCGCGCAAGTCTTTCATCGGGCGTGCGCTGGCCCGGAATGGAAGCGACGCACCAGTGAGCGACCGGCTCTACGGCACACTCGCGGCGGAGACGGCGGTCATCCTGAAGGGAGCGCACATCGTTCGCACTCACGACGTGCGAGCGTGCGCTGACGCGGTGCGGATAGCCGATGTCGTGGTGAGTTAGGTGAGGGCTCGATCACTATGAATAAGCTGAGTCCCTTCGTGTACCTTTATGTCCTTCGTGGTTCTCGCATTTGTACTGCATCAACCACAAAGGCCGCGAAGGTACACAAAGGAAGCCCTCTAAATGCCGCCACCTCGGCGAGTCGTCACGCGCTCTGTTGAGTCGCTTCAACGCTGCTATAATGAAGGATTGCGCTCATGAGCAGGAAGCGTTTAGTGCGTTCGACCACGGTGCTTTGTGTCCGGCGTGACGGCCATGTGGTGATGGCCGGCGACGGGCAAGTCACGCTCGGCGAAGGCGTGATCAAACATACCGCCAAGAAAATCCGGCGTTTATACCAGGACAAGATTCTGGCCGGATTCGCGGGTTCGACTGCGGATGCATTTTCGCTATTCAGCCGCTTCGAAGCCAAGCTGGAGCAGTATCATGGCAACATCGGGCGGGGAGCGGTGGAACTGGCGAAGGATTGGCGGACGGACAAGTTCCTGCGGCATCTGGAAGCGTTGCTGCTGGTTTCCGACAAGGAGCAGACTTTCCTGTTGAGTGGCCAAGGCGATGTGATCGAGCCAGATGGTGGAATCGCGGCCATCGGCAGCGGCGGACCCTATGCGCAAGCGGCAGCGCAGGCCCTGGCGGCGCACACTCAACTATCCGCCCACCAGATTGCGGAAGAGGCAATGAAGATTGCCGGCAACATGTGCATTTATACGAATGACAAAGTGACGATTGAAGAGCTTTAGTCGTTAGTCGATGGCCGTTGGTTGTTTGCCAAACCAGTTCAGACTAACGACCAACGACTAGCGACCAACGACGGATTTATGGCCATTTATTTACCCGGAACCGTAGACGAAGAACAGATTGCTCTCGACGAACTCACGCCGCGCGAGATCGTTGCCGAACTCGACAAGCACGTCATCGGACAGAAAGATGCCAAGCGCGCGGTGGCGATTGCGCTGCGCAACCGCATGCGGCGGCAGAAGCTTGCGCCGGATCTTGCCGAAGAAGTGATTCCCAAGAACATCATCATGATCGGTCCCACAGGCGTGGGCAAGACCGAGATCGCTCGCCGGCTGGCGAAGCTCGCCAACTCGCCTTTCCTCAAAGTAGAAGCGTCGAAATTCACTGAAGTCGGATATGTGGGGCGGGACGTTGAATCCATGATCCGTGATTTGGTTGAGATCGCGATTGAGATGGTGCGTGAGGAAAAGCTTGAAGACGTGGCCGACAAGGCCGAATTGAATGCCGAGGAACGCTTGTTGGATATCCTCTTGCCACCGCCCGCTCCGGTTCGACCTCCAGAACCTGCGCAGGCTGGCTTCATCCTCGAAGGAACGACTTCATCTTCATCTGGTGAATCGCAGAGCCGGACCCGCGAGAAGCTTCGCCAGCAATTGCGCGAGGGCAAACTGGACGAACGCACAGTCGAAATCGATGTGCGCGAGCGTGCGTTCCCATCTTTCGAAATCATCTCCAATCAGGGTGTCGAGGAGATGGACGTCAACATCAAAGACATGTTGCCCAACATCTTCGGCCAGCGTACGAAGAAGCGGAAGATGAAGGTCAACGAAGCGTTTGAGTATTTGATCCAGGAAGAAGAACAGCGGCTGATTGATATGGATCAGGTGACGCGAACTGCTATTGATCGTGTAGAAGATTCTGGCATCATTTTCCTCGACGAGATCGACAAGATTGCAGGACGGGAAAGCGGCCACGGACCCGACGTTTCGCGCGAAGGCGTGCAGCGTGACATCCTGCCCATCGTGGAAGGAACCACGGTGAATACCCGCTACGGCATGGTTCGTACAGACCACATTCTGTTTGTGGCGGCGGGAGCGTTCCACGTTTCCAAACCGAGCGATTTGATCCCGGAACTACAGGGCAGGTTCCCCATTAGGGTCGAGCTACAGTCGCTTACCATGGATGACTTCATCCGGATTCTGACTGAACCAAAGTCTTCTCTGGTAAAGCAATACACCGCGCTACTCGAAACCGAGAGCGTAAAGCTGGAATTCACCAAGGATGCGCTGGAAGAGATTGCACGCTTCGCCTTCCGCGTCAACGAAGGCACGGAGAACATTGGGGCGCGCCGCCTGCACACCATCATGGAACGCGTGCTGGATGAGATCAGCTTCGACGCCCCGGATAAAAAGGGCGAACACTTTAAAGTTGACGCTGATTATGTGCGCCACATGCTGGCCGACATTGTGAAGGACCAGGATCTGTCGCGCTACATTCTGTAGGGTTAGCAATCCATCTCCAAGGTTTTGCCCTTCTGATAACCTTGTTCTTCTGCCGATGAGGCAATCCATTGCGAAGCTCATGTTATTGCTGTCTGGCACCGCTGCCCTTGTGAGCTGCGGCGTTCCCGGCATTCCTAAGCCACCATCGTTGGATCTTCCCCAGCCGGTCACCGATCTTCGGGCAGTACGCAAGGGCGACAGCGTTTACCTTGATTGGACTGTGCCCACTGAAACTACGGATCGGCTCGCGGTGCGGCACCCAGGCCCGACTCGGATTTGCAGAAGTCTGAATGCTGCGATCGGCGAGTGCGCGAATCCCGCTGGAGAAGTCCCTGCGCCGCAGCTTCCCGGAACAGGTCCTCCGCAAGCTAAGTCCGCGAAGACTAGCGCGACTACGCAAGCGAACTACACAGATCGTCTTCCGCCAACACTCCTGGTTGAGAACTCTGGTGCGCGGATTTTTTACGCGGTTTCAGTGCTGAACAGCAAAGGCCGGACCGCTGGAATATCGAATGTCGTGTCGGTTCCGGCGATTCCGGCTTTGCCCCCGCCTTCCGACTTCCGAGCTCAAGTCGCGCCGGAAGGCGTGATCTTGAGTTGGACGAAGATCCCACTTGGGGCCGAAACTCCGGGGTTGCGATACATTTATCGCGTGTATCGTCGCCCGGAAGGCGGGAATACGGACACGGTGGTGGGAGAAGTACCGCTGGACGCGTCATCCGCCACGGCGCTTGTCGATCATAGCTTCGAGTGGGAGCAAACCTACTTGTATCGTGCGACCGTGGTCACCTTGATCCACGAAGAGGGAAAACCCGAAACTCAGTTTGAAGGCGATGACTCGCCTGCGGTCAGAGTATTCGCTCATGATGTGTTTCCGCCCGCCGTCCCCACTGGCCTGCAGGCAGTATTTTCGGGCGCAGGTCAGCAACCGTTCATTGACTTAATCTGGGCTCCGGACACCGATGCGGACCTTGCGGGTTACAACGTCTTCCGCCACGAAGCAGGCGCTGAGCCAGTGAAAATCAATGCAGCGCTGGTGAAGATGCCGGCGTTTCGCGACATGAACGTTGCGTTCGGAAGGACTTACTTCTATTCCGTTTCAGCCGTCGATATACGTGGGAACGAAAGTGCGCGGTCACAGGAGGCGAGCGAAGCTGTACCATAAGGCAGCAGTAGCGATTGGCATTCAGCATTTGGTCCTACGACTCTGCTAAGTGCTAAATGCCAAGTGCTAGAGGCTGGGTTCTTATGAAATATTGCGGGTTCCAACTTAACGGACAATCTCATTACGGCTTGGTTGAGACGGTCGCGGGGGTGGAGCAGATCACGAGATTGCTGCTGAAGCGGCCGGAGGAATCCGACGGCGACATCGAGGATTTGCCTTCCAAGCGCATGGACCCGCTTGCTTTGTCCGAAGCGGCGTTGCTCGCTCCAGTGCGCCCGTCGAAGATTGTGTGTGTGGGCCGCAACTATCGCGAGCACGCTGCCGAGTTGGGCAATGCGGTACCGAGTGAGCCGTTGCTCTTCTTCAAGCCTCCGTCCTCGCTCCTCGCGCCCGGTTCGGAAATCCGCCGGCCGAAACTTTCGCAGCGGGTAGATTTCGAGGGGGAACTCGCCGTGGTGATTGGCAAGAAATGCTACAAGCTGGGCGCGGATGAGGATGTGCGTCCCTACATTCTCGGCTACACCTGCCTCAACGACGTGACTGCGCGCGATTTGCAAAACAAAGACGGTCAGTGGACTCGAGCCAAGGGCTTCGACACATTTTGCCCAGTTGGCCCGGTGGTGACGGATGAGGTTAATCCGTGGACCGGGCTTGGGGTTGAGACGCGAGTAAACGGAGCGGTCCGACAGCAGGGCAATACCCGGGATTTCATTTTTTCACTCGGTGTCGTCATTCGATATATCACACAGGCGATGACGCTTGTTCCCGGCGATTTGATCGCTACCGGCACTCCGAGTGGCGTGGGACCAGTGGTTGCGGGAGATGTGATTGAGGTCAGCGTCGAAGGCGTGGGGACGCTGAGGAATTCGGTGGTCGACGAATAGGGTTTTTTAGGTGGGGACGCCCGTCCTCCATCGAATCTGGATTGTGACGCTTACTTCTTTACACGCACTTGCACTTGCGTTCCTTCAGGGAGTTTGCCATCAAGTACCTCGATCTTTCCTTCGCGGACGACTCCGTCGAACTCTTGTTGCATTTCAGCAACATTTGCAGGCACAAGAATCTGCGCTCGCGCCACACGGCCCATACCTTTATCCATGGCAGCGTTGGCCAAGCGGTCGGCTTCCTCGTTGTGTCCGCGCAGAACGTGTCCTATGGAAAACCAGTCGAGTTGTGCGATCAATTCCTTGGCGCGTCCGTGGAGGTCTTGCAGGGCGGCATTCTTCACTTTGTAGATGCCTTTGATTTGCCGCACCAGCAGCTCTGAGTCGCTGATCACCTTGAGCGCCTTGTGGCCGTTCGCGACGGCATATTCCAGCGCGGCAATCAAGCCCTGATACTCCGCAAAATTGTTGGTTTGATGGCCGAGATATTCGCTTAGCGCGGCAACTTTTCGCCCGGTTTCATCTTGAATGACGACGCCGTATCCGGAGGGTCCGGGGTTGCCGCGAGCGCCCCCGTCGCTGAAAGCAACGAGGTGGTGCGCGGGCTGCTTTTCGCGGGCGCTGAACAGCTCTTTGCTAGCGCGAGGTGAGAAATTTGAGGGCATGCGAAAGTTTACACTGCGGTCGTTGACTCTGCCGAGCTATGCTCGGCCCGAACGGGGACGCCCGTCCTCCATTTTGTTTTATTTTAAATAGTGGTCGAACCATCCCGTCAGGCGATCCAGGACATCGCGGCGGTGTTCGGCTTGGAGGAACTCGTGTCCTTCGCCCGGATAGATGACCAGCTGCGTTTCCACGCCTAACGTTTTCAGCGCCCACCAGAACTCGCGAGATTGCGGCATCGGGCATTCTCCATCGTACTGGCCAACCAGCACGAGGGTGGGTGTCTTCACATTTTTTATGAATGTAATCGGGGCGCTCTTTGCATAGATTGCGGGATCGTCGTATACGGTCGCGCCGAAATAGGGGGGCATCCATTCATCAATATCGTTTTGACCATAGTAGCTTTGCCAGTTCGCCAGTCCAGCACCAGCCACAGCGGCGCGAAAACGGTTGGTCTGGGTCACGGCCCACATGGTCATGTAGCCGCCGTAACTCCAGCCCGTGATGCCGACGCGATTGTTGTCGACCGGCAGCGTTTTTACGACCTCGTCGACGCCCTTCAAAACATCTTGGAAATCGCCGTAGCCAAAATCCTTGACGTTCGCGGCGGTAAACTTTTCTCCTTGTCCGAAGCTGCCGCGAGGATTCGGAAAGAGAACGAAATATCCGTGGGCGGATAGGTCGTATGTATTGAAGAACACCTCAGGCCATCCGACGTGCGCTTCCCCGGCCGGGCCGCCGTGTACCACCACAACCATCGGGTAGCGCTTGTTCGGATCGTAGTCGGTCGGATACATGAGCCACCCTTGGATCTTCATATCGCCATTTGACCAATGGAGGCTTTTCAGTGGACCCCAGGCTGGACGGATACCATCATTTACGCGAGTGATTTGCTTCCATTCTCCGATCGGGCCAGCCCAAATTTCCGGCGGGTTCGTGGATGAATTCCGAATCACTGCAGAAGACTGGCGATCTGCCGTGAGAGAAACCGTAGGTCCGCCCTCAGCCTCCGTAGAAATGACGTCCGGTCCAGTCCACGCTGCCGAAACTTTTCCGCTGGGCAAATCGACCCTCGAAATGCCATCTTGACCATCGACGTTTTCGGTAAACAGAATTTTGTTCGGCGATTCCCAGTAGAGCCACGAAGGTGAAGCTGCAATTGCAGGAGTCGCGTTGCGAGCGTCCCCTCCGGTTGCGGACACGGTAAAAATGTCGCCACCAATCGACCCCTCATCGCTCATGAGCCCGCCAATGAAAGCGATGGTCTTGCCATCAGGAGACCAGCGCGGAACAGCGATCTGCAAAGAAGGTTTGTAAACCGGCTTGAGTTCTCCGTTTTCTGCGCTCAGCGTGTAGAGTTCAGCGACGTACCAATTGGAATCGCCCGCGCCATGCGCCGCAATCGCAGCGAAACGCTTGCCATCCGGGGACCAGTCGTACTGGTAAACGTACATTTCCGGCGGCGAGAGCTGGCGTACTTTGCCCGAGCCAACATCCACCAAGGTCAGTCGCTGTTCGTAAATCTTCTGATCGATAACTCCGGTCTCGGGCACCATGGGCATCAAGGGGCCAGCCACCCGCGGCGCATTCTCCGTAAACAAGAACGCCAGCGTCTTTTGGTCGGGTGACCACGCGGGATCGGCCAGGTAGCCCTTGAGGCTGGTCAGCTTGCGCGCGCCGCCACCTTCCACGTTCACTACGTAAAAATTAGATTGCCCTTCACCTTCAACATCGGAAAGAAAAGCCAGCAGTTTGCTGTCGGGCGACCAGGCGATTGTGTCCTCACTTGTGGCGTGAACATCGCTGACCGCGGAAATACGTTTTGGCTTGGCGCCGGGAGATTTGAGGTCCTGAACATAAATAGCGGATCCAGTCTCTGACGATTGCACCCAGGCAACACGATTTCCATCCGGTGAAATGGCCACCTGATCGAAGTCTCGGACGGCAGGGCTGGTTTGCGCGCGTACACTAGCAATTACCACGAGGCAACCCACTATCAGACCTACCCGCAATACGAGCTTTATCGACTTCCCACGGTTTGTCTTCATTTCGACTTTCCTCGAACTGGGTCATGAACGGAACTGGCTTACTTGGAGTACGTGCCCTCATCCGTTCAGCCGGGCGGGGACGCCCGGCCTCCATCGGCGTTCGGGTTCATCTTCCGGCGGCCAGCCGGGTAGCCAAACGCGGCGGCAGGTCGGCGGCCAGAATACGATCCTGCGCCTTCTTCAGATTGTAGGGCACGCGGTAGAAAGCAACGATGCGGGCGTCAGAGTCGTAAACGGCGAATCCCGCCCGCCAGTCGCCATCGCGCGGCTGTCCCACGGAACCTGGATTCACCAGATAGGGCTGATTGGTCTTCAGCGGGAATTCCGACCTTTCGATTTGACCCACCGTCTTGTAGGCCGGATGAATGGAGTTGATGTGATCGCCGTTCAACATAAAGCTTCCCTGCAAATGGGTGTGCCCGAAGAAGGTCACCATGGTTGGAGCCACCATCAGCGGTTCCACCGCGTCGCCCACCGTCACTACATATTCATCTTCATCGGCAGGCGATCCGTGCACAAATTGGGCATGCGGGAGTCCTTCAACCGCAATTGGCCCCTGCGGCAAGGAACGGAGCCACTCCAGATTTTCCCCGGTAAGCTGATCGTGCGTCCAGGAGGAAGCCATGGCGGCCACGGGATTGAAATCCTTGATGTCGATCAGGCCGCACACAGCTTTGTCGTGATTGCCGCGGACGAAGACCTTTCCCAATTTGCGCGAACGCTCAATGACTTCGTTCGGACTGGCTCCGTAGCCAACAATGTCACCCAGATTGACCACTAGGTCGTAGGGCGGTGCGGTCGCGAGGCACGCCTCTAGAGCTTCGAGATTGCTATGAATGTCGCTTAACAGAAGTACGCGCACTGTTCACCGGGCAGAATGGCGATTATAGACCTAAAGAGGCGTATAGGGCGGACACTGCTGTTCGCCGCCCTTGATTTCGGTATTCGTGCCTGATTTCTTTGCATCCTACGAAAAACGGACAAGAGTGTCCGCTCTACACTGCATGCGTGCGCTCATCGTAGATTGACTACCGGGCAACGCGCCCAGTGACCCGGAGACACCTCAACCAACGGTGGCAGACTGTGCGCGCACTCCGCTATGCGAGAGTCACAGCGAGGCTCAAAAGGACATCCGGAAATAACCGCCTGCATGGGCGGCACCGTCCCTTCGATAGTTTGAAGAGGACGCGTACGATCCGTTTTCAGCGTAGGCACGGCATTTAGAAGTCCACGCGTGTAGGGATGCGCGGGTGCATGGAAAATTTCGCGCTTCGATCCCAGTTCCACGAGGTTGCCCGCGTACATCACCGCGATGCGATCAGCAACCTGGGACACCACGGCGAGATCATGCGAGATAAATAGCATGGCGAGGCCGAACCTGGCCCGCAGTTCGGCAAGCAGCTTGAGAATCTGTGCCTGCACCGTGACATCCAGAGCCGTCGTGGGTTCATCGGCAATCAGCAACGCAGGACGATTCACAATGGCCATCGCAATCATAATGCGCTGCCGCATGCCCCCGGAAAGCTGGTACGGATAATCGCGGGCACGGAGAGCTGGGTTCGGAATTGCGACATCTTCCATAGCCGCAACCGCCCGCTCCCATGCCGCCTTTTTTGTCATCTGTGCGTGCACGGCGACCGCCTCGGCGACCTGCTCGCCGACCCGCATGACTGGATTCAGAGCAGTCATGGGCTCTTGAAAAATCATGGCCACCTGCGATCCGCGCAGGTTTCGCATTTCTTCATCAGGAAGACGCAACACATCATGGGCTGAGCCGTTCCCGTTCGTAAACAGGATTTCTCCCGTAACTCGCGCCTGCGAGGGCAGTAAACGCATCAAGGCAAGTGAAGTTACGGATTTCCCCGAGCCGGATTCACCAACCAGGCCCAGCACTTCACCGGCAGCAACGGTCAAACTGAGATCACGAACTGCAATGAGCGATTGCGCCGACGCCGAACCCTGGGTTGAGAATTCGACACTAAGACGCCGGACATCGAGCAGCGGAGGCACGAGGCCTATCCTAGCAGGGCAGATACGCCTTCGCTCGCTTCGCAGTCAAGTCCGAGACCGATTGGTCTTATCGCCCTCGGTCAATCGTTGTCTGGGTCTTCAGGTTTGCTCTTGTCGTTCACGAAATACTTAGCGTCGTGCGGTGCCGGAATCTTATGGAAAGCATTGTGTCTGTGAAAGTCGAAACAATCGGATAGATCGTCAGCTAAAGCATCAGCGTATCCGAGCGAAGGCAAACGGTAAACCTCTTCGATGAAATGCAGAATGCTCCCGAAATCATGCGTGACGTGGGAGACATAACCCTGCCTCGCAAAGGGAGACACGACGATCAGCGGCACGCGGAAACCGTATTCGTAGGAGTTGATGATGGTCGGTGGAACGTGGTCATACCATCCTCCCCAGTCATCCCAGGTGATGATGATGACGGTGTTATCCCAATATTGACTCTGGCCGATGGCATTGACGATCGACGCAACCCAGGACGGTCCGAGACCTTGATTGCCTGAGGGATGATCTGATTCCTGTCCGGTTGGAATCACCCAGCTAACGTTGGCGAGTTGGCCATTGGCGATGTCCGTCAAGACCTGCGCCGGCTTCAAAACGACGTCATTGTCCCAATCCGAGCCGAAACGCAGATGCTGAATGGCATTCGGCCCGGTCCAGATGGAACCCGCCGATGGGGCGTAATATCGCCAACTGACTCCCGCATTGTCGAGCAGGTCGGCCAGGGTTTGATGAT
>Ga0210395_10005087_pt1 | contig 10081 bp, 10 predicted proteins | sample IncBWH4OmetaG_FD_150861 | JGI IMG/M metagenome (GOLD analysis project Ga0210395, IMG submission 150861) | Forest soil microbial communities from Barre Woods Harvard Forest LTER site, Petersham, Massachusetts, United States - Inc-BW-H-4-O ...
GCAGACCCAGTGACGGTGGGTAGTTCGCGCTGAGGAGACGGTACCGGAATACCGAGATGACCGGCCTCCTCTTCCGCGGAAAACCCCGAACCAAAAGGAACCGTATAGCAGCAAAGACGTGCCTGGTTGTGCGGCACGGGTCCCGTCACGGTCTGACCGCATGTACCGCAGGGCGCTGTCTCATTTCGCGATAAAACCGAATGACGCGGACCAACATGCGTTCCGCATGACGCACGGGACGGCAGCGGCGAACCTGGCCAGACGTCCCGGACTCGATACGAGTTCACTAGGAGGAAAACGGTAGCCTCGGCGTAGAGATGAGTTCTCGGCCCGCGATGGTTTGTCGCTGCACGTGCAAAAGTATCCCGAGTCTGCGCCGCTCACGGCGGGTGGCGGGGTCGACTCCTGTACGGCCGTGGCCGCACAGGAGATGCACGGCTAACGTCCCATTTAATGAGCCAGTGTCCGGATCAAGGCCCGCCGACTGCAGTGAGCGCTAACACCAGGCAATACGGTGACAGTCAAGCGTGCTGACCTGATTCCGCAAGGCAGGAATGATGGCGAACCGCCCGCAGTCGCGGAGTTCGGTTTGACGGCTTCACCAGTAGGCGGCTTAAGGTATGCATGCGCGCACCGATGGTTACCGTGTCCGGGTTCAAGCCCGCTCGATGTGGTAGCCGGCGTTCCCCGATCGCGTGTGTATTCAACATGGACCCCGGTGCGGGCTTATGTTTCGTCTATCATCTATTCTGTGCACTATTCAACGAGAGAAACGGAGCACACGTGGCCCAGAAGATACAAACCTTGTTCATCGACGACATCGATGGCAGCGAGGCTGAGGGCACTGTCCGCTTTGGGCTGGATGGCGCCGAGTACGAGATCGACCTGAACGCTAAGCACGCTGAGGCGCTACGGAAGGCATTGGCCAAGTACGTTGATGCCGCGCGCCGGAGCAGCGGTACGGCCCGGCGGCCGGCCCGCAGTGGGGGGCGCAGGGCCTCGGCCACTGGTGTCAACACCACCGAGGTTCGTGAGTGGGCAAAGGCGCAAGGGATCGATGTCAAGGACCGTGGTCGCGTACCGGCTGAATTGGTGGTCAGGTTCCGTGCGGCGACGGGAAACTAGGCGACGGGAAACCAAGGGTCAGCTTCAGCTGGCCCGGTTAGGCAGTAAACAGGACAGACGGCCGTTGTGTGAGGCGCGAGGCAAGTGCGTCACGGACTTCCCTGACACGACTCCGCACCGTGACTTTTCGGGAAGCTGTGCCCTTCCGTGATCTGGGGATCGCAGAAGGGCACAGCTTCTTTCGGTGAGACCGGGGCTCAGTTTGCTGCAGGCAGAGCTCTTTCGCGGCGCGCCGGCGCCCTTGACTGCTAATTCGCGGCGCGCCGGCGCCCTTTGACAGCTAAACGGTGCCGGCCAGAACGGACAGGACCTGGGGCCAGGCAAAGCTCTGCGGATCGATCAGGTCGAAGTGACCAGCCCCGGGAATTTCGATGAGACGCCCGGCCTTGAAGGCCCGGCTCATGGCCAGCGGCACGTTGTCATCGTCGGTGCCGTGCACCAGGGTCACCCGGACCGGGGGAGCGGGCAGGGCGGCCGGGTCGGCCAGCGCGTAGCGCTCAGGGACCTCATCGGGCAGGCCGCCCATCAGGTTGCGCACGGCCCCGCCGCTTAGGTTCCACTCCGCGCACAGGCGTAGTGAGCTGCATCCGGCCAGCGAGACGACGTGCGGCGCGGCGCACCCCGCGGGCCAGGGCGAACCCGCGGGCAGTCCAGTCCGGGCGGCCGCCCACAGGGCGAGATGGCCGCCTGCCGAATGGCCCGCCCAGGTGACCTGACGGGAGTCCGCGCCGTGGGGTTCGGCGATCGCCACCACCTGGTCCAGGGCCGCGGCGATGTCGTTGAACGTGCCCGTCCAGCCCTCCTCGGCCATTCCGGCCCGGCGGTACTCGGGGACCGCGACCACGTGGCCGGCCCGGGCCAGGGCGTCAGCCATCGGCCCCAGGTGCCTGCGGTCGTAGGCGGGCCTCCAGAACCCGCCGTGGATCAGCACGATCAGCGGCACCCTGGCCGTCTTGGGCTCCGGCGGCAGCCACAGGTCGATGAGCTGGTCAGCCAGCGGGCCGTACGGCACCGTGAGGTCGGGCGGCGGAGCGGGCCGGTCCAGGATGCCGGTCACCGGTTCATCCAGAGCTGACCTCGGGGGTGGCACGCTCGATGACGGCCGCGGTGTCGGTGCCGGAAGGGAGCGTGCCGTAGGCATGCCCCCAACCCCACGGACCTCCGGCGTCGTCGGCCAGGCGGGATGCGGTGAACGCATCGGCCACGGCTGCGGGAGCGTGCCGGACCAGCAGCGCACCCTGCAGGGTGAGTGCTATGGCCTCGGCGAGCTGGCGGGCCCTGGCCTCCGAGGGGTCGCCTATCTCCTTGCGCAGCCGGGCGATGGCCTGGTCCAGGCGGCTGTCCGCTCCCGACGCCTGGTCAAGCTCGGCGAAGAACGCCTCGGCCGACTCAGGCTGCCTGGTCAGGGCGCGGAGCGTGTCGAGCGCGGCGACGTTCCCCGAGCCCTCCCAGATCGAGGCCAGCGGTGCCTCGCGGTACAGCCGGGGCATACCCGACTCCTCCACGTAGCCGTTACCGCCCAGGCACTCCAGCGCCTCGGCCGCGTGGCCCGGGGCGCGCTTGCACGCCCAGTACTTGGTGGCCGCGAGCGCCAGGCGGCGGAACGCGGCCTCCTGCCGGTCGCCCCTGGCCGCCCGGTCAGTCGCCCCGGCCAGCCGGAAAGCCGCCATCGTCGTCGCCTCCGACTCGATCGCCAGGTCCGCCAGCACGCCGGCCATCAGCGGCTGGTCAACCAGCCGGCGGCCGAACGTCGTACGGTGCGAGGCGTGGTGGGCCGCGAGCGTGACGCCCGTCCGCATCCCGGTGGCCGTGCCGAGCACGCAGTCCAGCCGGGTCATGTTCACCATCTCGATAATGGTGCGGACGCCGTGGCCTTCCTCGCCGACCGGCCAGGCCGTCGCCTGGTCGTATTCGACCTCGGCCGACGCGTTCGAGCGGTTGCCGAGCTTGTCCTTCAGCCGCTGCAGGTGCATGCCGTTCCGGCGGCCGTCGGGAAGCACGCGAGGCAGCAGGAAGCAGGACAGCCCGCCTGGGGCCTGCGCCAGCACCATGAACAGATCGCCCATCGGGGCCGACGTGAACCACTTGTGCCCGGTCAGCAAGTAGCTGCCGTCGTCTCGCGGGACGGCGCGGGTGGTATTGGCCCTGACGTCGGAACCACCCTGCTTCTCGGTCATCGACATGCCCGCCAGCAGCGCCCGCTTGGTCTCGGGCGGGCGCAGGCCGAAGTCGTAGTCCTGGGCCGCCAGCAGCGGCTCGAACCGGCCGGCCAGGCCCGGCGCATGGCGCAGTGCGGGCACGATCGCATAGGTCATCGAGATGGGACAGCAGTGCCCGGCGTCGGTGGCCCCCCACACGTAGAATCCAGCGGCCCGGGCCACGTGCGCGCCGGGCCGGTCATCCCGCCAGGGCGCGGCGTGCAGGCCATGCTGCACCGCCACGGTCACCAGCTCATGCCAGGCCGGGTGGAACTCCACCTCGTCGATGCGGTGGCCGAACCGGTCGTGCGTCCGCAGCACGGGCGGGTTCTCGTTCGCCTGCCGGCCGAGTTCCTGCGCCCCGGCCGAGCCGGCCAGGCGGCCGAGTTCGCGGATGGCGTCCTCGGCCCAGCCCGCCCCCTCGCGTCGCAGCGCGTCGAGCATGGCCGGGTCGCTGGCGACGTCATACCCGGCCAGTGCCGGTGGCTGGTTGAACACCTCGTGCGTCGTTGCCATCTGCGGTTCCTGCCCGGAATCCTGTCCGTGGAAGCGGTTCTGCGAGATCTGCGGCGAACCGGTCTTTGCGCAATTGAAACATATGGACAGGCCGGAATTAGATGCCGAACTGTCCGCGATCGTCGCGATGCCCCCGCGCGCCCGCGGGCCGCCGGGCCCGCGGGCCATGGCCGTCAGGCTCGCGGGCCCATGGCCGCCACGACCAGGGTGACCGTGGCCGCGACCTCGGCCAGCGCGCCGAGTACGTCGCCGGTTATCCCGCCCAGCCGCCGCACCGCGTGCCGCTGCACGACCAGGGCGGCGGCCAGGCCCGCGACCACGGCCAGCGGCAGGGTCCAGCCGAGCGGCTGGCTGGCCAGGGTGGTGGAGACCGCCACCGCCGCGGCCGCCGCCGCCACCGCGGCCACCGTGATCAGGACCGGGATCGCCGGGCGGACCGTGCCCGCCACCAGCGCTCCCAGGCCGTCCGGCCGCGCGGACGGCACGCCCCGGCGGCAGGCCCAGGTCAGCGCGAGCCTGCCGGTGACGACTGCGGCGATCAGCGCGGCCGCGCCGCGTCCCGGGCCGGAGGATTCCGCCTGGCTGAGCGCGGCGACCTGGATGAGCAGCGACAGGATCAGCGTCACGGTGCCGAACGGTCCGATGTCCGAGCGGCGCATGATCTCGAGCGCCACGGGCGCGGGCTGGCCGCTGCCCAGGCCGTCGGCCAGGTCGGCCAGGCCGTCCAGATGCAGCCCCCGGCTGAGCAGGGCCAGTGAGGATATGGCGAGCACGGCCCCGGTCAGCGGCCCGGCGCCCAGCGGATGATCGGTGCCGAGCAGGACGGCGGCGCCGATGGCGCCGAGCAGCAGGCCGACGACGGGTGCCCACGCCATGGCCGCAGCCGCCGTGGCCCGATCCGGCCGTGACGACGGGGACGACGGGAACGGCGGGGACGGCGGGGACGGCGAGGACGGTGACGACAGCGGGGACGGAGCGGGCGCGCCTGGGCCGGCCGCGCCGGGGGATCCCGGCGGTGCGGCAGGAACTGCCCCGCGCAGCGGGATCACCGTGAGCAGCGTCACGGACAGCCTCAGCCCGGTCCACCTCATGCTGAAGGAGCCTATCGGCCGGTTGCCAAAAGACGTACTATCTCAAGTGGGTGCAAACCCGGACGGGGTGAACGCGACCGGATGGCGGTGGGACAGGCGTGTCCGAGTGGTGGTCAATTGAGGTCTTCGACGCCGAGCAGCTGCCCGCGCGCCGATGGAAGGACTCCTATCAGGACGGTCTCATCGAGGCCGCGGTGACCAACGGGGCCACCTACTGGGAGTGGCACGAGCATCGTTACGGTGTCGTGTTCGAGGTGCTCTTCGAGACCGACGCGCAGTGGGAGGCGTTCCGCGCCCTGCCTGCCGTCCGCTCGGCCCTGGACGGCGTGCCCGATCCGGTGAACGGACTGATCGTCTACCGGGGGCGCGGCGGCGGATCCGGGCCGAGGAAGCCGCGCAAGCCGAAGCCCGCGCCGAGCTCGAGCGCGATGGCCGCGCCCGAGCCGCCCGAAGAGCGCGTGCTGCACCTGGCCGACCTCAGGCCGGCCGGGATGCCGGACGGACATCCGGGCCGGAGCATGACAATCCCTGAGGGCTAGCTCTCCGGGCGCCTGAACGTTACCTCCGGGAGGGGGATATCCGGGGTGCGCTGTCCGGGAACGTGATATTCCGGAGCGTGGCCCGCCGCTGCGCGAGCCAGGCGTGAACTACAGGCGTGAACTAACAGAGCGCGGGTACAGCTGGCGAGATACAGTCCCGTGGGTAAAGCATCTCCCGGGACGGTGCAGGATGGGGGCATGAGGGAAACGCGAGTCATGACTGATGGCCTGCGGGCCGCGATCGAGCACAGCGGCTACTACCCGGGGCTGGTGTACGACGCGGTCACCTCGGCGCTGGGGTCCGAGCCCGTCACGGCTTACGTCGTGCACCACGACGCCATCTTCGATCCCGGCATGGAGGTGCGCCGGCACATGACCGTGCTGACGCTTACCCCCACCCGGCTGGTGTACTCACACACCGACGAGTACCCGGCCGATGACCCGGACAGCCGCCCGCGCGCCGAGACCAGCACGGAGGCGATCCGGTTCAGCAAGATCTCGTCCGTGGCTCTGACCCGGGTGTTCCCCGACCCGGCCGTCTACGTGCCCGGGGCGACCACGCCGTCGGAGGTGGTGCTCACCATCGGCTGGAACGTGCTGTCCCACCTGGAACTCGAGCCGGCCCACTGCGGCGACGAGAGCTGCGAAGCCGATCACGGCTACCTGGGCACGATCACGGCCGATGACTTCTCGCTGCGGGTCAGCCAGGCCGCAGACGGGGACGAGGCCGTGCGCGCGCTGCTGAGTTTCGCGCGCGCCCTGTCCGACGCCACCGCGGTGCATGGCAGCTGAGAATCCGTTTTCCTGCGTTTTGCCGGTGATTCCTGCCCAGTGGCACGATGTTCCGGCATGATGCACTGGCAGACGGCGCCGAGGGTAAGACGCTGAGTGGCACCCACGAGTAGCAGATGAGGATTCCCGCATGACGCTCGAGCCGAGACATTCGCCTATCGTGCCTGCCTACGGGACGGCGACGCTGGCCGACTTGTCCTCGTCGATTCTCGCGTCCCTAGACCCCGATGCACCCGAGTCGCAGAACGTCCTCGGTCTGGCCGACGCGCAGCGCGCGTGCCTGCTGATCGTCGACGGGCTCGGCTGGGAGCTGCTGCGGGACCACCCGGCCGGCGCGCCGTTCCTGTCTGAGCTGGCCCGCAACTCCAAGCCGATCACGGCGGGCTTCCCGTCCACGACCGTGACCAGCCTCGGCTCGCTGTGTACCGGCCGCCCGCCGGGCCAGCACGGGATGCTCGGTTACAAGGTCCTGGTACCCGGCGAGGACATCCTGCTGAACGCGCTGCGCTGGGACTCGCGCGTCGATCCCCGCGAGTGGCAGCGGCTGCCCACCATCTACGAGCGCGCAGCCAAGGCCGGAATCGAGGGCATCCACGTGGCCCAGGGTTCCTTCCGCGGTACCGGCTTGACGATCGCCACCATGCGCGGGGCGGCCTACCGGCCCGCTGACAGCATGGGCGCCCTGGCGGCGCAGGCCGCCAGGGTGATCGCGGAGAACGGGCGCGCGCTGGTGACGGTGTACCACGGTGACCTCGACAACACCGGGCACATGTTCGGTGTCGGCTCGGATGACTGGTACAACCAGCTGGCCCACGTGGACAAGCTGGCCGAACAGCTGGCCAGCTCGCTGCCCTCCGGGACCTGCCTGTACGTGACCGCCGACCACGGCATGCTGGACATCGGTCCCGAGGACCGGATAGACGCGGACGAGATAAGTGAGCTGCGGGCGGGGGTGGCGGTGCTCGGCGGCGAGGCGCGAGCCAGGCACGTGTACGCCCAGCCCGGAGCGGCCGGGGACGTCCTGGCCACCTGGCGTGAGGTCCTGGGCGAGCGCGCCTGGGTGCTGGCCAGGGACGAGGCGATCAAGGAAGGATGGTTCGGCCCGGTAGACCCGGCCCTGGCCGACCGGATCGGCGATGTGGTGGCCGCCTGCGCGGGTTCCGCTGCCGTAGTAGCCACGAAGACCGAGCCGAGAGAGTCCGCGCTGACCGGCATGCACGGCTCGCTCACCCCTGCCGAGCAGCTCATACCCGCGCTCGCCTTCACCGTGATATGAGCGGCGCCAGCCGCCTCATCGTCTCCGCCCCGTCGCTGGCCGGCGACCTGGCTGGCCAGCCCGGACCAGTCCTCCTGGACGCACGCTGGCGGCTCGGCGGGCCGCCGGGCCTCGACAGCTACCGTACGGGTCACCTGCCGGGCGCAGTCTTCGTCGATCTCGACCGTGACCTGTCCGGCCCGCCTGGCTCGGCCGGGCGGCACCCGCTGCCCGATCCGGCCGTCTTCCAGGCGGCGATGCGCGCCGCCGGAGTAAGCCGGGATCGTCCCGTCGTCGTATACGACGACGGGGACGGGCTGCCCGCGGCCCGCGGCTGGTGGATGCTGCGCTACCACGGGCACCGCGACGTCCGCGTCCTGGACGGCGGCTACCGGGCCTGGCTGGCCGCCGGGCTCCCGGTGACCGCGGCCGCGCCGACGCCGGCGCCGGCGGATTTCACCGCGCAGCCGGGTCACATGCCGGTCCTTGACGCGTCCGCGGCCGGCGCGATGGCGCGCGGCGGCCTGCTGTTTGACGCCCGTCCGGCTGAACGTTACCGCGGCGAGAACGAGCACGTAGATCCGGTCGCCGGGCACATTCCCGGCGCGGTCAGCGCGCCGAGCGCAGGCAACCTCAACCCGGACGGCACGTTCAAGAGCGCCGCCGAGCTCGCGGACCGCTTTGCCTCCCTCGGCGTCGGCCCAGGCCCGGCCGGCGCGGACGCCGCCCCCGCGGTCGGGACGTACTGCGGTTCAGGCGTTACCGCAGCGCATGAGGTCCTGGCCCTGGCCCTGGCCGGCATTCCCGCGGCGCTTTACGTCGGCTCCTGGTCCGACTGGATCACCGACCCCTCCCGACCCGTGGCCACCGGCGGATAAGGCTCCGCTCGCAGCATCCGGGCCACGCCCCGAGGCTCAGCCCGCGCGCCTCGGTGTTCAGTACGCCGAGCCGAGCATGAACACTGAGGACATCGCGGCGGTGCCGGACCCGCACTGGTGATCCCGCCAGGCCCCCACGGCCACAACCTCCGCCCCGCTAAAGACGGCAAAGCAGGCCATATCGATCTCTAAACCGTTAAATGAGTGAACATTCGCTGATCAGAAGGTGACAATCGCTTAATTGTTTGCCCTGTCTCTCGACAGAAAAGCTGGCTGGCGGAGACCCTGTTCGTGTGCACAACACTGCGATTCTCGTGCTGGTGGTCATCACGGCTCTCGCCTTTGACTTCACCAATGGCTTCCATGACACAGGCAACGCGATGGCCACCTCGATCGCGACCAACGCGCTCAATCCGCGGGTCGCGGTCGCCTTGTCGGGTGTGCTGAACCTGGTCGGAGCGTTCCTTTCACTCGCGGTCGCGGCCACGATCGCCAACGGGCTAGTGGACACGAACCTGGTTACGCTGACCGTGGTGGCCGCGGGTCTGGCCGGCGGGATTACCTGGAACCTGCTTACCTGGTTGTTCGGCATCCCGTCGAGCTCGTCGCACGCTCTCATCGGCGGGGTGATCGGCGCTACCATCGCGGCTGCGGGCGGCCACGCGATCAAGTGGCACGGCCTGGTTTCGAAGGTCATCATCCCGGCCGGCCTGTCGCCGATTATCGCCGCCCTCGTCGCGGCGACCGGCACGTGGCTGTTGTACCGGATCAGCCGCAGCCTCAGCGAAGGGGCCCGTGGCCACGGTTTCCGGATCGGGCAGATCGGGTCGGCCTGCATGGTTTCGCTGGCTCACGGCACCAACGACGCCCAGAAGACCATGGGGGTCATCACGCTGGCCCTGATCGTGAACGGCACGCTGCCCGCCAACGCGAACGCGCCGTTCTGGGTGATCCTGTCCTGCGCGCTGGCCATTAGCATCGGCACCTACCTGGGGGGCTGGCGGGTGATCCGCACCCTGGGCAAGGGGCTGGTGGAGATCGAGTCGCCGCAGGGCATGGCGGCCGAGTCCGCTTCGGCCGCGGTGATCCTGCTGTCCAGTGGCTTCGGCTACTCGCTGTCGACCACCCACGTCGCCACCGGCTCGATCATCGGCACCGGGCTCGGCAAGAAGGGCGCCGATGTCCGCTGGAATGTCGCCGGGCGGATGGCCACCGCCTGGCTGTTCACCCTGCCGGCGGCCGGGCTGGTGGGTGCCGGGGCAGAAGGCCTGGCGCGCGCGGTCGGCGGCTCGGGCGTGGGGCTCGACCTTGCCGTGCTGGCCGCGCTGTCGGCGGTGATCTACTGGAGGTCCCGTTCCACCAAGGTGGACCACAACAACGTCAACGACGACTGGACCGGGTCGGTCGCTCCGGCCGAACCCGAGCCCGCGCAAGCGGCCTGAGCGACAAGGGAGCGGACAATGTCGTGGATCAACCTGACCGCAATCTGGAAGATCGTAGTCTTTGGCCTCGTCCTCGGCGCGGGGCTCCCGGCGTTGTTCGCCGTGGGCCTGTTCTCCTTGTCGAAGGGCCCCCGTGCGCAGACGGCGGGCGCTGACTCCGATGTCCTCGTCGGCGGGAGCGTGGCCGGCATGCTCATCGCCGCGTTCTGTTTCCTGGTCGTGCTAGCCGCCATCGGCTGGGGTAT
>Ga0210395_10005088_pt1 | contig 10081 bp, 8 predicted proteins | sample IncBWH4OmetaG_FD_150861 | JGI IMG/M metagenome (GOLD analysis project Ga0210395, IMG submission 150861) | Forest soil microbial communities from Barre Woods Harvard Forest LTER site, Petersham, Massachusetts, United States - Inc-BW-H-4-O ...
GCACATTGCATCAAGGACGTCCTGCGCAAGGTGCCGCAGCTTGACGCGGCCGAAATAGACGACGTTGTGTTGGGATGTGCACAACCACACGGTCCGCAGGGTCACAACATCGCCCGCACTTCCGCCATGCTGGCCGGCCTTCCCACTTCGGTCGCGGGCACGACCATAAACCGGTTTTGCTCATCGGGACTGCAGGCGATTGCTATGGCCTCGCACCAGATCGTCAGCGAGGGCGTGGAGGCAGCGATCGGCGGCGGCGTCGAGAGTATCAGCATGACGCCGGCTGCCGGCAATCCTCACCCAGAACTACAGAAACGATTACCCGGGTTGTATATGGGAATGGGTGACACCGCAGAAATCGTCGCCAAGCGTTACAAGGTGAGCCGGGAGTTGCAGGACGAGTACGCACTGCTGAGCCAGCAGCGAACTGCTCGGGCTCAGCGAGAAGGTTTTTTCGAGGGGGAGATCGCGCCCATGAAGGTCACGATGGCGCTCCTCGATAAGAAAACCGGCGAGAAGGTTGGGACACGGGAGGTCTGCTGCGATCACGACGAGTGCAATCGGCCCGACACCACGCTGGAAGGCCTGCTCGCGCTGAAGCCTCACTTTGATCCACACAGCGGCGAGGGCACCGTGACGGCCGGCAACTCATCGCAACTTTCCGACGGCGCTTCGGCCACTCTGTTGATGTCCCGCCAGCGCGCTGATCAGCTGGGTGTGCCCTACAAGCTGGTGTTTCGCGGCTTTCAAGTTGCGGGTTGTGATCCGGACGAAATGGGCATCGGCCCCGTCTTCGCGGTGCCCAAGCTGCTCAAGCGCACCGGCCTGGAGATGGATGATATCGGCCTCTGGGAACTAAACGAGGCCTTTGCAGTGCAGGTGATCTACTGCCGCGACCGACTGGGAATAGATCCGGAAAAGTTGAATGTCAATGGCGGGTCCATCTCCATCGGTCATCCCTTTGGCATGACCGGTTCGCGCATGGTCGGAACCCTCGCCAATGAGATGGCGCGCCGGAAAGCGCGCTACGGCGTCGTGACCATGTGCATCGGCGGCGGGCAAGGTGCTGCCGGTCTGTTCGAAGCGATCCATTAACTTACCGAATCCTACTTCCGACTTCTGATGGAGGAATCAGAGATGAAAAACAACGAAAATTCGAACCAGCGGCTCAATCACTGTGGGTTTACTTCCAGACTGATGTTGGGAGTGGCGGTTATCTGCATCTTCACGCTGATCTCGGCAGCGACCGCATCTGCCGGCGACTCATCCCACCGCCCGATCGCTCTCACTGAGAGCGGAGTCGTGATTGGCTCAACGACAAATGGCGTAAACCAATTTCTCGGTATCCCGTACGCAGCTCCGCCGGTGGGAGCGCTGCGCTGGACGCCGCCGAAGCGCTACGGATTCTTTCCCGGATTTGTCCTCCAAGCGACGGAATTCGGCAGTGAATGTACGCAAGCTGGAGGGGGCAGCGAGAATTGTTTGTTCCTGAACGTCTTCACCCCACAGGTGAAATCGGATGATCGGCGCGATGATCGTGATCGGCGCGGCCTCCCTGTGATGTTTTGGATTCATGGCGGTGGGCTCATTAACGGGAGCAGCACCCCGTACAATCCCGAGCTATTGGTGAAGAAAGGGGTCATTGTCGTCACTATCAACTACCGCCTGGGCTTCCTGGGATTCTTTGCCCAGTCGGCGATCGATGCCGAAGGTCATCTCAACGGGAACTATGGACTGATGGATCAGCAATTCGCGCTGAAGTGGGTTCGCAGGAACATTGCGAACTTTGGCGGCGATCCCGACCGAATCACGATATTCGGCGAGTCCGCGGGGGGACAAAGCGTCTACGCCCAGATGGCCTCTCCTCTTGCCTCCGGCATGTTCCACGGAGCGATTGCGGAAAGCGGATCCTATGCAGAATTTCAGAATTATTTTTTCAATGTCGTGACCCTGGCGCAGGCCGAGACGACGGGCACTCCCAGCGTACCTTCAGGCGCCGCGATTGCCGATAGTGTCGGATGCACGAGCCAGACGGCTTCGTGTCTGCGTGCCGTTCCCGCTGCGACGATGGTCGCGCAAGAACCATTCCCTCTGTATCCGTTCGTCGATGGAACGCTCCTTACACAGACAATCGGCGCGGCATTTGCCGGCGGCGAATTCAATCGTGTGCCGGTAATGGCGGGCACCAATCACGATGAATATCGCTTATTTGTCGCGCTTGACTTCGACCTCGTCGGGAATCCCATACTGACTTCGGGAGAGTACGATACTGCCTCCAATGCCCTGTGGGGTCCGGCCCTCGGTCCACCCGTCCTCGCCTTTTACCCATTCGCCGCCTACCCCAACGGTGGCGAGGCACTGGGAGCATCGGGTACCGACGGAGTTTTCAGCTGTCCCGCGCGTAACGTGGATCGAGCCTTGTCGAAACTCGTGCCCACCTATGCCTACGAATTCAACGATGAGAACGCTCCCCCCGCGCAATCTGCTTTTGGCGGATTGTTAACCTTTCCGTTGGGTGCCTATCATAGCTCTGAGCTTCAATACCTGTTCCCGGGCATCGATGTTTTCGGACTGCCGACAACGCTATCAAGCCAACAAACGCAACTCTCCGATGCGATGGTCAGCTACTGGACGCGGTTCGCGAAGACGGGAAACCCCAATTCCTCCGGTCAACCTCTCTGGTCTCCCTACAGTGCGTCGACCGACCAGTTCCAATCATTGATACCACCCGCGCCAATGGTCGAGTCCAACTTTGACAGCAGTCACAAGTGCTCAACGTTTTGGGACACTTTTTAGCAGCGAGCAATCGGTGGACGCGCGACACCTTACCCGAGGCTTCGCGCGTCCGTCTTACTGCTCGAACCGCGCGGACAGCCGGAACCGGTGATCCCGTCACTCATCATTCCGTCAATCATCTGAAGCAAACGAAATTAGAAAATGATGCCCGCTCCCACGCCAACCGAATCTACAACCGCCGCTACTCAGACCACCGCTGACTCGACCGCACATTCATTGCGGTACGCGTGGTACGTCGTCGGAGTCCTGAAGCTTCTGTACGCATTCTCGTTCATTGACCGCCAGATCTTCAGTCTGCTGGTCGGCCCGCTTCGTCGCGACTTACACATCGGCGACGCTAAGATGAGTTTGCTGATCGGATTCAGCTTCGCACTGTTTTATACATTCTTCGGAATCCCTCTCGGCAGGCTGACCGACATCTACAGCCGCAGGCTGATCATCGCGGCCGGCCTGGTATTGTGGAGCGGGTTCACCGCCAGTTGCGGACTGGCGCAAACCTTCGAAACCATGCTTTTGCTGCGCATGGGCGTCGGCGTGGGAGAAGCCGCGCTTTCCCCCGCTGCCTATTCGCTGATCACCGATTATTTTCCTCGCGAGCGGCTGGCCACGGCCCTCAGCGTCTACTCGATGGGCATCTACGTCGGCTCTGGCATGGCTTTCTTGCTGGGCGGACTGGTTGTCACCTATGCATCCACTCAGGCCATGTGGCGGATTCCCCTGCTCGGTGCCGTGCATCCCTGGCAGATCATCTTCCTTCTGGTTGGCCTTTCTGGCATTGCAGTAGCACCGCTACTCTTCACAGTGAAGGAACCTGCCGTACACCGCGGAACTAGCCGAGGAACTAGCCGACGGTCGACGGTTCCGATGAGGACTGTTCCCATGAGGCAGGTATTCACATACATCTTCGAAAACCGGCGGACGTTCTTACTCCACAATATTGGTTTCGGGCTACTCGCGCTCTCTTCATACGCCAGCGCCGCCTGGCTGCCGGAATTCTATCGGCGACACTTTCACTGGACCATTGGCAACGTGGGCGTGATTTACGGTTCGTCCGTCGCGGTCTTTGGCTGCATTGGAATCGTCAGTGCTGGCCGGTTCGCGGATTACTTGCGCAAACGCGGCTGAGGCAACGCGACCCTGTTCGTAGGTGTGCTGATCGGATTAGTCTGTCTGCCCGTCAACTGTCTCTTGTACCTGGCGCCCTCCGCGACTTGGGCCACGATTTGGCTGATCCCGGGATGCGCACTGGCGGCCGCTCCATTCGGCATTGCCCCCGCCGCGATTCAGCAGATGATGCCGGCCACCATGCGCGGAGAGGCCTCGGCTGTCTATTTGTTTTCCATCAACCTCATCGGGCTCGGAATCGGACCTACCGCTGTGGGAGCATTAACCCAATACGCATTTCGAAGCGACGAAGCCGTGCGATACTCGCTGGTGCTCGCGACATCGGTCGCATGTGCGCTCGCTGCGGCAGTCCTCTATGGAGCTTTGAGACCGTTCGTTGCCAGTCTCGAGCGGGTGCGCGTTTGGAATGCCGCACATTCTGGTAGTGGTGCAGATTGAAGCGAGACTCGTATCAGGGCATGCCTTCAGGCGTGCCGCCAACTGCGGTAAGGTACGCGGGCTTTAGCCCCTGTGCCGCGGCTGGAGAGCCCCAGCGGCTAAAGCCGTTCAGCACTGAACGACTTGGCGGCATCGCTGAAGCGATGCCCTGATACGAATCTTTTCCCCAACTGCACCATTATCCGCATTCTGGTTGAGTTGACGTTCCGTCGGAAAGGCTTATCTCGATTGCATCTCGATACTAGCCCCGTTCGCGCAGGGGAAGAACTGGATCTGGCATCGCTTGCCAACTGGCTGCGCGGACGAATCCCAGGCGCTGAAGGAGGTATCACGCTCGAACAGTTTCCGAGCGGGCACTCGAACCTTACATACCTGCTGCAGATTGATGGGCTCGAGTACGTCCTGAGGCGCGGCCCTCTGGGGCCAGTCGCCCCGAAAGCGCACGACATGGGGCGTGAGTTTCGAGTGCTTCAGATGGTGCATCCGCATTTTCGAGAAGCTCCCAACGTCTTTCACTTGTGCGAGGATCCAGCGGTGCTGGGGTCTGTATTTTTCCTGATGGAGCGGCGCCACGGACTTATATTGCGGGATGAAATTCCGCCACAGCTGGCAAGGACAAAGACGCCGAATTATGCGGAGCAAGTCAGCAAAGGATTTGTCGATTGCCTGATACGCCTGTACGCCATCGATATTTCCCGGACCGGTTTGATCGCCCTCGGTAAGCCGGAAGGATTTCTTGAACGCCAGGTGCAGGGTTGGGCAGATCGTTGGAAACGAGCCACAACGGATGACATACCGAAGATGGATCGCGTAATTCAATGGCTCATCGATCACCGGCCGTCTTCTCCCGCGCCGACCCTGGTGCATAACGATTACAAGTTGGATAACGTCATGTTCATGCTCAGCGAAGACTCTGCCGAGCGCATTGAGATTGAGATTGAAGCCGTGCTCGATTGGGAGATGGCGACGGTGGGCGATCCCTTGGCCGATCTGGGCTTGACGTTGTGTTACTGGGCTTGGGTTGAGGCGCCGCAACTACCCGCCCGCGGAGGGCCCGCGCCCACATCGCAGCCCGGTTGGTACACGCGAGATCAGTTCGTGCAGCGTTATGCGGAGGGAACCGGACGCGATCTCTCGCAGATTGGCTACTACGAAGTACTTGGCATCTTCAAGCTGGTAGTGATTCTGCAACAGATTTACTACCGCTTCAGGCGTGGCCAGACCCAAGACACACGATTTCAGAACTTCGGAGACCGCGTGAAGGGATTGGTGGAATTGGCGGATTCGCTCATTGAATATCCTAAGATTAAATATCCTAAAATGGGGAAATCCATTTGAGCACCGTCTATCTCGTGCGCCACGGCCAGGCGGGCACGCGCGACGCTTACGATTCGCTTTCCGAGTTAGGAGAGCGTCAGGCGCGGCTGTTGGGCGAGCACTTCATTGCACAGGGTGTCCGCTTTGCCTCCGTCTATGCAGGATCACTGACGCGGCAGCAGCAAACCGCCGAGCAGATCCGTGCGGCCTATGCCGACGCGGTGGTCGGCTTCCCCACAGTTCGCGTCGATTCTGGATGGGATGAATTCGATCTGGGGCGGGTGTATCGCGAGATCGCTCCACTCCTGGCTGCCGAAGATCCGGAATTTCTGCGCGAATTAGACGAAATGCGCGAGCAGGTTCGCGTTAGCCAAGGCGCGCACGGGGCACGAATTCATCGCAGATGGATGCCTTGCGATACAAAAGTGGTGGAGGCATGGCTTGCCGGTCGCTATCCCTATGGCGGCGAAACGTGGGACCAGTTTCGTGAGCGCGTTGCGGCCTGCCGGTTGAAGATGCTGAACGCGCGGCAAGAGAGTGAAGCGCGGCAGGAGAATGACGCCCGGCAGGAGAATGACGCGCGGCCAGAGAACATTCTCGTGGTTACGTCGGCCACGCCGCTTGCGATCTGGACTGGCCTGTCACTGGAGATTTCCGATCACCGGATAATACGGCTCGCCGGGGCAGTGTATAGCGCATCCTACACAATCCTGCGCTTACGAAGCCAGCAGCTGCGGTTATTTACCTTCAACGCGGTGCCGCACCTCGCCGCCCCGGGGCTGCGCACCCATCGCTAAGAGGATTCCACGGGTAGGGGGTCAGTTTCCGAGTAGCCCGTCAACCGGACCAATCGCGACCATTTCCCACACGCCGATTGTCCAAGTGTCGATCCGCGAGTTCAGAAGGTCGGTGGAAGGTAGACTGATAGCGAATGGCTTTTCGAACACTGGAGCATTGCCATGACTACTATTCAGTCGTCCGATATCGAGCCCGGTCAACGCCGCCTCAACGGTCCACAAACTACTGGGCGCAACTATCACAACTTGTCGCAGCCTACGTACAGCATGACGCGTGACGATGATGTTGCCGTGCTCATGCGGGATGGAGTTGCGCTATTGGCAGACGTGCATCGTCCAACTGAACCTGGCCGATATCCGGTGCTGGTTGCCGCTTCTCCTTATCCGAGACAGATTCAAAACCTTGGTGCGCCGGCAGGTTTTATTGAAGCGGGCGCCACCGACTTCTTCGTGCCGCGCGGTTATGTGCACGTCATCGCGAACTGCAGAGGCACCAGCGGTTCCGGCGGCACCTTCGGCTTCTTTGACGGTCAGGAACGTCGTGACATGCACGACCTGGTCGAGTGGGCGGCACAGCAACCATGGTCGGACGGCAATGTAGGTATGATCGGCATCAGTTACTTTGCTGGAACGCAGATGGAAGCCGCGGTGGAGCGGCCTCCGCATCTCAAAGCGATCATGCCAATCGCCGGCACATTCGACCTCTATGAGTCGGCTACGCACCATGGACTGATGAGCAGCGGCTTTGTCACACCGTTCCTCTTCATGATCGGGATGACGTCGGGGCACACCAACAAGCTCTGGCGCAGCACACTAATGGATGCCGTGCGTGCTCTTCTGTTGACGCCGGGCATCCATAAGAAGTTTGAAATGGCCAATGGTGAGGCCGCGATCGCTGGCCTCAAAGTCTTGCTCAAGCTGCACCATGATCCGCACCCGTGGGATGACCTCTGGCGTGCCACAGCAGCTGAACATCCGTTTCGCGACGCCTGGTGGGAAGATCGCAACTTGCTTCCGCTACTCGATCGCGTTGAGGTGCCTGTCTATCTGGGGTGTGACTGGCAGAACGTACCGCTCCATCTGCCACACACCTTTTCGGCTTACGAGCGGCTCACCAACTCAGCGCACATACAAGTCGCAATGATGGGAGAGCATGGTCTCGCCTGGCCGTGGGAAAGCCTTCACATCGAAGCGCTGGCATGGTTTGATCATTGGCTCAAGGGGCAAGACACCGGCATTCTCGACGGCCCAAACGTCCGCTACGTTATACCCGAGGCCGAGGGATGGCGAACCAGCGATATCTGGCCTGTCCCCGTAGCAATGCATCAGTCGTATGCGTTAAGGGCCGACGGTGCTCTTGGTGAAGACGAAGGCAATTCTGGTTCAAGGACATATATGAACCTGGGCGGCGGTCTCAACCGGCCGCGTGCGAGCGAAACCGACCCGCCATCGTTTTTGGAGTGGACGACTGCGCCGTTGGCGCATGACGTTTACGTCGTCGGTCCGATTGAGCTGCGGTTGGACGCAGCTTGCACCGCACCGGACACCGCATTCATCGCTTTCCTGCAGGATGTGTCCGACGACGGCAACATCACTAACGTCACTGCAGGTTATCTCCGTGCCGGATTGCGAAGAGTCGATGAAGCGCGGAGCAAGCAAGCAGCGCCGGTGCTCCCTTGCGACACATTCGAAACAGTTCCAATTGGCCGTGAGGTCACTTACCGCATTCCGTTAGTGCCCAATGCTCGACGCTTCAAGACCGGTCACAAAATACGGCTGTATCTCACGACCGACGACCAGAACAAGGATGTACTGGCGCCACTCGAATTCAGGCACGCCTCGATTGGCACCAGTTCGTTTAATACAGTCTTTTCATCGTCACGATTGTCGCTGCCCGTAGCGAAGTAGACCGGTTCGCTGATTGGTACCGTCAAACGCCTTGTGCTTCATAAGCACGCCAGTTCGTAGATAGTCGACCACTCGGAAAGTGAGCCACTACCGATTCCGCGCTCTGCTGAGAACCAAGAACGGACCGCGACCTTACGTATAGTACCGAACGACCCACTCAGCTGCGCAGCACGGCTTGTCGCTACCCTGGACTTCCACTCTCGCATCCCAGACTGCTTCCAGCGCATCGGGCACGTCTTTTAGCGATTGCAGAGTAAAGCGAACCCGAGTCTTAGAGCCGGCGCGGACAGCGGAAGGGAATCGAACTCGATTCAAGCCGTAATTGACGCTCATGCGGAGGCCGCCTCGAATCTGAATTGCCTCCTTCATAAACCGGCTCAGCAGCGACAAGGTCAAGAACCCGTGAGCAATTGTGGTCCCATAGGGAGAGTCACGCTCGGCACGTTCGCGGTCCAAGTGGATCCACTGGCGATCCTCGGTAACTTCAGCAAACTGCTGAATTCGTTTCTGGGTGATGGGGAACCAGTCTGTCAGGGTGAGTTCGCGACCTACCCAATCTCTTAAGGAGTGGGGCGTTTCCAGGACAAGCGGCACTGGCGTCTCCTCTCGGTTTTGCCGCATCTCTTAATCTCTGGTTAAGGAATCGCGGAGTTGTCGAAGGGTCATTTCTTGTCACCCAAGGGTAGTGACTGAGCTTGCAATGTGAATCTCCCAAGACGTCATCCCGAAGAGCCCGCGTTCTTACAAGCGGGCCGAGGGATCTCCCGTGCCATACGCCGTCGTAGCGGGAGATCCTTCGCTGCGGCTGAAGAACTGCTGCGCTCAGGATGAAGCGATGGACTGAGCGAAGACGCTATCAGAAATTCAAATAAGCCGCTACCTACCCATGGCCCCCGGCACACTCCACTTCCTGAGTTCCAACTTCGCGACAGCTTCGGTGTGCACTTCGTCCGGGCCATCGGCCAAACGCAGCGTGCGCACATTCGCCCAGGCGCTGGCCAGAAAAGTATCCTGAGAAACACCCGCACCTCCGTGAGCCTGAATCGCTCGGTCCAACACGCGCAGACAGGCATTCGGCGCCACCACTTTGATCATCGCGATCTCGGTGCGTGCTTCTTTGTTTCCGACAGTGTCCATCATGTAGGCCGCTTTCAAAGTCAGAAGGCGTGCCTGCTCGATCTCCATGCGGGATCGCGCAATGTCGGCCCGCAGGGTGCCTTGCTCAGCCAGGGGCTTACCAAAGGCCACTCGCGCCTGCACTCGCTTACACATGGTTTCGAGAGCCCGTTCAGCCACGCCGATGCAGCGCATACAGTGATGAATGCGCCCCGGACCCAGCCGCCCCTGGGCAATTTCGAAGCCTCGTCCTTCGCCGAGCAACATGTTCGAGACGGGCACGCGAACATTTTCAAAAGTGATCTCGCCGTGCCCGTGCGGCGCATGGTCATAGCCAAACACCGTCAGCATGCGCTCAATCTTGAGCCCGGCAGAAGGGATCGGCACCAGCACCATCGACTGCTGTTGATGAAGCAGGGCCGAACGATCCGTCTTTTCTGTGTCAGTTCGGTCTGTGCCAGTTCGGCCCATAAAGATGGCGACCTTGCAGCGCGGATCGCCCGCTCCAGAGGACCACCACTTGCGGCCGTTAATGACATACTCGTTGCCCTGCCGAACAATACTCGACTTGATGTTGGTTGCAT
>Ga0210395_10005089_pt1 | contig 10077 bp, 9 predicted proteins | sample IncBWH4OmetaG_FD_150861 | JGI IMG/M metagenome (GOLD analysis project Ga0210395, IMG submission 150861) | Forest soil microbial communities from Barre Woods Harvard Forest LTER site, Petersham, Massachusetts, United States - Inc-BW-H-4-O ...
CACGATAGCGGTGTAGCGTTCGGCATCGCGCTGCCGGAATGCGATATAATTGGCGGTGCCGCTCTCTTCCATCACCATGCCGAGTTGTTCCATGCGCGCGGCCATGGCGGGCTCGCGCATGACCTTGGCGGTCTCGGCCTGCAGGCGAGCGACGATCTGCGGCGAGGTCCCCGCCGGCGCGAATAGTCCCATCACGGTGGCGACGTCGAAACCCTTGATGCCCAATTCGTCGCAGGTCGGGATCGCCGGCGTCGACGCCGAGCGCTGCAACACGCTGATGCAATAGCCGCGCAATTGGCCGCCCGCGATCAGCGCCTGAACGTTGGGAATGCCGGACCAGCCGACCTGGATTTCGCCGGTCAGGAGGCCATTCACCATGGCGGTGCCGGCGCGATACGGCACGTGCAGGACATCGATGCCGACGAGATCGGCAAAGATCGCCATGGTCATATGATGGATCGACCCGACGCCGGCCGAGCCGTAGGTGATTTTGCCGGGCTCCTGTTTGGCGAGCGCGATGAATTCCGACAGTGTCGCGGCTTGCACCTTGGGGTTGGCCGCCAGGATGGTCGGCAAACCGACGAGCCCGGTGATCGGCGTGAAATCCTTCATCGGGTCGTAGCCGACGTCCGGATTGAGCAGCGGGTTGATCGCCATGATGCCGGTGTCGCCTAAATACAGGGTGTAACCGTCGGGCGATGCTTTTGCCGCGGTTATCGCGGACAGCGCCCCGCCTGCGCCGGTGACGTTTTCGACGACGAATGACTTGCCGAAATCGTTGCTCATCCGATCCGCCAGCAACCGCCCCAAAACGTCGGGATTGCCACCCGGCAACGACGATACGATCAGCCGCACCGAATGCGTGGGATAGGCATCGTCCTGCGCGAGCGCGGCGGAGACGAGGCAAAGCGTGGCCGCCATCGCGGAAATGAAGGAACGTGCATGCATGGCCCAGGCCTTTTATTGACCGAGGTCGAACTTAACGCTCAATCGACCGGCCTAGTCAAAATGCAGGCCGCTTTTTTTCACCACGGGCTGCCAGCGCGCCGCCTCGGTCTTGATGAAATCGGCAAATTCTGCGGGCGTGCTGGACGACAGATAAAGTCCAACCGCATCGGCCCGCGCCTTGATGGCGGCATCGTTGAGGATTTTTGCGGTCTCGTTTTGCAGCTTGTCGATGATGGCGGCCGGGGTGCCGCGCGGCGCCACGAGCCCAAGCCAGACCGTGAGATTGCCGAGATGCAGACCGGCCGCCTCGTCGAGCGTCGGCAGATCGGGCAGCGCCGGGAACGCGCGAGAGTCGAGTTTCGCCAGCGCGCGCAAATCGCCCGATTGGATCAGCGGCAATTCCGCCGAAGGCCCGTCGAACACGAAGTCGACGCTCTTGGTCAAAATGCCATGCGCCACTTCCGAGCTTCCGTTATAAGGCACCAGCACGGTATCGACGCCGGCCGCGTCGTTGAACAGATAACCTTGCAGTTTTGTCGAGATGGTGCCGGCGCCGTAATTGAGCTTGCCGGGCGCGGCCTTGGCCTTGGCGACCAAATCCTTCACCGATTGATAATCGCTCTGCGCATTGACCACGAGGAGGCCGACGGTCTTCGCCACCAGCGAGATCGGCGTAAAATCGGCGATCGGATCGTAAGGCAGGCTTTTGTAGAGAAATTGGTTCATCACCAGCGTCGAATCGATCGCCATGAGCAGCGTGTAGCCATCACCCGTCGCCTTCGCCGCCGCCTCCGCGCCGATGACGGTATTGGCCCCGGGCCGGTTCTCGACCACCACCGCCTGCTGGAAGTCGACGCTCATCTTGTCGCTGATGAGGCGCGCCAGAACGTCGGCTGGTCCGCCGGCGGGGAAGGGGACGATGATGTGGATGGGGCGGGAGGGGTAGTTTTGCGCAACCGCTGGCGTGGCGCAGAGTGCCGATATCAACATCAGTGCAGCGAAGCGAAACGAGCGCATGGCGTTCTCCCGGTGCGGCGAAGTCTTTCGTAGTCTAGCATCACACGGGCACAATACTTCAAATCCACGCCGCTTGCGGCGGGGCGGGGAGAGCGCGCTATGATGCCCGCAAAGGTGGAAGCGGGAGGACACAATGGCGGTCCATTCGGTCACGCGCCGTACGGCGCTCGGCGCGGCGGCGGTCGGCGTGGCGGCGCTTGAGGCGGGGCGGGCGATGGCGCAGGCGAACGAACGTAAGACATTCGTGCTGGTTCACGGCGCTTGGCATGGCGGCTGGTGCTGGCGGCGCGTTGCCGACATTCTGGAACAGCGCGGCCACAAGGTTTATGCGCAATCGCTCACCGGCAACGGCGATCGCTCGCATCTTCTGAGCAAGGACGTGATCCTCGACACCCACATCGCCGACATCGTCAATCTGGTGAAGTGGGAAGACCTCAACGGCATCTGCCTGGTCGCCCATTCCTATGGCGGCTGGCCGGCCTCGGGCGCGCTCGAGCAGATACACGACCGCGTCGCGGAGATCGTCTGGCTCGACGCCTTCAAGCCGGAGAACGGCCAGAAAGGCACCGATTACGCGTCGGAATTCAGCCGCAAGGCGCTGGAGGAAGCGGTGGCCAAGGGCGAGCCCGGCCGCAAGGGGCCGCCGGCGAAGACGTTTTCGCAGAGCGAAAAGGATTATGCCTGGATCGATTCCAAGCTCACGCTGCAGCCGAACGGGGTCGCCACCCAGCCGATCGTGCTCACCGGCAAGCGCGAGACGATCGCCAAGAAGACCTACATTCGCGCGCCGAAATATCCGCAAGCCGCGTTCGACAAGGCGCTGGCGGAATGCAAGGCCGACCCGACCTGGCAGACCTTCGTCAACGACGACACCGGTCACGACGTGATGATCGATCAGCCGCAGTGGCTGGCGGATGTGTTGCTGAAGGTGTCGTAGCCGCCGCCGCGGCTCACGCGCGGCTTGCGTGCCCAACCGCATGGTTGCCGCCTTTGCACGACCACGCGATTGACGTAGCATCATTGCAGATCGTTCGAGATCGAGCCGCCAGGGAGGAAACCATGTCGCAAGTCGCCGAACGGACGCGTGCGATTTCGGTCACAAAACTGCATCCAGACATCGGCGCGGACATCCGCGGCGTCGATCTCAGCCGGCCGCTGGACGAGGAGACGGTGCGGCAGATCATGGACGCCTGGCACCAGCATGCGGTGCTGCTGTTCCGCGATCAAAATCTTGGCGAAGACGATCAGCGCCGGTTCGCCGCCCATTTCGGTCCGGTGGCGAAGCGGGTGCCGCCGAAGCCGGGCGCACCGGGTGCGGAGGATGCGCTGGTGTGGGACGACATGATGACGATCAGCGATCGTGTCGACGCCAACGGCAAGGCGCTCGGCTCGCTTGGCCACGGCGAAATGTGGTTCCACACCGACAAGTGCTACCACCGGCAGCCGCATCGCGCGACGTTCCTCTACGGCATCGAAATTCCGTCCGAGGGCGGTCACACGCAATTTTCCAGCATGTACGCGGCTTACGAAAACCTGCCGGGGGATCTGAAGCGGCAGCTCAACGGCGCAATGGTCGTGCAGGGCCAGCAATACGGCGTCGGCCGCCGCATCGATGTCACGCTGCCGCTCGAGAGCACCCATCATTGCGCGCAGCCGATCTTTGTCACCAATCCCGGCTCCGGGCGCAAAGCGCTCTACGTCGCCAGCCAGAACTCGATGTGGATCGAAGGCATGGACCGCGACGAAAGCGAAGCGTTGTTGCAACGGCTTTTCGCCATCGCCGAGGATCCGGCGATCATCTACGAGCATGTCTGGCGACCCGGCGACCTCATCATGTGGGACAATCTCGCATGCCTGCACGCGCGCACCGATTGGCCGAGCGAACAGCGCCGAACGCTGCGCCGCTGCACCGTCGAGGGCGAGGCGCTGTACTAGAATTTATAAGTCGCGCGAACACGTTTGCGGGAAATGCCGTGAAACTTCCCCGCCGGACTTTTTTGCATATGGCGGCCGGTGCCGCGGCGCTGCCGGTGTTGCCGCGCATGGCGTGGTCGCTCGATTATCCGACACGGCCGGTGCGCGTGATTGTCGGCTTTCCGGCCGGCAGCGGACCCGACGTCATCGCCCGCCTGGTCGGACAACGGGTCGGGGATCGGCTCGGTCAGCAATTCGTCGTCGAGGACCGCTCCGGCGCGGGCAGCAGCATGGCCGCCCAGGATGTCGTGGCTGCGCCCGCGGACGGCTACACGTTGCTCCTCGCCGCCAACGCCAATGCCGTCAATGCCAGCCTTTATCCGAACCTTCCCTTCAATTTCGTGCGCGACGTCGCGGCCGTCGGCATGATCTGCAGCGCGCCGTTCCTGCTGACGGCCAATCCTGCCGTGCCGGCGAAAACTTTTCCGGAGTTCATCGCCTACGCGAAAGCTAATCCAGGCCGGATCAATATGGCGTCGCCGGGCATCGGCACCACGCCGCACCTCATGTACGAGCTGTTGAAGATGATGACGGGCATCGAGCTGGTCCACGTGCCCTATCGGACCGGTTACATACCCGATCTCCTGAGCGGGCAGGTGCAAGTCGCGTTTTCAACCATAACCCAGGCGATGCAATACGTCGGAGACGGCAGATTGCGCGCGCTGGCCGTGAGCAGCGCGGCGCGGTCGGATGTTTTGCCTGACGTGCCGGCCGTGGGAGAATTCGTGCCGGGCTATGACGCCAGCGGCTGGTTCGGCATCTGCGCGCCTGCGGCCACGCCGACGGCCATCATCGACAAGCTCAACGATGCGATCAACGCCATCGTCGCCGAGCCGGAGACGCGGGCGCGCCTGGTCGGCTTGGGCGTTCGGCCACTGTCGATGACACCCGCCGAATTCGGCAAACTCATCGCCGACGATACCGAGAAATGGGCCAAGGTCATCCGGTCGGCCAATATCAAGACCGAGTAATCGCCCACGCGCTGGGAGTCCGCGCCTCAGTCGTACCTGATGTTCGCCTCCTTCAGCACCTTCTCCCACCGCTCTGCCTCGTTGCGAATGAACGCGGCAAACTCCTCCGGCGTGCCGGTCACGGCAAAATTGCCGGTCTGGTTGAATTTCTCGCGCACATCGGGCTCGGACAAAATGTGCACCACTTCGCGGTTGAGCTTGTCGATGATCGGTGTCGGCGTCGCTTTGGGCGCGACCAGGCCGAGCCATATGGAAATATCTTCAAAATTCTGCAGGCGCGCCGCCGCGGCCAGCGTCGGCACATCCGGGTAAGGCTCCTTGCGGCCGTCGAGTTTTGCCAGCGCGCGCACCTTGCCGCTATCGATCAGCGGGCCCGCCACCACGGTCGCGGCATAGACCATGTCGACGGCACCGGTGAGCAGGCCCTGCACCGTCTCCGCCGTGCCTTTGAACGGCACATAGACCACGTCGATGCCGGCCGCCTTGTTGAACAACAGGCCGGCGAGCTGCACGGTGATGGTGCCGGCGCCGTAGTTGAGCTTGCCGGGCGCGGCTTTGCCGCGCGCGATCAACTCCGCCACGCTCTTCGGCCCGGTCTCCGCCGGCACGCATAACAGCGACATCGACTTCACCGTGGTGGTGATCGGCGCGAAATCGTCGAGCGGATCGTAGGGCAGGGTTTTGTAGAGATACTGGTTCATCACCAGCGTCGAATCGATCGCCATCAACAGCGTGTAGCCATCGGGCGCCGCCTTTGCCACGGTCTCGGCGCCGATGATGGTGTTGGCGCCCGGGCGATTGTCGACGACGACCGGTTGGCCCCAGTCCTCGTTCATCTTCTGCGCGATGATGCGGGCCGCGATGTCGCTCGGGCCGCCGGCGGGAAAGGGAATGACGATATGGATCGGCCGCGTCGGGTAGGCGTCGTCGGCGTGGGCCGCGGTGGGCGCGAGCAGCGCGAGCGCGCACAGCCAGGCGAATGCGGTAAAACGAAACGATCGATTTGCCATGGCGGCCCCGGCGTTCGGCCGCCATGGTGCCGCCGCGCGGATTTCGCTGGCAACCGATTTTTTCGTGCTACGCTTGAGCTTGGCACAACCGGCGATGGGCACCAATGGCGTCGGCGACACCGCGTGATCTCGTCGAGCGTTTCTACCACGAGGTCTGGAACCGGGCCGACGAAGGCGCCGCGCACGACATCCTCGACCCGGATTTCCGCTTTCGCGCGTCGCTCGGGCCCGAATTGCGCGGGCCGGATGGTTTTATCATCTACCTGCGCGCGGTCCACGCCGCGATCGGCGATTTCACCTGCGCCATCGAAGACCTGATTGCGACGCCGGACCGCGCCGCGGCCAAGATGCTCTTTCACGGCGTGCATCGGGCGAAATTCTTCGGCGTCGAAGCGACCGGCCGCAAGCTGCATTGGAGCGGGGCGGCGCTCTTCACCATGCGCGGCGGGCGCATCGCCGAGCTTTGGGTGTTGGGCGACGTCGACGACCTCAAGCGGCAGTTGATGCCGGACGAGCCGGCGCGATCGTTCTCGGTCTAGGTTCTCATCGCGGCGCCTTCGCGCTAAGTTCGATGCGGCAAGCCCCGGGAGAACGGCATGACGCGCATCGGATTGATCATCCCGTCTTCGAACCGCATGGTGGAACAGGAGATGGTGCGCCACGTGCCGCCCGGCGTCACCGCGCACGTGGCGCGGCTGCGCATGACCGGCGCTCATCGCGTCGGCCTCGATGCGCTGCTGCCGCAAGTCGTGGAGACCGCGGCCACGCTCACCGATGCCCGCTGCGACGTCGTTGCCTTCCATTGCACCGCGAATTCGACGTCGGAGGGTATTGCGGGCGAGGCAAAACTTCTCGGCGCGCTGCGCGACGCCGGTGCAACGCACGTCACGACGACGGCGAGCGCCATCCGCCATGCTTTCGACGTGCTCGGCGCGCGCCGCATCGTGCTGCTGACGCCCTACAGCGCCCACGTCACCGAAGAGGAAGCCGGCTTTTTGCGCGAAGCCGGCTACGAGGTGGTGCATGCCCACGGCTTTGCCATGAAAGGCAGCGACGAATATTGCACGACACCGCCGCAATTCTGGCGCGACCGCGCGCTCGAGGCGGCGCGGCCCGACGCCGACGTCTATTTCCTGAGCTGCGCCAATATTTCGGTATTCCCGATCATCGAGGAGATCGAGCAAAAGCTTGATCGTCCGGTGGTAACCAGCAATCAGGCGGTGATCTGGGAGGCGCTGTCGCTCGTCGGCATCACTGACCGGCGCAACTGCCGTGGCCGTTTGTTCGACAGTCTCGGCGCCAAAAACTCGGCTGCACATCGCGTACCTGCGTGAGAAAACCATGACCTTGCAACAAAACACCGACCGCATCCAAACCACCCATATCGGCAGCCTGCCGCGTCCGCACGCGCTGCTCGACGTGATGAAGGCGAAATATGCCGGCCAGCCCTACGACCATGCGGCCTATGCGACGCTGCTGGCCGCGGCGGTCAAGGACACCGTGCGCAAGCAGGCCGAATGCGGCATCGATATCGTCACCGATGGCGAATTCTCAAAGCCGGGTTTCTTCACCTATATCCAGGAGCGCCTCGAGGGTTTTGAGCGCCGCCCCGACCAGAAGATGAAGCTGTTCCAGCAAGAGGTCGCGGCGTTTCCCGAATATTATGCCGAATATTTCAAGCAGGCGATGATGGGCGGCGCCATCGTCGGCCTGGCGCCGGTGGTGTGCGTTGCGCCGGTGAAATATCGCGGCGAAAAGCTCGTCCAGACCGACATCGACAACCTCAAGAAAGCAGCGGCGGCCGCCGGCGTGCCCGATCATCACGTCTTCCTGCCGGCCACCGCGCCGTCGGGCGTCGGCATCAACGAATATTACAAATCCGAGGAGGAGTATTTCCACGCGCTCGCCACGGAGCTCGGCAAGGAATATCGCGCTATCGTCGCCGCCGGCATTTTGGTGCAGATCGACGATCCGTTCCTGCCGGATATTTTCTTCGAGCCCGATCTCGACCGCGCCCAGATGCGCCGCCGCGCCGAAATCTACGTCGAAGCGACCAACACCGCGCTCAAAGGCATCCCGCCCGACAAGGTACGCTTCCACACCTGTTACGGTATCAACGAGGGCCCGCGGCTTTACGAAGCGGCGTTGTCCGATATCATCGACTATGTGCTCAAGATCAACGCCGGCTCCTACAGCTTTGAAGCCGCCAATCCGCGCCACGAGCACGAGTACCACCTGTTCGAGCGCGTCAAACTCGCCGACGGCAAGGTGATCTGTCCGGGCATGATCACCCACGCCAGCAACATCGTCGAGCATCCCGAACTGATCGCCGAGCGCATCGTGCGTTTCGCCAAGCTGGTCGGCCGGGAGAATGTCATCGCCGCGGCGGATTGCGGCTTCTCCTCGCAGGCTTTGTATCGCACCGAGGTGCATCCCACCGTCGTCTGGGAAAAATTCAAGGCGCTGCGCCAAGGCGCGGACTTGGCGACGAAGATGCTATGGAAATAATTGGCCGCGGCGAGGCGTCACGGTCGCGCCCTGTCCCCTTGCGGGAGAGGGCAACGCGGCGGTTCAACAGCAAAGGCTGGGTGAGGGGTCGGGTCGCGGGCCCTCACCCAGCCGCGCTTGCTGACGCTCCTGCGCTGCCCTCTCCCGCAAGGGGAGAGGGCAGGCCCGCGCGCTTTTTGACGCTGCTTCTCTTTTTCTTGCTCGCAGCCGCTCCGGTGCGCGCCGCCGACGACGTCGCAAGCTTCTTCCGCGGCAAGCAGATCCGCTTCATCGTCGGCTCGGCGCCGGGCGGCACCTACGACCTGCTCGCCCGCATCGTGGCGCGCCATATCGGCGCGCATATCCCAGGTTCGCCGAGCATCATCGTGCAGAACCAGCCGACCGCCGGCGGGCTGCTCATGGTCAACCAGCTCTATGCGCTCGGGCCGAATGACGGCACCGCGATCGGCGTGCCGCTCAACGGCATCCCGGCGGCGCCGTTGTTGCAGCCGGCGGCGGCGCATTTCGATGCCGCAAAACTGATCTGGCTCGGCTCGACCCACAGCGAGCCTTACGTCGCCTATGTCTGGCACACCGCGCCGGTGCAAAACCTCGCCGAGGTGATGACCAAACAGCTCGTGGTCGGCGCCACCACGCCGGGCACCACCATGAACGATTTTCCGCAGCTCACCAACGCGATCCTCGGCACCAAATTCAAGATCGTGCCGGGCTACGCCTCGACGCCGCAAATGAACGAGGCGATGGAGCGCGGCGAGGTCGAGGGTATTGCCGGCTTCGGCTGGTTCGCGCTCAACGCCCAGGTGCCGCAATGGGTGACGGACAAGAAGATCACCGTGATCACCCAGTTCGGCGCCACGCGGCATCGGCTGTTGCCCGACGTGCCGCTGATGCTCGACCTTGCCAAATCGGACGCCGACCGCCAGGCGCTGCTGCTCTTGTTCGGCCGCACCGAATACGGCCGGCCCTATTTCCTGCCGCCGGACGTGCCGGCGGCGCGGGTCGAGGCGCTGCGCCGTGCCTTCGACGCCACCATGAAGGACGAGGGGTTTATGAGTGACGCCACCAAGATCGGCTTCGCGGTCGACCCGCTCACCGGCGAGCAGGTCCAGGCGTCGGTCGCGGCGCTTGCTCATACGCCGCCCGAGGTGGTGGCGCGGGTGCGCGCGGCGCTCAACCAGCCGTAAAGTTTTTCCCTCCCCCTCGTGGGGAGGGTTAGGGTGGGGAAGTGGGAGGTGGCGCGAAAGCGTCGACGCTTTTATAAATCCTCCCGACCCCCACCCCTGCCCCTCCCCACAAGGGGGAGGGGAAAAAGAAAAAGGTTACGCCCGTGCACGCCCCGCAAGCTTCCCTGCAATCGCGCCGCGCCATGTACTCCAACAACAAGCTGCAGATCGGCCTGTTCGGCGCGAACTGCTCGTCCGGCCGCGCCGTGACCTTGGTGCCGGAACGCTGGTCGGGCAGCTGGCCGGACTGCAAGCGCCTGGCGCAGATGGCGGACGAGGCCGGCATCGACTTCATGCTGCCGATCGGCCGCTGGAAAGGCTACGGCGGCGACACCGACTATCAGGGCACGACGCTGGAAACCATCACCTGGGCCACTGGCCTCCTCGGCTGCACCAAGCACATTACCGTGTTCGGCACCGTGCACG
>Ga0210395_10005090_pt1 | contig 10076 bp, 7 predicted proteins | sample IncBWH4OmetaG_FD_150861 | JGI IMG/M metagenome (GOLD analysis project Ga0210395, IMG submission 150861) | Forest soil microbial communities from Barre Woods Harvard Forest LTER site, Petersham, Massachusetts, United States - Inc-BW-H-4-O ...
GCGGAAAGCAAAGCCAGTAAGGCCCAACAACTGGTCGATGAGATGCAGCAGGAGCAGGAGGCGGCGGAGAGCGCGCCTACGGGCTTCGTGAATTACAACGCTGGAGACTACCGGCTGTTCGTTCCATTTCCGTTCAGCCTGGAAGGCCGCGAGAATGGCGGAGCGGTGCTGCTGGGATCGCGCCTGGGAGCGAGCAATACCGAAGTGATGGCGGGCACGCCGATGCCGATTCCGGCGGATCTCAGTGACAAGGATTTGAGCGACACGGCTCGCCAGCAGGCGCGAGCGTATTCGCAGTCCGCGAGTTGTTATGCGACCAAGCTCGGCACGCACAAAGCATTTCGCTGCGGACTGAATAAGGCGTTCCTGCTGGGACGCGAAGTGTCGGGCAGCATGGAGTACGTGGTGGCGTCGAGCAGCCTGATTCCGGTGATGTGCGTGAGCGCCGACGATATGCGGAAATGCGTGACCCGCAGCGCCCTCGGCTACCAGACCTGCGGGAACATTTACCCGACCTGGGAGGAAGTCCAGAAGACGAAGGCTGCGAAGCAGACGCAGTTTCACGATCAGTTGAGCAACGCGCAGGTGTGCGACCAGATCATCTATCCATCGATCCAGTTAAAGGAAGACATCGTGGTGCATCCGGTGACGATCCCGGAAGGCAAGGCTCCGGCCGCTGCGGGAAGTGCGCCGGAGGATCGTTCGGTGGTGGCTGCGACGCCAGGTTCCACATCGCAAGGTCAATCGTCGCAAACTCCGTCGTCAACAGGGCCATCACTGGCCGAATTGGCGCGCCAGACACGGCAGGCAGCGCACGGAAAGCCGCAGGCGGCGGTGGATAACACGGAAGGAACGAGTATGGCGCCTGCGGGTTTCGAGTCGTTCGTGCTGCAGTATTGCCTGAATCCGCAGCAGTGCTCGGAAGCATCGATCCTGATTCCGGGGAGGGCCGAGGTGGTGTCGCGAACCAACGGACAGCACATCTTCAAAGGGGCGCTCGATGGCGAGTCCATCATCCTGTATGCCGGGCCGGCGGATGTGAATGCTCCTTATCGCAGCCTGACCGATGCAGACTACATTCGCATGCGCGACCTGGCCAACTCGAATGGATGGTCGCGGGAGAAGCCGGACAGCGTCAGCACACAGGATCTGACGATCGACGGCAAGGCCGCATTGATGACTCGCTTTCGCTACCAGCGAGATCAGAAGCACTGGTGGATTGGGGAGCGGGTGTTGATCGACAACCGCGGCTCACAGTTCCTGCTGGGATGCACGGCGCCGGAGGAGCATTTTGCCGACGCGGAAGTTTTGTGCACTACGCTGGTGAATTCGTTGCGGCTGCCATGAGGCTTTCGGCGAACACAATTCGGCGATGGGCTCTGGTTTCAGTGCTCGCTCTGGGAGCAAGCTTGAGCGCGTGGGGGCAGGAATCTTCTTTGGGTGATGTCGCCCGAAAGACACGTCAGGAACACGCCACCGCGGACCACGTTCGCGCCAAGAAATCGGCAACGGAAGACGACGATGGTCCCGACGGCGGCGGGGTCTGGCGCTTGCGCCTGTGTACGCTGCAGCCCTGCTACGAACTCTCGATCACGCTTCCGAAAAATCCGAAATGGAGCCGGGCGGAGCAAGAGCCCAGACCGGTCTCGATTCCGCTGTCGGGCCACGAGGAAGACGCCAGTCGCGCGATCCGCGTCTATGCGGCCCAGTCGACTGACCTGAAATACACGGCGGACAGTTTCAAGCGGGAGTTTTTGCAGGGATGGTTTGCGCGTCCGGAATATTTTGGCCAGGAGGCGCATGTTGCGCTGGATGAACATGTTCGCATCGACTGGTCGAACGGGTTGATTACTCACTTCATCATTACTGGGCCTGCCCTCAAATATCGCGGATTAAGCGTGGTTGCGGGTTCGCCTTATGGCAATTTTGCCTTTGCCTGCGTCTATCGCGAAGAGGATGCGGCAGTGGGTGATAGCGTCTGCGACGCAATCATAAAATCCGCGCAGTACCAGGAAATTCAGCCATCCTCGGTTCGCCGCACTTATCCAGATCCGAACGACGACCCTGCGGATGATCCCCCGAGGGATGATCCAGAGTGATCTTCCAGCTAAGGATAGAGAACTAACCATGCGTCGATTGCACTCCAACTTCGTGGCTGCGGGCTTCGCGCTGTTGTTGTGCGCAGGGCCGGGCGTGGTCAGCATGCAGGCGCAATCACGGGCGGGACAGCACAAGATTCTGCTGCAGGCCAATCTGAAGCCGGGCGAAGTTCTGCGCTACGAACTGGAAGCTGCAGGCTCGTTCCTGCCCATCGCCGACTCCACTGGTGCGATTCTCGCGCCGGCGCGCGGGCCGTGTGACTACACGCTGGCGGCGATTGTTACTCTGCGCCCACAGTCTCCCGATAAAGACGGAAATATTCCGGTGGAAGCCCGGTACAGCGCAACCCGCGTCACCAGCGTGCGGTGCGCGCTTTTCTCGGCACACGATTTCCAGAAGCGCGTGGCTGCGCTGGAATCCGGAGGGGTGATGTTTCGGGTGGGGCCGCATGGCGAGACCGCCCTGAGGCACACCAGCGACGGTTACTTCAAGTACTGGGACGGCGGCGACTTGTTGCGCAAGGTGACGCAGGATTTGCTGCAGACCGAGTTCGCTCCCAAGCCGGTGACCGCGGGCGATTCATGGAAGCCGCGGGGACAGTTTGCCTATGCCAGCGACCGTGCCTTGAAAGATCTCGAATTGAGCGGGGCGGACTTGCGCTTCAGGAATCTGGTGCAAGTCGATGGAAAGTCCTGCGCGTGGGTTACGTCGCAATACATCTTTTCGCCGATCGACCTTCCGGCTACGGGCACGGCGAGCAGCGGGCGCACTGTCCCCGGCGCGGGCAACAATGCGGTCGCCGCCGTACTGCGTATTTCATTACTGCTCGATCCGGCGACGCATCATGTGGCGTGGCTGCACCGCTCGCAGAACATCGACAACAAGCTGACGCTGGCGTCGCCCTATGACGACAGCGATTCAGCCGAGAATGCTGCCGAGCCTGCTGACCCCGATGATTCGGAGAATCCCATGCCGGACTTGTCGAGCATGCGGTCAGATAATCCGGGGCGTTATCCGTTCATGACGTTTCACTTTCAGGAGGAAGCGCGGGCACGGCTGCTGCCCGATGCCGGCTCCGTCGAGTGGCTGGCGGCGTTGAAAAACTTTGAGGCGACGCCCGAGCCCGAATCTGGGACCACGCCGGTTCCCGTGACGAAGACTCTGTTGCCGAATCCGATCATCCTGGCGGCGAAGCCCGCGGCCGTGAAGCGGTCGACGCGGATGGTCGTGGATTCCGACTCACTGGTGGCGACTCCCACGGGATTCACGCGCTACGAGAAGGGCCTGTGCCGGGACGCATGGTTCTGCGCGATGGTGTCGGTGGCGTTGCCGGGCGAGGTGCAGGTTTCCGACGACACACCGGTGCGGACGGTGTATCTCGCCCGCAAGGGTGACTTATTGATAAGTGTGTCTGTGGGGCCGGCGCTGGACCGACGCGATCAAGGGTTGACGGAGGACGAAGAGTTAAAGAAACAGGCGAACTATTACCTGGATAATTATGTGTGGATGGCGGCGAAGCCGGGGATTGGAACCAGCTTTACCGCGGCCACTCTCGACGGATATCCGGGCCTGATCACCGATTTCAGCGCCACCCAGCGCGATCTGGCCAACCTGCATGGCGTGCTCGGACTCATTCTTACACCGTGGGGGAAGGCGGTGCCAGTGAGCTGCAGCTCGGACTCTACGTCGTCGGCTGAGGTACAGTCGCTGTGCGAGACGGTGATTCTGTCGGTGAGTTTGCGGCGCTAACGGGCGTTCTTCCGCTCCTAGAGATCCTTCGACTGCGCACGAGCTTCACGTTCCGTGAAGCTCGTGCTCCAATCAGGATGACAGAGCTGATTGAGACGGGCGTCTAGTGGTGCCCGCCGCCACCGGAGGCGTGGCCGGACGAGCTGCTGTGGCCGACTGACGATGCCGACATGGAACTCGTGCTGCGCGAACTCAAGCTGGAACTCCTGGCCGAAGTAGTCGAGAACGGCGACGCGGGGTGCACTTCAGCGAATCCCGCCTTGGCCACCTGATGGTTCAGATGATTGAGATTTGCGACTGAACCGCGCGGAATTCCCAAGCCAGCCGAGCCTGCGTTCACCCGGAGATTCGACGACGCGAAGCCTGACCCGGTCCCGCCTTTGCCTACGGCAATCGTCTTCACCGTTCCGCTCACAGGTGCAACCAGTGGATGGAAACCAACGGGCATCGCGCCGGCAAACCGTGGCACGGTTCCCCAACTATTGAAGCCGCCCCGCTGCCACATCCAGCCCATTCCCGGGACAAACATCCAGTTGCCGTAGCGGTAGGGCATCCATCCCCAAGGATAGGCCGAGGCAAACATGTAGCCGTAGCCGGGATACCAGGACCAGGCGCCGTCCATGAACGGATCCCACCCGACGCCGGTAAAGAAAGGCTGCCACATCATGCCGTAGCCGGGGACGTTGCTGTAGGCACCGTAATAATTCATGTCGCTCACGCCGTAACCGTAGGGCGACGAATTATTCCTGGCGTACTGCTCATGGTAGGCGCTGGCTTCCTTGTCCCAGGCGTCGAGCGGGGCATCTGCCACACTGTTGGCGAGCGTGTATTTGTCGTTGTCGGCGGTGTTAAAGGTCGCGGTTTTCTTTTTCTCGACCATGACTTTACCGTCGGGACCTTCAACGTTTACATCGCCTTTGAAAACGGCGAGGCTGGCAACCGCGGTCGACGTATCGACGCGGAAGTGGGCGGCGTGATCGAGCGAGATTTTCTCCTGGGAAAAATTCAGACTGAAGTCGTCCTTGCCGATCCAGTTGACGTAGGCCATGCCCTCGACCAGATTGATCACCGAGATGCGTTTGCCGGCGTCGTTCAGACCCAGCGTGCTGAACTCGACCGTGGTGTTGGGAGTCAGGCGCAGAGTGCTGCCGTCTTCGAATTCGATTTCGGCGCGTCCGCGGTCGTGGGTGCGGACCTGTGCGCCCTGGGTGATGGGAAGGTTGAGAAACGCGTTCTCGAATCCCATGCCTGTGTTCTTATTGATCTGAACTGAGCCTTGAACATCGCTGAGGCGAACGATGCGGGCTTGCGAATCGGCCAGAGCGGGCAGCGCCAACAGCGCGCAGGCAGCGGTCGTCAGAAGAGCCGTGCTGAATCTCGAAAGAGAGAGCTTGGACATAGCAACCCCCGAAGATCTTACTTTGCGTATTAGAACACGGTTTGGCAGAGGGAATTGTAAAAGTTTCGCCACGGGTGCGTTGCCGGTGAGTTGCGAGAACGTCTTGGCAATGGCGGCCCGTACAGGCCCTAAAGACGAGGCCAATCGGTCGGTGCAGACTTTTAACCGACTAGCGTGTGGCGGGTGGGTTCGGGGCCGTCTCCATGAGGCGCTGCGCCCGGGCGCGTACCACGTTCATGACGGAGCCGTCGTCGTAAATCTCCTGCAGGACGGGTTTTACGGCCTGCAGTTCGATGAGATCGCCGCGCCGGAATTCGTCTTCCATGTGCGTCAACTCGTCGTCGAGGGCAAGTTTCTGGTAGCGATGGAAATAGACAAGACGGCGGCCGAACTCCAGCGTGGCGGCAACCCGCTGAAAGAGGGTGGTCAACTGCTGGACGGCGGGCAAGGGGGAATAATTGTAAGCGGCAGTGGATTCCCGCTGGCCGTCGTTGTAGATCAGCTTCTTGGCCCCGGTGAATGCAACTTTATGATTGCCGGAGTCGATCTTGCCGGAAAAATAATGGGCCTGGGCGGCGAGGTCGAAAATCCGGGCGCGGGTTGCGTCCGAGAAAGTGAATTCAGTTTGATAAGCTTGGCGGTCTTCGGAGTCGGGCGAAATTTTCGCCGAACATTCGTAGTGGGCGTGACCATCGGACTGCACGGTGATGGAATAACGCTCGGGATCAGAATTTGGAAAGTTCAGGGAGAAGGTGACGGTGGCGGGGCTGGCGGCGCGGGCCGGGAGACTGCAGACTAGAAAGAGGCATCCGAGAAGGATCAGCGAGTTGCGCTGCCTCCGAACGATACACATGCGATGCGACCTTGACTTCCTGGTTCCGATCATCCGCCTAAATTCGTTTCTGAACGCACACAGACTGCAAGACGCATTATGCCAAAGAATGGATGCCTGTGGGCTATCGCGCCAGGGCGCGTTGCCGGCTGAGAGTCCCCGCAGTATGGAGATGGCAGATGGCGATGGCCAGCGCGTCGGAAGCGTCCATGGGTTCGGGGGGCAGTGCGAGTTCCAGGAGGCGCGTGACCATGTGCTGCACTTGCTGTTTCTCGGCGCGGCCATAGCCAACCACCGACGCCTTGATGGTGAGCGGTGAATATTCCGCGACTTGCAGACCGGCGACGGCAGCGGCCAGCATGGCGACTCCGCGGACCTGCCCCAGCTTGAGCGCCGACTTCACATTTAACGCGTAGAAGACGTCCTCGATAGCCACTTCGTCGGGCTGGTGCTGGTCGATGATTTCCCCGAGTTGCGTGAAGATGCGAGACAGGCGGCGTGGCAGGGCTTCGCGCGGAGAGAGCTTGATCGCTCCGCAAGTCAGGCAGCGGAGCTTTCCGGTCGAATGGATCTCGACTACGCCGTAGCCGGTGTACTCTCCGCCGCAATCGATGCCCAGGACTCGCATGTGAGTGCAGTCTATCGCGGAATGGGCGGGAGTCCTAGTGGGCGGGCGTGTGCGGGGCTCGGGCGAGAGCTTTTAACCGCCGAGATCGCCGAGTACGGCCGCAGAGAACGCGGAGAGGGGCAACATCGTTTCTGTTCGTCTTCGCGTCCTCTGCGGCTTTTCTCAGCGTGCTCAGCGGTTAAAGGCTTTCGCAGTTACCAAGCCCACGCATAAGCGTCAACCCGGGGATCGGCTCCGGCGCTGAGGACGCCGGTGCTGACATCAAGAACGATGCCGGCGTTCGAGCCGAGCACCCATGGTGGGGCGACGCGCAGCTTGTGACCGCGCGCGATGAGGGCCTGGCGTGTTTCATCGGGAATGCGCGCCTCGACCGACATGTCGCCCGGGTGCATGGTATGGGGAAACGGCGACGCCGGGAAGGCGCGCGACGACCAGCGCGGAGCCTCGATGGCCTGCTGAATATTCATACCGAAATCGATCATGTTGATCAGCGTCTGCATGGTGCGCATCACCTGATCGTCGCCACCGGGGCTGCCCAGGAGCGCGTAGGGCTGGCCGTCCTTCATGATTAAGGTACTTTGCAGGGTGCTGCGCGGGCGTTTGCCCGGTTCAAGGGCGTTGGCCTCGCCGCGAACGAGAGAGTAATAGTCGCCGCGGCAGTTGAAGAGGATGCCTGTGTCTCCCATCACCACGCCGGTTCCGAACAGGCTGTGCAGGCTGGGCTCGAAGCCGACCATGTTGTGATCTTTATCGATCACCGCGATGTAACTGGTATCGCCGTCGTGGCTGGCGTCGCCGGCATCGGTCTGGTGAACCGGCCGGTTTAGAGGAGACGCGTCGGCCGTGAATTTTTCCGGAGAGCCGGGACGCAGTTCCAGCGACGCTTTCGCGGGATCGATCAATTTTCTGCGTTCTGTGGCGTAGGCTTTCGAGAGCAGGCCGTCGTAGGGGATCTTGATGAAATCCATGTCGCCGAGATATTTTTCGCGGTCGGCCATGGCAAGCTTGACGGCCTCGACACTGGTGTGGAGAAAGTCGGGGCTGTTCTGGCCCATGGCTTTCAGGTCGTAGCCTTCGAGAAGATTCAGGGCGAGGAGTTCGGTTGGTCCCTGGCTGGCCGACGGATTCTTATAAACCTGGTAGCCGCGGTAATTGATCGAAACCGGCGTCTCTACTTCAACGGAGTATTCGGCGAAGTCGTCGTAGCGGAACAGTCCGCCGTTGGCTTCGGAGAATTTCGCGAGGTCGTGGGCGATGTCGCCTTTGTAGAAGCGGTCGCGGGCTGCCTTCAGGGCTTCGTGCCGGCCCTTGGCGTGATTTGCCTTTTCGGCTTCGACCAACTTTCGCAGCGTGCGGGCGAGATCGGGATTTTTGAGAATCTCGCCAGCCTTCGGAGGCCGGCCATTCGGTAAATAAATTTGGACCGTGGTTGGATATTTGAGAATCTTCCGCTCGCCTGCAATATACGACGCGCCAATTTCGCTGAGAGGGAAACCATTTTCGGCGAGGTCGATGGCGGGCTGCAGAACCTGCTCGAAACTCATCGTGCCCCAGCGGTCAAGCAGGGTGTACCAGGCGTCCACTGCGCCGGGAAGGCCGCCGGAGAGCAGGCCGTCGCTCTCGGGGATTTTGCCGCCGTTATTTTTTTCGTACCACTCGATGGTCGCGAGTTTGGGGGCGCGCGGCTCGGCGTTGATGGAATAGACCTTGTTTTCGCGGGCGTTGTAGACCAGAAGAACTGCGTCGCTGCCGACTCCATTAAGAGCGAAATCTGTCACTCCCAGCGCGGCCTGTCCTCCGACGGCGGCGTCGAAAGCGTTGCCGCCGGCATCGAGAATTCGGCGCGCGACCTCGGTGGCCTCGGCTTTCATGGAGGCGACGGCGGCGTGGCGTCCGCGAATGACGGGGCGCATGGTTTGGCGGGAGTCGGTGATCTGGGCGAGGGATTGGGGAACGATCGTGAGACATAGAACAGACGCGGCAGCTAATAATGATCTGTGTGACATCGGGTTCTGCTCCTAAGAGACGTTTTGGATTTATGGAATCCCACCTTTCGCAAAGAACGCGAAAGATAGGGCGCCCGCATTTGTTTAGTCAAGAAACTCGAAGTCAAAAGCGGCCGACAGAGCCTGCCCTGAGCGAAGTCGAAGGGAGTGTCGGCCCCACATAAACCTAACAGCATTTTGGACGCCGCGTTCTTGCCTCTTCCGATTCTTGGCGAAAGGCGGCGTAAGCCTTGGTCGACGACGTCCTCTGCGTACGAGTCAGGAAGCGCTCGTAGGCAGCTTCGTCGAAAATCTCGCGCAGGGTCTCCAGCAGCAGTCGGGCGGCTTTGACGAAGCTGCTCATGCGCGGTCCTCCGCAAGACGCGTCGGCACGAACGGGGATTCCTTCACGCGCGCCGCTTCCCTTCCGGTTAAGACGCCGATCCACTGGCGCAAGGATTCGATCAACACGAGTGCGACCATCACCACCAGAACGGCGGTCAGCGCGGCGTCCAGTCGGTTGTTGAAGATGAGGCGCGCACTTGCTGTCGTCGCCGGACCCGCCGCCAGAACTCGCGCCTGCGCCAGAAAACCGATGCGCGGGTTGGGATCGAGAATCTTGTGCCACGACGCGGTGAAGGTGACCGCGACCAGCCACGCCAGCGGCGCCAGCGTGACCGCGGCATACTTGGCGCGGTGCGTCTTGATGATGATGGTCGTGGCCACGCATAGAGCCACCGCCGCCAGCAACTGGTTGGCGATGCCAAACAGCGGCCACAACGAATTAATGCCGCCCAGCGGATCTTTCACGCCTTGCCACAGGAAGAATCCCCAGGCGGCGACGACCAGGGCGCTGGTCGCAAGAATTGACGGATACCAACTGGTTCGCCCCAGCGGTTTGTAGATGTGGCCCAATGCGTCCTGAATCATGAAGCGGGCGACGCGCGTGCCGGCGTCGAGGATGGACAGGATGAACAGCGCCTCAAACATGACGGCGAAGTGATACCACAGGGCCATCACGGCCGCGCCGCCCAGACTCTGCGAAAAGATGTGCGCCATGCCCACGGCGAACGCAGGCGCGCCGCCGGTGCGGTTGAACAGCGTCTGCTCGCCGACGGCGTGAGCCAGTGCCAGCATGTCGGCAGCAGTGACGGGGAATCCCCAGGAGGAAATCGTCGCGGTCGCCGCGGTTGCCGTGGACCCGACTATGCCTGCGGGGCTATTAATCGCGAAGTAAACCCCGGGCTGGAGAACACACGCCGCGATGATCGCCATGATGGCGACCGCGGACTCGCACATCATCGCGCCGTACCCCACCATTCGAGCTTCGGTTTCGCGGGCGATCAGTTTGGGCGTGGTTCCGCTCGAAATCAGAGAATGGAA
>Ga0210395_10005092_pt1 | contig 10069 bp, 4 predicted proteins | sample IncBWH4OmetaG_FD_150861 | JGI IMG/M metagenome (GOLD analysis project Ga0210395, IMG submission 150861) | Forest soil microbial communities from Barre Woods Harvard Forest LTER site, Petersham, Massachusetts, United States - Inc-BW-H-4-O ...
CAGGCAAGTCAGGGCTGAGACTCCGAAAAACGAAAGCAGGCGGGACGCCGCAATATGCTTCATGATGGCGGAGCCGGCAAACCTGCCAATCATGAATCCCAGGAGATGCAGCTTGAGATAATTGGCGGCATGTTTCTCCGGAAGTCCGGTCATGCTGTACTGTGCAAAACGGATGACAAAGCTGGCGACGCCTACTTGAGCGCCCACATAGAAGAACTGCGCCGCTACTCCTTTCAATAGATGCTTGTATGGCCACAGACCACGCAGTCCGACAGCCTCGCTGGGCGCTCCCGCATCGCCTTCCTCTTCACGGACTTCAGGCAGCTTGGAGAAGAAGATGAGCGCAGCGACAGCCAGGAAGAGTCCCGCGATGACCAAGTAGGGTGTTTTGACCGTGGACGCTTCGGCAATCTCGTAGGCGTGCAATTGCTCCGGCGTCATCGCGGCTAACTGTGCGCGCGAATACTCGACTCCAGTAAGGATGAACGCAGCGCCCACGATGGGCGTAACCACGGCACCCACGGAGTTGAAAGATTGCGCCAGGTTCAAGCGACGCTCGGAGCTCTCCGGAGGGCCAAGGATAGTTACGTAGGGATTGGCCGCCACCTCCAGAATGCCCTGGCCGCAGGCCATAATAAAGAGTGCGAACAGGAAAAATATGTACAGCCTGATCGATGCTGCCGGAATGAATAAGAGTGCTCCAACGGCACATGTCAGCAGCCCGACTAGAATCCCTCGCTTGTAACCGATCTTCTCCATCAACCACCCAGCCGGCAGAGCGGCCAGGAAGTAGCCGCCGAAAAACGCAGTTTGTATCAGGGACGACCGAAAGTCGGTAAGGTGAAATGCTTTCTTGAGGTGGGGAATGAGGATGTCATTCAGATTGACGCCGAAAGCCCAAAGGAAAAATAGGCTGGTCACCAGGATCAGCGGCACCACATAGCGGCGCTCCGTAATTGGGACGGTCGGGTTGGTCATACTTCTCCTGTCAGGTTAAAGCGCGATCTAAATGCACATAACCGCCGTCTACAAACAGGTGCTGGCCAGTAATGTGGCTGGCCTTTAAGGAAATAAGAAAGACCACCATGGCCGCAATCTCATCTGGCGTTGTCATTCGCTTTTCCAACGGAATTTTGGCGACGACGCTGTTCAGTTTTTCCTGCGGAGCGGGAAAGGTCTCGAGCCATTGCTGATAGAGCGGCGTCATCACTTCGGCGGGGATGACGGCGTTTACCCGGATGCTGTAGGGGAGGAGCTCAGCGGCCCACTCCCGCGTCATTCCAAGGATGGCGCCCTTGGACGCAACGTATCCCGACGTGCCGCCTTGACCCGTAAGAGCGGTTTTCGAACTGATGTTCACGATCGAGCCCCGGCTTCGCTTCAAGTGCGGCACGCAATAGTGCGCCATGTTGTAGTAATGCAGCAGATTGCGCTCGAGCGAGCACACAAACTCTTTGGGACTGCCATGCTCGAGGCCGACCTTATCATTGATGCCTGCGTTGTTCACCAGCGCGTCGATGTGACCGAAACTCGCAAGCGTCTGTTCGACGATCACGTTGCAATTGTCGGGTGAGGCAAGGTCCATGTTAATGAAGCTGGCCTCCAGCCCCTGGGAGCGTAAATCGCCGAGGAATTGCTGGCACGCCGATGCATCTCGATCGACGACGACCGCAATGGCGCCTTCTTCCGCGCACATCCTTGTGATAGCCGCGCCGATGCCTTTCGCGCCACCGGTCACGAGCACAACTTTGTTCTTGAGCTGGAGGTCCATGGAGAGCGCGGCTCTGGTCGTGAACTCTAATCTTCGCAGCAGTTATCTAAGTTCTAGCCGCGAAGATTTAAGAAACCTCCGTCGATAGGGTAATCGGAACCTGTGATGAACGAGGCTTCATCGGAACAAAGAAAGAGAGCAAGGGCAGCGATCTCTTCGGGTTCGGCCATTCTGCCGATGGGCTGTGACTTTTCCAACTTCTCAAACATCTCCTGCTCCTTGCCGGGATAATTGCGGTGCAGGAATCCATCCACGAAAGGGGTGTGGACTCTGGCCGGAGAAATACAATTGCAGCGAATCTTGTGGCCCAGATAGTCCTTGGCAACCGAGTACGTCATGGCGACCACCGCGCCCTTGCTCATGGAGTAGGCAAAGCGATCCGCCAGACCCGAGGTACCTGCGATCGACGCCATGTTCACAATGATGCCGCCTCCGTTCGCTTTCATGTGCGCTACGGAGGCGCACATGCAGTTATAAATGCCTTTGACGTTAACGGAAAAAACTTTGTCGAAATCCTCTTCCGTGGTGCTCTCCAGATTGCCAACGTGCGAGATTCCCGCGTTGTTGATCAGAATGTGGAGGTCGCCGTCGTCGAGTATCTGGTTGAATGTGGCGTTCACGGCACGGGGTTGGGACACGTCGCAGCCATAAGCCTTTGCGTTTCCGCCGGTAGCCCGAATTTCGGAGGCGACGGCATCGGCAGCTTTTTCGTCGATGTCGAGCAAGCGTACGCAGGCACCGCTGGCGGCAAACCGTTGCGCAACCGCGCGCCCTATGCCGCTGGCCGCCCCAGTAACTACCGCGAGCTTGCCATCCAGGCGAAACGTGTGTGAATTCCCTTTCAGAAAGCCTCCCTCCACGATGCGAACCATCTCAGGCTACTTCGACTGCTCCTGATGTGCTTGCTCGAAGACCGCCAACGCGTTTTGCGCATCGGCGTCGTTGGGCGCCAATTGCAACGCAGTGCGCAATTCCTTCTTCGCCTCACCGAGATTACCGGTGCGACCATAAAACAATCCGAGATTCTTGTGCAGGTGAGCGCTTTGTGGACAATTACCGCAAAGCTGAATGGCCTCGTTCATCTGCTCGAGCGCTTGGGGCCAATTTTGTGCGTTCGCCGCCTCCAGAGCAAAGTTGCCCAGTTCCGAAACCCGATCAGCGATCTGCTGATTTTTCTGAAGCGCTTCGAAGCGATCCTGATATTGCTTCGCCTCGGGATCATGACTCTTGCTCAAAGCCTTGGCCAGGTTGAACAGAGCCTGCGAGTGATTTGGGTCAGCCTGAACCGCCGCTTTCCAATGCTGAATGGCGGCGGCGTTCTCGCCTGCGTGCTCCAGGCTCTGGCCGAGCAGATATTGAGCATCAGCATTGTCGGGTTGCAATGCGACTACTCTCTGCAGTAGTTCGGTGGACCGTTCTGGCTGGTTTTCCTGTTTTGCCGTCAGAGCCAAGAAGTAGAGCGAAGCCGCATCATTCGGCTGGAGTCGAATGGCGGTTTCCAGTTCCTGCCGCGCATCGTCATACTTGCCGGTTTCGAAGTAGAAGCGTCCCAGGTTGTAATGAGCCGCGGCGAGCTTGGGATCAAGTCGCGCCGCCTCGGAAAACTCCTTGAATCCGCCGGGTCGATCGAACTGATCGACCAGAGCGATGCCCAGATTGAGGTGAGCTTGAGCGGAATTCGGCGCGAGGGTTACGGCTTTCTGGAAGCTCTTCACGGCGTCAGGTCCGCGCTCGGTTTTAGCTTGGAGCATTCCCAGGGCAGCGTAGGCATCGGCATCGTCGGGAGCCACTTGAATGGCCGTGCGAAATTGCTGCTCTGCCTCAGTGAGCCTTCCTTGCTGCGCCAGGAGAAGGCCGAAGTTGACGTATGACTTGCTGTACTTGGGATCGTTCTTGATAGCTCGCTGAAAAAGCACTGCCGCCTCTTCGTTCTTGCCTTGCTGGCTGTAGACGACGCCGAGGTTGCTTTGCGCTTCGGCAAACGTGGGATCGATGGTCAGTGTTTTCTTGAAACGCTGCTCGGCTTCGTCTTGATTCCCATTGCGCAAGGCGATCAGCCCCAACTGATTCTGGGCCACCGCGATATTCGGATCCAACTCGATGGTCTTCTGCAACTCCCGCCGCTCCGACGCGACGTCTCCCAGCCTGTCCAGAGCGAGCGAGAGATTGTAGTGAAGCTTCGCGTCGCGAGGATTGAGCTGGACGGCTTTGCGATAACTTTGGACTGCTTCTTTGGGATTTCCTGCCGAGAGGTACTGGCTCGCATCTGCGTTGAGTCGGGCGATGGTGCTGTCTTTATCCACCGCGGATTTCAGCGACGACAGCTTAGCTCGTTCCGCTTGAGCGGCTTCTTTGTTACCAGTTTTTTCGAGCAGGGTCCCCAATGCATCGTGAATCTCAGGGTCGGATGGATGAATGCGCTCGGCGGCTTGCAACTGCGCGATTGCCGCATGTGCTTGCCCCTGGTCCGCTAACAGTTTTGCCAGATTTAATCGAATTGCCGCGTCCTTTGGATCAAGAACAACGGCGTGCTGAAAGGAGGTCATGGCCGCATCCGATTCTGAGAGTCCCTGGTATGCCAGGCCCAAGGCATTGAACCCTTGCGCATCCTTCGATTGGCGGCGCGTATAGTCCACAAGAACGGGTGTCGCGTCGGAATATTTCTGCATAGAAATCAGCAACTGGCCCAGAGCAAGTCTGGCGACATCCCTGCCTTCATCCAGCCGCAGCGTTTCCTGGAACTCCGCGACGGCAGCTTCCTGATCGGCGGGCTGTTTCTTCCTTACGAGGAGCAATCCAAGACTAAGATGCGCATCAGCAGAAGCAGGTTGAGCCGCCACGAGTTCTTTCAGGGTCGCCAAGGCGTTCTCCGTCTCGCCGTCAGCTTCATAAGCGTTGGCCAAAGCGACCTGCAGCGATTGCCCTTGATCGGCAGGAGGCGCTTGCTTGATCGCATCCTGCAAGCACTCGACTGCCATCTGCGGCTTGCCCTCGGCGATCAAGACCTGACTGAGTTTGACGGCTCCGGGAGCGAAGTGCGGATCGATTTTCAGGGTCTCACGAAGTTGTTCTTCGGCGAGCCCGAATTTCTTTTCCTCCTCGTACAGGGTTGCGAGAGCGAAATGGGAGCTGACCGAGTCCGGTTTCTGTTGAATTGCGGTCTGCAGCTCGCGCGTGGCCTCCGATCGATCTCCCTTTCTGAGCAGCGCAAGAGCGAGGTTGTGGTGAACTTCCCAAGATTTGCTATCCAGATGAAGGGCGCTTTCAAATGCCGCGATGGCGCAGGGAACGCGATCCTCCTGCGCGTATAAGACCCCTAAGGTGTTGTAAGCGCCAGCAGTAGGATGGTCCCGGACGGTATCGAGAAGCGCTTTGATTTTCTCCGAAGGCTGGTGTTGGACGAGACACGTCCTGGGCAAAACCGGTGGACGCGATGCGGAGTCGGCGTGAGCCGGCGCAGCAGTTTGTGCTGCCACGCAGAGTGTGCTTGCGAATGCCATCAAGACACTCGACTGCAGAAGCCAACACCTTCCAGCCCGTCCTGTGCTAGCCGCCAACATCTCGAGTGGCCTTTAAGCTTGCAATCATCCCCATCGGCACCAATTCGTTACGGCCTGAACGCTTGACCCCGGGTAAGCCCAGACACCAAATGTAGCGTCGGGGTTAGCGGCCAGTCGTCACGACAGAGTCTATCCGATGTTCTGCCGAAGCGTCGGGCGCCTGCCCTTTTTGTCGGGGAAAGACGCGCCCGCGCCAACCCCACGGTCGTTCGAATGCTATGGCTGGCACTCAGAAATAAAGCTTGAGTCCAAACTGTAGCTGCCTGGGTATGTTGGCCGCGTGGGTGACCTTGCCAAAATTAGAATTCTCGAGACTGGTCACCGGAACTGCCCACACAGGTGTGTTCGTTGCATTGAACATCTCGAACCGGAACTCCATTCGGAAGCGCTCGGTAAACACAAATTGGCGAAAGATGGAAAGGTCCAGATTCTTATTCCAATCGGAGCGGAGCGAGTCGCGGCCGAGGTTCCCGAACGTCCCTGTAGCTGGTACCACGAAGGAGGCCGTGTTGATCCATCCGTCTGGTCCTTTGCTGCTGGGATAGCGGCTGCCCACGAGGTTCGCTCGTTCGTAACCATATCCGTTGCCGTAGTTGTAATTGCCGGTTTCCGCGATGTCCTTGCCGCTGCCCACGTCGAAGGGCGCGCCTGAGCTGAGTGACAAAACGCCATTCAGATTCCAGCCTCCGATCACGGCATTCACAACGCGATTGTCGGACGAAAGCGACCCACCCTTGCCGAATGGCAGTTCATACACCCAGGCTGCCGAAAAAATGTGCGGTAGGTCGGTCGCGGCCGGACCTTTGTCGGCTTGCAGGTTATACGGATTTTGAATCGAGCAACCCTCCACACCGTACCAGCCCGTACAGCCTAAATCGAGGCTCTTGGACCAAGTGTAGGAGACGAGGTACGTGAGACCGTGTTGCTGCTTGCCGTTTAACGAAACCTGCAGAGCATTGTAGTTGCTCTTGCCTACGCTGCGGTCATATGCGGTGGGCCCGATGTAGGGGAAGGGGGCGCCGCAGTTCGTTGCAGTTGCACTTGTAGGGTCGAACGGGGTGCAAGACGTGTTGGCGTTTCCGCCCGCCACCATGGCCACGTTGTAGGCACCTCCAACGTCCAGGCGCCTTCCCACCGAGCCGACATAATTCGCTGTGAGCACGGAATTCGAGGTCACTTGTTGCTGCACCCCGACGTTCCACTGGTCGGAGTACGGCCGCTTGAGATAGGGATCGGCGAACCATGTTGATTGCGTGAAGGGCGTCGCACCGGTTACCGGGTTGCCGCTCCCGAGACCGAAAGGATCCTCGGCGGTGCGGTTCGGCGCTCCAGCCTTGACCGAGTTCATATTGCTGGCTCCAAGCTGGTCCAAGCTCGGCCAAGTGCCTTCGTAATTTTGTGCAGTTTGGGTGATCGCTGCCCAATTGTCATAGAACCTTCCATAACCCGCGCGCAGTACGGTCGTGGGCAGCAATTGATAAGCAACTCCGATTCTGGGCTGGATATTGCTCTTGTCGGTGTGGTAGATCGCAGTGCCCCCGAGAGGAGTCACAATCACGTGAGCCGGTAGAGTGCCACCAGGGATGCACGGAGCGGCATTGGTGGTAGCACAATTCGGGGCGTTGCGAGCCAGGATGTAAGTGCCATCGCGGAAGTTCATGTCTCCCACAAAGTTATTACCGTTCTTATTATCTCCGTAGATGGGAATCAAAGTGAGGTCATACCTCAAGCCCAGATTCACACTCAGCTTGTTAGTCACCTTCCATTGATCCATGGCATAGAATCCATCGACCCATCCGCCGTGTTCAGTCTCGATCACATTGCGACGTCCGGCACTCGTCGGAATTCCTAGAACGAAGGAAGCCAGAGCATTGCCACCTGATAGATCGACGGGGTTGGCCGTATTGGCCGCTGCGAACTGCACATTGGAGTTCAAGTAGAGTGCATTCGCGTTGTTGCTGGCCAGGTTTGCACCGGCTTTGAACGTGTGACGCCCCATTGTCTTCGTGAAATCACCGCCGTACTCCCAGATATCGGATACCTTTGTGTTGTCGACCTGCGCTGCACCGTGAGCGCTGGGATTAGGATTTCCGATGTAGCCTTGGATTACCACATCGGGGATCATGACGACCCCGTTCCTAAAATTCCCGGCAAAATTTGGCGAGAAGCCAACTTCCGTGCCAAAGGAAGGCGGCGCGTTTTTGAACTGGGAACCCTGGTTGATGTTCACGTCAGTGCGCCCGAAATGGAATTCGGCCAGCGTGCTTCCTGAGAACAAATGGGTGTAGGTAGCAGCCACGTTGTAGCCATTGGTTACCTGGTCGTGCAAGATTCCAACAAAACCGCCTGAACCCGTCACTGGCTGCCGGAAACTGGTGTAACGAGCCCAAACGTAGTCGTGCTGGCTGAACTGGTGGTCGAGACGAACACCACCCTCGTCCTGACGTGTGATCACCTTGGTTGTGTCGAGGCCATTGAAGCTTTGGCCTGTCACATTTGGAGCGGGAAATATCTTCATGGCATAGTTCACCATGCTCTTGTCAAGCATGGTGGACGGAATTTTGTTGCAGGGCGTACCCGCCGCTTGAACGTTGCCGGGCGCCGGCAGTGGGTTTCCGCCGGCGTCGCACATGAACGCTCGCCCGCTGTACGGGTTGTAGATTTGCCCGGCGATTCCAGTCAGGTCGCCGGCGAGTTGAGCGGTAGTCGGCGTGTTGTACTGATTCGACGCTGCGGTGTGATTTCGAAATCCTTCGTAGCTGAGAAAGAAGAATGTTTTCTTTTGATGCTCACCCGGGATTGGAAGTGGACCACCAAACGTCGCACCAAATTGATTCTGCTGGAATCCAGGCTGATTGTTTGGATCCCGTTGCGCGGCCGTTGGAAGGAGCGGATAAATGAGGTTGGCATCCAAAGCCTTGTTCCTCAGAAATTCCCACGCGGACCCATGAAAATGCGAGGTGCCGGATTTTGTAACTACATTGACAACTCCGCCCAGCACGCCGCCAAACGAAGCGTCATCGTTGTGCGATTGAACCTTGAACTCCTGAATGTCGTCGACGATCGGGGGGACGGCATACGTGCTGCCGAACGACCCCTCGTTGTTGACACCGTCCAGCAAAAACAAATTGCTGCGGTTCGATTGCCCGTTCACCGACGGGTAAGAGAACGTGCCAATGGGGTTCGACCACACGCCGCCACTGGTCGCCGAGTTCTGCGACACGTTGACTGTGCTCACCCCTGGTGTCAGATTCAGCAGCTGGGTAAAATTGCGGCCGTTCAAGGGAAGGTCGTTTACCTGTTCCTTCACTACGGCGACGCCCAGTTCCGAAGTCGATGTTTCCAATGTGACCGGATTGTCTTGCACCTCGACGACTTCGTTGACCGCTCCGGCCTTTAGCGTGAAGTCATAGGTGGCGGTTTGGTTCACTAACAGAATGAGGCCCGTCTTCACCGCTGGACCGAAGCCGCTCATGGTTACTTTTAAATCGTAATTCCCCGGTAGCACGTTGGTCATGACGTAAGACCCGACGCTGTTGGTGGACGCTGAGCGATCCAGGCTCGTGTCGCGGTTATGCAACACGACCGTCGCGTCCACGATAACCGCGCCCGCCGAATCACGCACTGTTCCGTTGATGGCTGCCGTCGCCTGGGCCCAGGCGGGCGATGCCGAGAGTGTAAACACCAATGCCGCCGCGAACAACGTCAGCACCACAATCCACCGCTTATACGTGTCGGAAAAAACCTGGCGTGTCATGGTAGATCCTCCTCACACGAGGTCGCGCTCGGGCCTCTGCGGCATCGTGCCGCAGCTTTCAGCGGTCGGTTTGTACTCGATGGACAGCGGGCCCACACAATTTGGTCCGCTAAGAAACCCCACGCTGCACAAGCTTCTAGCATTGCCTCTCAAATGTTGTCAATCAAAAACTTTCATCATTGCGAATGTCGTTTCATCTATTGAAACAATCTGCTAGTGTGTCTAGCAGAATCGTGTTAATGTTCTGCCTATTGAAACAGCATTTCGTTCCAGGGATGCTGCTACCCGGGTCTCGAAACCTCAAGTGGGGCGTGCAGTCGCAGGAGAAATGCAATGCCACGAGTCGCGAAATCAAGCCCGGGTGCAGCGCCTGTCGGGGTAATCTCGAAAGTCTTGCGGATTCTCGAAGCTCTCCAGGGTTCTTCCGGCGGGTTGCCGCTGAAAGCAATCTGCGATCGGACCGGCATACACAAAAGCACGGCGCACCGCTTCCTGAAGCATCTGGAGCACGAACGTTATCTCATCCGCACGGAAGCAGGCGCATACCTGATCGGTCCGCGCCTGTCGCAATTATCGCCACGCGGAAACCAGGAAGCGACGCTGCAGGCAGTGGCCCGGCCAATTCTCTGGGAATTGTGGAAGTCCACTCAGGAGACCGTCAACCTGGCTGTGCTCGATCAGGGCACCGTGCTCTACGTGGATGTTATCGAGAGCCCTCACGAGTTCCGGCTTTCATCGCGTGTCGGCACGCGCCGCTCGGTTCACGTGACGGCGCTGGGCAAGGCACTGGCGGCCTTTCTGCCTGCCGAGCTGCGAGAAAGTATTTTGGGATCGATCGCTTTCCAGCCCGCGACGCCGAGAACCATTGGGAACCTGGTGCAGTTTCGCCAGGAGCTTGAGAAAATTCGGCGGCAGGGATATGCGGTCGACGACGAAGAGGCCGTCCAGGGCGCGCGTTGCGTGAGCGCCCAGATCCTCAAA
>Ga0210395_10005094_pt1 | contig 10064 bp, 10 predicted proteins | sample IncBWH4OmetaG_FD_150861 | JGI IMG/M metagenome (GOLD analysis project Ga0210395, IMG submission 150861) | Forest soil microbial communities from Barre Woods Harvard Forest LTER site, Petersham, Massachusetts, United States - Inc-BW-H-4-O ...
ACGATCTTGCCCGAGAGCTGGAAGTCAAGAGCAAAGCCATTCTCGACACACTTCCGCTGGTCGGAGTGACGGAGAAGAAAACGCACTCCAGTTCCCTGGAAGAGCACGAAGCGGAGAAAGTACGGGTGTACCTCCGCTCCTCGGCGGAAGGTTCGTCTGCGGCCGGGAAGTCGACTTCGCGCACACCTCGCGGCGAAGAGGAAATCAAGACCAAAATTGATCTGTCAAATATTTCCCGTCCCGGGGATGTGCTGAAGGCGATTACGCAGCGCAAGGAAGCTGTGGCGCCGGCAGCGCCGCCACGTCCGACAGCGCCGCCTGTTGCGCATGCTCCGGCAGAAAAGCCCGCGACGGTTGCGCCTCCGGTGACGAGGCCAGTGGTTACGGCTCCGCCGCCTTCGGTGGCTGCGCCACCAGCGATCCCAGTTGCTCCAGCGCGGGTCGTTGTACCTCCTACGGTATCGGCGCCAGTAGTCGCGCAGCCTGCACGCCCAGCGACACCACCACCGGCGGCCCATGTTCCGGCCGCGGGGGTTCCGCCAGCGGTTTCAGCGAGCGCTCCGCCATCGGTTCCCACTGTGGCGCGTCCTACTTCTCCTCCATCTGCTCCTCCACCGCCGCGAATGATCGTTCCCCAAACCGGGCCGCGGCCAGTGTACAAAGCTCCGCTGCGGACGGCTCCGCCGCCGGTGCAGCCCGGAGTGCCGATCGGCGGCGCTTCGCGTCCGGTACCAGGACGCCCCGTGCCCGGGCAGCCAATTTTTCAGCGCCGTCCGCCGATGGCTGGTGGAGCTCCCGGTGCGCCGCGTCCGCCGCTACGTCCGGGTGAACGGAGACCGATGCATCCCACGCGGCAGTCACCTGCGGGTGCGCGTCCTCTGGGCGTGGGCCCAGCTCTTCCGCCTCCGGGTACCACGCGGCCTGGCGCTCGTCCTGGTGGCCCGTCGCGACGTCCGGGGCAACGTTATGTTCCGCGCGGTGTGAAGGAAGGCCCGATGAAGGGCTACACGCCGCCGCCGCGCATGGTGGTGTCGAACGAGCCGATGCCGATCACGCGCAGCATCACGATCACGGAAGGAATCAGTGTAAAGGATCTGGCGGAGAAGCTGGAGATTCGCGCTAAGGATCTGATTTCGCGGCTGCTATCGAAGGGTGTATTCGCGACGATCAACCAGACTTTGGATGCGGAGCTGGCGAGCGAGATGGCGCGTTTCTTCGGTGCCGACACGAACGTGATCACATTCGAAGAGCAGACGGCGAAGGAGATTGATGCGGCTGCCGCGAGCGAAGAGTTGGTTCCGGAAACCGGCATACGTCCGCCGGTGGTCACGATCATGGGTCACGTGGACCATGGCAAGACCACGCTGCTCGACTCCATCCGATTGACCAGCGTGGCCGAAGGTGAAGCGGGCGGCATTACCCAGCACATTGGTGCCTACAAGGTGCGGATTACCGACAAGGAATCGCCAGCGTTCGGGCGCGAGATTGTCTTCCTCGATACGCCGGGCCACGAAGCTTTTACGCGCATGCGGTCGCGGGGGGCGAAGGCAACCGATATCGTAGTGCTGGTGGTGGCGGCTGATGACGGTGTGATGCCGCAGACGGTTGAAGCCATCGACCACGCGCACGCCGCGGAAGTTCCCATTATTGTGGCCGTGAACAAGATCGATAAGCCGGACGCCTTGCCTGACAGAGTGAAGAAGCAGCTGGCTGACCGCGGATTGGTTCCCGAAGAATGGGGCGGCAAGACCGTGTTCGTGGACGTTTCGGCGAAGAAGAAAACGAATCTGAATCTGCTGATGGAAATGATCTGCCTGGTCGCCGACCTCGGCGAATTAAAGGCAACGCCGGAACGTGCGGCGACCGGCGTGGTGCTGGAAGCGAAACTCGATCGTGGGCGTGGTCCGGTGGCGACGGTACTAGTACAGAACGGAACGTTGAACGCAGGCGACAATTTTGTGGTGGGAAATGTTTACGGGAAAGTGCGCGCGATGTTTGACGACCGCGGCGCGCAGTTGCAGACCGCTCCGCCTTCGACTCCTGTCGAAATCATTGGTATGGAGGCGCTACCGCAGGCCGGCGATCAGTTTGTGGTGGTCGCTGATCGCGACAAGGCGCGCGGCATTTCGGAATACCGCGAACAGAAATCGCGCGAGGCCGCCCTGGCCAAGAGTTCCCGCGTATCGCTCGAAGGGTTGGCGGAGCAGATCAAGGCTGCGGGCACCAAGGAACTGAACGTCATCCTCAAGGGCGATGTGCAGGGATCGGTGGAAGTGATTACCGACCTGCTCACGAAGCTCTCGAACGAGAAAGTGCGGTTGAAGCTGCTGCGATCGGGCGTGGGTGCGATTACGGAGACGGACGTTCTGCTGGCCTCGGCGTCGAATGCGATCATCATTGGCTTCAACGTGCGGCCGGAGCGCAAGGCGCAGGAAATTGCCGAGCAGGAAAAAGTGGACATCCGCCTGCACTCGATCATTTATGAACTGCAGGATGAGATCAAGCGCGCCATGAGTGGCTTGCTCGAGCCCACGATCAAGGAAACCTACCAGGGCCGTGCCGAAGTGCTGAACGTCTTCCGCATCCCGAAAGTTGGGACTGTGGCCGGTTGCCGCGTAAGCGATGGCTTGATCAAACGCGATTCCGAGGTCCGACTGTTGCGCGACAACGTGCAGGTGTTCAAGGGCAAGGTGGGCTCGTTGCGGCGCTTTAAGGACGATGCCAGCCAGGTTACGAACGGCATGGAGTGCGGCATCTCAATCTCCAACTATGGCGACATCAAGGTTGGAGATGTGATCGAGGCCTTTGCGACAGAGCGGATTGCTGCGGAAGTAATTGCTTAAGAACCGTGGCCAGTTGTCAGTGACCGGTGACCAGCTAACCCGTCAATCTGTTGGTTGTCTCTTTACTCGCCACTGATCACTGGCCACTGACCTTGATCGCCTTCCTCACACTCGAACTTCACATCGAAGCGGCGCAATCGCTCAAAGACAAACGGCAGGTGGTGCGCAGCCTGAAGGACCGGCTCCGGGCTAGCTTTAATGTTTCGGTAGCCGAACTCGAGGCCAGTGGCCTGTGGAACCGCGCCACCGTTGGCGTGGTTGCCGTCTCCGATTCGCGTGATTATCTCGATGGATTGATGAAGAACGTCGAGCGTGCCGCGACACGTATCGCGAATAATCACGGGGCGGAAGTGGCGGATTCGTTTGTGGAGTATTTATAGATTAATTTCCCGAGACGCGGCAGGCTTCAAAATGGTCCCGCTGACCACAGCCTGCTGACGCCGCTTCCATCGCGTTGTTACCTCTGTACTTACCCGAATCAGTCCTTTATGCGCGACAATAACCCTTCAGCCCAACATTTCGGGCCAGTTTTCTGATATTCTCATGCGTTTTACTTCGAGGTGAGCAGTGGAGAAGCGCGGGGTGAAGTACCATCGCGGGCGGTTGGGCGAGGCCTTGCGTGAGGAGATCGAAACGCTGGTGGAAGGCGAGCTGGCCGATCCGCGTATTGGGCTGGTCAGGGTGACTGCCGTCCATGTCGCCGACGATGGCCGCTCCGCGGAAGTTCTCGTGGATGTGGATGGCGACGACCGCGAAGCCGAACGGAGTATCGAAGGCTTGCTGGCCGCGAAAGAATACATCCGGCACGAATTGGTGGAGCGTTTGCGACGGAGACGTGCCCCGGAATTGTATTTCCGGCTGGACCGTTCGGAGCGCGAGAAAGCTAGAGTAGAAGAACTGTTGGCGCGCACGAAAAAGCGGATGAAGTCAAGAACGAAGGCGGACGGACAAAAGGCTTAGTGATGCTGCAGGATGTTCTCCAGCAAATCGAGCAGCGCGACCGATTCGTGCTCACCTCGCACGCGCGGCCCGATGGCGATGCCGTCGGATCGGCGCTGGCGTGCTGCCAGGTTTTGCGCGCGATGGGCAAACAGGCTGACGTAGTGCTGCACGACGGGGTGCCGAGGATTTATCGCACGTTGCCGTTCGCCGATCAGGTGCTGCAGGCTAATCGCATCACGGGCAGCTATGAGGCGGCGATCATTCTGGAGTGCGACAGCATTCACCGTACCCGCCTCGAGGGGCTGGAAGACCGCTTCCTGATCAGTATCGATCATCACGTCAGTGGGCGTCCGTTTGCCAACGTAAACTGGATCGATCCGCATGCGGTGGCGACGGCAGAAATGGTGTTTCGCCTGGCGCGCGAAGCGGGAGCGCAGCTCTCCCCCGAGATTGCTACGTGCCTCTACACCGCACTGATGACTGATACCGGCTCGTTCATGTTCCAGGGAACGAACCAGAATACGTTCGCTCTGGCGCGCGAGCTTGCGCTGGCGGGCGCCGATCCTTCGCACTGCGCGCGCAGCATTTATTTCGCCCACTCTGTAGCCAAGATGAAGCTGCTCGGGGAAGCTTTGCGCAACCTCAACACTGATGGCCAGGTCGGCTGGACCTGGGTGACGCAAGAGCAAATGGACCGTTGCGAAGCGAAGGAAGAGGATTGCGAAGGCCTGGTGAATTACGTACTCTCGATCGGCGAAGTCGAGGTTGCGGCATTCTTCCGCGAGCTTCCCGGCGGGCGTTATCGGGTGAGCTTGCGCAGCAAGGGCGGACTCGATGTGGCGCGAGTGGCCGAGCGCTTTGGCGGGGGCGGCCACGAATGCGCGAGCGGTTGCTCGCTGGAAGGTCCGCTTACCCATGCGGTGGGTCAGGTTCTGGATTTGTTGCGCCGCGGTCCTGCCGTACAATAGTTGCAATTATTGATTGATGAGTTTTTGATTCTCGATTGAAGAACTCGCCCTCATTGCCTTTCAATCGGCAATCATCAATCAATAATACCCATGATCCCCGCCGTTCCCGGGACTCCCCGATGACGAATCGAACCCGCACCGACTCGCTGTTGCTGGCGGGCTTCTGCGCGTTTCTGTTTTTATATGGATTGGCGCAGTTCGGGCTTATTGGAGCCGATGAGCCGCGCTACGCGCAGGTCGCTCGCGAAATGCTGGAGCGCCACGAGTGGATCACGCCCGTGCTCGGAGGCCAGCCGTGGCTGGAGAAGCCTCCGCTGTATTACTGGCAAGCGATGATCGCGTACCGGGTGTTCGGCGTTAACGATTGGGCAGCCCGATTTCCTTCGGCGGTCGATGCCAGTTTCCTCGTGCTTGCTGTGTACTTTTTTCTTCGCGGTTTCCGGCCGGGATTTGAATTGGATGGCGCTCTGATCGCGGCCTCCTCCGCGGGAGTGATCGGTTACGCCCGCGCCGCTTCGATGGACATGGCGCTGGCCGCGGCTTTTACCATCGCAATGCTCGGGTGGTGGGCCTGGCGTGCAAGTGGAAAAAGAATTTACCTGACGGTCTTTTATGGCTTCATGGCGTTGGGGGCGTTGGCGAAAGGACCGGTCGCGCTGTTTCTCGCCGTGCTAGTGATCGTGCTGTATGCGGCCGTGGTTCGCGAATCGCGGCTCGTGCTTAAGACGCTCTGGCTGCCGGGCGTTCTCCTATTCTGTGCGGTCGCCATGCCGTGGTATGTCGCGGTGCAAGCGCGCAATCCGGAGTTCTTTCGCGTATTCATTCTCGATCACAATCTGGGAAGGTTCTCGAAAGATCTCTATCACCATACCGAGCCGTTCTGGTATTACTTGCCGGTAACGGCGCTGGGGCTGGTTCCGGGGACGGTTTTCGTGATCGCAGCGTTTCTCGAACGAGTCCGCTGGTGGTGGGGCAAACGAAGTTCGGCGAATGAAGCCGATCTTGATTGCGAAAATCAATTTGGCGTGTTCGCGTGCTGCTGGCTGATTGTGCCGCTCCTGTTGTTTTCGATCTCGCAATCGAAACTTCCCGGCTACATTCTTCCTGCGATTCCGGCAGGCGCGCTGCTGTTAGCGGATTACCTGCGGCAACATTTAGACCAACGTGATGCCAAGCCAGTCCCCACGGGACTGGCCGTGTTGCATGCGCTGCTGGCAGGGAGTCTGATCATCCCGGCGCTGCTCATTGGCTACATTGTGCGACATCGGCCTTCGGGAGGGCGACCGATGCTGGTGGCGCTCGCCGCTGCGTTTGTGTTATGCGCCGGAATTGTGCTTACACTGGTTCGCAAGGCGGGCCTGCGCATGCTGCGGTTTGTCACGGTGATACCGGTCCTGCTTACTGTAGGAATCGTTTTGAGATTGGGAGGCGTGTCTCTGGATCAGACGCTTTCCGCGCGCCCACTGGCTTTCGAGATCGCCGGCATGGAGACCCATCCGCTGCCTCTGGCGGTGTACCACGTTCGGCGTGAACTGGAATACGGGCTGACTTTTTATCGCAACCAGCTGACATTCAATTACGACTGGGGCAGCGTTCCACCTGAGGAGCACTTGCTGGTGGCGCCGGAAAATTCGGAAACGGAGATTGCGAAGCTGGTGGCCGGCCGCCGAGTCTCTTACCTTGGGCATTATGCTCCGCAGCACGTGGATTATTACTGGGTGGCCGAAGCGGGAACTGGGTCAACAGGAATTGGCTCAACGCGTTAAAATCGCCATTGCTCCCCTGTGTTCTGCCGGTTTGCCTCGCGTCGTGGAACGCACTAAACTCGGAGTTCTGCCATTGCAAATGATGCCGTGGTTTGGTTCGGGCTGATTTTGCAGGAGCTCCGTGGAGATTCTCGACCTCAGACATTTTTCTTCGGTGGACCTGCGCCCCCTGCTCGAGGATGAGACGCGAGCTTGGGCGAGCCTGCTCTCCTGGGATTACAACGGATCGGCGGAGATGATCCTGCGCTACGTCGACGCGAAAATCCTTCCGGGATATGCGGCGATTGAGCGCGGGCGCATCTTTGGTTACAGCTTTTTCGTGTACGAGGGCAGCAAGGGAGTGGTCGGCGACCTTTTCGTGGCGAACGGAGGCCGCTTGTCTGACGCGCGCGAAGTCGAAATCAAGCTGCTGACGCATGTGATCGAGACACTGCAGCAGTCTCCTGGAATTCATCGGGTTGAAGCCCAGTTGCTGGCGCATGAGGCGGGGAGCGTTGCCCGGCCATTTCTCGACCAGGGATTCCAGCGGCACCCGCGGCTCTTCATGGTTCTACGGCTGAACGACTTCGTGCCGCCGGCTTCAACTGCGTTTCCGGATGTCGAAATCCGGCAGTGGACCGAGGCCGACTACCAGCCTGCAGCCGCCGTGATTACCGCGGCATATCGCGGTCACGTCGACGCCCAGATCAACGACCAGTACCACACGCTTAGCGGATCGCTGCGCTTTCTGAATAACATTGTGCGTTTCCCGGGATGCGGTTTGTTCGATGCGGAATCGTCCTTTGCCGCCGTCGACCGGAAGGCGAAGAATTTGATTGGATTGATCCTGTGCTCGCGGGTTCGCAACGATGTGGGACACGTGACCCAGGTCTGCGTGCTCCCTGAATACCGTTCACGCGGGATCGGCGAAGCGCTGCTGGCGGCGACCTCCGTCAACCTGCGCAAACGCGGCTTCGCGATGCTTTCGTTGACCGTGACCGAGGCCAATGCCGGAGCGGTCGCTCTCTATCGTCGGCTGAAGTTTGAATCGAAGCGCGTATTTGACGCGTTCGTGTGGGAAGGCTAGAACCTAGCAGCTATCTCCGCACCAGCCACATCGCCCATCCCGCCACCAGCAGTCCGCCCAGGAACAGCGCAAAACAGTACAGGCCGTAGCGGACCATCTCGCGCGTGGTCTCGCGATGGGTGATGCCGAAGACGATGGAGGCGAATAGCGCGAAAACGAAAGCGGCGCTGAAGTGAGTGAGCTGGATCGTCATTGTTTTTCCCAAATCATTGTTTCTTCCCGATGGCGATGTGGTAGGCGTCGGCCACGGCGATGAAATTCAGCAATCCGGCGACGATCATGAACTTCGTGCCGTAATCTGCGATTGCGAAGGCGATTGCTCCCTGGCCCCAGTTCATGGCGAGAGTCACAATGTACATTCCACCCGCGCCAAGGTCGCCGATGAATCCGAGCATGTCGAGGATATCGCCGCCATTGGCTTTGTAGATGTGGCCCTGCATCAGTAAGCCCAGAATGAAGAGGGTGCCGATGGAGACGAACAGCAGAACTCCGCGAATCCAGCGTTTTTGGATCATGTGGCCGGCCCCAGGAATCAGCCAGCCCAGGGCGGGCGCGATAATCGACATGGTGTTGGCGGGCTGCGCTGGTTCGGCCGCCTTCGCTTTCGCTGTAGTTTGATTTGCCATCAGATAATTACGATCTCACGTTGAATGTTGCCGGTGACTTCTGCCGACTTGGGACGGACCAGCATGTTGACCTCGCTGCGCACGCCGAATTCCGGCAGATAAATGCCGGGCTCGATGGAGAAACAAGAATTGGGAAGAATCTGGCGCTCGTCGTGGATTTCCAGATCGTCCATGTTCGCCCCATTGGAATGGACGTCGGTGCCGATGGAATGTCCGGTGCGGTGAATGAAATATTCGCCGTAGCCTTTCTGCTTGATGTGATTGCGGGTGGCGCGATCGACTTCCCATCCCGCGATGCGGCGCCCGGCATCGATCGCATCGGTCACGGTCTTCACACCGGCGTCACGCGCGTCGCGCACGATTTCAAATACCTGGCGCATGCGGTCCGACGGCGCCTTGCCGACGAAACCCATCCATGTGATGTCGTAATAGACTGCTCCAGGAACATCTTTTTTCCCCCACACGTCGAGCAAGATCAGATCGCCCTCTCGAATCGGAACAGGATGATCGGCACGCGGCTCATAGTGCGGGTTGCCGGCATTGGCGTTCACGGCAACGATCGGAGGATCATCGGTGAGCAAATTCTCGCGGCGGAACGCTTCCATGAACCACTGCTGGATTCCGTGTTCCGTAGTTCCACCGTTGCGGGCGCGCTTTCCGATTTCCTTGAAGGCAGCAGCCACGATTGAATCCACGCTGTCGCGGGCGGCAAAATGAGTTTTGATCTGCTCTTCGCTCCAGGTAGCTTCGAACTGCGCAACCAGGTCGGCGGAACTGACCACGTTTTTCCCCAAGCCACGCAGCAACTCGATGGTCCCGCCATCGACCAGGGAAATCGTGAACACGATGTTATTGGGCGAATACTGCATGGCGATGTCGCGGTAGGGCGCGAGCATCGACTTCAAAGTGTCAAAAAGTTCCTGCCATCCGGAATACTGGCGCTTGCTGCCGGGCAAGGAATCGAGGTGGCCGGCTTCGATTTTATGGACCAGCTTTACCGGTTCACCCTGCGCGGGAATCAAATAGAACCAGCGCCGGGTGACCATGAGACCTGGGGGCAAGCCCAGCACGCGGTAGGCGATGGGGTCGCGATGATGGTGGTCGTAGAACAGCCACGCGTCGATGTTGCGTTCGCGCAGCGCAGATTGGATGGCAGCCAGGTCCATGGGCAAACCCCTATTGTAAACAATGAGAGGGATTTGGGCGAATCGGCGCGAAGGGAGATCCGCACTAAGAGTTTCGTTCATTTAAGGCTGATTCTTGGTTACACTAGGACGCTAGATGGCTGCGATCGCCGAGCCCGTGGCTGAGTCTGCGGTTACGAAACGCGTCCGCATTGAGTCGATCGACGTGGTTCGCGGCTTTATCATGATTCTGATGGCGCTCGACCATGTGCGCGATTTCTTCGGAAATTCCGGCCTGAATCCCACCGATCCTGCCACCACGACGATCCCACTATTTTTCACGCGCTGGATTACGCATTTCTGTGCGCCCGTGTTCTTCCTGCTGACCGGGACCGGCGCCTACCTCTCTTTGCGCAAGCAAACCAAACGGGAGTTATCGCGGTTTCTTTTCACGCGCGGGCTCTGGCTGATTTTCCTGGAGCTCACCGTGACGCGCTGTCTCGGCTGGCAGTTTAACTTCGACTACCACGTCACGATGCTTATAGTTTTGTGGGCTCTGGGTTGGGCGATGATCATACTTTCGCTGTTGGTTTACTTGCCAACTTTGGTGGTGACCGCGTTCGGCGTCCTGATGATCGCCACGCACAATCTGCTGGACTCTGTCGATTCCTCCAATCCGCTTTGGTCGATTCTGCACTCGCCCAATGTCATCGTGAACCACCCGGGCAG
>Ga0210395_10005095_pt1 | contig 10063 bp, 7 predicted proteins | sample IncBWH4OmetaG_FD_150861 | JGI IMG/M metagenome (GOLD analysis project Ga0210395, IMG submission 150861) | Forest soil microbial communities from Barre Woods Harvard Forest LTER site, Petersham, Massachusetts, United States - Inc-BW-H-4-O ...
CATCGGCTCACGCGGCTCGCCGCTGGCGCTGGTGCAGGCGCGCGAGGTGCAAAGCCGCCTCGCCGCGGCCTGCGGCCTCGATGCCGCGCGGATCGAGATCAAAATCATCCGCACCACCGGCGACGTCGTTCAAGACCGGCCGCTCAACGACCTCGGCGGCAAGGGGCTGTTCACCAAGGAGATCGAGGACGCACTGCTCGGCGGCGCCATCGACCTCGCGGTGCATTCGTCGAAGGACATGACCACCGTGCTGCCGTCCGGCCTGGTGCTGTCGGCGTTTCTACCGCGCGAAGATGCGCGCGACGCCTTCATCAGTCGTAAGGCCAAAACCTTGCGCGATCTGCCGCGCGGCGCTGTGGTCGGTACGGCGTCGCTGCGGCGGCAGGCTTTGGTCAAGCGCTTGCGGCCGGACCTGGCGATCGTGCCGTTGCGCGGCAATGTCGAGACACGCTTGCGCAAGATCGAGGCCGGCGAGGCCGACGCGACGCTGCTCGCGGTCGCCGGCTTGAAGCGGCTCGGCCTGCTCGACGCCGCGGCGTCGCTGCTCGACATCGACGAATTTCTGCCGGCGGTGGGCCAAGGCGCGATCGGCATCGAGACCCGCGCCGATGACGCCACAACGCGCGCGCTGGTCGCCAAGATCGACGATGCCGATACCGCGACCGCGGTGACGGCCGAGCGCGCTTTCCTCGCCGAGCTCGACGGCTCCTGCCGCACGCCGATCGGCGGCCACGCGCGGATCAACAACGATACCGTCCATTTCCACGGCATGATCGTAAAGCCCGACGGCAGCGCGGCGTTCGAGGTTTTACGCGAGGGTTCCCGCAAGCGGGCGGCGGAGCTCGGCGCCGATGCCGGCCGCGAACTGAAAACGCGCGGCGGCGCCGATTTCTTCGTGCAGGATTGACCGTGCGGCTTTTGCTCACGCGCCCCGAACTTGACGCGCAGCGCACCGCGACGGTGCTGCGCGCGCAAGGTCACGATGTGATCATTGCGCCGCTTCTGCGCATCGAGCCGGTAACCGATGCGCAAATCGGCGCCGGGCCGTGGGTGGCAATCCTAATTACCAGCGCCAACGCCGCTCCTGCCGTCGCGGCGCACGCGCGCGTCACTCAATGGCGCGCGCTGCCGGTCTTCGCGGTCGGCCGGCGCAGCGCCGACGCCATGGCCGCGGCCGGCTTCGCCGACGTGACCTCCGCCGACGGCAATGTGAGCGAACTGGCGCGGCTCGTCGCCGCGCGGCTTCGGCCGGCCGCCCGTTTGCTTTATCTCGCCGGCGAAGACCGCTCCGGCGATCTTGTCGGGGATCTGCGCGCCCGCGGCTTTGCCGTCGAGACGGCCGTGATCTACCGCGCCGTCGCCGCCACCAGCCTGCCGACGGCCGCGGCGCAAGCGCTGACCGGCGGCATCGACGGCGTGCTGCATTTCTCGCGCCGCAGCGCCGAGGTTTTTATCGATGCGGCGCGGGCCGCGGGCGTGCTCGAAAGCGCGCTGCAGGCCGCCCATTTTTGTCTGTCGGCGCCGATCGCGGAGCCGCTGGCACAGGCCGGCGCCGCCGATATCCGTGTCGCAGAGCGGCCGAACGAGGCCTTATTGCTCGCGCTTATTGACGCGGCCTGATCTGTTGCCGCCATCTTTGCCCCGTACTATGCCGTGGCGGCTGGCCATGTCCCATCAGCCGATTGGGGGCCGCGCCTGAGGACCGCATGACGAGCGAGCCTGACAGCACACCGCGCCGACGGCCGCCGACCATCGACCTGACGGCGACGGAAGTCGCGGCCGACAAGCCGGCCGCCGGTAATGACCCGGCAGCCGAGGGCGCGCAGACGGACGGTGCCTCTGGCCAGCCATCGACCAAGCCCGCTGCCGGTGGCCCCGGCGACCCTCGATTGTTCATCATAACGGCGTTCGCCAGCATTGCGGCCGGTGCACTTATCGTCGCCATAATCGGCGTCGGGCTTTGGTTCGCCGGTTATGTGCCGGCGCGCGAGCCCGCAGCCGCGCCGAGCGCGCAGCCGCCGAACAGCGCCGCGATCGCCGAAATCTCGGCACGGCTGAACAAAATCGAAGGCGCCATTGCGACCCAACAAAAACCCGTTCCGCCGCCACAGCCTGACCCGGCACTGCTCTCCCGTTTGGCCGCCGCCGAAGCCGCAACAAAGTCGCTGAGCGATTCACTCGCCGCCCTCACCCACCGCGTCGATGACGCCGCGGCGGCGGCGCAAAATGCGCTCGCCCAAGCCAAGAGCGCCTCGACCGCGGCCGATACGGCCAACAGCGCCGCGCAGACGGAGGTGGCGCGCAGCGATCTCGACGCCCTGGCGGCCCACATCGCGCCGCTCGAAAGCACCGTGAAGACGCTTGCCGACGACATAAAACACGAGACCGCGACTGCCGACGACCGCGCGGCGCGGCTGACGGTTGCCGCCGAGGCGCTGCGCGCGACGGTCGAACGCGGCGCGCCATATCCGGCCGAGCTCGCCGCGGTGAAGTCGCTCGGCGCCGACCAGAGCGCGACGGCACCGCTCGAGCCGTTCGCCGCAGCCGGCGTGCCGAGCGCCGCGGCGTTGGCGCAGGAGCTCGAAAGCCTTACGCCGGCCCTGCAGCAAGCGGCCGAGCCGGCGTCGAGCAACAATTCCTTTCTCGGCCGGCTGGAGAACAACGCACGGCGCCTCGTCCAGATCACGCCGGTCGATGCGCCGCCGGGCGACGATCCGGCTTCGGTGGTGACGCGGATCAGCGTCGATGCCGGGCACGCCGACATTGCCGCAGCGCTCGCCGATATCGCTAAATTGCCCGATGCGGCCAAACCGCTTGCCGCGGCATGGGTCGAGAAAGCGCAGGCGCGCAACGCCGCCATCGCGGCAAGCCGAAAACTTGCCGCCGACGCGCTCGCGGCGCTGAGCAAACCGAGCCCGCAATGATCCGCGTCGTCGTCTTTCTCATTATGGTCGGGGTGCTGGCACTCGGCGCGGCCTGGCTCGCCGACCGGCCGGGCGAGGTGGTCGTCACCTGGGAAGGGTTTCGCTCGAAAACTTCGCTGATGGTGCTGGCCGAGGCAGTGCTGGTGGCGGTGGCCGTGCTGATGGCCGTCTGGAGCATCATTCGCGCCATCGTGCGTTCGCCGGCCGTGCTGGCCAGGCGGCAGCGCGAGCGCCGCGGCGCACGGGCCTATGCGGCGATCTCCAACGGTTTGATCGCGGTCGGCTCGGGCGATATCGACGCCGCACGAAAACTTTCGGCCGATGCCAGCCGTCTCGCTCCGGGCGAGCCGCTGACGCTGCTGTTGAGCGCGCAGGCGGCACAGCTCTCCGGCGACCGCGATGGCGCCGAGCGCGCGTTTCGCGCCATGGCGGGCCGCGCCGACACCAAAGCGCTCGGCCTGCATGGCCTGTTCATCGAAGCGCACCGCCGCGACGATCATGAGAGCGCGCGGGCCCACGCCGAGGAAGCCGCAGCAACCTCGCCCACGCTCGGTTGGGCCGGCCGGGCGGTGTTGGAAGCGCGCTGCAAGGAAGGCGATTGGGCCAGTGCGCTGGCGCTCTTGGAACGCCATCGCGGGGCGCTCGACAAATCGAGCTATCGCCGCCAGCGCGCGGTGCTGCTGACGGCGCGTGCGCTCGCTACGGAAAATTCCGACCGCGAGGTGGCCAAGGCCGCAGCCCTCGAAGCCAACAAGCTTGCGCCGACGCTGGTGCCGGCGGCGGCGCTCGCCGCGCGTCTCCTGGCCGAGGGCGGCTATCTGCGCAAGGCCAACCGCATCATCGACACCGCCTGGCGCGCCAATCCGCATCCCGAACTGGCGCAAAGCTACGCCGAGCTTCGGTCCGGAGAATCCGCACGCGACCGTTTGAAGCGAATCGACGCGCTGGCGAAACGCGCCCCCGAAAATGTCGAAGGCGCGCTGGCGGTCGCGCGCGCGGCCATCGATGCCCGCGAATTCGCCCGCGCGCGCTCAGCGCTCGCGCCTTATCTGGGCGTGCCGACCAAACGCATCGCAATATTGATGGCCGAGCTCGAGCGCGCGGAAGGCGACGAGGGCCGCGCCCGCGAATGGCTGGGACGCGCGGTCCATGCCGCGCCCGATCCGGCGTGGACCGCCGACGGCTACGTCTCCGACCATTGGCTGCCGCTGTCGCCGGTCACCGGCCGGCTCGACGCCTTCGAATGGCGCGTGGCGCTCACCGGCATGACGAACGCTGCGCCCGTGATCGAGTCGGAAAAAGTCTTGGTCATCCTGGCAAAGACTGCGACCGACCCTGCCGTAAACGAGCAACACGACGGCAACCACACGCCGCCGCTGCCGGCGAACGGTCCCACCGGGCCGCTCCATCCAAGCCTGCAGCCGACACAGCCGAAGTCCGACCCGGTGATCCCACTGGTCCACGCTCCCGACGATCCCGGGCCCGAAGCCGAGATCGTCGAAGAGACCGAACCAGAGCCGGACGCAAAGCCGAGCGGCTGGCGCAAAATTTTCGAGTGAGTTTTGCGGGCGCGGCTTGCCAAAGGACGAAGGCGAGTGCACTATACGACATGAATTATAGTGCACATCGGTGGATTGTTCGTGGCCAATTCGACGCCAAATCCGGCTGAAAAACCCGCATTATCAATCCCTGCTGCCTCCGAAGCCGCATTCCTCGCCGCGATCGGGAGCGAGGTACGGCGCAACCGCGCCAAGCGCGGCATGACGCGGCGGCAGTTGGCGCTAGCCTCGCAGACCTCGGAGCGCTACCTGGCGCAAATCGAAAGCGGCGTCGGCAATCCGTCCGTCAGCGTGCTGCGCGCCATCGCGCAGGCGCTCGATTTGCCTTGTTCCGCGTTGCTGCCGGAAGCCGGCGCGCGCACTGCGGCGCTCGGCGCCATTCTCGATCTGTTGGCGCAGGTGCCGGAGGGCGAATTGCCGGCGCTCGCCAAAGATATCGAGACCCGCTTGGCGCGGCCGGGCAACGCCGACCGCGCGCGGCGCATCGCGCTGGTCGGCCTGCGCGGCGCCGGCAAGTCGACGCTCGGCCGCATGCTGGCGCAGCATCTGGGCTGGCCGTTCATCGAGCTCGACCGGCTGGTCGAGGAGGATTACGGCGCCAGCATTCCCGATCTCATCGAGATGGCCGGCACGGCAACATTCCGCCGTCATGAGCGCAGCACGCTCGATCGCATCATCACCGCGCACGAGTCGGCGATCATCACCACCGCCGGCGGCATCGTCGCCAACCCGGAAACCTACGCGCTCCTGCTTCGCCGCAGCCACACGATCTGGATCAAGGCGCGCCCGGAAGATCACATGAGCCGCGTCATGGCCCAGGGCGATTTCCGCCCCATGGCGCAAAACCGCGCCGCCATGGCCGATCTCGTCGCCATCCTCGAGGCGCGCCGCGCCGACTATTCCCGCGCCGAGGCCGAGATCGACACCTCGGGCGAGGCCATAGAGCAAAGTTTCGCCCAGCTTTTGCGTACCGTGATGGCGTTGCTGGAAGGGAGATAGCGGCCATGATGGCCAAGACGCTCTCTGACACCACGCTCTCCGATACCGGCATTCTCGATCTCGATCCGCTGCGGCTCGAATACCGCATGATCGGCCCGCGCCCCGGCGTCGCGCCGACCATCGTCATGCTGCACGAAGGTCTTGGCTCCGTCAGACTGTGGGGAAGTTTTCCAGACGCCGTCGCTGAGGCGACCGGCGCCGGCGTGTTCGTCTATTCGCGCGCCGGCTACGGCAAGTCGAAACCCGGAGCGATGCCGCGCTCGATCGCGTTCATGCACGAGGAAGCCTGCACGGTGCTGCCGCGCGTTCTCGACGCCATCGGCTTTCAGCGCGGCCTCCTGCTCGGCCACAGCGACGGCGCCTCGATCGCGACGATCTATGCCGGTTCCGTGCAGGATCATCGCGTGCGCGGGCTGGCGCTCATCGCGCCGCACTTCTTCATCGAGGACATGGGCATCGCCGAGATCGAGCGCGCGCGCGACGCGTTCAATGCCGGCACGCTCCGCGAAAAGCTCAAGCGCTGGCACGCCGACGTCGATTGCGCGTTCCGCTCCTGGAGCGAGCCGTGGCTGCATCCGGATTTTCGCAAATGGGATATCACGGAGGCACTTGGTTACATCCGCGTGCCGATCCTGGTGGTGCAAGGCGCCGACGATCAATACGGCACGCTCAAGCAGGTCGAAGCGGCGGAGCAGGAATGCTTCTGTCCGGTCGAGACCGCGGTGCTGCCGGACGTGCGCCACGCGCCGTTCCGCGAAGCGCCCGAACTGACGCTCAAGATCGTGGCCGACTTCATCAACCGGCTGTTTCGCGACCACCACGAAGGCGAAAAACAGGCCGATTCAGGGGTTGCGGCGATATGAATTATAGTGCATATTAACTGGATAGCTGCACTATAATACATATTACCGTTGCCGAGTGAGGCAGAGATGGCTGAAACCGCAACTACGCATCCGCTGGCCAACGGCAAGACGCGGATCGATTTCCAGACCGAGCCGGCGCGCTATCGCCATTGGCGGCTCAAAGTCGACGGCGACGTCGCCACGCTCGTGATGGACGTCGACGAGAAGGGCGCGCTGTTCGAAGGCTACGAGCTGAAACTCAACTCCTACGATCTCGGCGTCGATATCGAACTCGCCGACGCCATCGAGCGGCTGCGCTTCGAGCATCCGCAAGTGCGCGTCGTGGTGCTGCGCTCTGGCAAGTCGCGGGTTTTTTGCGCCGGCGCCAATATCCGCATGCTGGCCGGCGCCACTCATGCCCACAAGGTCAACTTCTGCAAGTTCACCAACGAGACCCGCAACGGCATCGAGGATCTGAGCGAGCATTCCGGGCTCAAATCCATCTGCGCCATCAACGGCACCGCCGCCGGCGGCGGCTACGAGCTGGCGCTCGCCACCGACCACATCATGCTGGTGGACGACGGCTCGGCCTCGGTGTCGCTGCCGGAATTACCGCTGCTCGCGGTGCTGCCCGGCACCGGCGGCCTCACCCGCATCTCCGACAAGCGCAAAGTCCGCCGCGATCATGCCGACGTGTTCTGCACCACGGAAGAAGGCGTCAAAGGCAAGCGCGCGGTCGAGTGGCGGCTGGTCGACGACGTGGTGCCGGGCTCGAAATTCGATGACACCGTTCTGGCGCGCGCCAAGGAATTCGCCGCAAAATCGCCGCGCAACGGCGCCGGCAAAGGAATTACGCTGACACCATTGACGCGCACGTTCGCCGCCGACAGCGTCGAGTACGGCTCGCTCGCCGTCGAATTCAATCGCGCGGAACGCATCGCCACCGTCACGCTGCGCGGGCCTGCCGCGCCGCCGCCGGCGTCCGCCGACGCCATGGTGGCGCTCGGCGCAAAGTTCTGGCCGCTCCGGCTCGCCCGCGAGCTCGACGACGCGATCCTCAATATCCGGCTCAACGAGCTCGACACCGCCGCGATCGTCTTCAAATCCTCCGGCGAGCCGGCACAGGTTTTGGCCTACGATCATTTCCTCGATGCCAACAAGGAGCATTGGCTGGCGCGCGAGATACGCCATCTGTGGAAGCGCGTGCTCAAGCGCGTCGATCTCACCTCGCGCTCGCTGGTCAGCTTGATCGAGCCGGGCTCGTGCTTCGCCGGCACGCTCGCGGAGCTGCCGTTCGCCAGCGACCGCTCCTACATGCTGATCGGCGCCCGCGACGGCGACAACAAGCCGCCGGCGACCGTTGCGCTGACCGACGTCAATTTCGGCGCCTATCCGATGTCGAATGGGCTGACGCGGCTCGGCTGCCGCTTTCTCGCCGACCCCGCCGATGTCGAAGCCGCCAAAGCCGAGCGCGAGAAAATGCTCGACGCCGCGGCCGCCGAGCGGCTCGGCCTCATCACCTTCGCGCTCGATGATATCGACTGGGACGACGAAGTGCGCGTGTTTCTCGAAGAGCGCGCCAGTTTCTCGCCCGACAGTCTCACCGGCCTCGAAGCCAATCTGCGCTTCGCCGGGCCGGAAACCATGGAATCGAAAATCTTCGCCCGGCTGACCGCGTGGCAGAACTGGATTTTCCAGCGCCCCAACGCGATCGGCGAGGAAGGCGCGCTCAAGCGCTACGGCACCGGCCAGAAGCCGGTGTTCGACACCCGCAGAGTTTGAGGTGAAGCCATGACCATCGAGAGCGTCGACTACACCACCAAGATCCCGAACAACGTCAATCTCGCCGAAGACCGCCAGGTGCTGCGCGCGCTGGAGAGCTGGCATCCCGGCTATATCGACTGGTGGATGGACATGGGGCCTGAAGGTTTCCAGAACGCCGAGGTCTATCTGCGCACCGCGATCTCGGTCGATCCGAAGGGCTGGGCAAAATTCGACTATGTGAAGATGCCCGAATATCGCTGGGGCATCCTGCTGGCGCCGAAGGAGGAGGATCGCAAAATCCCGTTCGGCCGCCATAAAGGCGAGCCGGCCTGGCAGGACATTCCGGGCGAATACCGCGCCATGCTGCGCCGTCTCGTCGTCATCCAGGGCGACACCGAGCCGGCGTCCGTCGAGCAGCAACGCCACTTGGGAAAGACCGCGCCGTCGCTCTACGACATGCGCAACGTCTTCCAGGTCAATGTCGAGGAAGGCCGCCACCTCTGGGCGATGGTCTACATTTTGCAGAAATATTTCGGCCGCGACGGCCGCGAGGAGGCCGCCGAGCTTCTCAAACGCCGCTCCGGCGACGCCGACAAGCCGCGCATGCTCGGCGCCTTCAACGAGGCGACGCCGGACTGGCTGTCGTTCCACATGTTCACCTTCTTCACCGACCGCGACGGCAAGATGCAGCTCGAGAGCCTCGCGCAATCCGGCTTCGATCCGCTGTCGCGCACCTGCCGCTTCATGCTGACCGAAGAGGCACACCACATGTTCGTCGGCGAGACCGGCGTCGGCCGCACCATCCAGCGCACCTGCGAGGCGATGAAGGCGGCCAGCATCGAGGACCCGAACGACATCGGCAAGGTCCGCGACCTCGGCGTCATCGACCTGCCGACCATCCAGAAAAAGCTCAACCTGCATTATACGTTGTCGCTCGACCTGTTCGGCTCGGAAGTTTCGACCAACGCCGCCAACACGTTCACCGCCGGGCTCAAGGGCCGCTTCCAGGAAACCAAGATCGACGACGATCACCAGCTCGAACACGCGACCTACCCGGTGCTGAAATTCGTCGACGGCGAGATCAAGAGGATCGACGAGCCGGCGCTGACCGCGATCAACATGCGGCTGCGCGACGACTACACCGCCGACTGCCAGCGCGGGCTCGACCGCTGGAACAAGATCATCGACAAGACTGGCGTCGCATTCAAACTCGAACTGCCCCATGTCGGCTTCCACCGCCTGATCGGCGAGTTCAAGGACGTGAAAGTGTCGCCAACCGGCAAGCTGATCGACGACGCGACCTGGAAGCGCGATTCCAGTCAGTGGCTGCCGTCGAAGGACGACGGCGATTTCATCAGTAGCCTGATGCAGCGCGTGGTCGAGCCCGGCCAATTCGCCAGCTGGATCGCCCCGCCCCGCGTCGGCATCGACAACAAGCCCGGCGATTTCGAATACGTGAAGATCGCGGCCTAGGTCAGAATCCCTTCGGCTCCGCCAGCGGCCCTTCGCGCAAGCGTGCAAGATCGAAGCGATCGATCTCGCGGAGCAGCTCCACGAAGGCGCGCGCGCCTTGCATGAGCGACGCCTCGCCTTTTTCCGCCGTCGCCAGCGTCGCATCGCCGAGCGCGCCGCTCGGATGGAGATCCTGCGTCATCCAGGCAAAGCCGGCGGGCCTGTAGGCGCCGAGCCATTTGAACTCGCGCGCCATGGCGATGGTCTCAGGCGTCGCGTTCACAGCCTTGTCCATGCGCACCGTGCCGGGCTGCGCCGCCAGCATCAGCGAGGTCTCGACGTCGCCGGCATGGATGCCGTGCCGCTTCTCTTCACCGCCGAACGCGCCCTCCGGATAGCCGAAGCGATGCCAGCCGACCGTGATCGCCAGCATGCCGAGCCGGGTGCGCAGATCGCGCGCCACGATTTCCATGGCGGCGACATTGCCGCCGTGGCTGGTGATCAACACCAGCTTGCGCACGCC
>Ga0210395_10005096_pt1 | contig 10063 bp, 9 predicted proteins | sample IncBWH4OmetaG_FD_150861 | JGI IMG/M metagenome (GOLD analysis project Ga0210395, IMG submission 150861) | Forest soil microbial communities from Barre Woods Harvard Forest LTER site, Petersham, Massachusetts, United States - Inc-BW-H-4-O ...
GGGCTGCAGGAAACATTTCTGTCGTCTAAGACGGGCGGCGGCGTGATTCAAGACACGGCATCGAGCGCTGCGCTCTGCGCCCTGCTGGCTGCGCGCGAGCGCGCCACCAATTACGCCAGCAACAAGAGAGGATGCGATGGACGGCTCGTGGCGTACGCTTCGACGCAGACTCATTCCTCGCTGCAGAAGGCGGTGATGATTGCGGGCATCGGCGTCGATAATTTGCGGTTGATCGAAGTCGACGAAAATCTCGCGATGAAGGCTGAAGCGTTGGCTCGACAAATTGACGCCGACCTGCGCGCCGGGCTTACTCCCTGTTTCGTGTGCGCGACGGTGGGAACTACCTCTTCGAACGCGATGGATCCCATCGCTGCGATTGGCGAAGTCTGCCGCGAGCACAAGCTTTGGTTGCACGTGGACGCGGCCATGTCGGGCACGGCCATGTTATGCCCGGAATTCCGCCACCTGCAAAACGGCGTTGAATTCGCCGACAGCTACAACTTCAATCCGCATAAATGGATGTTTACGAGCTTTGACTGCAACTGCTTTTGGGTGGCCGACCGCAAGGCGCTGATTCAGACTTTGAGCATTTTGCCTGAATACTTGCGCAACCAGGCGACGGAGTCGGGCGCGGTGATCGACTATCGCGACTGGCACATTCAACTGGGACGCCGTTTCCGCTCGCTGAAGCTGTGGTTCGTCATCCGCCATTATGGCGTCGAGGGCTTGCAGCACCACATTCGCCAGCATGTGCGTCTTGCGCAGCAGTTCGCCGAGTGGGTGCGAGTCGACGACCGCTTCGAGTTGGCCGCGCCCGCGCCGCTGAACCTGGTGTGCTTCCGCCACAGGGCCGGAGACGCGGCGAACCAGACCATCATGGATCGGCTGAACCGCAGCGGTGATTTATTCCTCACCCACACCAAACTGAAGGGAAAACTCACACTGCGCATGTGCGTAGGCCAGACTCACACGCAAACGCGACACGTTGAGAACGCGTGGAAGCGGATTCAGCAAGAGGCAGGAAAGCTCTAGGGACTCGCATCGGTCACCGAACGGTGAACTTAGTCTCAGTCAGCGGGCATCGGCGCCGGAGGCGCCAGGGCTGGATTGCTGTTCGTGCTAACGTTCTCGCTTGCCGGCTCGGCTGCCGGCAATTGTATCCACTTGCGCACTTCTGGCAACGCCTTGCGCATGGCCACTTCGCCGCTGCGAATCAAGTCGTCGGCGCGTTTAAAATCGTCGTAGCCAAATCCGGCAACGTCAGGTTCGACAACCAGGTCAGCTGACTCTTTCCACAAACTCGACATGGCATCCTGCGCTATGGCGAAGGATTGTCCGATCACGTCAAACAAATGCCGCGGCGCTCCGCCGTTCGACCACGTACCTTTCAAATGCACCGCTAGCACGCGATCGGCGCCCATTTCTCGCACGGGCCGGGTGGGCACGGGATGCGACAGCATGCCGTCGACCAGGTAGCGTCCGCGAATCTCCACCGGCAGGAACATTCCGGGATAGGCGCAACTAGCGCGCACCGGATCGACGATCGAACCGGAGTGAAAGACGACGCCTTCGCCCGTATTGAAGTCGGTCGCAGTCACACCGAGAGGAATGCGGAGCTCTTCAAAGGTCTTGCACTTCAAGGTGCGGGTGAGGAACGAAATCATGCGGTCATTCGAGGCAAAGCCGTAGCGCGAGAGCGTCCAGCGCGCAAAGGTCGTAAAGCGGGTGTGCAGCGCCACTTCCCGCATTTCTGCCAGCGAGAGTCCGCTGCAGTAGCAGGCGCCGATTAGCGCGCCCACGCTGGTCCCGGCGACCATACGTACCGGGATGCCCTCTTCTTCGAGGACCTTGAGAACTCCGATATGAGCGATGCCGCGGGCGAAGCCGCCGCCCAGCGCCACGCCAATGGCGGGAATCCGGGACACGGGGGCCGGGACAGTCTTGCGGGAAAGTTCCCGGCCAAAAGCCTGCACCGACCGAATAATCTTGCCCAGACTCTTCACAGCCAACCTCACATCTCCGGCTCGAGCAGCCGGAACTCCCACATTGTGTAAGATGCCACAGCCGCCCCGAAGGGTGTAGGGCACATCGGTGCTATGCGATATTACGTTGGAGAAGGCGGGGGCCGCGACGGTAATGGTTACCGTAAGACTCGCTTTCTTAGAGGGCGAGGGGCGTGACGAAACTCCTGTATTCCTGCTAACTTGCGAACAGTATGGTTCGCGAGATTTCATCCGGCGGGGTGGTCGTCAGGCACCGGGACGGTACGTGGTGGATGGCGGCGATTGAGTTGCCCTCCGGTACTCCGGCCGCCGTTGCCACGCCCCGGCAGCAGGCGGTCAGCCCTAAAGCGAAGGCTGTGCTTTGCCTACCCAAGGGATTGATTGACCCCGGTGAGAAGCCGCTCGAAGCGGCGTTGCGCGAAGTCCGAGAAGAAACTGGCGTCACTGCCGCTGCTGTCGTCAAACTCGGCGACAGCAAGTATGTCTACGTTCGCAGCTGGGGGGACGGCGAGCGCGTGTTCAAGATCGTAAGCTTCTATCTCCTGCGCTATGAGTCGGGACGCATCGACAACCTCACTGACGCGATGCGCGTCGAGGTCGCGCGCGCATTTTGGCTGCGCCTAGAAGACGCGCCTAAACTGTTGGCGTATCGAGGTGAAAAACAAATGGCCCGGAAAGCGCTGGAATATGTCGAATCGCACCCGGACCTGTGATTCTTTAGCGCAACATTCTCCGGCGCTAGATAAATTCACCTCGCAGCGATTACCATTACAAGTTCACAAAACCGATTCGAACTCCCCATGTTCACTGTGTCGGTGGCCTGCCCTGAGCGCGGTCGAAGAGTGGTGAAGATTTTTGTCTCGAGGCCTGATCGATGAAGCGCATTTATAAAGTCGCCATTCTCGGCGCCGGAACCATGGGCGCGCGCATCGCTGCGCATTTTGCCAATGCCGGCGTTCCCAGCTATCTGCTCGATATTGTTCCTTCCGACGCCGACGGGCCCGCGCGAAATAAGATCGCGGCCGCCGGACTCGACGCTGCAAAAAAGTCCAAGCCCGCCGCGTTCATGGAATCGTCGCTCGCTCGTTTCGTGACCGTGGGCAATTTCGAAGACGACCTGAAGAAGCTTGCCGAGGTCGACTGGATTATTGAAGCGGTGGTCGAGAACCTCGATCTGAAGCGGGCGCTGTTGAAAAAGGTGGAGGCCATCCGCAAACCCGGGACGATTATTACCACCAACACCAGCGGCCTGCCGGTGGGCAAGATAGCTGAAGGATTTTCCGAAGACTTCCGGCGGTCATGGTTTGGCACGCATTTTTTCAATCCGCCACGCTACATGCGCCTGCTCGAACTCATTCCCACGCCAGAAGCCGACCGCGCCCTGATTGATGCCGTCTCGCATTTCTGCGATGTACATCTTGGCAAGGGCGTCGTCATCGCTAAGGATACGCCGAACTTTATCGGCAACCGCATCGGAACTTTTTCGGTGTTGAACGTGATGCGCCTGATGCAGGAAATGGACCTCACTATCGAAGAGGTCGACGCGCTCACGGGACAAGCCGTGGGCTGGCCGCGTTCGGCGACCTTCCGCACCATCGACCTGGTCGGGCTAGACATTCTCGGGCACGTGGTCGGGAACATGGCAGCCAACGTTAAAGATGAGCGGAGCGATCTGCGCCTGCCGGACTTTTTCGCCAAGATGCTGGAACGAAAATGGCTGGGCGACAAAACCAGAGGCGGCTTCTACAAAAAGATGAAGAGCGGCGAAGGCGGGGAGAACGAACGCCTCGCGCTCGATTGGAAGACACTCGAATATCATCCACGGCACAAGCCGAAATTTCCCGCGCTCGACATGGCGAAGAACATCGACGACACGGGAACGCGCCTGCGCACGCTGCTCGGCCTCGATGGTAACGCTCCGCAGAAAGGCGACAAAGCCGGCGCGTTTCTTTGGGCTGCGCTATCTGACCTATGGACTTATTCGGCGAATCGCGTGCCCGAGATTTCCGACTCTATTGTTGAGATCGACCGCGCCATGCGTCTGGGCTTCAACTGGGAACTCGGCCCCTTCGAACTGTGGGACGCTGCCGGGATCGAAACCACCGTCAGCCGCATAAAAAAAGAAGGGAAGCCGGTCGCGGCGAACGTCGAACAGCTAATTGCTTCAGGGAAAAAATCATGGTATCTCGACGATCCCAAGGCCGCGTCTGGCCGCGTCTACTTCGATCTCGCCGCGAACGATTACCGGCAAGTTCAAGTTCCGGAGGGTGTGTGGTCGACGACGGTCGCGAAAAAATCGAAGGGCGTGGTCAAGAAAAATTCCGGCGCGTCGCTCATCGATCTGGGCGACGGCGTGGCCTGCCTGGAATTTCATAGCAAGATGAACTCGCTCGGCGCCGACATTATCAGCCTTATTAGTCAAACCCTGAAGCCTGGGGGCCCGGGCGACGGCTTTGACGCATTCGTCATCACCAACGATGCCGTGAATTTTTCCGTCGGCGCCAACCTGATGCTGCTGCTGATGAGCGTGCAGGAGGATGAGTGGGACGACGTCGACCTCGCCATCCGACAGTTTCAGGCGATGACGCAGTCCATCAAGTTCTCGCCGAAACCGGTGGTGGCCGCGCCGTTCGGCCTGTGCCTGGGCGGAGGCACGGAAATTTCTCTACATTCTGCAGCACGCCAGCCACATGCCGAGCTTTATGCCGGACTGGTCGAGGTCGGCGTCGGCCTGCTCCCCGGCGGTGGGGGCTGCAAAGAAATGCTGCTGCGCGCCGTCGACAGCGCAGCCGCGTCGCGAGGAAAAGGTTCCGGCGAAGCGCTTGCCGGTTCTGTTGAAATGATGGAGGCGATGAAGAAAGCTTTTGAAACCATCGCCACGGCCAAGGTCGCCACGTCGGCACACGAGGCGCGCGACCTGGGATTCGTCTCTGACGCCGATCGCATCACGATGAACCGCGAGCGCGTGCTCTCCGACGCCAAGGCCCGCGCCTTCGAACTGGCCCGCGCTGGATACGAGCCCCCCGTGCCGCGCACCGACATTCCTGCACCCGGCGAAAGTCTTCTCGCCGCGCTCAAGATGGGTGTCTACCTCATGCGCCAGGGCGACTTCATCACCGACTATGAAGTGAAGCTGGGAGGAAAAATCGCTGAAGTTCTGTGCGGCGGAAACGTCACGCCGGGCACTCCGGTGAGCGAGCAATACATCCTCGACCTGGAGCGCGAGGCCTTCAAGTCGCTTTGCGGCGAGAAGAAGACGCAAGAGAGAATTCAGTTCACGCTGAAGACGGGGAAGACGCTGAGGAATTAGTGCGATCGATATTACTTTGCCGGGTCGAAACGATATGAAAAAGAGAAAATCTGTTCTCGTGCTCGCGGAAGCAGCCTTGAAGCGGCACTTCGGGAAGATTCGGCTTCATGATCTGGTCACTTCCAGCCGTACTTTCCCGGTCGCGGCGAGGGTTGATACTCAATTCGCGCTCGACAAACTCCTTGATCGACCCGGCGTAAAGCTCTACGGAGTCCACCGCCAGTTCAGTCACGAGACGCTGACTTTTGCACACCTGATGCAGAACGCGCATGATCCCGCCGTAATCTCCCCACTTCAATACGAAGAGGTGGATATCGGCGACACCACACCGGCTCGTTGTCTTCGCCAGGGCTTGTGGCTGTCACTTTCCGGAAAAATGCCCTTTGCCGTGTTGATGAGCAGCGCACAGAGCTACGGCCGAACCGCTGGCGGGCATCTGGAGGTCGCTGTGCCACCCGGCGAGGCAGGCGCAGCCATGTCGAGGCAGTTGTTCACGGACCTTGAGGCAATCGTGAAGAAGACTGCTTCCTACAGAGGCAAGGTCATCTCACTCGAGCAGCCCGATCGGTACACCGGGCAGACAGGCGCTCTACGGGTTCACAAGTTGCGAGAGGTACGCCGCGAGGAAGTAATCCTGCCCGCAAAGACTCTGCAACTCCTTGACCGGAACGTTAAGGACTTTATCGCGCAGCGCGAAAATCTTCAGAGGCTCGGGATGCCGATCAAGAAGGGCCTGCTGTTCTATGGTCCTCCGGGAACCGGAAAAACTCACACCATTCATTACCTCGCCAGCCAGTTGCCCGACCACACCACGTTGCTGGTTACGGCGGAACAGGTTGCCCTGCTCGATCACTACTTTCAACTTGCGCGATTCCTGCAACCTGCGATGGTTGTCGTCGAGGACGTTGACCTGATCGCCAGGAAACGTGAGGAAATGTACGGCCCGTGCGATGAGAGCCTCTTAAATAAGTTGCTCAACGAAATGGATGGGCTTCGCGAGGACGCTGCCGTCTTGTTCGTGCTGACTACGAACCGGCCCGAGCATTTGGAGGCGGCCCTGGCCTCGCGTCCCGGCCGTGTCGACCAGGCAATCGAATTTCCGTTGCCCGACGATCAAGGCCGCCGCCAGCTAGTTCGACTTTACGCTTGCGGATTGCCGCTCTCCGACGCGGTGGTCGAGTCTCTAGTGAAGAAAACGAAGGGAGCGAGCGCAGCCTTCATCAAGGAACTCATGAGACGCGCCGCCCAGTTCAATCTCCAGGACGGTAAGAACGGTTCTTTGACGGCGAATGAAGTCGATTCCGCGCTCGAAGAAATGCTCTTCGCTGGCGGATCCCTGAATGCAAAACTGCTAGGGGCCTCCGGTGTCTCGCGTGAAGCAATCCAGCAATAGTTTCAGCCCGCCGCAACGTCCGCAAACCGTCGCACTGCCGGTTGTCTTTCCTGTCGCGCCCGCCAAAGGTCATATTGCGACTGCATATTCATCCAGAGCTCTGGAGTGGTCCCGAGAGCTGCGGCCAACCGAATCGCCATTGCTGCGGAGATTCCGGCCTTGGCGTTCAGCACGCGTGAGAGCGTCACACGCGTAACCCGCAGGTGAGCCGCTGCCGCGGATACGGCCAGATCCCCGAGATACTCGCGGAGAACCAGTCCAGGGTGCGGTGGATTGTGCATGCGCATTGAGCTTACTCCTGTGTAGGTCCAGCGGACCCTGATTGCTTAACTAGTGATAGTCCTGATAGTCAACGAAGACAGCATCCTCGCCTTCAAACTTGAATGTCAGGCGCCAGTTTCCGCTAACGCTGACCGCCGAGTGACCTTTGAGCTCTCCGGACAACAAGTGAAGGTTCCATCCCGGAGCATTCATGTCGCTTGCTTGCCTCGCGTTGTCGAGAGCAAACAATTGCAAGCGCAACTTGCTGGCGTGCTTCGGCTGAATCCCGGCTTTCGACCCAGTGCGGAAGAACTTCTCCACACCCCGGTGCCGGAAACTCTTGATCACGTCGTATAGTGTAACGCTACGATATACGCATGGTCAAGTTTTGTAGCGGCCTTCATCCCTGCGCTACAATCGCCTCATGCGAAGACAACTTCTAGCTGCTGCTGCGGCCCTTGTTCTGATCGTCCTCGTTTCTTCATCTTCACTCGTCAGGGCGCAATCCAACTCTCAGAAAGATGCGCCTGCGCAGGAAATTGCTCCCGACGTGCCGGATGCGATTGCCGTCCCTGCAGGACTCGAGCCCGTGATATCGCTGCACGCCAAGGGGTCGCAGATTTATACCTGCCAGGCCGGTGCCGACGGCAAGTTTGGCTGGACCCTGAAGGGTCCTGACGCGGAACTGAGCGACCGCAAAGAGAAAGTGATTGGGCAGCACTTAGCGGATCCGACTTCGAAGCTGCCGACCTGGAAGTTGAAAGACGGCAGCGAAGTGTCGGGCAAAGCCGCGGCGCACGTCGACGCGATGGATTCGGAGTCCATACCCTGGCTGCTGGTGAATGTTGTGAGCAACACGGGCAAAGGGCAACTCGCGAAGGTGACCACGATTCAGCGAGTCCACACGCGCGGCGGCAAGCCCGGTAGCGACGCCTGCGACGAGTCGCACAAAGACGCGGAAACCAAGAGCAGTTACACGGCCGACTATTTCTTTTTCGCGCCGGGGAAGTGATGGTCGTTCACATGAGCGGCGTCGATTGAAGCCGACGAGCGACGCCCGGCATCCGCCGAGCATCTAATGAGCTGCCGATCGACAATGGAGAAATCTCATGCGTGAAGTCATCATCGCTTCTTCGGTTCGCACGCCCGTAGGACGCGCTTATAAAGGCACGCTCCGGGCTACTCGTCCCGATGAACTGGCCGCTATCGCCATCAAGGGCGCGCTCGAGCGCGTGCCACAACTCGACGCCAAAGAGATTGAGGACGTCATTCTGGGCTGCGCCATGCCCGAGGCCGAACAGGGGATGAACGTGGCTCGCATCGCTTCCCTGCGCGCGGGATTGCCCGTCGAGGTCTCTGCACTTACGATTAATCGGTTCTGTTCGTCGGGACTGCAGGCGATTGCCATGGCGGCTGAACGCATCATGAGCGGCGGCGCGGAAGTGATCGTTGCCGGTGGCACCGAGTCGATGTCGATGATCCCGATGGGCGGCCACAAGATCTCGCCGAATCCCTGGCTCGTCGAAAATTATCCCGGCGCGTATCTCACCATGGGGCTGACCGCCGAGCGTGTCGCGCAGCGCATCGGCATCACGCGGGAGGCGGCGGACGAGTTCTCGCTGCGCAGCCATCAGAAGGCGCTGGCGGCGATTGCAGCGGGAAAGTTCGCCGACGAAGTTGTGCCGGTGCCCGTGAGCTTCAGCACGCCGAATGGTTCGAAACCGAAACGTCAGGAAATCACTTTCAAAGTTGATGAAGGGCCGCGCGGCGACACGTCGCTGGACGCGCTGCTCGCACTCAAGCCTGCGTTTCACGTGAAGGGGACGGTAACCGCGGGAAATTCGTCGCAAATGTCGGACGGCGCGGCCGCGGCCGTCGTCATGTCGGCCGAACGGGCTAAGGCGCTGGGCATCCAGCCGTTGGCTCGATATGTGGCGTTCGCGACCGCTGGCTACAAGCCTGAAGAGATGGGACTTGGGCCAGTGTTCGCGATTCCGAAGGCGCTGAAAATGGCTGGGCTGAAGCTGGCCGACATCGACGTAATCGAGTTGAACGAAGCCTTCGCGGCGCAAGCGCTGGGCGTGATCAAGGAAGCGGGGCTCGACCCGGAGAAAGTCAATCTCAACGGCGGCGCGATCGCGCTTGGACATCCGCTGGGTTGCACGGGAGCCAAGCTGACAGCTAGCGTGATCCGCGAACTGAAGCGCCGGAACGCCCGCTACGGCATGGTCACCATGTGCGTCGGCGGAGGCATGGGCGCCGCAGGCATTTTCGAGAACCTGAACTAGGAACGGCGCTATAATTTGCTGTCAGGAGGGTTCCTATGACTCTCGCCCGCCTTCTCCTCGCTGCGCTACTGCTGTGCTCGCTGTCGGCCTTTGCTCAGGATCAGCAGGGTCAAAAGTATCGGCCTTCGATTTCGCCGTGCCGGGGGATTTGGAATGGGTGCCCCGCGCCCGGCAACATCCGGAAGTTCAATCTCTTTTTTTTCGACTCGGGTCGTCTCAACTCCGCCGCAGCATCAGAGCCTTGGAGGATATTCCCGGACTCCCAGAACTCACCCGTCTCCGGACAAACTTTTCCTGATCAGATTCCGGCACATCAGCTCAAACTTGAGGTCCGTGTTCGCCAACTGCTGGAGAGCCAGATTGACCGCTTGAGCGAGGAGGGCCCGACCTGCTACGCCATCCGCAGCTACGTGGTGGCGCGCGATTCCAAGGATTCCGACTCCACGCATCCGGCGGGCTATTCGACTTGCCAACCGGCGGCGCGTTATGGCCTGAAGGCAACAGAGATTCGCTCGGCAACGGCCGATCGCTGAACGATCTTTCGTCACAATTTTCTACCCATCTTTACTCGATTGCTACGCTCCTTGACACGGTCCGGGAGTATGCTGTCATTGGACGCAAAAGGTCCAGAGTAGACAAGGCATCCCGGGCTCCGGTCACTCGGTAAGATTCGGCGAGTAAGTTCGGCCAGTAAGGTTCGGTCGGTAACGGAGGTGCTGTATGGGGCTCTCCAAGGATGGCGTTTCGGCGCTACACTTCACGTTGGCTCTCGCGGTCGCCCTGCTGTTCTCGTCCAACACATTCGCAC
>Ga0210395_10005099_pt1 | contig 10061 bp, 10 predicted proteins | sample IncBWH4OmetaG_FD_150861 | JGI IMG/M metagenome (GOLD analysis project Ga0210395, IMG submission 150861) | Forest soil microbial communities from Barre Woods Harvard Forest LTER site, Petersham, Massachusetts, United States - Inc-BW-H-4-O ...
CTGCATTAAGCCTGTCCCTTATGACTGCCCCGGCCGTTCATTTGCCTGCGGTTGCCTGCTCGAATGCCTTTTCCAGATTCGTGACCAGGGGAGCTTCGCTGGGCTGCAGGCCGCTGCGGCCCATCACGCGCCACAGGTATTCATTCTGTGGCCAGCCGTGGGCATCGTAGACGGCCAGCACATCTTCGGATGGGCGGCTCATGACCATCAGAACGATATCTGCTTGGCGCGGTTCATAGACGAGAGTGAACTTTCCCCACTTCTGCATCGCATCCTGCACCGTGGCGATCGCCTGCCGATCTTCGGAGGACAGGTTGGGATTGAACTGGTCGCCGTCGTAGCTGGTGACATAGACGAAGCGAGCGTTGACCAGCGTCCCGGGAAACGGCGGGACATTCTGCGGAGCGTTTGCCTTCGGCGCTTTGGGCGCCGCGAGAGCCAGCGTGGTTGCCAATAACACGACAGCAAGTATGGCGGCTGAATTGGTTCGGGTTTTCATAGGGTCCTTCATAGAATTCACTCGACATTGCCTTTTAAATGGGTTGGATGACTGCAACCTCGCAGGCGTTGCACGCGGCTCAGATAATTCCGCCTAAGTCATTGAATCGATTGTAACTGGAAGATATTAGAGAGACGGAGCACCAGAGGGCCAGCACTAATGGTGGCAACCCAGACCAAGAATGCCATCTCCAGGGCTGGAAATGGCCCTCAGAACGAAAGTAAGCAGCTGCGTGACCTTCAGGGCCGCTCTGACAAGCCGACTCATTGTGGACGATTTCGGCGCGGCAGCGTTTTCCGCTATATCTACAAGATAATATCAACGACTTAGCGGTCGTTCCCTACTCAGGCGCTGAATCTTTCGGCGGCGCGAGCTTTCGCCTTGGCTGCTTCTTCCTCGCGATTCTTGGGCGGCGCGTTAGTTTCGAGCGACTGGAGAAGGCGTGCCGAGATGGCCGCTACTTCATCGACCGCAGCGAGGAACGAAGCTTCATTGGCTTTCGACGGTTTATTGAAGCCCGTGATCTTTCTGACGAACTGCAGCGAGGCAGCACGAATTTCCTCGGCGTTGACGGGTGGATCGAAGTTGAAGAGAGTTTTGATATTTCTGCACATTCAGAATGACCTCACCAGGGCCTCAGGGCTGAAGCCCGCGTGTCTTTGGCCTCTGTGCGGCACAGCTAAAGCCGCGCCCGCCCCGAGCATTTCTCGACCGGCTCCATTCTGACATACAGCCCGAACTTTACCAGAACAACATTCTCGATCCTGGCTGGGCTGGAGTCAGCTCCGGTTATGCTTCGCGGCGTCGCGCCGCGGAAGTTCACGCTCCAGTTTCCGCAGCCAACGCAATTCGCCACGCAACTGCTCGATGACGAGGCTGACCATCCACACAGCTTCATGAAACCGGTGGCCTACTTCCTTCTTGATCGATAGCAGCGTCGCTTCTTCCCGTGACAATTCGTTTTCCAGAAATTTCCGGCGGCGCTCGATCTGCCGACCAAAGACTCCGGGCCTCGCCTGCCACGAGAGGGCGATCCAGGTGAGAAATCGCGGCCGCTCACGGTGCCGCGTCCACTCCTCACGTTCCAGCGCATCGGCCAGGGCCACGCGGCCTTTGGCAGTCGTCTGAAAGACCCTGCGTTCAGGACCCGGCGACTCGATCTCGGATGCTCGAACCTCGTATGCTCGAACCAGCCCGAGCTGCGCCAGCTTCTCGATCGAGTAGTACACCTGCGGCCGCGAGATGCCCGCCCAGTCACTCACCTCGCGCCGTTCCAGTTCTGCGTTGGCCTGGTAGCCGTGCAGCGGGCGCTCCGCCAGCAGGCTGAGGAGCACAAGGTCGGGGGTCGTGAGCTCGCGCTTACTAGCGGCTGGCATCGCGGGCCTTGCGCTTGCGGCTCCACTGCCGCCACAGACCCTGCTCGATCGGCAGATTCGGATTCTTCGCTTGCTCCACTGCCGTTCGAAATACATCCAGGCAACAGATGTCCTGCGCCTGGCCGGTGACTTGGCAGAGCTTTTCGTACATCTTCTCCGGATTGCGCCGCGCCAACTGCGCCACGGTGCGAACACCGAGCAGTTCGAAATCGCGCAGCATCGCCGGGCCAATCGAAACCAGGTCGCTCAACTGACGTTCTTCGCCGGCCATAAAACCTCCTTGACGAACTTGCTTGACGAAGTTCGGAATCTTTTATAGTGTTACTAGTCTAAATAAGACTAGTATGGTTGACAAGGAGAAAGTTGGGGTTCTTCTAACCTTCCGAGTCGACACTTAGCAAAGGAGAACTCTGATGACGGTTAAAAAGATCACGCCCGTACTACTGGTGGACGAGGTCGAGCCCTGCGTTACATTCTGGAAAGGGCGACTGGACTTCGAAGTAGCCATAGAAGTTCCCGAGGGCAATAAGATCGGGTTCGTTTCGCTGCAAAAGGCGGGAGTCGAGTTGATGTGTCAGAGCTATGCCAGCGTCGAGAAAGACAGTTCATTCTCAGCCCAGGGTTATGCCAAGGGGCCTTCGTTCCTGTACATCGAGGTGGACAGCCTGGATGATGTGATCGCGGCTACGAAGGGCTCCAGGGTGGTCATGCCGGAGCGAAAAGCTTTCTACGGTGCACGCGAGATCGGGGTGAAAGATCCAGCCGGTCACGTGCTGACTTTTGCCCAGTTCGGGGCGTGAAGCCGCTTGCCGAAAAAGACCCGGTCGGCACTGCGACGGCAGTGCTGTGACCGTGCAAAATCAAGTCCCACATTGAGTTTTTCGCAGCCTGCTAGAACAACCTTCCGATGGAAAGATTCACGCGCGACTCTCCGGTGGGGCTCACGCTGGTGGCTAGAGCGATGGGGCCGACGATGGTTTCTGCAATCACGCCGAGATTAAACGTGCCGCGCACCACGACCGTGCCGGGATCGTTGAAGGCGCTGCCCGCTTCGTACCATCCGCCCCAATAGATTTTTCCTCCGACGAGCTGCGGGAGGTGATAGAACTCGCGGCGGAATCCGAACGAGGAATAAACGTAGTGGTTGCCGACGAATTCCTGTGGAAGGTAGGCGCCGAGACGGAAGGTTCCTCCCAGGGTGAAAACCTGGAATGGGCCGGCGGTACCGTGGAACGTGGTTCCACCTGAGGCGAGGAAAAAGAGCGAAGTCTTCGGTCCGGTCGGAATGAACGTGGAAGTCTGAACATCGAGTTGCGAGATGGGGTGAAGAAGACCGGGGCTCTGCAGCACGCGGGAAAGGCTGGCGACGATGCGCGTGCCGCGGCCTGGAACCGCAGGGCTATCGTGGCCATCCCAGACATAGCGGGCGCGGAATTCTCCGGTGCTTCCGGTGACGGAGGCGAGTCCGGCGCTGCCGATCAGGGGCGCGAGTTTTCCGTCGAATATTTCGTAGCCGAGGCGGAGTTCGCTGCGCTGCCCCGTGTTGAAGCCCAGATCGAAACCACCGCCGGCTCTTTCGTCGCCGAAAACCGCGACGCGAGTGTCCCCTGCGAATTCGTTGCGGGGCAGCTTGGAGGCGAAGGCGTAGGGCGCAACGAAAAGATGCGTGTCGCCGAGCGGCTGGTAGAACTCGCTGGCGGCGAAGTTGCTTGAGCCGAGCAGGAGATCGTTACGCCATTCGCCGCCGTGATGTTCCACGTCCATGAAAGTGATGCGGGCGCCGGCGGCAAAATCGAAGGCGGCGACGCCGGAGCCGTCGACGTTGACGGCTAAATCCACGAACGGCGGACCGTAGGTTTTCTCATGTGCCGTCACTCGCAGCGCGGGGACACCATCTTGCGTGAAGCCTTCATAGCCCAAGCGATCGAACTGGCCTTCGCCGGCGATGCGCGTCAGTTGCGTCTCGAGTTTCGGCAGATCGAGAGGTCCGGCGACCGATTTGAGACTCTGTTCAAAGCGGCGGTTCTGGTCGGAGTCTCCGCCTTCGACCACGACCGACTGCACGGCTTTGGGCTGCGGGCGTCTACGAGCCGAGCGTGCAGCAAGATACTGCTGCCACTCTGCATCGTCTTTGATGGCGTAAGGCAGCAGGATGGCGGACTGATTTGCAGCGCTCTTGTAACCGAGCTGGATAAGATCGTGAAGCCGATCGTAGTCGTCGATGGCGAAATTTCCGGTGTCGACGGTTACTACGGCGTTGGCCAGGGCGAGGGAGCGGCGCTCATTCTGCAGGAGCATTACGTCAACGGCGCGGGAGAGCACGCCGGTCAGGGTTTCCAGTTGCTCCTGTTCTCCTAGCGGAACACGGAGATCGATGGCGATGACGGTGTCGGCATCCATTTCGTGGACGGTCTCGACGGGAATGTTTTCGACCATGCCGCCATCGGCCAGGATGCGGCCGTTGATTTCCACGGGAGTGAAAACGCCGGGGATGGCCATGCTGGCGCGCACGGCCCTGGCCAGAGAACCATCACGCAGCACGACGCGGTCGCCGCTTAACATGTCAGTGGCCACGCAGCGGAAAGGAATCGGCAAGTCGTCGAAACTGGGGATGCCGGAAACTGGGAAGGCGATGCGATCGAGCAGCAGGCCGACGCCCTCGCCCGGGCTGAGTCCGTTGGGGCCTTTGAGGCCGTGCTTCAGGCCGAGCGCGGCCTGAATCTGGTAGTCGCGGCGATCCTGCTTGCGGCGATAGCCCAGCTGACGGTAGGTGGGCTCGGGAAGCAGGGCTTCATCCCAGTCGATGTCCTCGGCAAACTTCTTGATTTCCTCGGGTGACATGCCCGTGGCATACATGGCGGCGATGATGCTGCCCATGCTGGTACCGGCCACGCGGTCCACCGGGATGTGATGTTGTTCCATCCACTCGAGCACTCCGATCTCAGACAAGCCGAGCGCGCCGCCGCCGCTCAGCGCCAGACCGATGCGGGGACGAGCGACCGGCTGCGTTGCGCCGGTCTGCTGAATTGGCTGCGGAGCTTGCGCTGCCGCCGGAGTGCTCGAGAGCGTACTCGACAGCGCCAGCAGAAAAAAGAAAGCGAGCCGCGTTACGAAATTGCGGCGGACGTGGGGCGAAGACCTCATGTTCATCCTCCCGGACGGCATGTGGAGATGGCTGGGAAAAAACTCACATTAGCAGGTTTGCTTGCGGATTGTTTTTCTAAAGCTTGGGTGGCGGTGGCTGCAGAGCCTGCCGCGCCTGGTCCACAACGCTGTGAACTGTGTCGACCAACAGGTCCGGGCGATCGAGCTGAATGTTATGGCCGCTGTTTTTCGCTATTACCCGTCTGCCCACGGTCGAGAGCTGAGTTAATTCTTCCTGCATCTGTTGCCAGGCGTCGTTGGTGGGTTTGACCAGGTCTTCGGGGAGATCGGGTTGGGGCATGTCGGGATCGTGCGAGAGCACTACCAGAGGGATATCGCCGAGGGAGCCGCTGTTGGCTGTTTGTGCGGCGCTCTGGGAAATTGCCTTTAACTCTGCGACGCTTTCGCGCGCGCTGTGGAAGTTGCAGTCGGCGGCGCGGATGGCATCGTCGTTGCCGCAGAATCCCATAAGACGGGGAATCCCGAAAGGCATGGTGAACTCGAAAAATTCCTGCTCCCGCAGCCAGGTTGAATCCAGATCGTTGATTGCCGGTGGAAGGCGTCTCTGCTGCTCGGGGTGAGACGAATCGACGAGGACCAGGCCGACGATCATGCCGTTAGGCTCGTGACGGTAAAGGCTGGCGTAGAGGCGGACATTGAATCCTCCCATGGAGTGGCCGACGAGGACTAGCGGACCATAGATGCCCGCGTGTCGCAGGAGGCTGTGCAATTCGTCGACGAACACGCGGCTGGTGCGGGGACGCGGGCTGGAATCGCTATAGCCGAGACCGGCGCGATCGTATGAGCAGACGCGAGTGAACTTTGCAATCTCAGGCTGCACTTTGTGCCAGGACATAAATGAGTCGCCCATGCCGGCGTCGAGGATGACTGTGGGCGATCCCTGGCCGGTGCAGTAGATGTGCAGTTTGTAGCCGCCGATGTCGACGAGTTGGCCGGGCATGGGGTGGAAGCGACGCTCGCGAGTCTCGAAAATGTTCTCATAGAGAAAACCGGCGACGAGGAGAGCCACGAGCAGAGTAATGAGGATGCGAACCGCTCGACTGAGCCACGATTGGGAAATAGTGGGCGTGATCGGGGGGTCGGGCATGCGTTTTTTTTGCTCACGCAACGCGGGCGGGGGCGCCCGCGGCACACTTTGCGGCATTCTACATGACCGGAGGCACCGTGATGCCCATGATCGCCAGCGTTCGAATCAGTTCGCGACGGACTACCGCTACAGTGGCCCAGCAGGAAGTGCTTTCGCTTTTCATCCGGCTCACTCAGGATGGGATTACGATGATAAAAAGCGTTGAAAAGTTGTGCCAGTTGGAAAGCGTGCTTGGCCAGGTAGGCCGGTTCGGTGGTGGCGATGCATTGGTCTACCAAGTAGGAAGTTTTCGATGCGGCCAGCCAGAGTTCCCAGAATTCATTTCCGCTTTCACCCTCCAGAAATTTGCCAAGCTCCGCGGCAGAGATTCTGCCAGCAATGTCTCTACAGAAAGTTTCGGGATCAATGGCGGCTTTCTTGAAGATGCTCGCGGCGCGCACCACCGCGTACTGCGCGTAGGGACCGGTTTCGCCTTCGAAGCTTAGCGCTTCTTTGAAGTCGAAGGCGATGACGGACTGCTTGGTGAACTTAAGCATGAAGTAACGGAGAGCGCCGATGGCGATTTGCGTGGCGATGGACAGGCGCTCGACGTCGGTGAGCTGAGGATGACGCGAATCGACTTCGCTTTTGGCTGAGACGATGAGCTGGTCGAGAAGGTCGTCGGCTTTTACGCCGAAGCCTTTGCGGCCGCTGACTTCGATGTAGGAACGGGTCTTATCTTCTTCGCTGAGCTTGTAGCCGAGTTCGGCGGCGCAGCGCGGGGTGAGCGCGACCATCTCATAAGAAAAATGGGTGTAGTGATCGGCGGCTTCGTTGTGGCCGAGTCCGCGCAGGGCTTCGATGACCGTGTTTTGGGCTTCCGACTGGCGGGCGTCGATGACGTTGTAGATTTCGGCGACGTCTCCGAAGTGAGGATGATTTTTCTCGCCTTGCATGGCAGAGATCCAGCAGTCGTGCTGGTCCGGATAGCGGTAGAACTTGCGATAGGCGAAGTCGCGGCCTAGCAGGCCGAACTTCCACATGTGGTAGGCGATGTCTTTGCCGACGTAGCCGACGGTGCCGTTGGAGCGGACGATTACCTTCTGGTCTTCTTCAGAAATCTTCTCGGTTTCATCTGTCTCCCCTGGGGCTGAGGCCGTTCCGGCGCGGCGCATGACCCAGCAACCTTTATTCTTGCCTTCATTCTCGTAGGTGAGCACGCCGCCTTCCTTCAGCTTGACGAAGGCTGCGTCCCAGAAATGCAGGTGCAGGATTTCGCTTTCGCGGGGAAGAAAGTCGTATTCGATGTCGAGGCGGTCCATGGTCTCGAGGTGGCGGCGCAGGACGGCGGTCGAGATCAGTTCAGCGATCGCTGCAGTTTCGCTGGTCGCGTCTTCGATGGCGTGAAGCGTTTGGGCGCGGGCTTTCAGATTTTGCTTGTCTTGTTCGTACCACTGCGAAACCCGGGCGTAGAGACCCCAGCAGTAGTAATCGAAGCGAGGCTGGCGGGTGAGGGCTTCGATTTCCGCGCGGGACTTTTTCTCGATTCGGGTGAAACCCACGACCACGTCAGCGACTTGCACGCCAGTATTGTCGATGTAGTTCTGCACATCAACTTCCCGGGCCGCGTAACGCAGCAGACGAACAAATGTGTCCCCAAGAATGGCGTTGCGCAGATGGCCGATGTGGGCGGCCTTATTGGGATTGATGCTGGTGTGCTCGACCAGAATTTTTCCCGCGGGAATCGCGACCAGCGGTTTCTGGTCGGCAGCGAGAGCGGCGGCCATCCACGCACGATCGATTCTGACATTCAGATAGCCCGGAGGCGCGACCTGCATCTCGGCGATGCCTTCGATAGGCCCGATTTCAGCACGGATGGCTTCGGCAAGCCTGAGCGGAGCGGTGCGCAGCGGCTTGGCGAAGGGAAAGAGAGGGATGGCGAAATCGCCGAGCTCGACCTTGGGAGGCTGCTCGATGACGACTTTAGGCAGAGTTGCGTCCGGATAACGGCGATGAAGAAACTCTACGATTCGTCCGGCTAGAACGTGTTCGAGATGACGATACAAGGCTTCCCTCTGCACTGTCTAAAGAAGATAGTGATTCTAGCAGAGCGCGTGGGGACGCCGGTTTGACGCGGGAGGAAGCCTTCCCTATGATGAAAAATCAGCTTTATTTCTATGCGCATTGCTTACCTAGAGTGTTTTTCCGGCATGAGCGGCGATATGTTTATGGGCGCGCTTGTGGATGCCGGGGTTCCAGCGCGGGTGTTTGAGGAAACCGTGGCAGCACTTGGGGTCGGGGCGACGTTGGAAATTTCGCGGGTGGTGCGCAGCGGAATTTCGGCTACCAAGGTGGATGTTTACGTCGATGGACAGAAGCAGTTGCTGCGTGAGGAGTACTGGGAGGGGCAGGGACAGCATTCTCATTCGCATTCTGGCGATGAGCACGGGCATGAGCATTATGACGATTCACATTCCCATCCTGACGAGACGCGGACAGGAGTGTCCGCGCCACCCGGGCCTTCTCGCGGGCTTGGTGAGATTCGCCGGATCATTTCTGCGGCTTCGATTTCGGAATCTGCTAAGAAGACTGCTATCGCTATCTTCGACGCTCTGGGACGGGCAGAGGCGAAGATTCACGACACTTCGATCGAGAATGTGCATTTTCACGAAGTCGGTGCGGTGGACGCGATCGTGGATATTGTCTGCGCGGCCGTTGGGGCCGAGGCGCTGGGAGTGGATGAGATTATCTGTTCGCCCTTGAATGTCGGCGGCGGGACGATGGAGTGCGCGCATGGAACGTTCCCGGTGCCAGCTCCGGCGACGGTGGAGCTGCTGAAAGATGCGCCTGTGTATTCCTCCGGCTTGCAGGCGGAGTTGGTCACTCCGACGGGCGCGGCGATCGTGAAGACGCTGGCTTCGCGTTTCGCGGCATTTCCGGAGATGAAAATTGAGAAGTCGGGCTACGGAGCGGGATCGCAGGATTTTCCCGGACATCCGAATGTGGTGCGGCTGACTATTGGAGAAGCCGCTTCGACTCTGGCTGCGAAGACTGCGTCGGAGACGCTCACGGTGCTGGAAGCGAATCTCGACGATTTGAATCCGCAGGTGTTTGGATATGTGATGGATCGATTGCTGGAAGAGGGCGCGCTCGACGCCTTCGGCATGCCGGTACAGATGAAGAAGAATCGTCCGGGAATGCTGTTGACGGTTTTGTGCAGGCCCGCAGACGCGGGCAAGCTGGCGCAACTGATTTTCACGGAAACCACAACGCTGGGCGTACGGCGGCGCGATGAGATGCGGCAGACTCTGGCGCGACGCTGGGAGAGCGTGGGCACGCCGTGGGGCGAGGTGAGGATCAAGATCGCGAGCATGAACGGGACGGTGACCAACTACGCTCCGGAATATGAAGATTGCCGGCGCATCGCGGCGGAGTGCCATGTGCCGCTGAAGCAGGTGATACAGGAAGCCGCGCGTGCGTATATGGGGACAGTCAAAACCTTAAACGCAGAGGGGCACAGGGTAGTCAATAAGACTTTATGAGCCGGAAGTTTTACATCACGACGCCGATTTACTACGTGAACGCGCATCCGCACATTGGGCACGCCTACACGACCATTGCCTGCGACACGATTGCGCGGCGGCAGCGACTGCTAGGCGCGGAGACGTTTTTTCTTACGGGCACGGACGAGCACGGGCAGAAGATCGAACGGGCGGCGCAGGCCGCGGGAAAAACTCCGCAGCAGTATGCGGATGAGATTTCGGCGGAGTTCCGGCGCTTGTGGAAGCGGATGGGCATTTCGAACGATGATTTCATCCGCACGACGGAAGACAGGCACAAGAAGCGGGTGCAGGAACTCTTCCGGCGGATTCGTGACAATGGATACATCTATAAGGGCACTTACACTGGGCAGTACTGCGTTTCGGATGAGCTTTATGTTGACGGGGCGCAGCCG
>Ga0210395_10005101_pt1 | contig 10060 bp, 10 predicted proteins | sample IncBWH4OmetaG_FD_150861 | JGI IMG/M metagenome (GOLD analysis project Ga0210395, IMG submission 150861) | Forest soil microbial communities from Barre Woods Harvard Forest LTER site, Petersham, Massachusetts, United States - Inc-BW-H-4-O ...
TGCGCACGCCAATGTCGCGCAGCATGAAGTACGCCCACACGGTCCCGAACAGGCCAACCGGCGCCGACACCAGGAAGATCAGGTGCCAGTTCGTCGGGCCGAGCACGCCGCCGAGAATCAGCCCGATGAACGAGCCGGCGATCGCCGCGATCGAGTTGAGGCCGAGGGCGGTACCGCGCTGGTTGGCCGGGAACGCGTCGGTGAGGATCGCCGTGGAGTTGGCGAACAGGAACGCGCCGCCGATGCCCTGCACGATCCGCCAGCCGATCAGCCACAGTGCGGCGGCGGTGCCGTGCATCCAGGTCACGGTGAGGAAGATCGAAGCCAGGGTGAAGATCGCGAACCCCATGTTGTACATCCGGACCCGGCCGAACATGTCGCCCAGGCGGCCGAACGAAACCACGAGTACCGCGGTCACGACCATGAAGCCCATGAACATCCACAGCAGGTAGCTCGTGTTGCCAGGGCTCAGCGGGTTCAGTCCGATGCCGCGGAACACGTCAGGCAGCGCGATCAGCACGATGGACTGGTTGATCGTGGCCATCAGGACGCCAAGCGTGGTGTTCGACAGCGCGATCCACTTGTAGCGCGGGCCGAGGTCTCGAGCAGGCCTCGCGGGTGACCCCGCTACCCCGGAGTTGACCGTCATGGGCGGATGTGCCCCCAGCTCGTATGTGTTTGTCAGGAAATGAGAAGAACTTGCTTTACCTCAACTAACAATAACTCACCCGAGCCAGCCTCGGCATTGGGGCCCCCGTTCGCAGCTAGAATGTCAGAGCCTCTAGGTAGCATTAGAACATGATAGCGAGAATAGATGTATCCTCCATCCGCGACCAGGCCACCGCCGGGGCAGCTTGCGAGATGCCCACACGGCAGAGGTGGTTGCCGCGGCCAGCGGAGTTGGCGAGCTGACTGACCGCGAGATCCTTATTGCGGGCGCGCTCGCATACTGGTGCGAGGGGAGCAAGACCAAGTCGTACCGGCGCTCCAGCGACCGCGTGATGTTCTTCAATAGTGACCCCACAACCCCAAGACGACGCGTCAGAACACAGGCGATGAGTACCACGGCTGCTTGAAGGTGGAGGTTCGGCGGAGCGGTGGGCTGTACCGGAAGATCCAGGGCTGGGCTTGCTCCCGGGAGAGGATTCGAACCTCTGTAAAACGGACCAAAACCGTTTGTCCTGCCTGGCTAGACGACCCGGGATCGCGACACTAACTCTACAGGGAACCCTTGCTCCCACGGCCTAGAAGTAGATCGGCCGCAGCCTCGTCACGCCGAAGGCTTGATGACGCTGCGAACCGGGTCTTTACCTGGGCATTTACAAGAATTCATCTGTCTCTTGCTTGTTCCCCTTGCGCAACCTACGGTGTCGTAGGCTACGGTTACGTAAGCGTATAGAAGCCGCCGCCTGCGGGCGGCTGACCTCAGGGGAGAGCATGACTACGACTCCGGATGCACCCGCAGTCAGCGAGGAGACCGCGCTCTCGCTCGACCCGCAAGCCGCGCCTCTGCTGCGTAACGTCAGGGCGGACATCGACGACGCACCGATGAGCCGCGGGCAGCGGATCCTGGTCGGCCTGTTCGTTTTCGTGCCCATGCTCGCGCTGCTCGCCGCGATCCCGTTCTTCTGGGGCTGGGGCCTGGGCTGGCACGACATCGTCATCGCCGCCGTCTTCTACTGGGTATCCGGACTTGGCATCACGGTCGGCTATCACCGGCACTTCACGCACAGCTCGTTCAAGGCCAAGGGCTGGCTCCGGGTGGTGATGGCGATCGCCGGCAGCATGGCCCTGGAAGGGCCCGTCATCACCTGGGTCGCCGACCACCGGCGGCACCACAAGTACAGCGACAGGGAGGGGGACCCGCACTCCCCCTGGCGTTACGGCAACGACGCGAAGGCGCTCGCGAAAGGCCTGCTCTGGGCGCACTTCCTCTGGCTGTTCGACCCCAACCAGACCTCGCAGGAGAAGTTCGCCCCCGACCTGCTCGCCGACTCGAAGCTGCGCAAGGTCGATAACTGGTTCCCCGCGTATGTCGCGTTCACGCTCCTTGGTCCCGCGCTGATCGGCGGCCTGTGGGGGATGTCGTGGCACGCCGCGATCACCGCGTTCTTCTGGGCGGGCCTGGTCCGCGTCACGCTGCTGCACCACGTGACCTGGTCGATTAACTCGATCTGCCACACCTGGGGCAACCAGGACTGGGATTCCCGTGACCGCTCGCGCAACGTCTCCTGGCTGGCCATCGCCTCCTTCGGCGAGTCCTGGCACAACCTGCACCACGTCGACCCGACCTGTGCGCGGCACGGCGCGCTCAAGGGCCAGATTGACCAGTCGGCCCGTGTCATCCAGTGGTTCGAGAAGCTCGGCTGGGCCTACGACGTGCGCTGGCCGAATGAGCAGCGGCTCAACACCAAGCTGGCAGCGGACTCCACGAGGAGCTTTGGTGGCATGACCGTGCGTAACGAAAAGGCTGCGAAGCGGGAAAACCTGGCTGACAGGGCGGCGGCATAGCGGCCATGATGTTCCGGTGACCGAGCCCTCGCAGAGAATCAGCAGAAAGCGGATGACTGGCCAGGAACGGCGGCAGCAACTGCTCGACATCGGCCGCCGCCTCTTCGCGGAGCGCGGTTTCGAGGGGACCTCGATCGAGGAGATCGCCGCTCAGGCAGGCGTCTCCAAGCCAGTTGTGTACGAGCATTTCGGTGGCAAGGAAGGGCTGTACGCCGTCGTTGTCGACCGTGAGGTTGAGCGGCTGACGACGGTCACCACCATGCTGTTCGAGGGGCCGCACTCCAGGCCCAAGTTCGAGGCGGCCGCAGTCTCGCTGCTCCGCTACATCCAGGACAACGCCGACGGTTTCCGGATCCTGGTACGGGACTCGAGCCCCTCGGGGAGCGGAACCTACGGCACGCTGCTGGCGGACATCGCAGGCCAGGTGGAGTACATCATGGCCGATTTCCTGAAGTCCCGCGGCAGGGACCCGAAGCTCGCCCCGATGTACTCCCAGATGATGGTCGGCATGGTGGCCTTCACCGGCCAGTGGTGGCTGGACGCCCGCAAGCCGAAGGTGGAGGAGGTCGCCGCGAACATGATCGACCTCGCCTGGAACGGCCTGGCCCAGCTGGACGCGCAGGCCTAGCGACTCGGCCTAGCGACTCGGCCTAGCGACTCCGCCCAGCGATCCCGCGACGGCATCAGCCGGATCTCCTCGTTCGGCGATCCCAGGCTGCTCACCGTCTTCGGGTTCGGGTGACGCGCAAGTAGCGTGGAGGCATGCGAGTCCGGATCGGGATGTCACTCGGGGCGGCTGTGGCGCCCGGCGAGTTCGAGGCGGCGGTCGACATGCTCGAGGCGGCTCGTGTCGACTCGCTGTGGCTGCCGGAGACCGTGTACGGGCCGGCGGTTGATCCGTTCACCGGGATGGCGTTCGCGCTGGCGAAGACCGCCCACCTTAAGGCGGGCAGCGGGATCTCGGTACTTCCCGGACGGCACCCCGTGCTTGTCGCCAAGCAACTGACCTCGCTCGCGGGCCTGGCGCCCGGCCGGGTACTGCCGGCCTTCGGCCTGCAGCCGGCCAGCGCCGCCGAGCGAGCGCTGTTCCCGGTCCCAGCCGGGCAGCGGGGCGCGCTGTTCGACGAGGCGCTGACGCTGTTGCGGCTCATGCTGAACACCGACGTGGTGTCGTTTCACGGGTCGTACTTCTCGGTAGACGACGCGTCAGCCGGCCCGCTGCCAGCCAAGCCGGTTGACATCTGGCTCGGCGGATCGGCACCGGCCGGGCTGCGCCGGGTGGGACGGCTGGCCGACGGATGGCTCGGCTCGCTGCTCACGCCGGCGGAAGCGGGCCACGCCGTCGCCGCGATCAACGCCGCGGCGGACGAGGCCGGGCGCGAAGTCGACCAGGATCACTTCGGAATCAGCCTGGCGATCGCATTCGACGGCATCCCGGAGGCGCTGGCGGCGTCTATCGCGCGCCGTCGGCCGGACGCCGACCCCGCGACCTTGATCGCGGATGGCTGGCCGGGCGCGAGGGCGCTCATCACGTCGTTCGTCGATGCGGGGCTCAGCAAGTTCGTCGTCAGGCCCGCGACGGCTCCCCGGTCCTTCGAGGAGTTCGTCGCAGGCTTCGCCGCCGAGCTCATGCCGCTGCAAACGTGAGTTACGCGGGCTACCGGTTCTACAGGCCCATGTCCTTGGCGATGATCGTCTTCATCACCTCGGACGTGCCGCCGTAGATGCGGTTGACCCGGTTGTCGGCGTAGAGGCGCGCGATGGGGTACTCGTTGATGAATCCGTAGCCGCCGTGCAGCTGCAGGCAGCGGTCGATCACGCGGTGCGCCACCTCCGTGCAGAAGAGCTTGGCGGACGCGGCCTCGGCGGCGGTCAGCTCGTCGTCGTCATGCGCTTCCAGGGCCCGGTCGGCGACCGCCTGCGCGGCGTCCACCTCGGCCTTGCAGGCGGCGAGCTCGAACTTCGTGTTCTGGAACGAGGCGACCGGCTGCCCGAAGATCAGCCGGTCCTTGGTGTACCGCTTGGCGAATTCCACCGCCGCCGCGGCCTGGGCGTAGGCGCCGTAGGCGATGCCGAGCCGTTCCTGCGGCAGGTTCTGTCCCAGGTAGGAGAAGCCCTTGTTCTCCTCGCCGAGCAGGTCCTCGACCGGCACCCGCACGTCCTGGAAGGAAAGCTCCGCGGTGTCGGAGGTGTGCAGGCCGAGCTTGTCCAGCTTGCGGCCGATCGAGTAGCCCTCGGCCTTGGCGTCGACCACGAGCAGGGAAATGCCGTACCGGCGGTCGTCCTCCTTCCGCGGCGCCGTGCGGGAGCAGACGATGACCCGGTCCGCGTGCACGCCACCCGTGATGAACGTCTTGGCGCCGTTGAGAATGTAGTGGCTCCCGTCTTCGGAGAGCTTCGCGGTCGTCCGCATGCCGGCCAGGTCCGACCCGGTCCCCGGCTCGGTCATCGCGATCGCGAACATCGTCTCGCCGGTGATGAACGTCGGGAGCCAGCGCTTCTTCTGGTCCTCGGTGCCGAGCTTGAGCAGGTACGGCAGGCACAGCCCGACGTGGACGCCCGATCCGCCGAAGCTAACCCCGGCCATGGCGAGTTCCTCGGCTTGAATAGCGGAGTACTTAAAGGACTTGATCCCGGCGCCGCCGTATTCCTCGGGCACCTCGATGCCGAACAGGCCGAGCTCGGCGAGCTTGTAGTAGAACTCGCGCGGCACGATACCCGCGTCGAACCAGTCCTGGTAGTACGGGACCACCTCAGCCTGGATGAACTCACGCAGGACCTGGCGGAACGCCTCGTGATCCTGGTTGAAGACGGAACGCCGCATGTCTGCTCCCAATCGGCTCGAGGTATCGGCGAACTTCATTCTGCCTGCTCCCGGCCGATGCTCCCCCCAGGAGGCGCTCCCCAGGAGGCGCTCCCCGGCAGGCGCTCCCGGCGGCAGCCCGCCGCCGGGAGCTCGCCCGCGGCTAGCGCCCCCGGTCCTTGCCGCCTTTGGCCAGGTCCCGCCAGCTGGACTCGGATACCTCGACGTCGTATCGCTTCGCGGCGGCCAGGATGCGCTGCCAGGCCTTGTCTCGCTCCGCGTCAGTCACGCCCTCGACCTGATCGAAGCGGGCGATCGCGTTGCGTACGTGCCGCGCGTCCGTCAGCGGCTCCTTGCGCTCCTTCGGGAAGGCGAACTCGCTGTCCGCCAGCTCGTCCTTTTCGGCGGTGCTCATGCCCTCACCCTGACGCGGAATGTCCTCGCCGTGCGCACGGGCACTTTGCGCTTCCCGGGCCTTGACGATGTTGCGGCGGGCCGCTTCTTTCTGCCGGTCGGTAGCCATCACGTTCCTCCCCGCGGTGCTGTTGAGTGGTCGAACGACGGATGGCTACCCCGGGAACGGCCGACTCACTCGGCCGCCGGGTCAGCTTCGCTATGCCATGGCCCGCTGATAGGCGCGCGTCCCCCAGCACAGCGCGAGCGCGGCGACGGCACCAGTGACCAGGAAACCCACGAGGACGGTCCAGTTGCCCACCGAGCCCGCGGCCAGCGAGCGGGCCGCCGCAACCGCGTAGTACAACGGGTTGACGTGGCCGAGCACCCGCAGCCAGGCCGGGCCGAGCGACAGCGGCAGCAGGATGCCCGCGAGCAGCGTAAGCGGCAACTGCGCCCCGGTGACCACCGCGGCGAGCGAGCCGATCTGCTTCAGGATCAGGCCGAGCGCCGAGGATGTCGCCGAGCACGCCGCGGTCAGCAGCGCGAGCAGGACGAGCAGCAGCAGGAGCCCGCCCCAGTGGTCGTGGAACCCGAAGGCGGACGCGACGATGATCACCACGGCGCCCGGCACCACGAACATCACGATGTCGCGCAGCACCGTACCGAGGAGCAGCGCGAGCCGGCTGGCGGGCGTGACCCGCAGCCGCTCGATGACACCGGAGTCCAGTTCCCAGATGACCGGCCATCCGGCGCCCATTCCGGCACCGAAGGCGATCAGCACCATGATCCCCGGCACGAACACGTGGAGCACGTGCCCGGGCGGGAACGCGGGCCCGCCCGCGAGCGTCCGCAGCAGCGGCGCGAATAGTGCCAGGTACAGCACGGGCGTGGTGAGCCCGGTCACGATCCAGACCGGCTGGCGGAGGGTCTCGAGCAGCTTGCGCCGGAAGAACAGGCTGGTTTGCACCGCGGACGTCATGCCGCCACCTCCTTGGCACGCCCCTCATAAGCAGCCGCGGCATCCAAGGACGCTCCGGGCGACCCTGCGTCGCGCAGCGACCGGCCGGTCTCCCGCAGGAAAACGTCGTCGAGCGACGGCCGCCCCACGGACGCCGCGAGCAGGCCGGCCCCGCCGGCGGCCAGCACGCCGATCACCGTCGCCATCGCGGCCCTCGTATCGGCGACGGTCAGCCTGATCGTGCCGTGCTCGATCGCCACCGCCGCCGCGGACACCGCGTCCGCGAGGACTCGCGACACCTCCGGCAGGCCGGCCGGGTCGACGTCCGGGGTGACCGCGATGGTGTCGGCGGAATACCGGCGCTTCAGCTCGTCCGGGGTGCCGAGCGCGATGACCCGGCCGTGGTCGACGATCGCCACCCGGTCGCTGAGCTGGTCGGCCTCGTCCAGGTAGTGCGTGGTGAGGAACACCGTCGTCCCCTCATCTCGCAGCGACCGAAGCTGTGCCCACAAGTTGGCCCGGTTCTGCGGGTCGAGCCCGGTGGTGGGCTCGTCGAGGAAGAGCACCCGCGGCTTGTGCATGATGCCGAGCGCGACCTCGAGCCGACGGCGCTGGCCGCCCGAGTAGGTGCGGACCGCCCGCCCGGCGAACTCGCTGAGGCCGAAGACGTCGGCGAGCTCGTCACCCCGCCGCCTGGCCGCTTCCGCGCTCAGCCCGTAGAGCCGCCCCGCGAGCAGCAGGTTCTCCCTTCCGGTCGCTGACGCGTCGGCCCCGCCGAGCTGGCCGACGTACCCGATCCGCCGCCGGACAAGCGCGGGGTCCCGCCGGACGTCGGCGCCCGCGACGTGGGCGGTGCCCGCGTCGGCGGGCAGCAGCGTGGTAAGGATGCGCAGAGTGGTGGTCTTCCCGGCGCCGTTAGGCCCGAGCAGGCCGAAGATCTCCCCCGCCGCGACGGTCAGGTCGATACCGCTGACTGCTTCGAGGGTCTTGCCCTTCAGCTGGAAGGACTTCCGCAGCCCGCTGATCGCGACCGCGGCCGATGTTGCTGTTGGTGTGGACATGCCGAAAACTCCGTTCGCCGGAACGTGGGTAGCGACGCGCGCCGGCAACCGGCATATCCTCGAAGTTGCGAAAGTCCTCGGATGCCGGCCTCGCCGTGCGCTGATGGATTTCTCCCGGTCTCCGGGGTTACCGCCCCGGAGACCGCTCTTCCCCGTGTCAGGTCACCGCGTTGGGTCACCGCGTCAGGTCATGAGGCCGCCCTTCTTCAGCTCCGCGACGGATGGCCAGCTGAGCGTGCCGTCCCGCAGCTCCGTGAGCGTGGCGCGTACCCAGGCGAGCTCCGCCTTCCGCATCGCCTGCGCGAACTCTTCCTCGATACCGAACAGCCGCGGGAAGTCCGGCAGTTCGGCCTCGTACGCCTGCCGGTAGGCCGCGGAGGAGGAGATCGCGGCCTCCAGCCGGGCGGCGCGCTCCTTGAAGGCCTCGATCGCGCGGTCGCGGCCGAGCGAGTAGATGAACATCAGCGGCGCGGCGAACGGCGGGAACTCCTCGGCGGGCTCGGTGGCCAGATCCCACAGCCAGACAAGCAGCTCGTCGCGGCCCGCCTCGGTGATCGCGTACACCGTCCGCTCGGGGCGGCGCCCTTCCCGGTTGACCTCGACCGGCTCGATGAACCCCCGGTCGGCCAGCCGGGCGACCGTGTCGTACACCGAGGACTCCCTGATGTTGAACGCGCGGTCGTGCCCCCGCTCACGCATCAGGGAACGCATCTCGTAGGGATGCATGGCCCGCTCGTTCAGCAGGTTGAGCACGGAAAGCGCGACGGGCGTCCGGGGTAGCGGACGCGGGCGCCGAGGTTGACGGTCATTACTCATAGTCGATCACTCAGCACCGAGTATATCTCGACTATGTCGCGAGTTGCCAGCCCCTTGAAATAGAGCGCCGGACCCCTGGGTTAGCTCGGCTGCCGGTGGACGACGGCGAACACGCGGCGGAACGGAAAGATTGTCCCGAACGAACCGTGGTGATACACCTCGCGCAACCGCCCCGCGTATTCGGCGGTGAAGGCGGCGGCCTGGCCCTCGTCCAGGGCCGCGAGAACCGGCCGCAGCGTGGTGCCCTTGGTCCACTCGAAGACGGGGTCGGCGCCGCGCAGGATATGCAGATAGGTCGTCTCCCACGCGTCTACCTGGCAGCCGGGCCGCTGGAGCAGTTTCACGTAGTCCGCCGGGTCGCCCGCCTGCCGGTTCAGCCGGACGTCCACGAGGTGTTCGCGCCACCTTGGGGATTCGGCCAGCTCCTTGACGATGGCGTGGCTCGGCTGGTCGAAGTTGCCAGGGAGCTGGAAGGCGAGCCAGCCGCCGGGCGCGAGCAGATCGGCCCAGCGCACCAGCAGGTCATCATGACCAGGCACCCACTGCAGGACCGCGTTGCAGACGAGCACGTCGAGCGGAAGCCCGGGCCGCCAGTCCCGGACGTCGCCGAGGGAGAACTCGGCCCGGCTCGCGCGTGCCGCGGGCGAGGCCTGCGCGGCGGCGATCATCTCCGGGGAGTTGTCGACGCCAGTCACCCGCGCGGCCGGCCAGCGATCGGCGAGGGCCGCCGTGAGGTTTCCCGGCCCGCAGCCGAGGTCGGCCACGTAACCGGGCTCCGTCGCGCCGATCTGGGCGACCAGGTCGAAGAACGGGCGAGACCGCTCACCGCCGAACCGCAAGTACTGCCCCGCGTCCCACATAATGCCCCTCCCGCGTCTAGCCTCGAGGTGAAGAATCTTGATGTCGAGATATTTATACCGATCAAGCTTCTTGACGTCAAGAGATAAACTTGTGAAATGCGTGACGAGGTAGACGACCTGATCGCGGCCTGGCGGCAGGAGCGGCCGGATCTCGAAGTCGAGCCGCTCGCGGTGCTGAGCCGGGTCTCGCGGCTGGCCAGGCACCTGGACATCGCGCGGCGCGGCGCGTTCGCCGCCCACGGTCTCGAGTCGTGGGAGTTCGACGTGCTGTCCGCCTTGCGCCGGTCCGGGCCGCCGTACCAGCTCACCCCCGGTGCGCTGTTGCGGGCCACGCTGGTCACTTCCGGCACGATGACCAACAGGGTCGACCGGCTCGCCGAGGCTGGCCTGGTCTCCCGGGAACCCGACCCGCGCGACCGGCGCGGCGTCCTCGTCACCCTCTCCGAGCGCGGCAAGGCCGTGGTGGACGCGGCCTTCACCGACCTGCTCGACCGGGAGCAAGCCCTGCTATCCTGCCTTGGCCCTGAGCAACGCCAAGTGCTCGCCGACCTCTTGCGTATCATGCTCGTCCCCTTCGATGAGGCGAGTCCCCATTGACCGGGCACCCGGTCACGAAGTGAGGCCCGCTCGCTGTGCACCGCAAGACTCTCGCACT
>Ga0210395_10005104_pt1 | contig 10056 bp, 13 predicted proteins | sample IncBWH4OmetaG_FD_150861 | JGI IMG/M metagenome (GOLD analysis project Ga0210395, IMG submission 150861) | Forest soil microbial communities from Barre Woods Harvard Forest LTER site, Petersham, Massachusetts, United States - Inc-BW-H-4-O ...
AATCCAGTGCTGCTGGAATCGATTCCCAGGATGTTGAACAACGGCACCAGACGGTATAAATCAAATGATTTTCGAAGATACGATTGCAGTTTTTCCATAGTGCAGTAGCAATAAAAGTAGTATCCACCCCATCCATTGTCAGAAATGTGTTCCATATCACCGAGAAAAATCATATTGAGAAGAAATACAATCAAGTTGTACTCAGGCAAGACTTCTTCGACCGTCTGAATCACCTGTTCATGTTTATTATTGATCATCTCCCACCAGACTTTCAAACGAAACCCAGAATAGCGCTTAAAAACAACATTCAGAATAAGGAAACAAGATCGAAGTGAATTTGTGCCCGGGTTTAGTTTAAAAAATTTAAGAAACCCTTCTGCGAGATGTCGAGCTTGTGCTTGCGCACCATCTCCAATGTTTAAATTATGCATCATCTCCACGAAACAGACTGCCTGAGGAATAGAACACTCGAACGATTCAGCGGCCTCTGAGAGTTCTTCTTCTGAATAACCATGTGAATGCACCACTTCATCTTTATCTTCGTCGGCTGAGTGGAATGCGATCGCTGCTGCTCTGAACTCCGGGCCACTGCCATAAACGAGTCCCCGAACGAGTTTTTTCAACATTGGCGAGGAAACAAATGAGGCATCACCATCGCGTTGGATATGTTTCAACGCCGCAGAGAACGGAAGTTTCAAAGCTGTGTCGGGAAGCATATAACCGGATGGAAGTTCATGTTTCACCCATATGTGTGCATCTTTTACACCGAGAAAATGCAGAGAAAAATTCAGAAGGTTGATGAGCGAATCGACATCCAAATCGAGCGTTTCATCTCCGTCTTTCCAATATTCTAGCGCTTGGGCCTCCGACTCGATTTTCGTCGATTTGCTACTGGAAGACATCGTTGTAACAATTGTTTTTATTTACAAGTTTGAATTGAACATATGCGTGCCTTTTTATTTTCAAAGCGTCAAAAATTGTGTCGAACGGGTCCATTACCGGTAGGCTTAAAAAAGTCAAGCTCCATTCGTCCAAAGCGTACCATTTTCACATTCCCCTCCATTCCTGGCTCACAAATGGGGCCGTTTGATGGAATCTTCGCCAATTCTTCGCGTCGTTCTCTGTCCTCTCTTCGTTCGGTCACACCCTCAGCACTCAACTGTAATTCTTCTTCTTCTCGTTCCCCTGGAAAGCAAAAAGAAGGATCTGGGGTGTATTTCGGCATGCGTTCACGTATTCCACGGACAAACTCTGCCTCTTCCAAAGACTGTTGTTGTTTACTACAGATGCATGTTAAGTCGTCGATGGTTTGCTGTTGTTGTCGGATTAGTCGATGCTTCTTCATGATCGTTTGCTGTTGTCGATCGATGATTTGCATAAGTGCTTGCACGTGTCGTTGATGCATTCGATCACAATCGCCATCGAAACGTTGACACAAAGCGGTGTAGTCTTCACGGTATTGTTGTTGCAAAAATTGCAGCTGTTGTTGCTCGGAGATTGGAAAGGTGGAGGAGGAGGACCAAAGAACTGTGGAGGACGATTCCGAGGACGCCTGCGACGGTGCGTAGGACGAAGGCTCAGAGGAAGGCTCAGAAGGGTTCGAGGAAGAGCTCGAAGAGCTGGTCTGTGGTGGATTCGAAGAATGGTTCGAAGAGCTGGTCTGTGGTGGATTCGAAGAGCTAGGCTGTGGTGGATTCGAGTACGAGATCAGAGTTGTCGATGAGCGCTGGGTCCGTGTGATGGATTGGGGGTCCAGGAGATCGTCGTGATGTTCCATCGTAGAGAGAGAATCTACAACAACACAACAACACAGCAACAACAACAACATTCAATTGATGGAGGAAAGAGAACAAAGAGCGAAGAGAAAGGAAAGAGAGAGATGAGAGAACAAAGACAACAAAGACAACAACAGAGAGCAACAGAAGAGCAAGGAGGGGAAAGAAGACAAAGACACAGAAAAAGAGAGAAAAGAGAAGAAAACACTGTCACACAGAGATCGAATGGAGGAAGCGACAGAAAAAGTCACAGAGAGCGAACGATGTGTTTTGTGTTGTGATTTGCCTTCGAAAAGAGAAAAACCTCAAAAAAGCGTTTTTAGGCGAAAATTGTCCCGGTTGAAACGCACCGATTTTTTTGAGGGCTCTTCGAAAACATTCCTCAACTAGCGCAAAAACACACACTGCTCATGTCTTCGTCCTTACATTCGTTTTATGATGCCTGGTTGTCGTATTCGGAGCAACCTCGGGAAGATACTTTCGTCTGCGAGGACGGTGAGATACGTTTTTTCTTTGCTGCTTGCAAGCCGTACACCGAATGTTACATTCACTGTGTTTGCGTGCGAGAGGAGAAACAACGAAAGGGGTATTTTACAGCGTTTATTGATTCGTTGCTTCAAGATGAAAGAGTGGGTATTATCGGTGTTCTTGGTGTCACTTCTATGGAAATGTTCCATTGTATGAATAAAATGGGGAGCAGGTTCGAGGACCACGGTGGGGATTTTATGTGGAAACGCAAATGATCGATCGATCAGTCAATCACCTCCAAGCTTGTCACTATTTTTTTTTCTCTCGTAGACTACGACAATATGTTAAGAATTTGATGATGATGATGACGACGATGAAGATTCAGATGAGTTGAAATCCACGTTAATGTGGTGTGTTTCCTGACAGGAAGAGGATGAGGATGAGGATGATGAAAAAGACGAATGTTTTTCCGTGGAAAGACGGACAACATGGAAAACAATTTCGTTGCATGTATTTATGAAATCAACTCCATCTGAACCACCAGACGCCACTCGAAATGCCACTTGTTCCCATTCGCAGTCGCCGTTGCCTTGTTTAGATAATAATACCCTTTTCAATGCTTCAACGTTGCCTTGGAGTTCATCGGCGTTGCGTATAATCGGACCAGTTAGGGACCGTGAAGCAAGAAGTCGTTGTTGTAGATCTGGTGTGACAAAATCTGCTCGGTTCTGTCGGAAGTATTTCACGGTCATATTCCATGTTTCATTATCTGTTCTCACTTCGTCAACAGTCGTCAATTGAGACAACAGCTTCTTTGGAATATCAATCACGACCACTGCACCATCAAAAACGGATCTTACGTCATTGACTCTGGTGTTCATGTAAAATAAGGCACACCACAGTTGCGGGGTCGTGTAGAACGCCTTTCCGAAATCGCTGAAATCTTCTAACATGTCTTTATTAACTGAATCGACGATCATCTCTGCATCTGCAATATGACACCCATGAAACAACCGCACAGAGTCATCATTGCATGGAGTCAATTTATCAGTTAACGTTTTAAGGAAGTCTTGAGAAATTGATCGAGGAAACTCACTCCAAAAGATTCGAAGTTGTCGAGAACCACGGTCCTGTGATCTCTGAAACGTCTCCATTTGTGATGGGTTTTCATTGGAAAGCTTATCGCCTAAATATTGTTGACGTACAGGGGGATATCCCATCCAAAGTTCACGGAGAAATTTGTGACAGATAGACATCGTTGATACACCGTATGCACCATTCTCATCCAGGAATTGAGCAACAGCGAACAGACCAGTGATTTTCTTGGAATCGAATGGGAGCAATTCCAGCTTTTTGACGAATGTGAAGCTTCGTTGTTCCTGTGATAGAGAGAGCCATTTCGTTCTCACGATCTTGAAAGCACGAGTCAATGATGATGTTCCAGGAACATCCATTAAAACAGCCTCTCGGATATATGCATCCTTAAAAACTGATGCAACACGTTCCGATGGTGAGAGAGCAGGATTGACGGTGGCTGGACACGAAGAGGAAGATGAATTAGAGGAAATTTGATTAGCAGGGGTCATTGATGATGATGTCATTGATGACACAGTCGTTTCGTTAATAATCATATTACCATCTTTGGTTCCGATCAAGAATATCTGATCACCGGAAGTTATTTGTAAAACCTGACTCGGTAGGCGGAGGAGGGAATGACATAAGATGTGTGAAGTAATGTCTTTAACCCTCGATGCCAGTCTGGAAGGAAAAAGTGCAGGAAGGAGCCTGCACCGTAAGGCATCTAAGCCGGATAAAGATGACCGAGTATGGGGAACAGATGTAATGCCTAAAAACTCTTCGCTCACACACACAACATTTACAAACAGATCGGAGAAGGGAGGTTTATCCTCCTTAGCAAAAGCCAAGACATAGACTTCTTTCATCAAGTGAGGAGCACCAGAAAGAGGTATCTCCAAACGTTTTGAGTCGGTTAGCTGCGCTGCAACGGCAGTGTAGATACGCGGGTCGGGAGGTGGAGGAGCGGTAGATGCAGAGAAAAGACGGATACAGTTAATAACGGTTGGGGATTGGAGAAGGTGACGAAGAAAGGCATCTGATAGTTTCTGAAAGTAACGACACGGGATCCAATCTTTATTCTGGTTATGTGACACAGTAGAAGCGCGACGAAACACGTACTCAGGAGGGGAGTGGACGGAAAAGTTGATGAGATGAAGAAGATCAGAAGAAGTAGACATTTTCTGAAGATACACTTCTCCGGCACGCTGAAACAGAACATCGTCAGCACATGCAGTGGTATCTCTGTAAAAGAACATATTTTCTTGGCACCATTCCCCGTTTGACGGTTCGGAAAGTTCAAACAGGATGACACCGGTATCGACTTTTGCAGAAGAAGAAGAAGAAGAAGAAGAAGAAGAAGAAGAAGAAATGGAGGATAAAACATCCGACATTTCCTGCAACAAAAGACAGAAAGAAAATGAGGGATGGGGAAAGGAAAACAAGTGTGTGGAGAAGAGAACAGAAGAGCAAAGAGTAGAAAGGAGAGATGAGAGAAGACGGAGGAAGAAAGAAGAAGAAGAGAACAATATTCACAAGAGAGAGGAACGAGAACAAGAGACACCGAACAGAGGGAAAAAGTCAAAGAGAAAGAAAGTACAGTGTGTGTGTTTAGTGTGATTACCTTCCCCAAGAAAACACGAAAAAAGTCGTTTTTGGTCGAAAACTGTCCCGGTTGAAATTTTTTCCAAAAAATGTCCCGTTCTTTTTCAAAACAATTTTTATTTTTTTGAAACGATCGTAGGGCCTTTTCTAGCTCCTCGCATCTCGACCGTTCATTTTGCCCCATTCAAACGCACGATCGCTGTCCTTTTGCTCTCGTTCCCTTTTCCTCTCCTCGAGAGCCAGTTTTGGGTACTCCGTGGAAAAACGGACCTTTTGGGTTTCAGGGAATGTTGGATATTCCTCTTTCATGATATTACACCAGACCTCCGGCCCTATGGCTGCAATTGCCTTGTCCATGTGCAACCATGCCTTCTTCCTTGCTTCCTCATCGGTCAATGGCAGGTTCTTATAATTCTTCCCAAGGTTCCTTCGTATACCCGTTTTTATCGCGTCGAGGACCACTGGGAAGAGGTCCGTTTGGTACTTCTCTTCTTTCAGAATGCGTCGCACCACAGAGGCGCGCCATCGGGGGCTCTGAGAGTAGGCTTCGAACACGTCATCCACAGACAGAGAGGAGCCGAAACGAAGCGAGAACTGCTGCAGAAGCTGTGTATCGTTCAGAGGAGAGACGATGACGTGCGATGAGGACGAAGAAGATTCGGAAGAAGAAGAAGTTGGAAGCATGGCGGGGGAACTACTGTTTTGCGTTCCTTATTCCTTTTATAGATACACGACCTTCTATTTGGGCGCGACAAAAAAGGCAAAATTTTGTTTACAGTAATATCACCACCCAAAGACATTAGAAAGACCCAAAGCGTCTGCGAGGACCAGTGTGAGAAGGACGAAGAAAAGGCTGAAGAAGATCTCCCGCTTCTCCGCATCCCAGTCTGTTTTGGTGACAAAAATGGCGTGTTCGACCCGAGACACACGGCCTTTCACTTCCTCGGATTCTTCGAGTCGGGCAATGCGTTCTTCCATTCGATCGACTCGTTGTTGCAGTTCCACGATCTCCTTCTCCGTGCGATGGTGACGAGCCTCGAACTCAGCGATAGAAGCAGTTTGTAATTCCATTATGGATGTGCGGATTTGATCTGGAAAGGGAAAGGAAAGTTTTTTTACTTGGTTTCAGAAAAAAAAACGGGACGCACCGCCTTCAGCTATAGCTTCGGTTCATTCGATTGTTGCAACTCCCGTTGTGAAGTTCACATATTGTTCTGTGCAGTCCTTTCAATCCCTCTTGCACCTTCGCGATGCGAGCTTTCATGTCATCCGATTCGTTCTGAAGCTGCTGGATCTGTGCTTTCATGTCTTTGAAGCTTTCCTCGGCAGTTTTCGGTTTTGGTCGTTCCTCTTCCTCCTCTGTTTTAGGAACTTCCTCGTAGAAACTGCTTAAACAATCAGCACACAAACCGTTTGCTTTGGAGACATCCCAAACTTTCACATGTGCTGCATCACAGAAACTGCACAGCATGCTGTAGGAGGATGATGATGATGAAGAAGAAGAAGATTCGGATTCCGATGACATTTTTATTGTTGTGGTATAAGAAACACATACATGCATGTATCTCTCTCTTTCACTCATAAAAAGTTGGGTCATGCCAGATTAGTTCCACCCCTTCCTTCCTTTTTTTTCTTTTGGTTTTTTTTTGTTCAGTTTTGACGTGATGTGGGACTACGATGATGATGATTTCAATCCAGATGTGCATTTTCATGATTATAAGGTGTTGACAATCGATGATGCATTGTCTGCCGAAGAACGGTTTCGGCTGATACGACGTCGCCTGACCGACATGAATCCGACCTATACCGAATTTCTGAACTTCTTTCGCTCCTCGTGTCACAGAGCCGATGCGCGGTTGATCCTCGAAGCGGTTCGAATGGATCTTGACACAGGAAACCATCGACAGTCTCAGATGTACACCATTTACGACGAACTTGTGGCAATTTACAACGAGGAAGGTCCCGCAATGGCGGACAGTTGAAAAACGATTCCATTTAGAACGCACCAGATTTATTTATTTATTTCAATCCTTCCTTTTTTTCTTTTGGTTTTTTTTCTTTCTCTGCCACCGAACAAAATGTCAGATTCTTCTTCTCCTCCTTCTTTGATTCAGAAGCTCCGTGATCCCATCCCGGATCTCCCTGTTCACACCTCCGCGGTCGGGATTCCGGATCTGAATCAGCCCACTGATGCCATTGCAAAGCGACTGACTGCCTTGATCTTCCTTCAATCCTTGAAACTCGTCCAACCCGAACATCGCATCCACGTCGGATCCCACAGCGTCATGAAAGAACTACGACAGCGTGCCGGTGCGTTCTTGCAGAAGCATGGGAGAAAGGGCTCGTTTGTTCTTGTTTGTTCCAAAGCAAAAGAAGACCGCATCGCTTTGAAGCTGAGAGATCAGACATTGAAATCCCTGGTGCACGATCTGTTTCTCTCGGCTTCCATGGAAGAGGAGGACGGTAACGATATCATTTTCCACGAAACAGGCGACTACTGTTTGACGATTCTGGAAAAGGCAGTGATTCCAGGGGACCCCCTTCTGACGGAAGAGCAACGAGCGGAATTTGACGCAACGATGCGTTGGCGATGGCAGTTCTCAGCTCTAGAGGAAAAAGCGACTTTACAATGAAACCATCAAAAATATCATTTCCAACAACAGGACACCTTGTGCTTGCTGCGTTGCTAGCGAGACGTCTCGCTTGTAAATTTCCACTCCTTCCTGAATGGTAGCAACTCCAGGTAGAACGTCCTGCAACGGCAGCACGGTCAACGCTTGCTCGAAAGTGTCGAATTTGTGAATGGCTTGAATGGTCAAGTCGAAGGAAGGCTTGTTGTTGGTTCTGTCTGTATGATGCGACACGGAAAGCACGTCACCCACTTGGTACTGTGCAGCTTGCTTCCAGTTGCAGCGCCCCTCGTATTTTTTCGTGCCTTGCTTCATGGCATCGAACCAAGGGTCGTTCAATGTGATGGGCCAAACTGTCATTTTTACTTTGTTTCAGGAAAAACATAAATAAATGAAAAAAATCATTTCATTCATTCACATGCGTCTTCAACATCTTCGTCAACTTGCACATCCAGGATGGCTTTCACTATGTCTTGCTCCAGTCGCTTCCATGTGGTGTCTTCATAGCTAGTGTACCAGAGGCTTTCCACGAAGAGCAGTAAATGATTTTGTAAAAAATAGCGTTCTTCAAGAACCGCCTTCTTGTCACATGCCTTCGAATTCCATTCCGTTCGGATGCTTTTGATAATCCGATTCCAATTTTGGCATTGCAAAGCAACGGAAATGTCATACAACCTACCCCTTTCCAAACGCTGAGCCATGGATAGCAACTGGACCACAGCATTCTTCGCGTAACGGAGATCTGTCGTCGCTGCGCCCGAATGAATAGCGAACCGAATGCGACAATGGTGGTCGATGATGGTCTTGCATGCGACCAAAGGCTCGGCAAAGATAGACCCCAGCTTCGTGGAGGAAGAGGATTCGGAACTCATGGATGGATGGATGAAACTGTTACTCATTTTGGAACAATACCTCAGACATAGCATTTTCAAAAGATGCAGTCGGTATGTACCAGTTTCATGTCATTCGTGATGCACCATTTTTTGCTCCCTTATCTTCTTTTTTTTGCTGCTTCTTGCCTCCCAAACACCAATCAATATCATGACGGTCCCGATCCATTTTGCGTCTGTCATTCAACATGCCTGGAAACAACAGGATCGAATCAGCATCGCTGCGGCTCGGCGATCTGGAAAAACACACGGGCTTTTGGAAATCATGAAGGATATGGCTTACCAACACATGACCTCTTCTTCTTCTTCTTCTTCTTCTAAGACCACCGCGGAGTTTTTGTTTCTTACAGACACCATGACTAGCGCCAGACACGCATGCGACCTCTTCTGTTGTGATATGTTGAAAAATGACAGTCGTTTTGCTCCTGTCAAACGTGAAATCTTTGGAAATCGACACTGGCTTGATCTTTATACCTATTTTGCCAACAGACGTGTCTCGATTTGTTTTTACAGGGATTTACCCAAGATTGACTTCCCTCCTGAATCATGGCCAGAAAAACATTGGTACGGAGAATGGAATGGAGGATATTCTGCTAATGGTCCACGCATCCAAGCCGTGTTTGTAGACGAACCAGGATTCGTGGATCCGAAGGCTTTAGAACTGTTGAAATCAAAGGACGTGACATGGAAGCTTTTGTTCGCTGGAACACCCGGAGACAACGAGGAACATAAAGCACGCTGGAAGCTACCACAACACTTCGAATTTTCCATGGTCCGGTACACAAGCACCAAGCAGGTGGAAGCCGTCTTCACGCCGTCGCAAGCATCGGAATCATCATCATCTTCGTCCTCCTCATCGTCCTGCACAGAACACGAGGAATGAATTTTTTTGTTTATTTTTGGCAATTTTCATGTAAAACTAAGATTCCTTGCACCAGAATCGAATCCTGGGACAAAAATGCATGCCATTGTGCGTTCCAAATGGGTTTTTTTCTTTCATTATTCATTCATTCCTTCACCCTTCTTTCTTCCAACTTGGAACTGATTTTGATTCTCTGTGTTGCTGTAGGTCTGAAATAAAAAAAAAATGTCTACTGCTGCTTCTTCCTCCTCCTCCTCGGTTCCTCCGTCGATGAATGTTTTCATCGTCATTTTCCACGTGGATCAATGGCAACAGAATCTTGCTGTCTTTAACACCTTTTCATTGGCACAGAGTTTTGCACAAGCGCATCCCGTCGCAACGAAGGCGGAAGAGTTGAACTCGGGGAAGATTACGGGACACGACAGTCATCTTTCGATTGAGCAGCACGTTCTAATCTCACAACCAGTGGAAAAAGGCTGCGAACATATCACGAATACGAAGACCACGATTTGGACTTCAAAGCAATGAAAGTTTTTTGTTTATTTTTTTTTTGCAATTTTTCATGTAAAATAAGATTCCTTTAAAAACTCTCAGGTTCCTTCATTGGAACAAACTGAGTTGCTTGCGCTGCAGCTTGGCGTGGCAGCGATCGAAGAAGCGTTTCAGCACGTACATGTGCTTCATGGACAGCCCATCGATTCCTCCTTTGCTTCGTCTGTGGTGGTACCGAGAATGGTGGTCGGAAAACGGGC
>Ga0210395_10005106_pt1 | contig 10053 bp, 10 predicted proteins | sample IncBWH4OmetaG_FD_150861 | JGI IMG/M metagenome (GOLD analysis project Ga0210395, IMG submission 150861) | Forest soil microbial communities from Barre Woods Harvard Forest LTER site, Petersham, Massachusetts, United States - Inc-BW-H-4-O ...
TGCGGGGTCGAGACGATTCATCATGTCGGCGAGATTCTTCACGCCGGAATCGCCGCCGCGCTTGCCCTGTTCGTTGACCGACCCGAAACGCTTGTTCAGTACACGTGAGGCCTTCGCTGCTGCTTCCGGCGAGAATTGACCCATCGTCGCCATGCGGCGAATGCAATCGACGCGCACTTCCGGCTCAAGCTTCATCAACAATGCCGACGCCTGTTTGGGTTCGAGATGGCCGAGGATCAAAGCCTTGGTCTGCGCATGTTCGCCGGAGAGGAATCGAGCCAACTGCTGCGGCTCGGTGTTCTTCAACGCGTCGACTTTGAACGACATGTCTTCCTCGCCTGTCGTGAGCCGCTGAACCATGCTTCGCGCATTGCTCTCTCCAAAAGCCTTCGTGAGCATGCGAACAGCCAGGTCTTGTCCGCCTGATGCGGCGTACTCGATGGCGCCCATCATGTGGTTGTACTCTTCGAGAACCTGGAGCGTGATCTCGATAGGCACGGTCGCCATGGTGGCTACTTCCTGCGCGATCTTGCGCAAGTCGTTCGGAGGGAGATTGCGCAGCACCGGCGCGGCTTCTTCTTCGCCGAGAAACGATACGAGAATCGCCGCCTTGCGCGCGCCATTTGTTGCCATTCGATCCGCCACGCTCACTAGTTCTCCTCCCTAAGCCACTCTTGCATTGCACGCGCGGTGTCGCCCGGCTTTTGCCGAACCAGCTCGAACGTTTGCGCCTTCAACTGCGCTGCTCTTGGATTACCGGCGACCAACTCGGCTGCCGCCGCGGTCGTCAACGGCTGCACCTGAGCGCCTGCCAGCGCTGCCTGTGCGCCGCCGGCGCCGAGTTGCCCCGGCGCCAACGCGGTCTTCTGTACGGGCCGGATCACGAACAGATACGCCAACACAAACAACGCGAGCAGCGAGATCGGCCGCAACAGCGACGAGTAGTCTGAGACTGCCTTCTGTACTTGCGTTGTCCAACCCGCGGCAGGCAGATCGGCCTCGGCGGCATTGGCGTCGAACGACATGTTCTGCACGCTGATCGTATCGCCGCGCTTGGCGTCGAAGCCGATCGCAGCCTCGGCCAACTCGCGAATCTTGTTCAACTCATCCGGCGATCTCTTCTGCCGCGTATAGGTGGTCTTGCCCTTCAGCACGTTCTTCACCAGCACGTCATCGACCAGCAGAGCGGCGGTGATGCGCTGGACTCGGCCGCCGGGCGTGACAGTATGAATCACCGTCTTATTCACGCCGTACTGCGCGTTCTCCGATTTCGAACTTTGAGTCGTTCCTTGCGAAACTGCGTTCGCTGCGGGCTTGGTCTTGTTTGCGTTGGGAATATTGCTCGAAGTTCCCGGGACTCCAACCGGCACCGCGCTTCCAGAAGCTTCGTCTTCGGTCTTCTGATCGCTGAGCAGCGCGCTCACCGACGGGTCGTACTTTTCCTGGCTCTCTTCCGTCGAGCCTTGATCGTAGTCGACATTCACGCTGGCCCGAATCGCATTGGCGCCAACCACGGGCTCAAGCGTGCTGACCAGACGCTGCGTCAAACGCGCTTCCTCGTCTTCATCGCCTCCTGGGCCGTTACTGTGGCCCATGCCGAGAGACATGTCCGTGTCAGCGTCGACGATCGAAACATCTTCCGGTTTCAATTGATCCACTGCTCCAGCGACGAGCCGCGCAATCGCCATCGCGGAGTCTTTGGAAAATCCGTTGCGTTTGAGCTTCAGAATTACCGAGGCTTTGGCGCTGCGCTGGCGATCGATGAACACCGAGTCGCTCGGCATCACAAGATGCACTCTAGCCTGGTCCACGTTCGCCATGGTTTGGATCGTCCGCTCCAACTCGCCTTCCAGCGCGCGTTGATAGGCGACCTTTTCGTCAAATTCGGTCTGACCCCACGTCATCTTGTCGAAGAGTTCGAATCCCATGCGCCCGCTGTGCGGCGCGCCTTGCGTCGCGGTCTGCAGACGGGCTGCGTCAAGCTTGTCCGCCGGCACGCTTACTGTCTTGCCATCGGGCTCGATCTTGTTCGGAATGTTCTGCGCCGTCAGCTGCGTCGACAGCGCCTGCGCGTCGGCCGGTTCGAGGTCCTTGTAGAGCGGCTTGTAGTCGGGCGTGCTGAGAAGCCGCGCAAACAGCGTGAGCAGAACGGCCGTCGCGCCCACTCCGCCAAGTAGGAACATCCTCTGGCGGCTTGTGCGCGTGGCCCAAAAGTGCTTCAGTTGTTCGACGATGTTGTTTATGCCTGGCATCGGGGCTCAATCCTAGAACTGCATCTTCTCGATATCCTGATATGCGCTGACGATCTTGTTGCGGACCTGCATCATCAGCTGGAACGAAACTTCGGCCTTCTCCACGGCGACCATGACGTTGCTGATGTCGCCGCCTTGGCCTTGCAGAAGATTGCCGACCTGCGCGGCGGCAGCGTCGTTGGTTTGGTTCACGCCTTGCACCGCATTGGAAAGAATGGAGCCGAAGCTATCGCCCGACGAGCCCGCGCCGGGATCGGCGAATGGCATGCTGGGAGCCGCGGACGGCATGCTGGGAAGTTTGAAGTTGGGGATTGTGCCGATCGTTGCGCTCATCTGTTCGCTCCTGGTTGCGAAATTGGTTATGAAAATTGGTTACGAGGATTTCAAAATATCAATGGACTGCTGAATCATCTGCTTGGCGGAGTTCACTGCTGAAGCATTCATCTGATAGGCGCGCGTCGCGCCCATGAGGTCGACCATCTCGCTGATCGGGTTGATCGCCGGGTATTTCACCATGCCGTTTTTATCCGCGTCGGGATTGCCCGGCTCATAGCGCATCACCGGCGGCGCCGTGTCGTTGACGATTTGCGTGAGTTGCACTGAGCCGGCCGGCGGCTGGCCGAAGCGGTTGAGGTGATTGAGCACCGAATTAAAAGGCGAGATGCTCGTGCCGCTGAAGACGACTTCCTTGCGCTGGAACGGGCCGCCCTCTTCGGTGTGTGTTGTCTCCGCGTTCGCGAGGTTAGCGGAGGTGACTTCGGCGCGCTGGCGCTCCGCGGTAAGAGCGGATGCGCTGATGCTCATCATGTCAAACAAGCCCATGGCTTAGTTCCCTTCCTTGATTGCGCTCAGCAGGTCGTGAAACTGGGATTTAATCAACTCCACGCCTAACTGATATTGAAGTTGCGTCTGACCCAGAAGCATGCTTTCTCGGTCGATGTTGACGTTGTTGCCGTCGGGCCGCTCCGGCAGGCCCTCCACTTCGACTGCTGCAGGTCCGGTCTGCGGGTTGCTCGTTTCGTTCATCGCCTGCTGCATCGCGGACTGAAAGTTGACGTCGCGCGTGTGAAAGCCAGGCGTATCGATGTTGGCGATATTCGATGCGACGATCTGCTGGCGATCGGTCGCGACCTTCAGATAGCCCTCCAGCAGTTGCATCATGGAAGCAGGACTGCCCATGTTATGCATACCTCCTTGGCGGTAAGCCGTATTCACGAATCTTGTTGCGCAGCGTGCGCAGACTGATGCCGAGCATCTCTGCGGCGACGGTGCGGTTCCCATCGGTGAGAGCAAGCGTCTTTTCCAGATGCAGCTTCTCCACCTGCCAGATCGGCGTGCCCGCAGGCGCCCCGGCGACGGTTTGCGCCGGCGTTGTTGTGCGCGCCGGCATGGGCGCGATCACGTTGCCGTGAAACTCCGTCTCGAAGCAATGCGCGTCGATCTCCGCCGTTTCGCTGAGCGTGAGCACACGCCGCATAAAGTTCGCCAACTCGCGCACATTGCCTGGCCATGAGTGCGATTGCAGCCGTTCGAGAAAGTCCGGATGAAGCCGCGGCGCCGGCATGCGATGCTGCGCTGCGAATTTTTCCGCGAAGTGACGCGCCAGCATGGGAATGTCTTCACAGCGCTCGCGAAGCGGCGCCAGCGACAACGGAATCACATTGAGGCGATAGTAGAGATCGGCGCGGAACTGGCCGCGCTCGACCATGGTTGCGAGCGAAACGTTGGTTGTCGCCACCACGCGGATGTCCACATGCACTGGCGAAGCTTCGCCGAGCGGCTCGAACTCACGCTCCTGCAAAACACGCAGCAACTTCGGCTGCAGATTCAGCGGCATCTCGCCGATCTCATCCAGCAGAATCGTGCCGCCGTTGGCGAGTTCGAATTTGCCCGGCCGGTTGGCGACTGCGCCGGTGAATGCGCCCTTGCCGTGTCCGAAGAGCTCGCTTTCCAGCAGCGTCTCTGGCACCGCCGCGCAGTTGACCGCGATGAACGGCTTGCTGCTGCGCGTGCTGGAGTCGTGAATGAAACGCGCCAGCAGCTCTTTGCCGGTGCCGCTTTCGGCTTCAATCAGCACATCGGCGCCGGTCGAGGCCGCGGCGCGCGCCCGATGCAGCGTGCGCAGCAACGTTGGAGCGTGACCGATGATATCGCCGTTCGCCATCGTGTCTTCGATCGGCGCCAGCTTGGCGCGGTTCAGCACCTGCGCCGCGGTCGCCTGCAGGCGATCGAACGGAATTGGCTTGGTGAGATAGTCCAGAGCGCCATCGCGCATCGCAGTCACTGCATCCGGCACCGAGCCGTAAGCGGTGAGCAGGATAACAGCCGTGTCCGGCGACGCCTTGCGCGCAGCGCGCATCACTTCCATGCCCGTGCCATCCGGCATGCGCATGTCTGTCACCACCAGATCGAACTCGTGTCCTTCGACATTGTGGATCGCTTCGCGAACGCTCGACGCGGTCTCCACGCGCCAGCCGTGGCGAAGAAAGTTCGCGCGCAACGCGGTGCGGATTCCGGGTTCGTCGTCGACCACCATGACCGACAGGGTTTCTTCACTCGTCATAAGGTTGGAAACTCCAGGTGAAACGTCGTTCCTTCATCAACGCGGCTGGTGAGCTTTATAGCTCCGCGATGCTGCTCCATCAGCCGTTTGCAAACCGCAAGGCCAAGGCCGGGCGTTTCGCCCGCGGCGCTGAACCCCGCTTCAAAGATGTGCTCGGCGATGTCCGCCGGGATGCCGCAGCCCGTATCGCGGATATCGACCAGCGCGCGATCGCCGTCGCGGCGCGCCGAAACCTCAACGGTTCCGCCAGCTTCGGTGTGGCGGATTGCATTGCAGACGATGTTGAGGATGACCTGATGAATCGCGCCATCGTTGCCCTCGATCGCGAGCGTTTCGGAAGCCGAGAATGAAACCGTAAGCCCGGCCTGCTCGGCGATGGGTTGAACAAACTCAACGCCGGCGCGGACACATTCAGATAGATCGATCGGCGCCAGGCGCGGCTTGCTCTCGCCCTTCAGGCTGAGAACGTTGTTTACAGTTCCGGACAGCCTGCGAATGCCGGCGCGAAGATGAGAAATCCATTGGGACGACGCGCCGAGGTCCTGCTCGATCAACCCGGCAAATAGCTCCATGCTCGCTAATGGATTTCTAATTTCGTGCGCGAGCATCGTGGAAACTTCAGCCAGCGCCGTGGCGCGCCGCGCGGCCTCGCGCTCCAGCTCGGCCTGTTTGTTCGCTGTGATGTCGCGGAGAATCCAGATGCTGTGCAGGTGATCGGGCTTATGGTTGGGACCGCAGAAAAGCTTGCGATTGCCAATCGCCAGCCAGCGCTTCTGCGCGCCGGACGAAACACAAACTTCGCTCTCCACCAGCGTGCTTGGGCCTTGGGAGATCGCGTCAAAATCAACGCGGCTCAGTGCGGAGAGATCGTGAAGACTGCCCACCGATGCCGCGCCAAGATTCAGCAGGCGGCGGCTCTCGGGATTGATCATTACGATGCGGGCTTCGTGATTCAGCACCAGCACGCCGCACGGCATCGAATCGACCATTTGCTGCAGCGCGGCGCGCATGCGGTCGTTGTCGGCGATGCTGCTCGACAAAGCCGCATTCCGCCTGGTCAGCTCCGCCGAAAGGCGCGTCACTTCCTCCTGTAGATCGCGGTAGGAGGTCTCGAGCACCGAAGAGGCTGCGATGAACTCCGAAAACGCGTCCGCAAGGAGCTGCGGGTTGGGGAGAGTATCGACCCCCAGCCCTTTTATTGGAATGACATGAGAACTCGGCAGCATTTGCCTATTTGATATGCACGATGCGTGCCAAATAGGGAATATCTGCCTATTTTGGGCTTACGACTGGAAAACAAAATGCTGACGGGCTTGACTAGCCCCGTCAGCATGACCTTACAAAAGCTACTCTTAGCTCTACAGAACGATGTGCTCGGGATTGATATCGTTTCCACCACCCACCAGAATCGTGGCCCGTTCGATGGCGTTGCGCAGTTCGCGCACGTTGCCCGGCCACGCGTGCTGCTCGAGCACATTCAAAGCCTCGCGCGACAGAGACGCGCCCGGATGAAACTTGCTGGTGAAGGCCAAAGCCAGCTCTTCCACATCGCTCATCCGATCGCGCAGGGGAGGCAGATGGATGGGGAATACGGCGAGGCGATAGTAAAGGTCCTCGCGAAACTGGCCTTCGGCGACGCGCTTTTTCAGCTCGGCGTTGGTCGCGGCCACCACCCGCACGTCCACCTTGAGATTTTCGTTGCCGCCCAGCCGCTGCACTTCGCCCTGCTCGAGGAAACGAAGAATCTTGCTTTGCAGAGACAGCGGCATGTCGCCGATTTCATCCAGGAACAATGTCCCGCCGTGCGCCGCATGAATGCGTCCGATGCGGGCCTGCACCGCGCCCGTGAACGATCCTTTGGTGTAGCCGAACAGTTCGGCTTCGAGCAGCGCCTCCGGGATCGCCGAGCAGTTGACCACGACAAAAGGCTGGTTACGGCGCGGAGAGATCAAATGAATCTCTTGCGCGATCAGATCCTTACCCGTGCCGCTCTCGCCAGTGACCAGAACCGTAGTGTCGCGGGCCGCCACCATACGCGTGAGGGTGAAGATGCGCATCATGGCTTCGGAATTGCCGATCATGCTGCGCAGCTTGGCTTTGCCTTCTGTCTGCAGCCGCTTGTTGTCGTTCACGATCATGGGGATCGGAGCGGCGCGCAGGGAGCCGTTCTGATTCACCACGTCGGCAAGCTTTCTCGATACCGGCGTCGGCGAAGCCCCTCCCACCAGAAGCTGCCCTGTGTGGGAGTTCAACATCATGACTTGTGTGTTCGGATAGCGGTCGCGAACAATTCCGTGGAATTCATTGGCGTCCAGATCCGGCAACATCGGATCCAAAAGAATGACGCCGTCTTCGACGCCCTGGCGCTGCAGAAGGCGCAGGGCATCTGCGCCTCCGCTGGCCTGAACAACATTCCACCGTGGAGGAGAAAGCTTTCCTTGCAAATCCTCCCGCAACCGCGCATTTGAACTGACGACAAAAACATCAATCGGAATCCGGTCTTCCAACCGCGCAATCTGAACAGCCGGAGTAGCCATAACTATCCTTCACCTTCCTGAAAATGAAAAGAACATGAGGGTTCGTGCTTTGTCAGCAGATAACTGACTCAGCCGCCATCTGTAAACAATCGGACGTAACAACCGCGCCCAGATACTCCGAAACTCTCAGTCTTAGGGAAATGGAAAAAGGCCTATCGGTGTACTCGTATATGCCGCATTGGTTGCGGATCATAGTTTCAACGACGGTAAGGTTGAAGCGCTCGAATGAACCGAGGCTTCTTTCGCGGAAATTCTCATTGCGCAGCATCACTTCGGCGAAGCCGTCGCGCGGCGCAATCTCAATCTCGATTCGATCGTCTTTGCGAGCGCCGGACAGCGCAGTCTTGAGCGCAGCGCTGAGCGCCTGCTCGACGCCCTGCTGATCGGCGAATACATACAAGCTGTGATCCGGCTTGGTGACCGCGATCTGCACGCCCGACTCGCCCGCTGAAGCCTGTTGCCGGTCGAGAATCGCGTCAAGCGCCTCCATCAGGTCGAAGCTCGCAAATTCGACTTTGTTCTGCGCGGCATAGAGAAGGCTCTGCATGCCCGACATCAAATCACACAGGCGATCTACCTGTTTGGCCGACATATCCAGATAGCGTCGATTCGCCGGCTCCATCTCTTCGCGGAGCGTCAATGCGCACATCGCGCCGCGCAAAATCGTGAGCGGCTGCGCCATGGCGTGCAAGCCATCGGCTAGCTCTGCATGCAGCAGAGACGACGGCTCGGCGAGAGCGCCGTCCATCGAATTTCCTTCCTGAAAGTGATTACGCAATGCGGAGCTCATATCCGAAACCGCGCACGGTGTGGGTCAACCGGGACTCGCCCGGCAGATCGATCTTGTCGCGGACATACTTCATATATACGTCGACAATATTGGTGGACGAATCAGACGACGCCATGTTCCAGACCTCTTCAAGCAGGGTCGCGCGCGAAACCGGCTTGCCGGCGTTGCGCATCATCACGTCCAGAATGGCGAATTCGCGAGGCGTAAGGTCGATGCGGCGGCCATTGCGCTCCACCAGCCGCTGATCGCGGTACATCGTCAGATCGCCGATCGTCGAGCAGTTGGGAACAAGCCCGGAGTTACGCCGCAGCAAGGCCTGTACGCGGGCCAGCAGCTCAATCAGTGAAAATGGCTTCGTCAGGCAGTCATCGGCGCCGCAGTCCAGGGCCTTCACCTTATCTTCGACTCGGCTGCGGGCGGTAAGCACAAGAACCGGCAACTTGGGCAGTGTAAGCCGCAGGCGTTGAATCAAAGTGATGCCATCGAGCTTGGGCAGATTAAGGTCGAGAATCACCAGATCGAACCTGCGCTTGGCCTCGAGCGCGTTCAGCGCATCCTCACCGTCGTGGACCTGCTCAACAATGAGCCCCTGCGCTTCCAGTTCTCCGGAAAGAAAGCCTGCCAGAGAGATGTCGTCTTCGACAACAAGCGCGCGCCGCCCCGCGATCTTGTTCACCCGCGTTGCATTGGCATGCGCATCGGGCTCCATTCCCCGCGGCAAGGTATCAGGGCGATCTACTACGGCAACAGATGTCGAAGCGTCGTCAAAGGTGTGCATGCACGTTCTCGTGGGTTGATTTTTGAGAAAAGTAAGCCATTGTCCGCAAAGGGCTTAATGCAGACTTAAGCGCCCTGTAGATGACCAATAAAGTAGTTGTAGTATAGGAGCGCTTTTCTCAAAAAAAGCTAATTTATTTCCAATTAGAGTTACCTTAGAGGTACTCAGCGTCCACCGAACGGGGCATTGAAGCAATATCCTTCGACAACCCAAGCTAGTATTTTGAGCTTCTTGCATCGCGCCGGCGACCTTTCAACAATAAAGGCGCCATTACAATTGAGTGAATAAATAGTTCACTTTGTCTCGCGCCTGAGTCGTACTTTTTGCCTCAAGGCGCCGATAGATTGTCTAACCTGTTCTTCCCTCTTTCCTAGCAGGTTAGGCCTCACGCCATGAATGGATGACTATGCGGAAATTTGATTATCGCGCTCCACGATTTGCGATTGACCTTCCCGTTCGCATGACCTTCGGAGAGTCGATCCAGCAAGGGCGCTGCAAAGAGATCAGCACCGAAGGTATGAAGCTGGAGCTGCGTGAGCCGCTCTCCCCCGGCGCAAGCGGTATCGTCCGACTCACCTATCAGGATGTATTACTCGACCTTCATGTGCGGGTCGCTCACTCCGGTCCAACTTATGACGGAGTCCGGTTCATCTACGAATCGGAAGACCAGCGCGATGAATTGAGCCGTCTGGTTGCGCGCCTGGCGGGGTCGAGACAAAATCTCGGACCGGTTCTGGTCCGCTAAGTTTTATCAGACCTACAGACTTAACTTGGTTTCCAATCCAGCCGAAAACAGAATGGCCGCTGCGTTGGCGTGACGGCCATTCGTTTGTTCTGGAACTAGTCTGCCTTCGACACGCGTCGGCGACTCTCAGCTTAGTCGATGCCGGCGTGTGAGCCACGCCAATGTGGCGGCGAGCAATGTGAGCACAATGGGCGGCAACACCATTTGCGGCGCCCCCCATGTTGGGTTCCCTCGCAGCACGGTGAGCGAGAGCAGAGCGCCCAATCCCACACTGCAGGTGAGGAGCGTCGCTCCGTAAGTGGTCCATCGCGGGACGAAGAGTAACGCTGCTCCCGTGACATCGAAAACGCCTGTCAGATAGCGAAACCACTGGCCCCACCCCACAGCT
>Ga0210395_10005110_pt1 | contig 10052 bp, 9 predicted proteins | sample IncBWH4OmetaG_FD_150861 | JGI IMG/M metagenome (GOLD analysis project Ga0210395, IMG submission 150861) | Forest soil microbial communities from Barre Woods Harvard Forest LTER site, Petersham, Massachusetts, United States - Inc-BW-H-4-O ...
CCCGAAAGAAAGCTCGCAATTTGCGGTCTTTTCGGACCAAGAATCTGGATCTGAACCAGGGACCTCACCGGCACCCTAAACAAACAAAAAATCCCGCAAACACTGGGTTTCACAGACTACTGGGCCAAAATTCCAATCGGGGCGAACGGTTAGAGTTGGCTTGGGTACAGGGGATTGGGAGCTCTGCAACGGCTTTGCGACGGCCATGCCACCCCAAAGCCGAGGGTTCTGCGAAGCCATGCCGGCTGTATGCCATAATGAACGTGCGTATCAACCCACCAGCGCACTGAGCGCCGTTAGTTACGTAGCTTTGGGGAAGCGACTCGCCAGAAGGTCATGTCCTGCTTGAGCGCTTCGAGGTAGTCGTCCTGGGATGTGTGCAGGTCCTTTTAATCAATGCCGGCGATGTTCATGCCCGTGTCACTGTCGAGCGGCGTGGGTACCCGCGATGCGGCGAGTCTCGTTGACGAGCCGGTCGTACTTGGCCGATACAGCTTTCGATTCGGTGCTTATCTGAGCGCTGTAGTTGTTCAGTCCTCTTGGACGGTATGCAGCGCTCCAGCGATCCGCAGTCGTTCTTCGCCGCCGATCTCTGGGTGCTCCTGCGTGGGTGCTCGTCTCCGGCGGCGGATGAGATACGGAAACTCCCGGTAGGAGATGACCGCCGAGTATGCATCGGCGTAGAGCTTCTGCAAACGCGTCCGCTCGGCACGAACGCCACTTACAAACCACGTAAAGACACCCGCGGCAGCGGTGCCGATACTCACCACTGCCGCCACGACGATCGGGAAGATCGTCCAGAAGCCGGCCGACGCGATCATGCAGCCTACCTCGCTTCGTCCGAGATGCGCGGGCTACAGCCAGAGGGATTTTAGCTTGGGCCGCTGCTACTCGACCGAATCTTCCGGTTCGAGCGGCTTATGTACGAGTTGCTCAGCGAGTTTCCCATGATTCGGGAAGTCGCTCAAGCGGCACTAGAGAACATTTCCCGTTGGCGCGACGCTACCGGCGAGCTGAAGCTCGTGCCCGACGCTCCGCCGAGGCGATCCGCGAGCGCGTCGGACTTCTCGACCCGACACCTGGACAGGCCAAGACGTTCTGGCACGAGAACGAGCCGCATATGTCCCGGCCGACCCACGAGCCGTAAGCCCATAGGCGACATTGAGCCTCGCGCCAAGGACCATCTCGACATCAACGCTGGGGGCCGTCCGCACCACCACATCGGCCGCCAAGCCACAGCGACGACCGCACAAGCAGGCGCTGAGCCTGAATACGGCCCTCGTTGCGTCTATTTGGCGGCAGGGGCTTGAGACCCCCGTGGCAATCTGATCTCATCGCGCCATGAACTGTGATCCCGAGCACGAGTACCGGCCACCCGAGCCCTGGGTGACCAAGCGACAGCTTGCCGACCACCTGAGCGTGACGCCGCGCTGGATCGAGCTCCAGCAGCCGCTCGGTCTTCCGCGTCTAGCGTCTATCAACTGGCGGCATGAGCCGCTATTGCATCTCAGAGGTCGAGGATTGGCTGCGCGAGCGCTACGGCTCGCCCTCAGAAGCATCTCAGCCACGCAATCGCTGACCGAGGCGTCGCTGGTTTCGCATCGACTCGCCTTCGTTCACCTCAGATCGACCCCGACTAAACGTATTTGTCCCGTATCGGCCCCCGAGACGACCTTTCTAGGTCGGGAGACCCATCGAAAAAAAATCGGGGCGCCCGGATTCGAACCGGATCTGGGGGCTCTTGTGGGGCGTAATCGCCCGTCTTTGCTGGACTTAGGTGATCTCAGATCAGCTGAGATTCGCTCAAATTGGAACCTTGAATGGAACCTTGGGCGGATGCCTAGTGGTGCGGACGATCACCTCGCATCCTTAAACGGATCGTACCTGCTAACTGAGACAACGCCGAACAACGGTGCCAGGAGCCGACGGGCGATCAAGCGAGGGGCGTGAAGCATCTCTGTCGTAAGCGTGCGCTCGTGTCGACGGTATTCGCGCTCTCCTATAGCTTGGCGGACTTCCCATTGGATAGTGGAGCGAGGCACCGCTTGCGCCTGCAATATGCAAAAGCGCAACGGCAACGTCAACGGCCCCGAAATAGTTAGCTTGATCGTAGAGCCATCCGGCGGTCGCGATCGTCTGAGTGGTAGCGCGTGTGACCGATTGCTCCATGAGCAGTAGGCGTGACTGATGGTGGTTGATGGTTGGCGAATGCCAGTAAGCGACCTGGCCATTGCGATGCAACTCGGCTCGCGCTTGGTACTCGATTGTGGTGTCGGTCTGGGCGGAGAGCACCCAGACATCGGCGCCCCGCCGACTCGTCTGGATGGCTTCGCCGAGGCCACTGGTTCCCTGGTTGGGGTATGGATCGGTCTCGCGCGCACGCTCGGTGAACTTCATTTGGAGAAAATGATTCGGGTCCTGATTGCCCCACGCGCGAATCAACAAATCGAGCGGACCGCCCACGGGTCGGGTAGCCACTAGCATCGGCCCGATCTGCTCTACCGGATCGGCGTAGGAGAACGGCATCTCGACAATCAGATCGTCAAGAAAAGTGTCGCGATCACGCTCCCATCGTTCGCGACGGGCGTACAAGCGCGCCACCTCACCCTCATTAAGGATGCGATTTCCTGTGGCTCCCCGACCGTAGTAACGGTTATCCCCATCGAGAGTCACCATATGCGGCGCGCGAGGCGACGATGGGATCAGAACAGTCAGATACCCGCGACCCGGCTCGGTGTCCGACGGAACGTCGTGGATCTCGATGAGCGGTGACTCTGATATCGCTGTCTGTGCCACTTGGTCGATTCGCTCGCTGGCACCCGCGAGGTCGAGTGGTGTTGGCGTATCAGGTCGAGTCCTATCGGCGCCCCCAATGCCATAGAGCAGAGCGCCACCGTCGACTGTCATAGCACAGAGATCCCGGGCCAAATCCTTGTTCTTCCCTGGTGGCGGCAATTGTTGCTTGGCATCAAACGTGGCCGTCTCACTCACCGAACCAGCAGTAAGCCAACGCATGATCTCGCCCTCAGAGGTCGGTATCCACATGGCTCAGCAAGGCGTCGGAGAAAATCAAGCCCAGATCACACGGAGTGACCTGGAGTCTGGAGCAGTTCACGGAACAGCCTTGAGTTGGGCGGTGCCGGAATCAGTGACGATGGCCGCCTGCTCGCCATCAGCGCCAAGGCTCGCTACAAATCTCGTCGGCTGGCCATCGAACAGCGTCTCTCCGTACGCATACTCGACATCGCCGAGACTCTTGTGAGTGAGCGTCACCTCGCCAACGCGGATCGATGCGCGACCCGTGATCTCGAAGCTCAGTAGGCGATGATGCTCCACCTCTTGTCCGGTCTCGTCGCGGAGATACAACGTCTCAATCTCGATCCCATCCAGGTTCCACGGCGGATTTGCCCCTCCCCTGAACCACTGGTCGATGTCGTCGGTGAACTCCGTCAGGCCGATCATCTCGGCAGCCGCCGGGAAATCAGAGTCAAACCATCGACGAAAGATGTCCAATGGCGTACACGCTTCTGTGCCATCATCTCGGTAGAGCGCAACGTCAAACAGGACCTCGCGAGTGACCGTCCCACCGGGCGCCTCCGCAGTCACATAGAGGTGGTCGAACTTCAGCTCGACCGACTTCGGCCAGATCTTTTGAAGCTGCCCAACAAGCTTGCCCTGGAAATCGCTCCCTTGCAGGTCTGTGGGTGCCATCGTGACCACTCCCCTTGCCTCAGCCTTCATCAGCGCCTTCGACGTGAAGCCGGACTCGGAAACGAGTACAAGACGCGCAGTCGGGAGATCGGTGTGCTTGGCGAGCATCTCGTCGATCCAGGTAACATCGGCAGGCGCACTCTTGGCAGTAGCCTCCACACCCACTACGACCTCGTGCCCGGCAACCGTCCTACGGATTACGACATCAACCTCGCGCTTGATTCCAGTCGAGCGTTCAGTCAGTTCCTCGGATTCCACGACGGTAGTCGCGTCGTCCTTCACGTGGTGATGGAGGATCGCGACGATCTGCTGGAAGAAGTTGGTGCGCTTCGGCACGGAATCGATAGTAGCCGTGATCGCCACGGCGCATCTAGGTTCCCGGTCAGCGCTTGAGTTCGAGCTGAGCCACAGGCACCTGGACGAAATCGAGCGCCTTGCCCGTCTTGTTCGCGACCTCGACGAGAACAACCTCGCCATAGTCGCTGACAACCGTCCCGACAGTGCCCCCAGGCCAGCCGTGGACCGCCTCGCGGAACCGGACGACGGCGTGTTCTGAAATCGCGTGCGCTACAGCCATAGCTTCAGTCTACGCCTCGATATAGGCGGAAACAAGTCGAGGATCGGCTTTTGCGGAGCCGTACTCCCAGGAGGTCGTGACTAGGACAGCCTGATCCGCAAGATGCTTCACGCCCCGTACTTGGACCATGACCTCGCACAGGATGCCGTGAGGCGCGTTGTCTCGCACGTCGCTGATCGGAGCATCGCTTATCCCAGCGAGTAGTTGCTCGGCCAAATAGTCGGCGTCATCAAGCGTTATCCCAAGCATCCGCCGAAAGACCCTCGCCTTGTGAGCGCCCACCTCGTGCTCTGGGTTCAGCGAATACGCCCGCAACTTGCTCTCCAAGCCGTAGGCGTCCGCTGCGCGCGGAAGCACGTCTCCGATGGTCGGGGGCCAACTCACCGGACGAATCCTGCCAGGCAGCCCGTACGGCATGACGACGCCTGTCCGAGTCTGTGGCTCGTGGCGTCTCAGACGCTGAGGCTCCCGACCCACAACTACACAGTCACATCGTCATCACAGCCGTTGTCCGGGAGGATGATCGGATCGCGGCGACCTGGTCGCGACCCGTGTCCCGCTCAGCTCGCGAGGTCGGTGCGTTCTACCGTTCCGCCCTCGCCCAAGAACTTGCAAACGCCGGCTACCCAATCGAACAGGCAACGGGGAAGAACGGCAAGTATTTCGAGATCGCAGGCGTCCCAGAGGGGCTGCGGGACGCGTTCTCAGGCCGTTCCCGCGAGGTCGCGCGGGCTGCGGAGCGTTTCCGGGCTCGTTACGGCCGCGCACCGGAGCGTGGCGAGTTGCGTGACCTCGCGCTCGAGAACCGCCGGTCAAAGAAACTCACCACCCGCGACGACCTCGAAAACGCATGGCACGACGGGCGACCGATATGCGTTCGGGCCGAACGAGGCGGTGCGACTTCTTGGCGAGCCCCAGCCAAAAGCGAACTCGCGGCCGGTGGAGGATCGGATCGAGGAGCGCCTGACCGAGCGTCACGCCGTGTTCGAGGCTCGCGACCTCTACAGCGTTGCATTGGAGCAGACCGCTGGCGAGCTATCGCCGCGAGAAGCACTGGATATCGCGCGGAGCATGGTGCGTGACCGGCGGGTGCTCACGTTGGAGGGCGGGCGTATGACAACCCTCGCGGTTCGTGCCCAAGAGCAAGCCATCGAACGCCGGGCTTCGGTACTCGCCGGGCCTGCCCGCCGGGATGTTGGCGATGCGGCGAGGGCGACCGCGATACGTGAAGTTGCCGAGCGCATAGGCAATCCACTCACCGAGGAGCAGGAGATGGCGCTGCTCGCCCTCACCGGTCCCGAGCGCGTGAGCGTGCTGGTCGGCCCGGCAGGGACAGGCAAGGGTGTCGTGATCGACGCCGCCGCGCGAGCCGAGCAGTTGGCGGGGCGTGAAACGCTCGGGATCGCCGTCTCGGGATCAACCGCCGAGAGATTGGGGACCGACAGTCCCGCGCTCGCGGGCAACACGCTCACGCTCGACGCTCTCGTCGCGCGCGCCAAGACCGGCACAGTCCACATTGGCCCCGACACGACCGTCTTTCTCGATGAGGCAGGGATGGCCGACCACAAGCGACTCGACGATCTCACCGATCTGATCGAGCGCTCGGGCGCAGAACTGATCGTCGTCGGTGACGGCAAGCAGTTCCCCTCCATCGGTCCCGGTGGCATGTTCGACAGGCTCACCCAGCACGCGCCGACCGTCGAACTGCAAGACATCCACAGGACCACAGACCAGGATGAGCAGCGAGCGTGGCAGGCGCTACGCGCCGGCGAACCAGAGCGGGCGATGGCGCACTACCAAGCCAAGGGCAACCTGCATCTCGCGGACACCCGTGACCAGGCAGCCGAGAACGCCGTCCAAACATGGGCACGCCTCACCCAAGAACACGACATGCGTCAGGTCGCTTTGATCGCGGACACCTCGAACGTGGAGATCGACCGGCTCAATGCCAGGGCCCAACATCTACGTGCCGAGCGTGGCGAACTCGGACCACGCGAGATCTACCTTGCCGACACCCACTACCCCATCCGCGAAAGCGATCATGTTGCGTTCATCGCCCAACACCGACCACCACGACAACCACGAGTCGAGAACGGCAGTCGCGGCGAAGTGACCCGCATCGGCCGGAACGGGACCGTCACGCTCACGCTCGACGGATCAGAACGCGAGATCACGCTCTCGGGCACTGATATCGATTCGCTGCGGCTCGCCTACGCACAGCATGTCTACCGCCAACAGGGCGCGACCGTCGAACGGTCAGTCGTGCTCACCGGCGGATGGCAAACCAGCAAGGAGTCAGCCTACGTTCAAGCCACCCGCGCCCGGCACGGCAGCGACTGGTATCTCGCCCGCGACCAACTCGGCGAAGAAGGACAAGACCCCGACCGGATCGTGCACCTCGCTGACCGGATGGGCGACAGTCGAGCGCACACGCCATCCATCGCCTACCGAGAAACCAGCGGTCCCGAGTGGGACCCCATACTCGATCCCCTCCGCCTCGCGGACCTGGTCGCCGACGCTGGCTGCCCTCCGGTCGAGCCCGAGCCCGAGGTGGCCGACCTTGACCGCAACATAGAGATCGAACGATAAGCGGGGCCTTCAAATGCATTTACTCGAAGATATTTCGGGAGCACCTTCGTATTGCAAGTGGTTGGCTACCCTAAGCAACTATGCGTCTGACATTCAGGGAGAGACACGGGCCCTATCGAGAGCCTGGTTCACAGCATCCGGTCGAGGATGGGACAGGCCGAGAGTTCTTTACGACCATCCTTGCCCGCACGCCGATCGCGGACGGGTGGGCTGAGTATGAGCTGGAGGTCTCCCCGGAAGTAGAGACAAAGTCACTCCGCTTCGTGCCCAAAGAAAGCAATACCGCAGAGCAGTAAGCGCCCAGTGCAGTCAACAGGTCACGTCACCCCAAGACCGCTAACACGGAACACCGATAGATCGTTCGCCATGCGGCCGAGAAACGCGAAAGAGATTGACCAACTGACCCGGCATACCTTTGGGTGCCGCCATTTCTCCGCGCGCGCGGCAGCAGCGTGTTTAAGTCATTAGGATCGCACCGCTGATGCCGCGCGTTATGGATAGTGAGTTGACAAGGAGCGGATGGGATGGCACGTCGTAGCGTTTGGGTGCAGATGCAGCGTGAAGCCGAGCGGCGTCGACGGGAAGCCGAGCGTGCGACTCGTGCTCTTGAACGCGAGCGGGTGCGACTGCAACGAGAGGCTGAGCGCAAGCGCGCGCACGACGAGAAGGAACAGAAGGAGATCTATCTCAAACAGCGGACGAGCGCGGCACAGCAGCGCACAGACGAGATCGCCGGGTACGTTGGTGAACTGAACAACCTCCTGGGTGCCTCGCTTGCGACGAAGGCCCCCCTCGACTTTGAGATGCTCAGGGAGCAGCCAACTTTGCTCAAATTCGAACCCGGAACGCTCGCAACGCCGATCGAACCCCCAAGCCTAGTGTTGCCCGCCCATCCCGCCGGCTTGGAGAGAATGCGTCCGGGAGCGAAAGCGAAGCACACACAAGCCGTCAGCGATGCCGAAGTAAGCTACGCGGAGGCGCTGACACAAGCCGTTCAAGCGGAGCGCGAGCGGCGGGCTGCTCTAGCCGATGCCGAACACGAACACGAGGAACGCGTGCGCGCCGAGGGCGAACGAGTCGCCACACAAAACTCAGAAGTAGACGCCTTCAAGGCGCGCTACGAAGAAGGCAACACAGAAGCAGTCATCACCTACTGCTCTACGGTGCTAGCCGCCAGTCGCTACCCCGAGAATTTTCCGCAGGAGCACAAAGTCGCATACGTGTCCGAGTCGCGGCAGCTCGTGATCGAGCTCGATCTGCCGACTTACGACGTGGTGCCAGAGGCGCTTGAGTATCGCTACGTCAAGGCCAAAGATGAAATCGCCTCAAAGGCGCGCCCCGCCACGCAACGAAGGGCTCTCTATACGAGGGTCGTCTCGCAAGTGACCCTTAGAACGGTGCACGAGATGTTTGGAGCCGATCAGGCAGGTCACATCGATTCGATTGTCTTCAACGGGCATGTCGACACGATCGACCCCCGTACCGGCCGACCAACGAGACCTTGTCTAATCACGCTGCGAACGACCCGTGACCAGTTCGAAAACCTCGATCTTGCTCGCGTCGAGCCCGAGGCTTGCCTACGAGGACTCAACGCATCGGTCTCACGAAATCCAGCAGAGCTAACCCCAGTGCGACCAGTCCTTGAGTTCAACATGGTCGACCCAAGGTTCATCGAGGAGACAGACGTTCTTTCCTCAATCGATCAGCGGCCCAACCTCATGGAGCTAACACCAGGGGAGTTCGAGACGCTGATCACCAACCTCTTCGAGAAGATGGGCCTGGAAACACGGATGACCCAAGCTTCGCGTGACGGCGGAGTTGACTGCGTTGCCTACGATCCACGACCCATCTTCGGCGGAAAGGTCGTAATCCAAGCCAAGCGCTACAAGAACACGGTCGGCGTCAGCGCAGTACGCGACTTGTTCGGCACGATGCAGAACGAGGGCGCGAGCAAGGGCATCCTCGTCACAACCAGCGGATATGGCAAGGCGTCATTCCAGTTCGCAGAGAACAAGCCCCTTGAGCTACTCAGCGGCAGCAACCTGCTCTACCTACTAGAGGAGCACGCAGGGATCACCGCCAAGATCGAACCACCAGAGGACTGGGTCCAACCCGAAGAACAATCAGCCCGCGAAGCGCAGATCGCAACGGCATCTCTGCCCGACGTGAATACCTGAGCCGAACGCGACCGAAGCGGACAGAGCTAAACCCTTCCGAAGGACGGTCTCGCGGACGCAACGGAACCTCATTGGAACCTGGAGCCCTCCAAAAGGCCGAAAACCCCCTACCTAAGGGGGTTCTCGCAATCGGGGCGCCCGGATTCGAACCGGGGACCTCGCCGACCCGAACGGCGCGCGCTACCAGGCTGCGCCACGCCCCGACGCATCTGCTCAGTATCCCATACCTCATCTCCAACCGGCCGGTAAGGCCTCCCTTGACCCGCTTGCCACAGCCCAAACGACTAACCTCGCCCGATGGGGTGCCTGCTAACCGAAGCCATCGCCGAGGCTGACCGCCTCCTCCAACCTCAACGCTTCCGCGACTACGCTCCCAACGGCCTTCAGGTTCCGGGCAAAGCGGAGATCGGCAAGCTCGCCACCGCTGTCAGCGCGAGTGTTGAGGTCTTCGAACAGGCCGCCGCCATCCGCGCCGACCTGCTCTTCGTCCACCACGGTCTCTTCTGGGGCTCGACCGCCGGGCCGATCGACGCTCGCATGAAGCGGCGGCTGAAGCTGCTTTTCGACTCGGACATTGGGCTCGCCGCCTACCACCTTCCCCTGGACGCACATCCCGAGCTTGGCAACAATGCGCTGATCGCGCGCGGTCTTGGGGGCGATACGCTCGAGGCCTTTGCGCTACACGAGGGCGAGCCGATCGGCTTCATCGCTCGGCTTCCCGGCGATGGGCTCGCTCCGAGCGATCTTTTCGAACGCACAGCGGCGCTGACCGAGCGGAGACCGCTCATATTCGACTCGGGGCCCGCCCGGATACGCAGCGTCGCGATCGTCTCCGGCGGCGGCTGCGACTACCTGCGCGACGCGATCTTTGCCGGCGCCGACGCCTTTCTCACCGGCGAGCCGACCGAGCGCGTCATGAGCGAAGCCCAGGAGGGGGCCATCCACTTCATCGCCGCTGGGCACTATGCCACCGAGACTTTCGGCGTGAGGCATCTCGG
>Ga0210395_10005112_pt1 | contig 10051 bp, 9 predicted proteins | sample IncBWH4OmetaG_FD_150861 | JGI IMG/M metagenome (GOLD analysis project Ga0210395, IMG submission 150861) | Forest soil microbial communities from Barre Woods Harvard Forest LTER site, Petersham, Massachusetts, United States - Inc-BW-H-4-O ...
AACTGGCGGAGAGAGTGGGATTCGAACCCACGTTAGAGTTTCCCCTAAACACGCTTTCCAAGCGTGCGCCTTCAGCCACTCGGCCATCTCTCCGGCGTGAATCGGATGGAAGGAACTGCTTCTAAAGAAGCTTGCTACTCAGCCGCACCTGATTGCCATTCGCGGCGCTCTGTTCTTTTCAATTCTATGGGTGAAGTCGCCGAACCGCAACTTGAAAGGAAGATGGAAAGGAAGATTGCTAATGCCTGAATTTCAGAATGTGGCATTACCGGAAGCGTGCAACCGAAGGGGCTGGAATCTTAGGAAAGTTTTCCAGGAAGGTCGCCACTCATAGACCCGTTGCCCGGCGCGGAAAGACCACCGGGCGCCGAAGACCCCGATGATGAAGCGCCCGCCGCGGCGGCGTTCGCGGCATGACCATTCGTGGGCGAAGTCGGCAGCGGCGGCACTTTCGTATTGTCAACCACATGATGACTCAAGCAATACAAAGCCAGTTCCAGACGGTCCGCCACTCCAAGCTTGTCATACACCTTGCGCAGGTAGTTCTTTACAACCTGCTCCGTCGTCCCCACGCGCAATGCAATCTCTTTGTTTTTCATTCCCTGGGTCACGCACGAAACAATCAGCGTTTCCTTGGGCGTCAACTGCACCTTCGGGCGTGATCCCGCGGGCCGGCTCGTCTGGTTGCGATACGCTTCCATCACCCAGCGCGTTCCCTGATTATCGAGCCAGGTTTCTCCAGATACCACTTTGCGCAGACATTCCACCAGCAACTCAGGTTCTACTTCCCGCGACACAATGCCGTGAGCTCCGCGGCGGAACAGGTCCAATGTCAACTCTTCATCTGCGCCCGGAGTCACAACCACCACGCGCAATGCAGGATTCTGGCGAACCAAATCGGCGACCGCATCTACTGGATTCGGCGTCAACGCCGCTTCAAAGATCAGCACATCGGCGGTAAACTTCGCCGCTGCGGATTGCGCCTGCGCCAGCGTCTCCGCCTGTCCAACTACGCGAATATCATCTTCCAGCGCGAAAACTTTACGCAGACCGGCGCGGAAGATGGCCTGAGTATCGGCCACAATCACGCGGACGAACTGGCCCTTGCCGCCGTCCTCGCCTGCTCCGAAATTTTCTTCCAAGCTCACCGGAATGGTAGCCATTCGTTTCCTTGCGTCTACGCTCGTTCGAAATGGTATTCGTCAATCACTACGCCCACGCCGCGCCGGCCCCGATCCTCGAAGCTGCGCACCACACGGCCCCGGCAGTCGATCTGCACGTCCCGACGCGCGCCCACGACATCGGCCGGTAACAGAATCGTGAACTCCACCATCGATCCCACCGGGACGTCGCGGTCCATGGCGAACAGCACGCCGTTAGCCGAGATGTTTTCCGTCTCCGCCGAATAGGCGCTGCCCTGACTCGTGACCGAAGCCGTGAGATGCAGCGGAAACCGCGGTGCACTCTGCATATCTTCGTAGTGTCCCGCGCTAGCTTGCGGCTCGCTCATCGGTGCTGTGCCTTCTGCTGCCACTCTGAGAAGACCTTCCTTCCGGGTGCGTCGTTTCCGCTCTCCGGACTTCACATCCAACTCAACGCAGAGTACACCTGTGAATCGGTCAAACAAAGTTACCGAAGTCATTGAACAAGCGGGGTTAACTTCTTTTCTTTGAATGGATTACGGTGGATTCACAAGGCAGGATCAGGGCCTGAAATAGCCTCCAGAACGGGGCAATTTCCGGTCAATTCCGGGTCAATTTCCGGCGATTGTCGGAGAGAGAAAACAGGCTCGAAAAAAGGGGTGAACTTAGAAACTTGGCCTCATGCCGGGCGGTGAGCGCCCGTTAGAATTTGGTCACTTCCGTGAAGTTGAACTCACCGACCTTCATTGCCGGAACCACCATATCAAACGATTCTTCACCGGACGAACGCACTGGCACGCTCATCGCTTCCACATTCGACAGCATGTGAATCAGACTTTCGTTGAAGCGAAAATTTCGCACTCCGCCGACCACGCGCCCATTCTCGACGTAAAATGTGCCGTCGCGCGTCATTCCGGTCAGGATTTTCTCGAACGGCTCGACTTCGCGGATGTACCACAGCCGCGTCACCAGCACGCCGTGTTCCGTGGAAGCAATCATCTGTTCGACCGTCTGCGGATTACCCACAGGCGCGAAAACAATATTCTGCGGCATCTCTCCCATTTCGTTCGGCAACGCAAAGCCGTGGCCAGTCGCTGCGATCGGGCCAACCTTCTCTTTATATTCCGAGCGCTTCATTCTTGCGGCTGTGGCGCGCGCATAAACCACCCGATTCACCATTCCGTTTTCCACTAGCGCGACTCGCTGCCGCTGCACACCTTCTCCGTCGAACGGACAGCCCGTCTGCAACGGATGCGCGACATCGTCTGAAATCGTAATGTTGTCGCCAAACAGCTTTGTGCCGATGCGTCCGTTCAGGAACGAGCGCTGGTCGAGAATCGCCATGCCCGCGAAATCCCAGAACATGAATCCGACAATGTCGAGCACCGCCGAGGGCTCCAGGATGACCGTGCACTTCCCCGCCGGAATCTCCCGCGGACGCGCCGAATCCAAAGCCTTCTGAGCCGCAATCTCTGCCAATCTCAAGGGATCGAGTTTCGCCACATCCGGCGAATTCGACTTCTGCCACCCGGAGGAATCAACCGCCAGCATCGTGATGGAGACTTCAGCCGACGTCTGCCTGTACCAGTTGCTCAATCCCCGCGAGTTGAAGATCCCCTCGAAAGAATCGCCGCTGGAAAAAACTCCGGCAGTCGTGAGCCCGTGCTTCTCCGCCACGCCAACAATTTTCTTGACCTCTTCGGCCCGAATTTCGGGAGTAACACCTGCGGTCGATTGAAAATGTCGCGATGGTGGCGCGGATCTGGCGCGGGCGCCCCCGCCCGCGCCGCTGGCAGCCTCATCAGAATCCGGCATCGGCAAGAGGTCAGCATCCGGATGCTGCACCCGAGCCAGACTCTCCGCCGACCGCACCACCTGCCGCAAACTCTCCTCGTCAAACTTATTGGTAAACGCCCGCGCCGTCCGCCCGCCAAACACGGACCGCACCGAGACCACATGATTCTCCTCGGCCACATTCTGATGAATCACATTGTTAGCAAACCGGGTCAGCGCAAACCGCCCCCCAGAAAAAAGCACCTCAACCTCATCCCCGGATGAGAGTTTCTTGATGCGGTCGAAAATGTCGCCGGCAGTTTCTCTAGTCAGCATTCAGTGTTCAGCACTTAGCAATTGGCAATTAGCACTTAGCCATCAGACGATCGGCGTCGACTTTCTGCAGCAACGAGGTGAGCATCTTCCTAACTTCTGTCAGGCTCCTGGCCAACTTCCCGTAATCGATTTCGGAAAGAAAACCCAAGTCCTTCGACAGCAACAGGTGGTAATCCAGTTCGCTAGCTGATCCTGACGCTATCTGCAAGTAGCGCTGGAACTCGTTGTTTCCACGTTTTCCACAGCCCTCAGCAATGTTCGCCCCAATGGACGCGCTGCATCTGCGAATCTGGCTAGTCAGACCGTACAGCTCTGGCTTCGGAAAGACTGCCGTTGCGCGATAGATCTCTAGCGTCAAAGCATGCGATTTCTCCCATACCTTCAGGTCCCTGAAGTCCTTCATCCCTGCACCTCCGCACATGTGGCTAAATGCCAAGTGCTAAGTGCCAAATGCTAGCTCATCCCTCGCACAAATCTCTGTGACGGATGTCACACGCTCTTAAACGCACTCCCCACCTTGATCCCCCGAAACCGCGACGGCGCCGCCCCGTGCCCCGTCCCCATCACCTGCTGCGGCTGCCCCTTTCCGCAATTCGGAGTTCCCCACAACGTCCACTCATCGCGCGAACAAATCGCGTCCAGCGAGTTCCAAAACTCCGTCGTGATTCCCGAGTACGAAGGATTCTTCACCATCCGCACCCGCTTGCCATTCTTGATCTCCCACCCAATCTCGCAACCAAATTGAAAGTTGTAACGCTTGTCGTCAATCGACCACGACCGGTTGGTCTGCATCATGATCCCGTGATCGGTGGAGGCAACCAACTGTTCGAGCGAAAGCGGTTTCTTCCCCGGCAGCAAACTGATGTTCGTCATGCGGATCATCGGCAGCCGGTTCCATCCTTCTGCGCGCAGCGTCCCGCCGGACCGGTTCTCGCCAATGGTGTGCGCGGTTTCGCGCGAACTCAAATAGCCCGTAAAAAGCCCGCAGGTGATGATCGGCGTACACTGCGCCGCCACACCTTCATCATCAAACCCAAACGTCCCTAGCCCCGGACCATGTTCCTGCCGCGCATCCGCAACCACATTCACCAGGTCGCTGCCGTAACGCAGTGTGCGCAGCTTGTCCAAAGTCAAAAACGATGTCCCCGCAAAATTCGCTTCCATCCCCAGCACTCGATCCAACTCGATCGGATGTCCCACCGATTCGTGAATCTGCAACCCCAGCTGCGAGCTGTCGAGAATAATGTCGAACGTCCCCTCCGGACACTGATCCGCCCGATGCAGCGCCACGGCCTCTTCCGCAATGCGCCGGGCATTCTCCACCAACTTCAACTCGTCAATCAGTTCATATCCTTTGTTCTGCCACTGCCCGCCATACGAATTCGGATACGACCGCTTCTGAATTTCATTCCCCGCAAACGCATAGGCCGCATAACCCGCGCCCGTCGAGAGCTTGGTCTGGTGAATGTCTGCGCCCTCCGACGAGACAAACCACTGCTCCTCGCGGTTGAAGTTCAGATTCGTCTCCGCCAAAGTAATCCCGGCGACCGACCGTAACTCCGCATCAATCTTCAGCAGCAGCTCGATATTTTCTTCGACAGAAACAGTGAACGGATCAATCTTGTACGGCGTGCTCCATTCCGCCACGGCGGGCTTCTCCGGAGCCAACCGAAGTTCCTCGCGCTTCACCCGCGCCGAAGCACGTGCAATCTCAACCGCCTGCGCCGCAGTCGCCTCGACCGCGCCCCGCCCCAGCTCCGAAGACGCCGCAAATCCCCACGCCCCATCGGCAATCACGCGCACACTCATCCCCACCGATTCCGCATCCGACGCGCTCCCCACCTTCCCATTCTTCGTGGTGAGCGCCCGGCTCCTCTGCGCGACCACACGCACGTCCGCATAGCTCGCGCCGCGGACCGCCGCAACATTCAACGCCCAATTGGAAACGTGCTTCATAAGAAGTTCAAATCTATCACGAAGGACGGAGCGTTCCTGTGGATTCCCGCTCTGGGAAACGGCCGTCAAGATCGCGCTGATTGTCGGACCCCTTCGGACTCCCTTGCTCGTAGGATTGTATTTAACGTCGGCATTTCCCAAGCGAGTGTGATTTTGCGGGTTCTGATTTTGCGGAGTTTGATCTTGCCGGTTCAACTTGGCCCGACGAATCAAATTCGCACGACAAAAGTCGCAAGCTCCGCCCCGCAGGGGCACAACAATTTAGCCCAGCGCTTCAGCGCTGGGTAACAGCGCAACAATTCAACGAAGTCCCGGAGGGACGACACAATGTCACACACCTACTCCAGCAATCGCATCCACCTAATCTTCAGCACGAAAGAACGAAGAAAATGCCTCTCCGTCGACCTTCAACCCAAGCTCTGGACCTACATGGCCGGGATCGCCCATAATCAGGGCTTCGAAGCCATGATCATCGGCGGCGTAAGCGATCATGTCCACGCCCTCCTCGCACTCCCCCCGGTCCTGCCGTTGGCAAAAGCTGTCCAGTTCCTGAAAGGCAGCTCTTCACATTGGATGAATGAAACTCACGCCGGCGACCAGCGATTCGCCTGGCAGGAAGGCTATGGCGCCTTCAGCGTCAGCGCCTCACAAACAGAGGACGTGGTTCGCTATATCCGAAACCAGCGCCAGCATCACGAGAGACGAACCTTCGAAGAAGAATTCGTGGATTTCCTCAAGAAGTATGGAGTAGCCTACGATCCGGCATACGTCCTGGGCTGAGTGTGTCGTCCCTCCGGGACTTTCCCTCGGCTCGGCAGCCTTCCCAGCGCTTGAAGCGCTGGGCTAAATTATTTCGTCCCTGGCGGGACGACTTTTCTCTACGGCGTAATCGCTGCCGTCTCCAGCCCTTTTCGGATCGCCAGCAACTCCTTCAACAACCCGCGCAGCTTGGTCGACTCCAGCGCGTTCGCCCCGTCCGACTTCGCTTCCTTCGGATTGTCGTGGACTTCCATGAACACTCCGTCTACTCCCGCGGCCACCGCCGCTCGCGAAAGCAGCGGAATGAATTCGGGCTGTCCACCGCTCACCGCCGGGCCATTCCCCTCCGACTGCGAGGACGGCAACTGCACCGAATGCGTCGCATCAAAAACCACCGGCGCAAACTTTCGCATGATGGCCAGCGACCGCATATCCACAACGAGATTGTTATATCCGAAACTCGCCCCGCGCTCCGTCAGGAACACCTGGGTATTGCCCGCGTCGCGGCATTTCTCCACCACGTGCCGCATGTCCCACGGCGAAACAAATTGCCCCTTCTTGATATTCACCGGTCGCCCGCTCAACGCCGCAGCGACGACGAGATCGGTCTGCCGGCTCAGAAACGCGGGAATCTGCAACACGTCCGCCACTTCGGCGACCTTGCCCACATCCGCCGTCTCGTGCACGTCGGTCAGCACCGGCACGTTGAGCTCGTTCTTGATCTTCTTCAGAATCCGCAGGCCTTCTTTGATCCCCGGCCCGCGAAAACTGCGAATCGATGTGCGGTTCGCCTTGTCATAACTCGCCTTGAAAATGAACGGGAAACTCAGCGCCTTGGTGACGCCCTTGATAATCTCCGCCATTCGCATCGCGTGCTCTTCGCTCTCAATCACGCACGGCCCCGCGATCAAAAATAAATCGCCCGACCCGACATGAATGTCGCCGACTTGGAAGGAAGTAATCATCGAAATAGTATGGCCACGGATTCAAACGGATTGCACGGATAAAACAAAATGAGTGATCCGTGTGAATCCGTGAAAATCCGTGGCGCTCTTGCCTTAGATTCGCACTTTCCCCGGCCGGTGGAACATCTCCACCGCCGCTGTCTCCTTCTCCGCCCGCCGCTTCAACCCATACTCATACGCCGCTCCCACAAACGTGCTGAACAGCGGATGCGGCTCCAGCGGCTTCGACTTGAACTCCGGATGAAACTGGCATCCAATAAAATGCGGATGGTCCGGCAATTCCACCATCTCCACATAAGTCCCATCCGGCGTCGATCCGGAAATGCGCAGTCCCGCCGCAACCATCGGCTCTTCGTACTCCCGATTGAACTCATAGCGATGCCGGTGCCGCTCGCTGATCTCCAGCTTCCCATAAATCTTGTGAGCCAGCGTGTCCGGCTCAATCTTGCACGGCCAGGCCCCCAGCCGCATCGTCCCGCCCAGTTCTTCCACGCCGCGCAACTCGCGTAGCTTGTAAATCACGCGATGCGGCGTCGCCGGATCGAACTCACTCGAGTTCGCCTCCGCCAACCCCACCACGTTGCGCGCAAATTCAATGCACGCCGTCTGCATTCCCAGGCAAATGCCAAAGTACGGAACTTTATTCTCGCGTGCATACCGGATCGCCAGCAGCATCCCTTCAATGCCCCGCTTGCCAAATCCCCCCGGCACCAGAATCCCGTCATAGCCTTCGAGTTGCGATTCGTAACTCTTGTCGCCGTCCGTATTTTCCAGCCCTTCCGCCTCAATCCAATTAATCTGCAGCTTCAAATTGTGCGCCAGAGACCCGTGCACCAGCGCCTCTTTCAGCGACTTGTACGAATCTTCATACTCCACATACTTGCCGACAATCCCAATCGTGACCGTGTCCTTCGGGTTATAAACTCGGTGGACAATGTCCTCCCACTTCGACAGGTCGCGATCTTTCGCTTCCATATGCAGAAGTTTGAGTACTAGCGTGTCGACGCCTTCATTGGCAAACACCAGCGGCACTTCATAAACCGAAGCGACATCTTTCGCCGTGATCACCGCCTCATCCGCCACGTTGCAGAACAGCGCAATTTTCGATTTGATATCCTTCGCCAGAAAGCGGTCCGTGCGGCACAGCAAAATGTCGGGCTGAATTCCAATGCTCAACAACTCTTTCACCGAGTGCTGCGTCGGCTTGGTCTTCAATTCCTGCGCCGCCGCAATAAACGGCACCAGCGTGACATGCACAAATAACGTATGCTCGCGCCCCAGTTCCTGCCGCATCTGCCGGATCGCTTCCATAAACGGCAGCGACTCGATGTCGCCCACTGTCCCGCCAATCTCGACAATCGCAACGTCCACATCCTGCGCGACCTTCTTCATCGCCGCCTTGATTTCGTTGGTGACATGAGGGATCACCTGCACCGTCTTGCCCAGATAATCGCCGCGCCGCTCCTTGGCGATGATCTGCTCGTAAAGCCGCCCGGTCGTCCAGTTATTGTCGCGAGAAAGTTTGGCGTGCGTGAAACGCTCATAGTGACCGAGGTCGAGATCGGTCTCCGCCCCGTCGTCGGTCACGAAAACTTCGCCATGCTGAAACGGCGACATCGTCCCCGGATCGACGTTGAGATAAGGATCAAACTTCATCAGGTTGACCTTCATCCCCCGGCTCTCCAAAAGGCAGCCGATCGACGCCGCGGCCAATCCCTTACCAAGTGAAGACACAACTCCGCCCGTTACAAAGATGTACTTCGCTGGCATCTCTTCCTCGCTTTAAATTGTGTTTGAAAATTGGTGCAGGTGGGGTGCACGATCAATTATGCCAGAACCGCCTGTGGAAAGAAACGAAGAATTCCGGGGACCATGATAAATTGGCGGCGTGCGTCAACTCCTCACCATCATCGCGGCCTTCCCAATAGTAGCGGCGGCCTTCGGGCAAACCACCGTTTCCTTCCCCACCGAAGACGGAGGCCTGGTATATGCCGATGTTTACGGAGAAGGTCCCCGCGCTGTAGTACTGGCCCACGGCGGCCAGTTCAACAAGGAGAGCTGGAAGAAACAGGCGGAGGCCCTCGTCGCGGCAAAGTTTCGAGTGTTGGCTCTCGACTTCCGCGGCTACGGCAAATCTCGAGGCCCGGGCGATTCCGATCCGATGGACGCTCCGCTCTATCAGGACGTCCTCGCGGCCGTCCGCTATCTCCGAAAACAAGGCGCGAAAAGCGTGTCGATCGTCGGTGCCAGCATGGGAGGATGGGCTGCCGGTGACGCCTCAATCGCCGCGCAGCCGGGTGAAATCGATCGTCTGGTATTTCTCGGCTCGGCGCCGAGCGGCCCCGCCGACAAGCTCAAGTCCCCCTCTCTGTTCATCGTGGCCCGCGACGACGCCAGCGAAGATGGACCGCGCCTCCCCGGGATTCGCGAACAATACGAGAAAGCTCCCGAGCCCAAAGAACTCATCATTCTGGAGGGATCCGCCCACGCTCAGTTTCTTTTCCAAACCGATCAAGCCGGGCGCGTGACGCGTGAGATTCTCCGGTTTCTCTCCAAGTGATCCACGCCGCGCGTTGACTATCCGCGCAAGGTCAGCGAGAATAGTTAAGGCCGTCCACAGCGGACAGTTCGTAGTGTCCCCAAAACAAGTAGGCCTGTGGCGCAGCTGGGAGCGCGCCCCGGCCTTGCCGGGGAGGTCGTCGGTTCGAGTGGTTTTTTGAAGTGGGCCTGTGGCGCAGCTGGGAGCGCGCTTCCATGGCATGGAAGAGGTCGCCGGTTCGATCCCGGCCAGGTCCACCAAATCTCAAAATCTCCGCCTGCCCCTACCCCTTCGGAACCACGATCGCAACGATGCTGTAACGCGGCACCACCACAGTGAAGGTGCCACCCAGTCCATCCACCGGCGCTTCCGTGATGTTGGTGCCGGCGTCGCTGCCTGGCTTACCCCAGTCGTAGCGCGTTCCCTTGGTGGCGAAGTTGTAGCCGTCAACGGTTACCGTCGCCGCGATCGACTGATTCGGATCCTTGTTGATCAGCAGCAGACCCAGGCCCCCGTTGCGCCGCTTTACCGCGTGCACGCTGAGCAAAGCCATCGGCGTGCTGGCCGCGACAAATGTATCG
>Ga0210395_10005113_pt1 | contig 10050 bp, 9 predicted proteins | sample IncBWH4OmetaG_FD_150861 | JGI IMG/M metagenome (GOLD analysis project Ga0210395, IMG submission 150861) | Forest soil microbial communities from Barre Woods Harvard Forest LTER site, Petersham, Massachusetts, United States - Inc-BW-H-4-O ...
CGGCGACCCCTGGCTACGCGAGCTTCCGCTGCACGTCACCGCGTCCATGCTGATCGTGCACCCGCCCACCGGCCGGGTGCTGCTGCGCTGGCACCAGCGCCAGCAGGCCTGGCTGCAGGTCGGCGGGCACGGCGACCCCGGAGAAACCGACCCGCTGGCCATCGCCCGTCGGGAAGCGGAGGAGGAGACCGGGCTCACCGACCTGGTGCCGTGGCCGGACGCCGGGATCCGGCACGTGGTCATCGTCGATGTCCCGGCCGGCCACAAGGAACCCGCCCACGAGCACGCCGACGTCAGGTACTTCATGGCCACCCAGGATCCGGATGCGGCCCGACCGGAAAGCCCGAACGCCCCGCTGCGCTGGCTGTCCCTGGCCGAGGCCAGCGACGCCACCTCCGAGCCCAACCTCAGGGAGACACTGTCTCGGATGGAGCGCCTGCTGGCGCGGTGATCGCGTCCGGCCGGCTCGGCTGGCGGGCCCGCATGGCTAGGGCCACGCCTGCCAGGATGAGCGCGAAGCCGGCGATCTGGCCCAGCGGCGGCCAGTGGCGGCGGGCCAGGTAGACGTAGACGTAACCGGATACGGTCTCGATGTTGATCAGCAGCCCGGCGGTGGTGGTCGGCAGCCGGGCCGAAGCCGTATTCCACAGCCAGGTCCCGCCCCAGGACACCACCACGCCGAGCAGGACGACCCCGGCCAGGAACGCCGCGGGGCCGGGCCGGCCTGTTACCGGCGAGCTCGCGTGGCCCGCCAGGACCAGCGGCAGCAGCGCCACCGCGGTGACCGCCAGCGTGGCCAGGCCCACGACGCTGGACCACGAGCCCGCAGGCAGATCCGGCCGGGTGGTCAGGAACCTGGCGTTGGCCAGGGCGTACCAGGTCCACAAGGCCACGGCGGCGATCGCGGCGGCCAGGCCGGCCAGCCTGGCGCCGAGGCCGACGGCGGCCTGATGGGACCCGGTGAACTCGACGGCGTTGATGAGCGCCAGCCCAGCCAGGCTCAGCGTGGCCGGCAGGACCAGCCGCCGCCAGGGCAGGAACGGGGCCCGCCAGTTGCTGACCACGGCCACCACCACCGGGATGCACCCGATTATCGTGTCGGTAACCGGTGCCCCGATCTTCTGGATGCCGATGACGAGCAGCAGGTAGTAGCCGACGTTGCCGGTGATGGCCAGGCCCAGCGCGGCGCGCCAGTGCTGCCGGGCCAGGCGCCACCCGGTCCGGCCCTGATACGCCAGCAGGGCCAGCGACAGCACCCCGCAGGCCAGGTACCGCCCGGCGGTGACCGCCACCGCGCTCCAGCCGGGCAGCAGCACCGGGACCAGGAAGGCCAGTCCCCACACCAGCCCGGCTCCGGTCCCGGCCATCAGGCCGGTCCCGCATCGCGTGGAACCAGGCATGATCGCCTCCCGGAGTAACCGCTGCCGCGCGGATTTCATCGCGGCGGGTCTCGCGACGGCGGGTCTCGCCACGGTGGACCTCTCCGCCGTCCCGGCGGCTGAAGCTGACTCATCCCGCCGTGGTCCGGCTGCTTGACCGGCTCGACGAACGCGGCCTCATCCGGCGTCACCGAGGCAATGCGGATGCCCGTACCACATCCGTTACGCTCACTGAACCCGGGCAGGCGGCCGCGGCCCAGGTCACTGCGGCCCGCGGCGCGGTCCTTGAGCAGGCCCTGGGTGCCCTCACGAGCGACCAGCAGCACGACCTCGAGCGGCTGCTCGGCACCGTGCTGGCGGCGTGGCCCAGGAACCTTGACCACAGCTGCCAGATGTGCCGCCTGTGCGACCTGTCCGCCTGCCCCGGTGACCAGTGCCCGGTCGAACAGCGCTACCAGCAGTTCGAGGCGGCAGCGGCCGCCCGGTAGCGCTTCTGACATTCGCGTCCGCGGGGTGGTGGCGACGGTTCCCGGAAACGTTGTGGCTGGCCCACCAGTAGTTCAAGTGGGTCAGGAGGAGCCGCGTGTCGTTGCCTGCTTTGGGACGTGGCGGGCGGCCGGCCCCGCCGCGGTGCTGGTCTTGATCGTGTCAGCCTGAGTGCATTTCGAGGATGTGCTCGACTAGGGGCCGGACCGATCGAGCCGGATGCGATTCAGGACGAATGGCGCCCGCTTTCGCTATCTATGGCGAGATCACTACATAACGGGATCGGTTCTGGCGACGCAGGAAGATCCCGATCGGGCGGGGGCGGGCGTCGACGCGCTCGGAGAACTCCTCCAGCGTCAGCCGGCCCACCAGCAGGTGATCGCGCAGCGCGATGACGGCCCGGTAGCGATCGGCGTCTGACACGCGCAGCAACGCATCGTCCATAGCGGCCAAGCTAAACCAGGGCCGGATCGCGCGGCTACACCCCGGCGGGCGAGACTAGAGGCATGACCACGGCTCAGGACGTGCAGGCCAGGAAGAAGGTGACGCCCGCGGCGGCGGCCCGCATCCTGGCCGGCCAGGACCCCGTCATCGCCCGGCTGCTAGCCGAGACCGGCCCGCCTAAGTTCGGCCGTCCGACCGAGTCGCACTTCGCCACCCTGGTCCGGGCCGTCGTCTACCAGCAGCTGGCCGGGCGGGCCGCAGCGGCCATCCACGGCCGGCTGATCACCGCGGTCGGCGGCGACGTCCAGCCCGAGCCGCTGCTCGCCCTGTCGGACGAGGACCTGCGGGCCGTGGGGCTTTCCAGGGCTAAGGTCGCGTCACTTCGGGACCTGGCGGCCAAGGTGCTGGACGGGACGGTCGTCCTGTCTGCGCCCCGGCTGGCTAGGGAAACCGACGAGGAGATCATTACCCGCCTGTCCACGGTGCGCGGCATCGGCCGCTGGACGTCCGAGATGTTCCTGCTGTTCCAGCTGCGCCGCCTCGACGTCTGGCCGGTCGGCGACCTCGGGATCCGTCACGGCTACGGGCTGGCCTGGCAGGTGCCGACGCCCACGGCCAAGGAACTGCAGCCGCTCGGCGACCCGTACCGGCCCTACCGTTCGGTCCTGGCCTGGTACTGCTGGCGGGCCGCCGAACTGTACGGGAAGGCCGCCGACAGTGCCCTGACCCGCTGAGCCGTCAGGCCGCCCGGCGGGTGCCGGCGAAGGCCGGGCTGGTCGGCGCCTGGTCAACCAGCTGGCGGATCCACCGCATCCGGTCGTGCGCCGACTCGGGGTGGTCGCCGAACTCCTGAGCCATCGCCCCAGCGCAGCCGCGCAGGCCGAGCCGGCGCACGGTCCGGCGAACCGCTTCCGCCACGGCCTCGCTGTCCGGGACCTCCGACCGCTGCAGCCCCGAGGCGAACAGCGCCACGCACCGTACGTCGTTCACGTTCAACCTGGTCATGATCATCCTCTCGCTTCCAAGCTCCACGATGCTCCCCGCCGGGGGGTGATCTGCCAGGGGCTGTGGGGGAAACTCAGGGGGTCCCAGGTCCAGGGTGCTCGGGTCAGGCCAGCAGCTCCCGCAGTCGGCGCCGCCGGTCGTCCCGTTCGGCCGCGAACCGCTCGAGCGCGGCCAGGATGTGCCCCTCGTCGAGGTGCGCCTCCTCGATGACCTCGGCTACCGAGCCGCCGGTGCGCCACCGGTCATCCCAGTCCGACGACAGCGAGTAATCCCTGGCCAGCGGGCCGTCAGCCCATTCGCGCATCAGCTTGAACGCGCCGTTGGTGATGACCATGGCGTCCAGCCGGTCCGCAGGGCCGGCCACTGAGTCCCGGTAGGCGGCGGGCTGGCGCGCGAACAGCTGCGGGCTCAGGGCGGCCACGATCCGCACGTTGATGCCCCGGTCGGCCAGTTGCGGCAGCACGCTGACGACGTTCCTGATCGGCATGGTGCCGCGCACGTAGACCGTGCCGCCGCGCGGCTGGTCCGGCCGGTACTCGCGGAGCACGTAGGCGCCGCGCGCGGCGGCCAGGTGGGACGGGATGCCCAGCGCCTCCCGGTCGGGTATCTCCACCGGCGGCCGGGTCAGGTGCAGCGCCACGATCGGCACGTCGAGCCCGAACGCCGCGGCCAGCATCACCGGCACCTCGTTGTACTCCCACGGGTGCAGGTCGATCACGTGGCCCTCGGGGAACAGCTGGGTGACCCCGATGGAGAAGATGCCGAAGTGCGTGCGGGAGTCCTCGGCCGTCTCCGGGCCCGAGTGGCCGGCGATCCACAGCACCTTGCCGACCTTCAGCTCGCTGTCCTGGGCCAGCTGGCTGAACAGCCGCATCGGCCCGTACTTCAGGTACGAGAACGAGCCGTAGGTCGAGCACGCGCCCCAGAACCCGTCGAACTCGTCAAAAGGATCGGGGGAAAGGTTGACCGTGGCCAGCCCGGCCATCATCCCGGCGTTGGTGAACTCGGTGATCTCGGTCGGCAGCAGCGCCCCGAACGGGTTCGACGACCGCTCGTACCAGCCGGTGCCCGGCAGGCCGCCGTAGTCCTGGCCGAACCCGGCGATGTTGGTCGACTCGGCCAGGTCGGCCGAGGCCGCGATGAACAGGGGACGGCCGTAGTCGCGCAACGCGAGCGTGTTCACGTAGGCGGCCCAGGCGGCCAGCCCGGCCCGGTTCGGCGCCTTCTCGCCCGGCTTCTTCCACATGGCGTCCGGGTAGCTGGCCACGTCGAAAATACGCTTGTCGGAGAAGACCTCAGCCCGTCCCAGCCGGAAGCCGTCGATGTCGTCCGGGACCGTCTCCGCGATGGCCAGCAGCCGGTCCGATAGCCAGGTCACCAGGTCCTCGTCGCGGCGCAGCACACTCATCGCGATGGCCAGGTTGGCGCGGGCCTGCGCCTGTACCGCCGCCGGATCGGCCGGGGCGGATTCGCCGAAGCCCTGGTAGCTCACCCCGTACCGATCCATGAACCGCTTACGGCCCTCCCAGAACTGCGGGGCGTTCATCGGGAACGGCGTGCCGTGACTGGCCGCGTCGACCTTGCCATAGCCCCGGCCCTTCTGCGTGACGAACCAGGCCATCATGGGTGCCTCGCCGGAACCGCACGAGGCGTCGAGGACGGTCTGGGCGACCGGTCCCCATTCCATGCCGTGCTCGGTGCCGGTGACCCGCCAGCCGTACGGCGCGAACCAGTCCACCGGGGTCCCCGGCACCACGCTGGAGGCCGGCCGCGGGTCGATGCCGAAGTCGTTCCAGTCGACCATGAAGATCAGGTTGTCCAGGCCCAGGCCCCAGGCCGTGTTCTTGACCTCGTGCGCCGAGCCGGGCGTGAGGCCGCCCTCGCCCTCGAACACGAAGACCTTCACCTGGCCTGCCCCGGCCAGCTTCAGGGCCAGGGCCTCGCCCGCGGCGGGCGGCATCCCGTGCCCGGACGGGCCGGTGTTGAACTTCAGGAACAGCGTCCGGCCTTCCATCTCGGCGTGCCCGGGCAGGCCGCCGTGCCGGCGCAGGCGCAGCAGCCACTCCCAGGTCAGCGCCCACCGGCCGTCGTCGGGGAACGCGAATGAGGGGTTGCCTGAGCTCTCGTACCTGGCCCGGACCGCCTCGTTGAGCACGGCCAGCGTGGCGTAGACGAGCGGCACCGTGTGACCCGCCGAGAGCACGAAGCGGTCGCCGAACCGGCGCCACGGCCGCAGCACGTCCCAGCGCATGGCCCCGGACAGCAGCAGCGACACCATCATGTGCACCTTGGACCGCGATCCGCCCGGGTGCCCGCTCTGCCGGTAGTTGAGCGACAGGTCGATGCACTCGTCGATCAGGTCCTTGACCACCTCGTACCGGGCGAAGTCCGTTTCGGCGGCGGCGTACAGCTGCGCCGCGTCCGTTCCGCTGCCCGACCGCGCCACGGGCCCATCGCCCATACCCGCACCTCCTTGTGCAGTACCGATCTCCAGAGTGACGTGTCCGCGGGCCGCGGACAAGATCACGACACTCCTGACTCTTAACGCCATACCGTCTCAGATCTATCATCAGGGCCATGACAGATTTCCGGCTGGCAGACCGCATGGCCAGACTCGGCACCGAGTCGGCCTTCGAAGTCCTCGCCCGGGCCAAGGCCATGGAGGCCGAGGGCCACAAGATCGTGCACCTGGAAATCGGCGAACCCGACTTCCCGACCGCCAGCCACATCGTGGAGGCCGCGGTCGAGGCCCTGCGGGCGGGCTACACCCACTACGTGCCCGCGCCTGGCATCCCGCCGCTGCGCGAGGCCGTGGCCGCCTTCCTCGAGCGCACCGGCCGCATGCGGGCGACCCCGGACCGGGTAGTGGTGACCCCCGGCGCCAAGCCGATCATGTTCTTCACCATCCTGGCCCTGGCCGGCGAGGGGGACGAGGTCCTCTACCCGGATCCCGGCTTCCCGATGTACGAGTCGATCACCTCGTTCGCGGGCGCGGTGCCGGTGCCGGTCCCGCTGCGCGAGGCCAACAGCTTCCGCATCGACACCGCCGAACTCGAGCGCCTGATCACCGACCGGTCCCGGCTGCTCATCATCAACTCCCCGCACAACCCGTGCGGCAGCGCGCTGACCCGCCAGGACTGCGAGGCGATCGCGGAGATCGCGCAGCGGCACGACCTGATCGTGCTCACCGACGAGGTGTACTGGGCCATCCGCTACGGCCCAGAGCACGCGAGCGTCCTGGACGTGGACGGCATGGCCGACCGTACGATCCTGCTGGACGGCTGGTCCAAGACGTTCGCCATGACCGGCTGGCGGCTCGGCTTCGGCGTCTTCCCGCCCGCCCTGGTCGAGCCGATCACCCGGCTGGCCATCAACTCGGTGTCGTGCACGTCAGCGTTCAGCCAGTACGCGGCGATCGCGGCGCTGAACGGCCCCTGGGGACCGGTCGACGAGATGGTCGAGGAGTTCCGCCGCCGCCGGGACATCATCGTCGCGGGGCTGAACGACATTCCCGGCATCAGCTGCCTGGAGCCGCAGGGCGCCTTCTACGTGTTCCCGAACATCACCCAGACCGGCCTGACCTCCGCCGAGCTCCAGTCCCGGCTGCTGCTGGGCGCCGGGGTGGCCGCCCTGGGCGGCACCGCCTTCGGCCCCTGCGGCGAGGGCTACCTGCGCTTCTCCTACGCGAACTCGGTCGAGAACATCCGCTCCGCCCTGGAATCGATCCGCGCCCAGCTCACCTGAGTTTCATTACCCAGATCGCGAGCCGACTCGGACCGCAGCCTCAGATGGGCTCGCCCTCGTCCTCTTCCATCTTGAGGAACTCTTCCGCGGCCGCAGCCATCGACAAGTCGCCAGGCTGCAGCCCCTCAGCAGGACCGGGGGGAGCGGCATCAGGATTTATCTTGACCCAAGGCGGCAGTTGCGGTTCAGACCACACGACTTTCTTGCGCTGACCTATAACCCAGCGCCTAATCCTGACCATGCCATCTATCTACCCACCACATCATCACTAATCGCCCCAACACGACCTGCTTCTGCCTCGGCCGGGCGCTGGATGTCGTGCCGGGTCACCGACAGGTAGCCGACCAGGATCGCCACGATGATCGTGGTGATCAGGGCCACCGAAGCGTCGCCGTAATTCGCCCCGCTCAGTGCATGCGGCTTGCTGAAGTAGTCCGCGAATGAGGCGCCCAGCGGCCGGGTGACCACATAGGCGAACCAGAACGCCACCACCGGGTTGAGCCCGAAGCGCGACCAGGCCAGCGCGGGGATCAAGATGATCAGGGTGAACATGATCCCGGAGGCCAGGTAGCCCAGGTGCAGCGCGGTGGCGGTGAAGTCGCCCAGGGCGGTGCCGAGCGCGAACGTGGCGAACACCACCGCCCAGTAGTAGATCTCCCGCCGCTGCGTGTAGATGCTGTGGATCGACAGCGTGTGCTCGCTGCGGTACCAGAGCCAGAAGATGGCCGCGAGCACCACGGCCCACAGGACCGTGGTGCCCGCGTACGGGATGCCGACGAACAGGTGCAGCGCATCCGACACGCCGGTGCCGAAGATGGCGATGGCGTAAGCCAGCAGCCAGTAGGCAGCGGCGGTATACCGCCGGGTCCGGAACTGCCAGACCAGCGCGACCACGAAGATTCCGGCCTCAATACAGCCCGCGATGAGCCGGCTGCCCAGGTCCAGGGCCAGATAATCGGACGTGGCCTCGCCACCCGCCGTGGTGAGGATCTTGATCACCCAGAACAGGAAGGTGATCTCGGGCACCTTGGCCGCGACGGGCTCGGCGAACCAGCCAGACAAGCCCGGCCGGCCACGCAGCGGCTGGCCGGGGGAGTAGCTGGACACTGTCCTCACATCCCGCGCCCGGCGTAGTTATCCGGGCCGTCGATCGTCCGCACCGGCCGCGCCGCCGCGTGCGAGTGCGCTGCCGACCGCACGCCGGCCACGTGCACCAGGCAGTTGTAGGTGACCAGGGCGATGGCCAGGTGCATGACCATCAGTACGGCGACCGCGCGGCCCGGCGCGCCCCGGTACAGGATGTACAGGTCAGGCAGCCAGAGGACCAGGGTCACCAGGATGGCCTGCCGGAAGAACAGCCACCGCGGCGCCGAACTGATCCGGGTGACTACCGGCCACGCCGCGCAGGCGATGATCACGCCGATGACGGTCAGCTTGGCGTAGTCGGAGAACTGGAAATGCCCGTAGCCCCTGGTCGACGGGAAGACCCGCTCGCTGATGGCGACCAGGAGCGCGTCGGCCCCCAGCGAGCCCGCGAGGGACAGGACCGTAGCCGTCACCAGCAGGCCGGCCGGCGGCTGCCGGTGCCTCGGCGCGAAGTCCACCCGGACCAGCCTCAGCGCCCGGTCCAGGCCGAACGGCAGTTGAACAGGCAAGATCTCTCCCCCACGCGGCGGCAATAGCCCAAGGTAGGCCAGGCCCGCCGGCGATGGGTACCTCCCGCAGGACGAAAATTACGCCCCCCGGACTCATCCTCAAGTCGGATAAAGATCGCCCGCCACGCCCGCGACCAGCGACGATGCCCTGCGCAACGGGCCGCTGCCGGCGGGTGAGGCGGTACGCTGCCGGTAAGTGACACGAAGGACGCGTATGGGCACCACGACCGAGCTTCCCGCCGCCTCGCCACCGCCGCCGGTGACTGGCCCCGGCACGGCTGGCCCTGGCACGGCTGCCGCCGCCGCGGCCAGCCCGCAGCGGACCACGCTCCAGCCGCCCGACGAGATCACCCGCAGCCTGTTCGTCCGCGGCCGCCGCGTGGCCCGCGCCCACCCGCTGGCCCTGGACGCGCTGGCCGCGGCCGTGCTGCTGGCCGTCTGCACGGTATGGCTGGTGCAGTCGCCCTTCGCCAGCCTGCGGGCCGGGCTGGTGCAGGCTGCCCTGATCGCCGTGATCGCCGTCCGCCGGGTCTGGCCCGCGCCGGTGTTCCTGGCCGCCTGCGCCATCGCGTTCGGCCAGTGGCTGCTCGGCTTCCCGCTGCTCGGCGACGCGGCCCTGCTGGTCGCGCTGTACACGGTGGCCGCCCACCAGTCCCGGATCAGGACCGCGCTGGCCGCGGCCGTGCTGGAGGCGGGAGCCGTCATGGCGGCGGTCAAGTGGGAGCCGGCCGGGACGCTGCCCCGCTCGCTGCTGTTCCTGACCGCCACGGTGGTGGCGGCGCTGTTCGCCGGCCTGACGGCCGCCTCGGGCAGCAGGTACCTGGCCTGGATGGACGAACGAGCCCGGCGCCTGGAGATCGAACGCGACCAGCAGGCCACGATCGCGACCGCGGCCGAACGGACCAGGATCGCCCGCGAACTGCACGACATCGTGTCCCACAGCCTGTCGGTGGTGATCACCCTGGCCGACGCCGCGGCCGTAGTCAGCCGGGCCGACCCGAGTAAGAGCGCCGAGGCGATGACCGAGGTCTCCGACGTCGGCAGGCAGGCCCTGTCGGACATGCGGGCCATGCTCGGCGTGCTGCGCACCGACGAGCCGTCCGGCCAGGGCCCGCTGCCCCCGCAGCCGGACGTCGCCCAGCTCGGCACGCTGGTGGAACGGATCCAGGCCACCGGCCTGGACGTCAGCCTCACTGTGGAGGGCACCCCGTTCCCGCTCGGCGCCGCCGCCGAGCTGACCGCCTACCGCATCGTCCAGGAAGCGCTGACCAACACGATCAGGCACGCCGCAGCCCGGCACGCCTGGGTCACGATCAGCTACCGCGAGCCCCAGGTGC
>Ga0210395_10005114_pt1 | contig 10050 bp, 8 predicted proteins | sample IncBWH4OmetaG_FD_150861 | JGI IMG/M metagenome (GOLD analysis project Ga0210395, IMG submission 150861) | Forest soil microbial communities from Barre Woods Harvard Forest LTER site, Petersham, Massachusetts, United States - Inc-BW-H-4-O ...
TGCGCAAAGAACTCAACATGCTGCCGCCGGGCGACATCCGCAACTGCATCGTCGCCCTCAGCGAAGACGAAGCGTTGCTCTCCAAACTCTTCCGTCACCGCTTTGAAAAAGGCTCTGGACTCGAAGGCCACAGCTTCGGCAATCTTTTTCTTGCAGCTCTCACTTCCCTGACTTCGGATTTTTCAGAAGCGGTGCGCCTTTCGTCTGAGATTCTGGTTACCCGCGGCCACATCTATCCAGCAACCACCTCCAACATTGAACTCGAAGCTCTCATGGAGGATGGCACGCGCGTCCGCGGCGAAACCAAGATCACAGCCAGCAAGGGCCGCATCCGGGAGCTTTTTCTGGTTCCGCCGAACGTAGGACCGATGCCGCAGACCCTGGAAGCCATCGCCAACGCCGACATGATCACCATCGGTCCGGGGTCTCTGTTCACCAGCCTGATCCCCAACCTTCTGGTGCGCGGCATTGCGCAAGCCATTGTGGAATCTCCGGCCACCAAGGTCTACATCTGCAACCTCATGACCCAGGCCAATGAGAGCCTGGACTTGACCGCAGCAGACCACATCCGCGCCCTGAATCGCCACGCGCAGAAACAAATTTTCGACTTCGCGCTCATCAACCGGACTCCCGTCTCCGATGAACTCAAAAGCAAGTACGCCAGCGAAGGCGCCTGCCAGATCGTCAACGATCTCGATGCAGTTGAAGCCCTCGGAGTGGTTCCACTCCTCGGAGATTACCTGGACGAGGGTGGAGTGGCTCGCCACAACACCGCCCGCGTGGCCCACGACCTGATGCAACTCATGGCCCAACGCCCCGAGATGGATCGCACATCTTAGTCGAGCATGGAGTCTTATAGTCTTGTCATTCCGAGCAACGCGAGGAATCTGCTTTTTGCCTGCAGTTCCACGGCTGCCGTTTGTCGCAACCCGACCCTTCCTGTATCGTGATCGTTCAACCGAGGCTTGGCCGTTCCTCGAGTTGAATCACCCATGCGCACTCCCGTCTTCATCATCCCGCTGCTCCTGATCGCATCCTGCGTAGCCTTCGCTCAGACCGACCAGGAGCCCGGCCCGGAGCAGGGCGGCCACGAAGTCGAACTCTGGACGGGCGGCGGCCATTCCGTCGCCGGGGGGCGCGGCGACACCGGAGCCTTCAACGCCGGCCTGCGCTATGGATGGATCCTCACCGGCCCGCACCTTCCCGGTTTGCTGCGCGGGCGTTTCGAATATGCCGTCGACGCGGTCCCAGTCTTTTTCGTCTTCCAACCAGCCGGCACCGCCTACGGCGCGGGATTCGATCCCCTCGGCCTGAAGTGGAACTTCGAACGCCACGGACGCTTCTCGCCCTATCTCGAACTCACCGGTGGCGTGCTCTTTACCAACCAAAACGTCCCCGCCGACACCAATACCGTGAATTTCATGGACCAAGCCGCGCTGGGCACCCACCTCCTCGGCGCCAAATACAACTGGAGCGTCGAACTCCGCTACATGCACATCTCCAACGCAGGCCTGGGGAACCTGAATCCGGGGGTCAATACGGTGCAGGTGCGGCTGGGAGTTGGGCGATTCTTCCGCGGCAGCAAACCGTAGGGCTCGTCCAGTCGCCGGTTCAGGGGCTGCGAATTCCCCATTCCCGAGCCCTCGGCAGCCTTTCGATACGAGCCGCCAACACCCGCGCCGGCGAATAGCGAACAGGACAGGTACAGAGGTAACGTGCGCCCACAGCCCTTCTAATGGCATTCTAGGGGCATGGCCCGGCATTATCAGAGCGATGACGTTGGTTGGGACGCGGGACGCGAAGGCTATGTGGATACGGCCCGAACGCCGACCTATGTAGCCGTCCCGAAAGCTGGCAGAAAACCGCCCGGGGAGTCGAGTTTCCTCGGCATTCGCACCCAAGAGCGAGTCTCCAGTCTGATGGCCGCCGCCGGGATGATATGGGCCGTATACGAAGCGACCGTCGATTACGCCGGTCTCTGGCGCCTGCAGATTGACCCCCCGGGCCCGCTTGAGGTTTGCGGTCTGGGAATCCTGCTGTGGCTGCACGCCAAGTGGCGGCGTTCCCTGAAACCCCTCTGAGTTCCCCGCAGCTTTCCTTAGGATCTTATTTTCGTAGCGTCATCGCCTTTTCTTAGGTCCGGCGCTCCCTTGCTTCCATACTCCGCCCCCAGCTATTCTTCCAACTTATGTCCACGCTGGTCGAATGTGTTCCCAATTTTTCCGAAGGCCGCGACAAAACCAAGGTTGACGCCATCGTCGACGCCATGAAGATGCCAGGCGTCTACCTGCTCGACCGCGAAATGGACTCCGACCACAACCGCTGCGTCATCACCCTGGTCGGCGAGCGCGAGGCGATTCAAGAGGCCGCCATTCGCGGCGTCGGCAAGGCCGCGGAACTGATCGACCTCAACCTGCATACCGGGGCGCATCCCCGCATGGGCGCTGCCGACGTCGTGCCTTTCATCCCCATCGACGGCGTCACCCTTGAAGATTGCGTGGCCATGGCCAACCACGTCGGCGAGCAGATCTGGAAGCGCTTTCAGATTCCGGTATATCTCTACGAGGCCGCCGCCAGAACTCCGGAGCGCCAGGGCCTGGAAAATATTCGCCGCGGCCAATTCGAAGGCATCCGTGCGGAGATTGCGACCAACCCTGCGCGCCGTCCAGATTTTGGCGAGCCCCGCGTGCATCCCACGGCGGGCGCGACCGTAGTGGGCGCGCGAAAATTCCTGATCGCCTATAACGTCTTTCTCAACACGCCCGACGTCGACGTCGCCAAGAAAGTCGCCAAGGCCGTGCGCTTCTCGAACGGCGGCATGCGCTTCGTGAAGGGCGCTGGATTTCTTGTGCGCGGTCTGGCCCAGGTCTCGATGAATCTTACCGACTTCGAGCAAACGCCCGTACACCGCGTGTTCGAGATGGTCAAGCGCGAAGCCGCGCGTTACGGCGTCACGCCGGTGTCGAGTGAAATTGTCGGACTGATTCCCAAGAAAGCTCTGGAACAAGCGGCCGAATGGTTTCTGCAGGTCGAGAATTTCGATTCGTCGTTGATCCTGGAGAACCGCCTCGCCTCAGTGATGGGCGGAAAGATGGCGGTGGGCGGCCTGCGCGCCGGAGTCGAACCATTTGTCGAACAACTGGCCGCACCCACGGCGACCCCTGGCGGCGGCAGTGCGTCGGCCGCCGCCGCAGCCATGGCCGCGGGCCTCGCCGTGATGGTCGCCTCCATGTCGCGCGGCAAGAAAGCGTATCTGCAATATGAGTCGCAATTAAGCGCCGCCATCGCCCGCCTCACCCCGCTGCGCGAGGAACTGAAGGCCGCGGTCGACGCCGATGCCGACGCCTACAACTCTGTGATGAAAGCGTACAAGCTGGCAAAGGCCGCAGCGGACAAAAAATCAGGCGACGCCCTCATCGAGGCCGCGCTGAAAGAAGCGACCGCCGTTCCGCTCAACGTCGCCGAAAAAGCTCACGCCATCGCGCAGATCGCCAGGTCACTCGAACCCATTACCAATCCCAACATGAAGTCGGACTTGACTACAGCCCTGGCTCTTGCAGGCGCCGCCATGACAGGCGCCCTGGCCAATGTAGAAATCAACCTGGCCTCGCTGAAAGATCAGGCCTTCGCCGCAGAAGTACGCCGTCGCGCCAATCTGCTCTCGTAGAAAGAGAGTCCCCAAAGATCAAACCTGCGCCGATAAAATCATTGCCGGGTCCGCGAGTGGAAATTCCCACTCCGGGGTTAAGGCCTGTTGGTTGCGCCATCCAGGCTGCCCATCGCCACCTTGTCTAGGCGTGCTAAACCAGGGGTGCTAAACATGAAGCGAACCGCATCCGCGTACCTCCTGATCTTCCTGCTCTCGAGCGCCGCCCTGCTGCTCAATCTGAACAGCTGCGGCGGCAATTCGCCGACGAAGACTCCTCCGCCTCCGGGCAAGATCCAGCACGTGGTCATCATCTTTCAGGAGAACCGCACCCCCGACAATTTGTTTCACGATACCGTGCTGATGGGGAGAGGCGCGGATATCGCCGGCAGCGGGGTCAACTCTTCCGGTCAGACCATAACACTCACTCCCGGCGCTTTGGGAATCGACTACGATCTGAGCCACGCCCATTCCGCTTTCGTTTCCATGTATGACGGGGGCAAGATGGACGGGGCCAACTTGATCCCCATCACTTGCACCAACGGCGCCACCAATTGCCCGCCGGCCAATCCCCAATTCTGGTACGTGAATCCGTCGGACGTCGGGCCCTACTTTCAGCTGGCCGAGCAGTATACCTTCGGCGATCGCATGTTTCAGACCAATCAGGGGCCCAGTTTCCCGGCTCACCAGTTCATTCTTTCCGGCACGTCCGCGCCCACCGCAACCAGCAACCTGTTCGCGGCCGAAAATCCGCTGGGAGGTGCTGGCTGTGCCGCGGCTCCCGCATCCACCGTTAAGCTAATCGATCCCAGCGGCAGCGAATCCAGTACTCCACCGATGTACCCCTGTTTCGAACATCCCACGCTCACCGACGAACTCGAGTCCAAGGGGATATCGTGGCGCTACTACGCGCCCAACGCCGGCTCCATCTGGACTGCTCCCAATGCCATCCAGCACATGTGCGGACCCAACGTTCCGCCGCCCAACGCCACCGCCTGCACCGGGTCCGATTGGACGAATAACGTCATCATCCCCGAGACTCCGATTCTCACCGATATAACCAGCGGAAATCTCGCGCAAGTGAGCTGGATCATTCCCCGGGGCGGGAATTCCGACCACCCGGGAACCGTCACCAACACCGGGGGACCGTCCTGGGTGGCATCGATCGTGAATGCCATTGGCAACAGTTCCTACTGGTCAAACACGGTCATCGTCATTGCCTGGGACGATTGGGGAGGCTGGTACGACCACGTAGCGCCGCCGAAGATCGTGAACGACGGAAGCGGTTGGGGATCGGGCTACGTTTACGGCTTCCGCGTGCCACTGATCGTGGTTTCGCCTTATGCCAAGCCCGCGCATATCTCCCACGTCAACCACGACTTCGGAAGCATCCTGAATCTGATCGAGGAGGCCTTCAGCCTGCCGTCCCTGGGCTACGCCGACGCCCGCGCCGACGACCTTTCCGACTGCTTTGATTACAACCAGACCCCGATCACCTTCACAACCATTAATGCGCCATTAGACGCGTCCCACTTTCTCAACGACAAGAGCCCGGGGACCGATCCTGACGACGATTAGGGGCTCGGTTCAGAATCCAGATTATGAATGTAATAGCCGGTTGCGACAGTTGGATTACGACCTGATCTCAACCATCGGACTCGGGCCGGAACATCACCGATCAACCATCGTATTCAGCTGAAGGGCGTGGAAAACGGAGCGCACAGCGACCCGATGATCATAAGAGGGTATGAAACCCGTTGCGACTTCTACATCATGCTCCACCTGATCCTTGGCCTTGTCTATTTCGGCCTTTGGGTCGACGCCTGGGTGGAACGTCTGAAGGGCTCGGTTCAAGCGAGTCCGATAGCGGAACGCCAGACTCGCCGGAGGTGCGACGCAGTTTGCTGTAACCGGAGGAGCATGGCGTATCAGGTGGGTCTTCAGGCAATCGAATCCCACGCCCAGATTCGCGGCAATATGTGCTGCGGCGAAGCACTGAGCGACATCGGGAAAACCTTTACAAGCGTCGACCGCTTTCATCTCCGTCAGTGATGCGATCTGGTCCCCGACCCGGGGCCATTTTTTGAGAAACTGATTCATGTTCCAGTAAGGATTGCCGCTTTCGGGACCACAGCATCTGCTGTCACTGCCGCTGACGTCACCTAGGGCATTACCGCCGAGTTGGGCAATTGCATGAGCGGTGCAGAACAGCAAAATCGAAGGAAACAGGGCACGCTTCGCGAGCTTCATTGGAGTCTTCTCCCTTGCAACGGATTCGCTTTGCGCCCGGTTCGCAAAGAGATTTCCAAGCTTCCAATACTCTAGTCCGTGAGCGCGTCAACGTGCGTAAAGATTCGGTAAAGGAGTGTCTGGACACAACGAACGAACTCAACTGTTGCAACATCGCTATAGCACTCATTCGCTCAATTCGGCCACCAGACTCCACCCCGTCAATGGGCATGTACTTTTGTTCCATTCATTGGGATTGCAAGTAAAATAGAATAAAGCGATCTACTTACTAGACGGGCTGATCGTGCATCCAATGAAAGGTGCACGCAGCCCTAACCGATTTCCGATTCGAGGCGTTATGAAACTGTTCAAGATTTGCCTGGCTACTCTTCTTCTGGTCAGCATGGCCTACGCCATGCCGTTGAATTCCTCTGGCCGCGCTTGCGTTCCCGCCGATCTGCTGCAGTTGATTTCGGTGGACTACCGCGCCCTCAAAGATTCGCCCACCGCAATGGCTCTGAAGCAACAACTGATGCCCGACAACATCAAGCAGTTTGAAGCTGCCCTCAAGGCCATCGGCCTCGATCCCGAGAAAGATGTCGACACCCTGGCGTTTGCCTCTTTCCACGCCGGCAAGCAAGGGGTTAAGACGATCGGCGTCGCTGCCGGTCCTTTCAACATGAAAGCCGTGCTCAAGAAAATGAAGCTGCAGAAGTTCGTGCCCAAGAAATACGGCGCCGCGGACATTTATCCCATGGACGGCGGCTTCGTCATGAGTTTCCTCGACGACAGCACCCTGCTGTTCGGCGATCCCACCTCGATCCGCGTGGCGCTCGATACCAAAGATGGCCAGGTTCTAAGCATGGACACCAACGGCGACATGGCGGACATGATGTCGAGCGTGGATTCCGCGCCGGTGTGGAGCATTCTCGACCAGCAGGGCACGCAGAATATGATGCGCTCGGCCATGGGCGACGCGTCCAAGGTTGCGGATTACGACACGATCAAGAAACGCCTGATGGGCTCGCGTTACACGCTAAGCTTCAACAGCGGCGTCAACTTCGATCTGGCGGTCATCACCTCCGACAGTACGACGGCTGCCACTGTTTCGTCGCTGCTCAAGGGTTACATGCTTTTCAAGAAAATGAGCGCCACGCCCGCGGAGAAAATCGCGGTGGAGAATACTGCAGTCGACTCCGACGGCTCCAACGTGCAGGTGCACTTCAAAGCCAACGACCAGCAATTCCAGTCGCTCATGCACTCGGAACTGTTTGCGGCGGTCACGCATTAAGTTTCACTGAACGTAAACAAGGCACTGAGCCCTGGAGAATCCGGCCAGCTCAGTGCTTTCTCTTTCTTGCGCCGACTCATATTTACTCTCACGTAGGCCGTTCGATCTCGAGGCACCCCAGCGTAAACGCGAAAGGAAATCCGCCCGGCGCGTTCGCTTTGACGTACCCGCCGTCGAAAAAGACGAACATCCGCGCCGAATCTGTCTCGCCATATTGCACCGACGGTTTCCACGGCCCCGCATGCCATCCCCGAGGCGTGGCGGTCATGATCTGACGCGGCGTACTCCAGTCTTTGAAGTCGGTTGACGGTGTCGCACACTCGCACCACCACAGGCCTGTAGCGTCAGGTGTGGCCGTTTTGCCGAGCCAGACTTTGGAAAAAACTGCCTCATATCCCGCACGGCCTTTGATCACGCAAAAATCAAAAACCTTCTCCTCGGCGCGTATGAATACTTTGTGCTTCGTCCAGTTGGTCCGGCCGTCGGCGCTCTCGGCAAATCCCTGCACCAGATAGTCCTCCATATTCGAGCCCGCGACGTACCAAATCATCCACTTCCCGTCGGCATAGATCAGATTCGGTTCATATACGCTGCCGTGCTCCCAATCTTCTTCCGCAACGAATGCTGGCTCGGACTGCTCGACCCACTGAGAGCCATCCCATTCCAGATAGCCGATCGCGTATGGGCCCGACAAATTCTCCGCGCCACCGGCGTAATAAAGTCGCTCGACCCACGCTTCACGCTGCGGATCCCAGCCTCTCACGTACGACGGACAGTGACGCCCACCTTTCAAGTCCCATGCCGCGCTCGCCTCGTGCCCGGCCAGCAGCGCGACGCGCGCAGGATCGTTGCGCTCCGGCGTCAGCGTCCATCCCTGAACGGAGAGCGGCGCACCTTCCGGCAGTGACGCGCTGAAAAGCTGAATGCCTTCATGCCCGTGCGCCTCGCCGGCCAGAAACATCCACCAGCGATTCCCGCGCTTGGCCACGGTCGAGTCGGTAACCTCGTTGAGATTGGTCAGCGGCGCAAAGCCATCCGCCGGATCGAAGATTTTCGTGGCCTTGCCTGTCATCAGGATTGGCTTCCGGGATTGTCTTACGAATTACTTCCAAGGTTATTTCTTCTGCAGCGCTCGCTTCAAAGCCGCCCATTCCGGCTTGACCATTTGCCGCGCGCGCCCGACCGCCAGCGCGTCCGCGGGAACATCGTCGGTGATGCAAGACGCCGCGCCCACATACGCGCCCTTGCCCACGCGCACCGGCGCCACCAGCGTACTGTCGCTGCCGATGAACACTCCATCTTCGATCACGGTCGTATGCTTGTTGACGCCGTCGTAATTGCAGGTGATCGTCCCCGCGCCAATGTTCACTCCCGCGCCAATCACGGCGTCGCCCAAATACGTCAGGTGATTCGCTTTCGATCCCTTGCCCAGCTTAATTTTCTTAGTCTCGACAAAATTTCCCACATGTGCGCCTTCCCCGATCTCGCTGCCCGGACGCAGGTGCGAATAAGGCCCCAGCACCGCGCCCGGACCAATCCACGCTTCTTCCATGATGCTTCCCGGCCGGACCAACACTCCGTCCCCAATCTCGGAATTGAGAATCACGCAATAAGACCGCACCCGGCAGCCCGCGCCGATCTTCGTGTTGCCCAGCAACTGCACGTAGGGTTCGATCACCGTGTCCGGCGCGATCTCGACATCGGCATCGATCACGCACGTCGCCGGATAAAAAATCGTGACCCCGTCGTCCATTAACTGGCGGCATTTCCCCAGCCGCATCGCCTGGTCAATGTCGGCCAGTTCCGCCCGCGTATTTCCGCCCAGCACTTCACTGGCGTTCTCAGTCCTCCACGCCACCACGCGCTGCCCACCTTTCCGCAGCACCTCAGCCATGTCGGTCAGGTAATACTCATGGTGCGCGTTGGCGGTCGAGAGTTTGCCGATGTTCCCGTAGAGTTCCTTCACGGCAAACACGTAGAAACCGGAATTGATCTCGCGAATCTTTTTCTGCGCGGGGCTGGCCGCCTTCTCTTCGACAATCGCCAACACCTCCGCACTGCCGGCTTTTTTCCGCAACACGCGGCCATATCCGGTCGGATTTTCCAGATCGGCGCTGAGTAGCGTCATGGCGGCCTGCTCGTCCAGATGAAAATTGAGCAGGCGGGCAATGGTCTGCGGCGTGATGAGCGGAGCATCTCCCGAGAGCACGATCACATGGTCGTACCCGGTCGCAGTCTCGCCAACCAGTGCCTCGCGCGCCACCATCAGGGCGTGGCCAGTTCCCCGCTGCTCTGCCTGCAGCACAAAATTGACGCCGGTATGCGCCATCGCCGCGCGCACCCGGTCGGCCTCGTGCCCGATGATGGCGTACACGTCCTGCGCCGGCACCACGCGCACCGCAGCCCGGATCACATGCTCCAGCAGGGGCTTCCCGCCGACTTCATGTAACACTTTAGGAAGTTGCGATTTCAGCCTGGTACCCTTACCCGCCGCCATAATGGCGACGGCCACTCGCGGGGCGGAGGAATCGGCTTGAGAAGATGAGGTCTGTGCGGATCCTGGCGAAACGGAAAAACTGCCTTTCGATTTCTTCATTTGCCCCCAATATACCGTGCCCAAGATGCAATGGCGAATTCACTAAACGGACCACATAGGCGCGGACGTATTCGTCCGCAGAGCCAAGCGAGGCGCGCGACCTCCAGCTACAGCCCCAGCCCGCCGTCCACTGCCAGAATCTGCCCGGTGATGAACTGCGGTGCAGTCGCGAAGAACAGCACCGCCCTGGCGATTTCATCCCCGCGACCGTTGCGCTGCATGGGCGTTTGCTTGGCCATACGCCGCATGAAAGCCGCCGCTGACTTCTCTCCCAGATCGATCATCCCC
>Ga0210395_10005116_pt1 | contig 10048 bp, 9 predicted proteins | sample IncBWH4OmetaG_FD_150861 | JGI IMG/M metagenome (GOLD analysis project Ga0210395, IMG submission 150861) | Forest soil microbial communities from Barre Woods Harvard Forest LTER site, Petersham, Massachusetts, United States - Inc-BW-H-4-O ...
AGAGTTTAAGGTTGGAGTTCTGCAGACATGATTCACCACGGAGACACGGAGGCACGGAGCAAACTTCTTCATGAAGAACTCACCGGGAAAATCATTGGCGCCGCAATCGAAGTGCATCGTGCGCTTGGTCCTGGCCTCTTGGAATCGGCGTATGAAGAGTGCTTATGCCGCGAGCTAAATTTGCTTGAGCTCGCTTTTCAGCGCCAGGTATCGCTGCCGGTCGAATACAAAGGCGTCAAGCTCGACTGCGGTTATCGCCTCGATTTGGTTGTTCAGGATGCGGTCATTCTTGAGCTGAAGTGTGTAGACCACGTTCTTCCAGTCCACGAAGCACAACTACTTACATATCTTAAGCTGAGCGGCAAACGTGTAGGCATAATCATTAACTTCAATGTCGCAGCGCTGGTAAGGGGTGGCATAGTAAGAAAGGTTCTATGAAAAGAAGTGATTTTCTCCGTGCCTCTGTGTCTCCGTGGTAAACATGCCTGACGAAGTTAAACTCATCGAATGTCCCCGCGATGCCTGGCAAGGCCTCAAGGGCCAGATCCCTGCCGATTTGAAGACCAATTACCTCCAGGCCCTGATTTCCGCTGGCTTCAAGCACATCGACGCCGTCAGTTTTGTTTCTCCGAACGCTGTTCCGCAGATGGCTGACTCCGAAGAAGTTCTAAAGGAACTCGACCCGCCGGATGACGTGGAAATCATTGGCATCGTCGTCAACGAAAAAGGAGCACAGCGCGCCATCGCGACACATGCCGTGCGCACGCTGGGTTTCCCGTATTCGATCTCGCCTACATTTCTGCAAAACAATCAACGGCAGACTTTGGAAGAAGCCATCGAAGAACTCGAGAAGATTGAGAAGAAAGCCGATGAGGCCGGGCTCGACACTGTCGTCTATATCTCAATGGCTTTCGGCAATCCTTATGGCGACGACTGGAGCGTCGACGAGGTAGTGGCAGCCGTGGGGCTGCTCGAAATCCAGGAGATTCGCATGATTTCTCTTGCCGACACCGTAGGCGTTGCGCCGCCCGAGAAAATTAAGGAAGTCGTCTCTGCTGTGCTTGCCGAATATGGCTACCTCGAAATCGGAGTCCATCTGCATAGCCGTCCCGACCAGGCCGCCGCGAAGATTACGGCGGCGTATGAGGCCGGTTGTCGCCGTTTCGATTCGGCGATCGGCGGCCTTGGTGGATGTCCGTTCGCGCAAGATGACTTAGTGGGAAATATCGCGACAGAGACCGTTATCGAAACGCTGCGCAGTAAAGGCGCACAATTAGCACCGCTGAAACCACTAGATGCCCTGGTACGCGCAACGGCCGAGATCGGCGTGCGCTACCAAACTTCCACGGCGGATTGGGGAGGCTGAGAATCCATCATGAGCTACAAAACTCTCCAACTCGCCTTCGACTCCGCTGTCGCCTCCGTCACGCTCAATCGACCCGACAAGCGCAATGCCGTCAGCTACGAACTCATTGACGATCTGATTCGCGCTCTCGAAGAAGTAAAAAACTCTTCCGCCCGCATCCTGATCTTGACAGGGGCAGGGAAGGCCTTCTGCTCCGGCATGGACCTCGACAACTTGAAAGCCCTAATCGGACGAACGTCCGAGCAAAATATCGACGACTCGCGTACCATGGCCAGTTTGTTTCGTTCGCTCTATGAATTTCCCAAGCCGACAATTGCGGCAGTCAATGGCGCAGCAATCGCGGGCGGCGCGGGACTTGCCCTACTCTGTGATTTCACGCTTGCCGTGCCAGAAGCCAAGTTTGGCTACACCGAAGTTCGGATCGGATTCGTGCCTGCAATTGTTTCGACCTTTCTTCTGCGCCAGGTCGGCGAAAAAATCGCCCGTGACCTTCTGCTTACAGGAAGAATCTTTGACGCGGCGGAAGCGCTGAAGATGGGATTGATCAACGAGGTTGTTGCTCCCGAAATGTTACTCGATCGTGCTCGCCAACTTGCCGGGCAGTTGGCGGAGAACAGTCCACTCTCGCTTTTCTATACTAAGCGCCTCCTAATCGATCATGCGCGCGCCGGACTCGATACGCAAATTGAAGCTGCCATCCGTGAAAATGCTGGCATCCGCGAGAGTGCCGACTTCCGCGAAGGGATCGAGTCCTTCCTGGAGAAACGCAAACCGAAGTGGATGGGCCGATGAGTAAATCGAGTACACCGGTGCCTGTAAATGTAAATAACAAACTGCCCGCAACTGTAAATGAGACGCGCATCCGCGTTCGCTACGCAGAAACCGATCAGATGGGCGTTGTCTATCACGCCAATCATTTCATCTGGTTCGAAGTCGGGCGAGTGGAATTTCTTCGCCGGTGCGGGTTCAGCTATAAAGAGATGGAGCGCGAAGACGACTGCTTCATCGCCGTAGTTGACGCGCAGTGCCGCTACAAGGCTCCAGTGCATTATGATGACGAGGTTGTCGTGCGTACGTATTTGAAGCATGTCCGGGAAAAAGTAATCCGTTTCGGATACGAACTGCGAAGCGCGGAGACTGGCAAGTTGTTGGCCGAAGGGGAGACTACGCACATTGTGGCCAATTCGACAATGAAACCGCGCGTGCTGCCGGAGAAATATATGAAAGTGTTTAGGGCCGCGGTTCGCAGTGAAAGCTAATAACTCGCCTAAGAACCTACAACTGAGAACCAACGAATAAGAAACCAGGAAATGCCTTGCAAGCCCTGCACATTAACGGAAACGATCTGACGCTGGAAGCCGTCCGCGAAGTAGCACGCACCGACATTCGCCAGCCCGTTCTTCTTGCTCCCGACGCTCGCGAGGCGGTCAACCGTGCCCGCGCAGTTGTCGATGCGCTCGTCGCTCAGAATAAGATTTCGTACGCGATCACGACTGGCGTCGGCAAACTAAGCGATGTGCACATCGTCGGAGATCAGGTTCGCGAGCTACAGGTAAATCTCGTGCGCTCGCACGCGGTCGGCGTGGGCGAACCGCTTTCTGTATCCGACACGCGCGCCATGATGCTTCTGCGCGCCAATTCGCTATCAAAAGGCAACTCGGGTGTGCGCGCCATCACCATCGACACCATCTGCGAAATGTTGAATCGTGGAGTGACTCCGATGGTCCCATCGCAGGGAAGCGTTGGGGCAAGCGGCGATCTTGCACCGCTGGCGCATCTCGCTCTGGCGTTGATTGGCGAAGGCGAATGCTTCGATGAAAAAGGTGCGCGCATGGCAAGTGCCGAAGCGTTGAAGCGCGCACAAATCAAACCGCTGATACTCGAAGCGAAAGAAGCGGTGTCGCTCATCAACGGTACGCAAGCCATGCTCGCCATCGGCGCCCTGATGCTGCTCGCCGCGGAGACGCTTGTCGACACCGCCGACGTCATCGGCGCCATGGCGTGCGATGCGCTGAAGGGGACCAATGTCGCGTTCGATGAGCGCATCCAAAAAGCTCGTCCACACGCCGGGCAAATCAAAACCGCGGAGAATCTGCGTCGTCTGCTTGAACAGAGCGAGATCCGAGAATCACACCGTGATTGCGGCCGCGTGCAGGATGCCTATTCGTTGCGCTGTATACCGCAGGTGCATGGCGCAGTGCGCGACACGCTGACCCACTGCCGTACTGTTTTTGAGATCGAGACGAACTCAGCCGTCGATAACCCATTGGTATTTGTGAAGAATCCGAAGGCAATGGATGGCGAGGGCGAGGTGCTCTCGGGCGGAAACTTTCACGGCGAGCCGCTGGCGTTCGCGCTCGATTTTCTCGCGATTGCTTTGAGCGCTCTTGCGGGCATCAGCGAGCGGCGATTGGAGCGCATGGTAAATCCCGCGCTGAGTGAAGGTCTGCCTCCATTTCTCGCGCCGGGTGCGGGAATGAACTCGGGCTTCATGATGCCGCAAGTAACCGCAGCAGCGTTAGTGAGTGAAAATAAGGTATTGGCGCATCCCGCTTCGGTCGATTCGATTACCACGTCGGGAAATAAAGAAGACTTTGTTTCGATGGGCATGACTGCCGCCAACAAGCTGAAAAAGATCGTCGAGAACGCACGCAACACGCTGGCCATTGAAGCGATGGCTGCGGCGCAAGCGATCGACTTTCTCGCGCCGCTCAAGACCTCCAAGCCATTGCAGCAGACCCACGGGGCGATTCGGTCGGTGTGCGCGACGATGGAGAAGGATCGCGTGATGTATCAGGATTTTGCGCGCATCGCCGATCTGATTGCCAGCGGCAAGATCGCCGCGGTAGTGCGATGAATCTGGTGCGCTGAGCGTGGTGCGATGAACAGGGACCGCAAGAATGTGCCGTTTTCCGGTGATCGATGTAATTAAAAAACGGACTTGCAAAGTTTTATTGCCAACCGCCTGAGAACCCGCTACCATTGCCGGGTTTCATGGAACGGACTGAAGTCGCCACGGGCCCGCATTTCAACCGAGACACTGCAAGTCCACGTCTCAACTCTCTTTGCCTGCTGAAGACTACTGAAGTCTAAGAACGGAATAGCCGGGTCGTCTTGTGTCCATCGGCTCTTCCGTTCGCACTGAACTTAATTTCCCCAGGAGGAAGTAATGAACCAAAAGAACAAGGCAGTTAACACAAGCCGCAGTCATCGATGGCTCGGCGTCATGGCGATGGTGGCCATGAGTTGCGCATTGATGCCAGCCGCTCCTACGGAAGGCAAAATCGTTATGAACAATACACCGAGATACGTTGCGACGTCAAAGAATCTTGGAGCCGAGGATCCGGCGAAGGTAATCGAGGTGAGCATTTGGCTGCAAATCCACAACCAGAGCCAATTCGATGCGCTTACACATTCGCTTTATGACCCGACCTCTCCCAACTATCGTCATTGGCTGAAGCCAGCCGATATCGCTGCGCGCTTTGGTCCAACCGCAGATGAAGCCAAGATAGTGCGCCAGTTCTTCGTGGACCATAACCTGACCATTGTGAAGACGGGTCCCAGCAATTATTACGTGAGAGCGCGAGGCACGGTCGGCGATGTGGAGAAAGCGTTCCACGTCCAACTCAATAAGTACCAGGTGCGCGACAAAACCATCCGCGCGAATATCGGTGACCCTTATGTGGAAGGATCCGCCGGCGATTTAGTGAGAGCGATATCAGGACTGGATTCAGGTGGTTTCGAGCATCCGTTGATTGTCCGGCAAGCCGGGCTCGGGGATTCAAGGGCTGCGCGGATGGCGAAGCCGGCAGCGGTAAAGAACTCTGATTTCTTTTCGTCGCAGTGCTTCGCTGGGACCGAGACCGAAATATTCTCCAACAACAATAGTGGCCAGTTTCCGATCGGTACCTACTCGGGTAACAAGCTGAATCTTGCGAGCCAAACCAGCATCGGCTGCGGCTACACACCGCCGATGATCCAGACCGCCTACAATCTCACCGGTCTATATCAGGAGCACGACCAGTTCGACGGCACCGACCAAACCATCGCGATCATCGACTGGTGTGGCACACCTACAATCTTCAACGATGCCAATGCGTTTTCGGCCCAGTTCGGCCTGCCACAGTTAAATCCCGTAGGTCAGCAACCCTTTCTCGGCATCATCTTCACTGCACAAAGTCTGTGCGATGACTGGGACAATCCCGAAATCACCTTGGATGTGGAGTGGGCCCACGCCATTGCGCCTGGTGCCAACATCAACCTCGTCGTTCCTCCGTCGTCGGACTTTCAGGATGTAAACCAGGCCGAATTCGACGTCATCAATGAGGCGCTCGGCACGGTGTTGTCGGGCAGCTACGGTTCGATCGAAGCGGCCACTTCTATGTCGGAACTAGATACAGAGAACTTACTCTCAGAAATGGCTGCTGCCGTCGGACTTTCCACCAACTTTGCGACGGGTGACTACGGCGACTACACGCTTTATGGCTATTCGCAGACTGTTAACGCGCCTGCCGATTCTCCGTGGGCAACGGCCGTTGGCGGGGTCAGTCTGGAGCTCAAAGCAAATAATTCAATTGCCTGGGAAGCCGGCTGGGGAACGAATTGGGGCGCGCCGGTGAATGCCGGACTCGTCACCGATCCTCCAGGCATATTCGGATTCGAATATGGTTCGGGTGGAGGCGAAAGCAATTGCGCTGTCCAAAATCCTCAACTCGAATGCCTCGGCGGTTTTCCGAAGCCGTCGTTTCAGAGTGCGCTGCCGGGCCAATACCGCCAGCTACCAGATATCTCTTGGCTCGCGGATCCTACCACTGGGGCTGCGATTTTGATTAGTATCCCTGGCATCAACCCTCCACAAGTGTGGGAGGTTATTGGTGGCACGAGCCTCGCCACTCCCATGTTCTCCGCCTTGTGGGCAATCGCCAATCAGGAAGCTCAAGTCGCGGGTAAACCACCGCTTGGTCAAGCTGCGCCGTATTTGTATTCTCTTCCGGCGGACGCCATTCACGATATTGTTCCGGTCACTTCGGCGCACAACGTGACTGCATCCATTCAGGAAGCGACCGGCACCAACAAATACAACGCGAGTGGAGTAGTTGGCGGTGCGGCATCGCAGGATCTCATCACCGGCATTTGGGATTATCCCTACGAGGCATTCACGATGGTTGTGTACTCGTTCGGCCAGGATTGCCAGGATCCGCTCCCATCAAGGCTTTATGGCGGAACTGTTTGCGACAGTCCGCAGGCGCTCACCACAGCTCCTGGTTGGGATAATGTAACCGGCGTAGGAACTCCGAATGCGAAAAAGTTCGCCGATTACTTCAGAAAATAACCGCTTGTAGTATTGAAAATCACCCTGCCATCATCCCGGATGGCGGGGTTTTTTCTTGTCGACAATTTGTATGGAGCAAGGAATCGGATTTATACGCGACCTTCGAGGCCCAACTCGTTGGCAATCGTCTTCATGGCTTCGATACAAAACGCGATGTGTGCTTCCAGATCCAACCCGAGGTTGGCGGCGCCTTCGATGATGTCTTCACGATGCACGCTTCGGGCGAACGCCTTGTCTTTCATTTTTTTTCGCACGGACTTAGCCTCGACTTCGGCGAGCGACTTTCCCGGTTTAACGAGAGCACACGCGGTAATAAATCCCGCCAGTTCGTCGCAGGCGAAGAGGGTTTTCTCCATCGGGGAAACACGCGTGACGCCACTATATTGAGCGTGCGACATGATGGCGCGGCGTACTTCTTCGGAATAACCTCGTTCTTTGAGAATCTCGGAGCCTTTGTAGGGGTGTTCTTCGGCACTTGGATATTTTTCATAATCGAAGTCGTGGAGAAGTCCGACCATGCCCCACAATTCTTCGTCGGCTCCGGCGTTGCGGGCATAAGCACGCATGCAAACCTCAACGGAGAGGGCGTGCTTGCGAAGACTTTCCGACTGGGTGAACTCAGTTAGTAAACACCATGCGGCATCACGTTGATTCATGTTTTCTTACCTGTTTCTGCTCATTCTGAATGTTGTGACTATTGTTTTACCGTCTAACCGCAGTGTTTTTCCTATTTTTGTCTTGACATCCACAGCCTCCATCCAGCAGATTACGCTGTAGTTGGCTTTGAGAGTAGCCCCCGCTCTGGCACTCGCAAAACCTGAATGGCCACCACACTTACTCCCGTGGACTCACGGGAAGTCGTACGATGCGATCGTTGTTTCTTGGTGCAATTCCGCACATCAAATAGTCTTTGCCGCCGTTGCCATCTGTCATTGGATGAGGACGAGGTAGACATTGCCGCTATGACTCCGTCGCCGGAAGTAATGCCGGTGAACATCAATTCTAATGGCCGCGGGCATTTGAAGTTGGCGCACTCGATTCGATCCTTGCGGCTGCGCAATGGGTTGAGTCAGCGGCAGCTGGCGTTGCGCATGTCAGTGCCGCGTACGTACGTCTCGAAAATCGAAAATGAGAAGGCGACGCCAACCTTATCTTCGCTGGAGAGACTGGCGAGGGCGCTTGAGGTTAGCGTGCCGGATCTGCTCTCCGGTGGAGAACGAAATCGGCAAGAAGAAGTACGCGAGTTGATGGAGGATCAGTTTGTGGCTGAAGTTATGCCGTATTTGTCGCAGCTGAGCGGAATGCAGATGTCGAGCATTTTAGCGCAGGTGCGGGACTTGACGGTGCGGCCGCGACGAAGCGCGTAGCCAGCGGCGATCCACGCTTTGCGTGAACTCACAATCCGACTTTTATCCGGGCACACAACCAACTGGACAGCCGGAGCCTTCGGGTTCCGGCTTTTTTGTGGGCGGCGCGCAACCCAATGCCACCTTCCTAAGTGGAGAACGTGCAATAGGTTGCATACTCCAGACCGATATGCGCAACAGTTTTCATCCGATTGAAATATTTCTCAAGCAGATGTTTGTTTCCGCTTGACCCGAGCATTTTAACCAGCTAACCTCGCCGCATTCCCCCGATAGCTGGGAGACAGTTACCCAGCACGATTCCTTTGGTGAACAGGAAACCTCAATGAAAATTTCTCAGGTATTTGCAGTACTTTTGCTTCTGGCGATGGGATCGATGATGGCTTTTGCCGACGGAATCAATGATCCCAGAATCGTTATTCACGGCGTTGCTGGTGGCAACGCCCTGGTGACTTGTCCGAACTGCGTGGGCGTCGGCACAGACTTTAGCTTCTGGCGATGGGATCAATGATGGCTTTTGCCGACGGAATCAATGATCCCAGAATCGTTATTCACGGCGTTGCTGGTGGCAACGCCCTGGTGACTTGTCCGAACTGCGTGGGCGTCGGCACAGACTTTAGCTTCAGTGTGCCGAAGAGCGGATCGGGCACTTTATTCTTCACGAACGAGAGCGGACAAAATTGGACCTCGCTGACGTTGGTGGAAAAAGGCGAACCGGCTGCCGATATCAGCTGCCAGTCGTACTTATTTGAGAGCTGCACTACCAAGACGCTCAAGAACGGTGCGGTTGAGATTTTACTGTCGGGCGTCAAGAGCGGCGCTCTTAATGCGGACAAAGGGATTCCGAACGGAACAAGCTTCTCCATTACTTTCTCGTGCATCAACAAAAGTTGCTGGCCGGGCGGTCTTGTATTCAACGGGCATGCGAACGCCGCTGCGGGCAGTGTTCCGGAGCCGGGCACAATTGCGCTGATGGTAACGGGGTTCGGCGCGATGTTCTCGCGCCGCAAGCTGTGGAAGAACCGCTGGAATTCTTAAGGGTTCTTTTTCGTAAACTCGTTCACCAATTTTAAAAACTGTGGCAGGGCCTGGAGCTTCTGAAGCTCGGGATCGTTCCAGGCCTCCTGCGCAGAGTATCCCTTCTCGAACGCCAACCGCAGCGACTTCAACGCTTCTTCAGGTTTTCCGGTCATCGTCTGAACCTGAGCTTCCGAATAGATCAACTGCACATCGTCGGGATTAATCGCGCGTGCCTGATTGGTATATTGCTGTGCATTCGCGGCGTCGCCCTTCTTGGCGTAGAGAAGCCCGAGGTCGCTCATGATCACAGCAGATCGAGGATTCACCTGAAGCTGCTGGAATGCCAGCGAGATCGCTTTGCTATAAGCCGAAGCAGCCTGGTCGGAATGTCCCGACCAACGATATGAGTCGCCGAGATTGCCCAGAAGTATTTCGTCATTCGGAGTCATCTCCACGGCCTTCTCATACATCTTCGTGGATTCGTCGTAATTCTTCATGAAGAAGTAAGCCGTGCCCAGGTTGGAGTAGGTCGGTGAATCTGGAGCCAGCGCAAGCGCCTTTTGAAGCTGCGGAATGGCCTCACCCCACTTACCGTCTCGCAGATAGACCATCCCGATGCCTTCATAGCCCATGGGACTGTCAGGTGCGATTTCAATGACCTTCTGAAATTCCTGGAGCGCCTTTGCATTATCGCCCTGCCCAAAATACGCGTTGCCAAGGGAGCGGTGATTTAGCCAATAGTAAGAGTTGGCCGCGACTGCCTTCTGATAGGCAGCGATAGCATCGTCGCTTTGACCGCTGAGGCTATAGGCTTCGCCCAGATTGCGGTAGGCTTCGTCCGAGTTCGGGGCCAATTCCAGCGCCCGTTTCAGTTCAGTAACCGCCTGCGTGTTCTTTCCCGTGGTCGTATAAACGCTGCCCAGCGAGAGATGAACTTCGGGAAGGTTATTGGAGAGCTGCTCACCA
>Ga0210395_10005117_pt1 | contig 10043 bp, 8 predicted proteins | sample IncBWH4OmetaG_FD_150861 | JGI IMG/M metagenome (GOLD analysis project Ga0210395, IMG submission 150861) | Forest soil microbial communities from Barre Woods Harvard Forest LTER site, Petersham, Massachusetts, United States - Inc-BW-H-4-O ...
TCAGCGGCCAGGTCGACAGGATCTCGCGCTGGGAACGGTGGCCGGCCCAGAACGCGGAGCCGTCGCCCAGCAGCGCGCCGGCCGTCGCGGCCAGCAGCACCCATTGCAGCTTCAATTCGCCGCCCGGCACCAGAGCACTCAGCGCCAGAATGATGGTCGAGCCCGGGATGACCGACCCCACCACGGGAACCGCTTCCAGGAGGGCGGCGAGGAACAGCGTCAGGTAGGCGAGCCATGCATTGGCCGATACGAACGCAATCAGGGGATCGATATAGGGAGCCACAAAATTCCTGTGCCGCTGCGGGGACCGTTCGACTTTCGACCTACCATAAGTAACGAGCGGCACGGAAAGTGCCACACAAACCGGATCCGGCCCCCGGCAGGCGCGCCCCCAATCCCTCGCGAAAATGCGGCGTGATTCGCAGGGCAGCCTTCCAAAAACTGCGTCCCATGCCTATCTTTATGAAAAATCAACGGAACTTTGATTTGGGGGCGGGCTTCTGCCCGTCCAATCTCTCTGCTAGGCTTGTTGGAAGCCCACATCCGCAGCCAAACACGAATATCTGGTTTCGGGAAACGCCCGGGACCTCGGAGGATCAATGACGACCGCTGCCTTGAATAGTAAGCAGGAAATTTCAGGTTTGCCCGACATGAAGGTGTCGGTGCGGCAGGTGTTCGGCATCGACAGCGACCTCGAAGTGCCGGCCTATTCCGAAGTGGACCCGCATGTGCCGGAAGTCGACACTGATTATCGCTTCGACCGCGCCACTACGCTTGCCATCCTCGCGGGCTTTGCCAAGAACCGCCGCGTGATGGTCACCGGCTATCACGGCACGGGTAAATCCACTCATATCGAGCAGGTCGCGGCGCGGCTGAACTGGCCCTGCGTGCGCGTCAACCTCGACAGCCACATCAGCCGTATCGATCTGGTCGGCAAGGACTCGATCGTGATCAGGGATGGCAAGCAGGTCACCGAATTCCGGGACGGCATCCTGCCCTGGGCGCTGCAGAACAACATCGCACTGGTGTTCGACGAATACGACGCCGGCCGTCCGGACGTGATGTTCGTGATCCAGCGCGTGCTGGAAGTGTCCGGCCGCCTGACCCTGCTCGACCAGAACAAGGTGATCAAGCCGCATCCGTCGTTCCGCCTGTTCTCGACGGCGAACACCGTTGGTCTCGGCGACACCTCCGGCCTCTATCACGGCACCCAGCAGATCAACCAGGGCCAGATGGACCGCTGGTCGATCGTCACGACGCTGAACTACCTCGCCCATGACGAGGAAGTCGAAATCGTGCTGGCAAAGGCGCATCATTACCGCACGCAGGAGGGCCGCGACATCGTCAACAAGATGGTGCGGCTGGCCGATCTCACCCGCAACGCCTTCGCCAATGGCGACCTGTCGACCGTGATGAGCCCGCGTACGGTGATCACCTGGGCGGAAAACGCCGATATCTTCGGCGATATCGGCTTTGCGTTCCGTGTCACCTTCCTGAACAAGTGTGACGAGCTGGAACGGTCGCTGGTGGCGGAATTCTATCAGCGCTGCTTCAACGCCGAGCTGGCGGAATCTGCAGTCAACGTGGCGCTTTCGTAAAGCGTCACGCGGCGAGGCGCGATGTCCACATCCAACAGCAAGTTCCGAACCGGAGCCAAGGAAGCGCCGACCGAGCCGTTCAAGCGCGCGGTCACCTCCTGCCTGCGCGCCATCGCGCGCGCGCCGGAGCTGGAGGTGAGCTTTGCGGCCGAGCGCCCGGGGCTTGCGCCCGGCAAGGCGCGGCTGCCGGAGCCCGCGCGCAAGATGACCAGGCGCGATGCGGCGATCGTGCGCGGCCACGCCGATTCCATCGCGTTGAAGCTCGCCTGCCACGATCCCAAGGTGCATCGCAAGCTGATGCCGGGCAATCCGCAGGCGCGCGGCGTGTTCGAGGCGGTTGAGCAGGCCCGCGTCGAGGCGATCGGCGCGCGGCGGATGTCGGGCGTTGCCAAGAATCTCACCGCGATGCTCGATGATCATTTCCATCGCGGCAAATATGACGAAATCACCGACCGCGCCGACGCGCCGCTGTCGGACGCGCTCGCTATGCTGGTGCGCGAGCGCCTGACCGGCATGGCGCCGCCTGCGGCCGCCAAGAAGATGGTCGACCTCTGGCGGCCAGCCTTGGAAGACAAGATCGGCTCGCGACTCGACCAACTCGCCCGTGTCACCGAGGACCAGGCCAAATTCGGCGACCTCGTGCACGATCTCTTGTCGGCGCTTGATCTCGGCGAGGACCGCAGCGCCGATTCTGACGAAGACGATAACGACGAGAACAATCCCGACGGCGACAGCGATCAGTCCGGCGCGGAAGGCTCGCCCGACAGCGACGCCGCGCAGGAGATGAGCGCTGATCAGGCGGAGGCGACGACGGACGAAATGTCCGACAGCGCAATGGAAAGCGCGCAGGCTTCCACCAGCGATACCTTCGACGACGGCGAGCTCGGCGACGACGAGACGCCGGGCGAGGCGACGCGGCCGAATTCGCACGGGAAGAACGAACCGCGCGGGCCGGAATATCACGCCTTCGCGCCGAAATTCGACGAGGTCATTGCCGCCGAAGACCTTTGCGATCACGACGAGCTCGAACGCCTGCGCTCCTATCTCGACAAGCAGCTCGCGCATCTGCAGGGCATTGTCGCGCGGCTTGCCAACCGCCTGCAGCGCCGCCTGATGGCGCAGCAGAACCGCGCCTGGGAGTTCGACCTCGAAGAGGGCATTCTCGATCCCGCGCGGCTGTCGCGCGTCGTCACCGATCCCTATCACCCGCTCTCCTTCATGCATGAGAAGGAAGCGACGTTCCGCGATACCGTGGTGACGCTGCTGCTCGACAATTCCGGCTCGATGCGCGGACGTCCGATCACGGTGGCTGCGACCTGCGCCGATATTCTCGCGCGCACGCTGGAGCGTTGCGGCGTCAAGGTCGAGATTCTGGGCTTCACCACCCGCGCCTGGAAGGGCGGGCAGTCGCGCGAAGCCTGGCTTGCCGCGGGCAAGCCGCCGAACCCCGGCCGTCTCAACGATCTTCGCCACATCATCTACAAGTCGGCGGACGCGCCGTGGCGGCGCTCGCGCAAGAATCTCGGCCTGATGATGCGCGAGGGCCTGCTCAAGGAGAACATTGACGGTGAAGCGCTCGACTGGGCGCACAAGCGCCTGCTCGGCCGCTCCGAGCAGCGCAAGATCCTGATGATGATCTCCGACGGTGCGCCGGTCGACGATTCCACGCTGTCGGTCAATCCCGGCAACTATCTCGAGCGGCATCTGCGCCACATCATCGAGGAGATCGAGACCCGCTCTCCGGTGGAGTTGATCGCGATCGGCATCGGCCATGACGTGACGCGCTACTATCGCCGCGCAGTCACCATCGTGGATGCCGAAGAACTCGGCGGCGCCATCACCGAAAAACTCGCCGAGCTGTTCAGCGAGACCCATAACGCGCCGTCGGCTCCGCGCGGCAATGGGCGCCGGTTGCATTCGTAACTGAGAATGCGCGCGCATCTAAGCCGCCGCCGCTTGTTGGAATATGCGGCGGCGGGGATTTCGACGCTCGCGGCTCCCGGTCTCGTTCGCGCGCAATCGGCCACCAAGCCGATCGTCAGGGACGAAACCTTCGTCGCCGCGCCGGTGTCGATCGACGTCAACGCGCGCCCCATTGCCTCCTTCGATCCGCGCGATCGCTCACATGTGCGTTTCGGCTCGCTGGAATGGCGCAGCGGGCTCGTGCTCACATCCGCATTTCATGGCTTTGGCGGCCTGTCGGCGTTGCGGCTCGATCCCAAGGGGGAGAAATTCATATCCCTCAGCGACAAGGGAAGCTGGTTCACCGGCCGCATCGTCTATTCCGGGCGCGAGATGAAGGGGCTCGCCGACGTCGAGGCCGCGCCGATGATCGGGCCGGATGGCAAGCCGATCACCGCGCGCGGCTGGTTCGATTCCGAATCGCTCGCGCTTGATGGGTCGTTCGCTTATGTCGGGCTTGAGCGAGTCAACGAGGTGCTGCGCTTCGATTTCTCCAAGGGCTATACGCGCTCGCGCAGCGAGGTGGTGCCGATGCCGCCGGGGGTGAAGAAGCTGCCCTATAACCTGGGCCTCGAGGCACTGGTGTTCGTGCCCAAGGGCCAGCCGCTTGCCGGCACACTGATCGCGATGTCGGAACGCGGACTTGATCCGCAGGGCAATTTGATCGCGTTTCTGGTCGGCGGGCCGACGCCGGGACAGTTTTCCGTCCGCCGCACCAATAATTTCGACATCAGCGATGCCGTGTTGCTCCCTTCCGGCGATCTGCTGATCCTCGAGCGGAAATTTTCCTTGTTCTCCGGGGTTGGTATCCGCATCCGGCGCATTCCCCTGGCGTCCGTCGCGCCGGGTGCGGTTGTTGACGGGCCCTCGATCTTCGATGCGGATCTGGGGCAGGAGATCGACAACATGGAAGGCATCGACGCCTAATGTCACGCCCGAAGGCGACACCGTGCTGACCATGGTTTCGGACGACAATTTCTCCCTGCTCCAGCGCACGCTGTTGCTGCAATTCACGCTGGTGGAGTGAGCGCGCGGAACGGTTCTTGCAAAGCTTCCCTGCGTTCACGAAAACAGGTCAAGCATGCGTCAATTTGTAAAGCTCTTCGTTGTCCTCACGGCCTTGATCGCCACCTCCGCGCAGGCGGATGAATGGCCAGCCCACCTGATCAAGGCGACGATCCCCTTCGGCGCCGGCAGTGCGGCGGACGTGGTGCCGCGCGTGGTGTTCGATCGTCTCGCCGCGGAGCTGGGCCAGCCCATCATCATTGAAAACCGCGCCGGCGCTGGCGGCATGCTCGGCACGCTGCAGGTGACCAGGGCCGAACCTGATGGCTACACGCTCCTCGCCAACTCCTCGGCGCTGACGATCGCGCCCGCGATCTTTTCCAGCATGGCGTTCGATACCAGGGATCTCGTCTCGGTGCTGATGATCGGCTCCAGCGCCAATGTCATGATCGTTCCCAATTCGCGTCCCTGGAAGACGCTTTCCGATTTCATCGCCGACGCGAAAGCCAAGCCCGGCACGATCTCGTTCGGCTCAGTCGGCATCGGCAGCGCCGTCCATATCAGTTCGGAGAAATTCCGCCTCGCCGCCGGCATCGAGGCTTCGCACGTGCCCTATCGCGGCGGCGCGGAGGTCATTACCGACATTCTCGGCGGCCGGATCGATTTCTATTTCTGTCCGGTCGCGACCGCGCTGCCGCTGATCAGGGAAGGCAAGGTGCGCGCGCTGGTGGTCTCGACCGCGAGCCGCGTCCCCGATCTTCCTGACGTGCCGACGCTCGCGGAAGCCGGCGTGAAGAACGCCGAAAGCGAGATCTGGTTCGGCGTGTTCATGCCGGCCAAAACTCCCGGTGCGATCATCGAGAAATTTCATGCGGCCGGCCAGCGCGTGCTGAACGATCCCGCGGTGCAGGCGAGCCTGAAGAAGCTTGGCATCGAGACGCGGCCGATGAAGCCGGCCGAGATCGACGACCTGGTCCGGCAGGAGACCGCCTCGAACCTCGAAATCATCAAAGCTGCCGACATCCACCAATAGGCGAGTGCTTCAATAGGCAAGCCATTGAACTTCGGTGCGGCCTGCGCGACCAACGGGAATGCGTATCCCCCTCCTGATATCGTTCGCCGTCGTCGCCGGTCTCGCGCTGATGCCGGCGCGCGCCACCAGCGAATACAATTACGGCAAGGACGAGTACGTCACCATCCGTAACGGGCTCGCGCCGAACCAGCAGCTCTCACTGGCTTCGCATGGCGACGGCGAGTATGGGACAGGCGGCTTCCATGTCTGGCTGATGGCCGAGCCAGCGCATCGCCGGATCGAGGCGCTCGACAACATTTCCGAAGACAATATTCTCGACTCGGCGGCCGAAGCCTTTCACGCCTTCTGGTCGAAGGATTCCCGCTATGTCGGCGTCGGCCACCGCTATGACAGGCATGAGGTCGCGCTCGACCTCTATCGGATCGAGGGTCGGCGGGCCCGTCTGATTGCGGCACCAAACCTGTTCAAGGAGGTGACCAGCCGCAATGTGACCGAGGGCGATGACCTGCGCGTATATAACTCAATCGTTGAATGGCACGGCGGCAATCGTTTCCAGCTCAAAGAATTTCGATCCTTCGTCATTCCCGATGACCGTCTTTTAAAACTGCTCGGTGCCTACGGGAGCGTCGCGGAAAAGATGGATGGCGGCAAACTCTACATCGAGTTCTTTGCCAATGCCGAGTGCGAGTGGCTCGCCGGCGACCGTGTCCGCGTCATCGATCTGAAGCCGGGCAAGCACGGCGATGCCGATAACTGGTGGAATCCTTGAAGCCCCGCTGATCGCGCATGGCCGCCATCTGCGGCGCTGACGCTGGTAATCGCGGCGTCGCGACCTAAGATTAGGCTCTCGCCGACCTCCCACCCCCGGATTTCCCCGCATGAGCGCCCTGTTTTCCCCGATCGAGTTTCGCGGCCTGAAACTGGCCAATCGCATCATGGTATCGCCGATGTGCCAGTATTCGGCCGACGACGGTTCGGCCAATGACTGGCATTTCACCCACATCAACAATCTCTCGCTTTCCGGCGCCGCGATGTTCTGCATCGAGGCCACCCATGTCGAAGCCATCGGCCGCATCACGCCGGGTTGCCTCGGCCTTTACAACGACGCCAACGAGGCCGCGCTGAAGCCGATCCTGGAGTCGGTGCGCAAGCATTCGAACGCAGCGGTGGCGATGCAGCTCGCCCATGCCGGCCGCAAGGGCTCGAGCCATCGGCCATGGGAGGGTGGCCAGCAGATCGCGCCCGATGCCGAGGACGGCTGGCGGACGGTGGCGCCGTCGGCCGTGGCCCACAAGGAAGGCGAGGTGGCGCCGACTGCGCTCGATGCCGCCGGGCTGAAGCGCATCCGCGACGCCTTCGTCGAATCCGCCAAACGCGCCGAGCGGCTCGGCATTGATGCGCTCGAGCTGCACGGCGCGCACGGATATTTGATGCACCAATTTCTCTCGCCGATCTCCAACAAGCGCACCGATCAATATGGCGGCTCGCTCGAGAACCGCATGCGCTATCCGCTCGAAGTCTACGACGCCGTGCGCGCGGTGTTTCCGCACGACAAGCCGATCGGCATGCGGGTGTCGGCGACCGATTGGGTCGAGGGCGGCTGGGATGTCGCGCAAACCGTCGAATTTTCCAAAGAATTGAAGAAACGTGGCGTCGACTGGATCGACGTTTCCTCCGGCGGCGTATCGCCGTTGCAAAAAATCCCGCTCAGCCCTGGCTACCAGGTGCCGCTGTCGCAATCGGTGAGGGAAGCAACGGGGCTGACCACCATTGCCGTCGGCCTGATCACGGAAACGAAGCAGGCCGAGGACATCGTCAGCTCCGGCAAGGCCGACATGGTCGCGCTGGCGCGAGGGATGCTCTACGACCCGCGCTGGGGTTGGCACGCCGCAGCCGAGCTTCACGGCGAGGTGAGCGCGCCACCGCAATATTGGCGCTCGCAACCATCAGACCAGAAAGCCCTGTTCGGCAAGATTACCTTCGGCGCGCGGTAAACAGGAACCGCCCGTCCGCTCGGCGGTTGCCTGTCAGGTTTCTCGCCGAGCCCGGATAGGATAAGCTCCCCTTTGCCGGCGACCCGCGAGGGGGTGCGCATTGCGATTCCGCGTCCGAAAATCTGCTCACGTTCTGGAACGCATCGGGCTTGCGATGGCCGGCGCATCCTGCGGGCTGTTCGTCTCCGCCCACGTCGGATCGAGCATCGGGGCCCTGACCTCACAGGGCTTTCTCTTGAGCATGATGATCATAGGCGCGATCGCCTTCTATCTCGGCATCGACACGCCGCAGATGTCCTTTCACGGCGATGATGACCCCCAGATCGATGCCGCCGAATTCCTGAGCGCGGTCGGGACCTTCCTTGCAACGCTCACCGCTTTCCTCTCGGTCGGCATCATCATCTTGCGCCAGGAGCCGCGCATCGCCTGGACCTGGCTCATCATGATCGGCTGGGTGGCCGGCATCTCGATGCAGATCGTCGCCGGTGCGAAGGCACGCATGCGCAAGTGACGGAAGGAAATGCTTAACCCTGCGCGCCGTCTTTTGGTTGCGTCGGGTTGTCACAGCAACCAATCCGAGGCAGCATCGTTGCGCGGTCGGCGGGCGTTGGCCGGACTGGTCCGAAACCCGTTGTTCCGAGCCTTCCGTTGTCGACCGAATTGGACAATGCTGAATGCGAGCGTGGCGGCTTCTGGCGCCGCCTGCTCGCATTGCTGATCGATGCCGTCGCGATCGCCTTCATCCTGCAGCTTGCCGCCTTTGCCGCGTTCCCGCTCAGTCACGGGCGCGTGCAATATCTCGGCGGGATCGTTGCCCTCACTTGCGACAAGCTCGACAAGGTACCTGAGGGTATCTCGGTGCCCGACGATTTTGGCCCCACATCGATCAGCGATTGCCGCCGCGGACTGTTCGGCCTGATCTCGGGACGAACCCTGGTGGTCACGCGGACCAACCAAGTTGGCGCGATCACGACGATGAGGCAGATCATCCGGACGCTCGACGCCGACGGCAACCCGGTCGATGTCGTAGCCGTCGATTTCCTGTTCGTGCCGTTGCTCCTGGCCTTGCGTTTTGCGTTCGATCTCGGCCGGGGCAGTCCGGGCCGCAGGATTTGCCGTCTCCGCCTCGCTACCGCCTCCGGCGCCGAGCATCCGTCCGCGGCGAGATTGGGCTATCGCCATCTGGTGCAATTCGCGCCGTTGCTGATCGCTACGGTCTGCGGCCTGGGGATCGGAGCCTTCCCGGAGGGAAGCCGGCTCTGGATTCGGATTGCGATCATGCTGCCGACGTTCGCGCTCGCGATCGAAGCGATCATCGCGATCTGCCGCCGCAAGGAGGCCTGTTACGATCGCTTTGCCGGAACGCGTGTGCTGCGGCTCGACAAAGCCGGCGTGTTCATGCCGGTCGCCACACCGCCGTCGCCACAACCCGCCGCCGCAATGTCTGCTCCGGCGGCGCTCGACGGCGAAATCTCCGCGTTGGTGGCGGCGCAATTCCACGGGGCCGCACCGTTGCCTGATCGGCCCGCGCCGCCTGCGCCGGTGCCGCCCGGCGGCGCGACATTTGATCCGGAAACGATCGAAGGCCATGTTGCTTCACTGGTCGAGGTAGAGTTTCGCGATGCCGCATTGCCGGATGCGAATGCGCCGCAGGCGATAGCGTTGCCGCCGCCGCTGCCTCCGCAGCAAGCGCAAAACTATTTTGCGCGGCATTGGCGCGGCGAACTGTCCTTGCCACTGTCCTATTGGGTCAATGGCGCGGTGTTTGGCTGCGCCTGCGCGTTCGCCATCGGCTTTCTCAACGCCTTCATCTATCGCGGCAACGAGGGGCGGCCGCTGCTCTGGCTGTCGTCGCTGGTCGCGATCTGGCTCGGTCTCATCCTGCTGACCGCATGGCAATCGGTCGGGGTCTGGCGCTCGGCGAACCATTACCGACAGGATGGCAACGCCTTCTGGGGCACGGCCGCGCAGGTGATGATGGTGATCGCGGTGCTCCAGGTCGGCTACCGCTTTGTCAGCGCGGGCGCGCCGCAAATCGCCGGCATGGTCGAGATCGTCGCCGGTGACCGCCGCCTCGGCCCGCACCAGTTCCGTGTCGTCGGCAAGGGGACGGTGCTCGAATTTTCCGGTGGCATCACCTTTGGCGTCGCCGAAGAGATGGAGAGCTTCCTCGCGGCGATGGAAAACGTGCGATGGGTGCGGCTCAATTCGATCGGCGGCCGAATTCTCGAGGCGCAGAAGATGTCCGACCTGCTCAAGGCACGCGGGCTGATCACCGTTGTCAACAAGGACTGCCTGTCCGCCTGTACGGTCGTGTTCCTCGGCGGCAAGGAGCGCTGGATCGGTCCGAATGCTCGGCTTGGATTTCATCAAGTCGCTTTTCTCGGCATGACCGCCACGGACCGCCGCATGTCGATCGCTCGCGAAGAACAGCGCTTGCAGAGATTCGGC
>Ga0210395_10005120_pt1 | contig 10042 bp, 6 predicted proteins | sample IncBWH4OmetaG_FD_150861 | JGI IMG/M metagenome (GOLD analysis project Ga0210395, IMG submission 150861) | Forest soil microbial communities from Barre Woods Harvard Forest LTER site, Petersham, Massachusetts, United States - Inc-BW-H-4-O ...
GAATTGTTGATCTCCTGCTGGCTGGTGAACAGGCCTTCCGCCACATAGCCGAAATCGGAGTTATAATTAACGCCTCTGTGGTCCATATAGGGATAGGGTGGGATCGGATTGTCATTTTGGATCACCTTGTCCCGGTTCCAGCTAAATGTGGCATGTGCAGTCCAGACGGTGCGCCCGATGTTGATGGGGGTCACGTCCAGGGTACCGTCGAAACCCTTGTTGCTGATCACCCCCAGGTTAGACCAGGGATCGTTGATAAAGCCCGCATACGCTGCGAGGCTGGCCCTTTGCAGAAAAACACCTGTCCGCAACTCGGTGAAATAGTCTACTGTCAGCGAAACTTTGGAATTGAGCGTCTTCAGTTCAATGCCGGCATCCTGCTTATGCGAACGGGCCCATTTTACATCTGTTCCGTAGTCGGTTATCGAAATGCCACCATAGCTGGTGTTGTTGACACCATTACCGAACGTATAGCCTGAGGACTGGTTGGATACCAGGGTGAGGAAACCAAAACGGCGAACGTCGTTATTTTGAGAAACCCCGCCGGAGCCGACATAGCCGTTAGAATATCTGATCTTGAGGAACTGGAGGAAATCTTTGACAGGTTCAAAGAACTTCTCTTTTGATATCACCCAGGCTGCACCAAAAGACGGGAAAAAGCCGAATTGGTTTTGCGGCGCGAAATTCTCGCTACCATTATAGCCGAAATTGAACTCGGCAAAATACCGGTCGCTCCAGCCATAGGTGGCGCGGCCTGCCAGGCCCTCGCTGCGGTAAGGGAGCGCCGCGGTAAGGCTCGTCGGGAATGCCGCGTTATAAGACCGTTGATTATACAACAGCAAACCGGTAACGTGGTTTTTGGTATTCAGGTTGCGGTCGTAATTAACAGCGGCCTCCAGGTAGTTCTGTCTGTTACCCCCATTGGCATTGCTAAAGCTGAGATTGTCCGAACCCTCCGAGATCAGATCGAGGTTGAGGGTACCATCGGGATTATAAGGTGTAGTCTTGTCGATGAGATAAGAGCTTCGCTGGCGGGTGTTAGCAACGGTCTGGCTGTCGAGGACGTCAAAGGCATACATGGCATAGGCTGACAGGCCCTTGACCAGGGGGCTCAGATCCTGGGAGATCCGGGCATTGGTATAAACCTGGCTGCTGAAAACAGACTGATAGCCTGTCTGGGTTAACTCAGAATACGGATTGGGCTGGGCGCCGGCGGAGCTGACACCTGGCACGATATCTCCTGGGTATATGATGGGATACAGGACAGGATTGGTCTGCATCACATCGTCAAAGATCTGCTGGGGAGCATTGGAGGTGGAGGAGGAAGATCCGGGGAAATTAGTTGCTGCCGGAACGCCGGGATAATTGGTATTGGAGATATATCCCTGGATTCCCAGCTCGAACTTGGTGGTCTTCGTCCAGTTCATATCCACGTTCGACGTGAAGTTATACCGGCGGAAGCGGGTGTCTGCATTGTACTGCTGCAGGCCGTCGGTCTTCATGAGACTGGTCTCGTCATAATAGGCCATCGAAACATAGTACGTTGTATTCTCCGTGCCGCCTCTTGCACTGAAGTTGAACCGCCGGCTATTGGCCAGGCTGTTAAAGAGGGCCTTCATCCAGTTGACGTCCGGGTAGAGATAGGGTTGATGTCCTGCCACCGTGCTGTCGATATAGGCCTGGGAATAATCGGGCTGGAACCCCGAAGCCACTTCTGCTTCGTCGCGCAGGGTCATATATTGCTGGCCATTGGTGAGCTGCGGGAGCCTGGTGAAGGAGTTGATGCCTTCATTGTAATTGAACATCAGGACCGGCTTGCCGATCCGACCTTTTTTGGTTTGGATCAGGATAACACCGTTGGCCCCGGCGACTCCATAGACAGCAGTGGCGGAAGCATCTTTCAGGATGGTAAAGGATGCGATATCTTCCGGGTCGAACGCATCTATGTTTCGCCCCTGCACGCCGTCGACAATGACCAGCGGACCTGCATCATTCCCATTGCCGACGAAAGTAGAGATCCCGCGGATCCAGAGGTCTGCACCATTGGTCCCCGGCAGGCCGGTCCGTTGTACGCCCACCAGCCCTGAAATGCGGCCGGCCAGTGAAGCGCTCAGGTTGGCTACCGGCTCTTTCAACTCATCGACATTGACGGTTGACTGGGCACCCACGAGGCTGATCTTTTTCTGCTGGCCATAACCCACGACCACGACTTCGTCCGCGCTGCCTTCCACGGCATCCATCGTGATCTCGATATAAAAACTGTTGGTCGATCCGATCGTCTGCGGCACATAGCCTACGCGTGAGAAATGCAGCTGCTGTTTGGGATTGTCCAGCCTGATCGTGAATTTTCCGAGGGAGTCGGTAGACGTACCCCGTTGCGTCCCTACGACCTGAATGCTCACCGCTTCCAGCGGTTTATTCAGCTTGTCTTTGACAAGACCGGAAATGGTGACAGGCCCCTGAGCGAATGCGGAGACGCCGAAGAGATAAAAGAGGAGCAGACAGGCTAAAAGCCTTTTGAATGCCACAGGCGTGGCATGCATCATTTTTTTTCTCATAAATACAAGTTTGGTTTGGTTATCTGTAACTCAGCTCTAATGACGGTGATGCTGCATACTGCTGCCAAAGCTGGTCGACCGTACTGCCGGTCAGCTGCACCCACAGGCTGGCCTGATAGTGGCCATCCCGCAGCGCCGCATCCAACTGATCTACAATATGCAGGTCTTTGTTCTTTTCTACCCACAGCAGGAACCTTGCCGTCACCCGGTACGCATCCGTATAGCGCTGACCGGGGCGATAATCAGGCAGGGTCCATTTGCTTTTCAGGTTATTAATGCCATATACATACCGGACATAATCCGCAATCCCTTCCGTCAGCCATCCCGGACCGTCATGCCGGTAATCCTGTACGATATGCATCACTTCATGGGTCACGACGTCGATATCTTCGGGATGCTCTTTCAGCCATGCAGGGCTATACCGGGCAACGCCATTCCCGGTTTCGGCTACCCCTTTGTAGGCAGGATCTATAAAGAACGTCACCTGCTTCAGCGTATTTTTGTTGAAGCGGGCCGCCTCTTCCGGATAAACCGTAAAAAAGGCATCGATCAATCTTTGAAGTGTTTGGGGGTTGAAGTCCGGCTCGTTATTCACTATTAACAGGGTATAGCCTCCACGGGTGATCGTATCCCGGACTGCCGCCGGGCTGGGAAATGAGTGCCGGCCGCCGGCCATTGCTGTAAAAGACAGGGAAACTACAAAAGGGATCATCAATAATCCTGTCAACTGCATTCGCATTATAGTTGGTGTTTTGGTTATCTTATCGGAGGGTCGGCAAAGGGATGGATCGAAATAAAGATATCTATAGTCCGTGCTGAATGTTGTCAATGGACTTCAAACAGAATGTTAACAGAAATTAAAGGGTCGCTGCAAATACGCCACATCCCATTAAAAGGCTTAATTTAAGGGACCAAAATTGCTAACCTTTTAACTGCTTATGGTGAGGTATTCTACTACTACGCATAAGATCATAGCGACTGTAAGCTTCCTGATCCTGTCATCTGTCCAGTTCTTTTTGCTGTACAATACGTACGAATTGAAGGATGATCATTTTTATCTGGCAGAGCAGGGTATTCTCAACAATGCCTATACAAAAGCGGTGGCCAACGACAAGGTCATGCCGGGAGGCCAACGGATCATGGACTACTACCTGGCCGGTGACATGACACTGATGGAACAAACCTGGAACCGGGACCCCAAGGCTTTTGGTATCCTGGTGCAAAAGATCTGTGACAGCGCCTTTATTGCCTTGCGGAAAGCCAATAATATGGATAGTCTGCTGGCCAGGTGGGTGACTGAAAACCACTTGCAGCGAGACCTGGAATACGCCTTGCTGGTTGAAAGAGTGGATATTGCCTTTGAACCGAATAAGTACATTAATCTTTATGACAAGAGCAAAAAATATTCTCTGATCGATCCGGTTATTCAGACAAAAGATGGCATCCGGATCGGCGGTACATTAAAGGAGATCGCCTTCAGAAATTTGGTCAGCTTTTACGGTGTAGGAAGCCCTGCTGGTCATTCATCCCGCGTTGAATTCAGTTTTCATGTCGATATCCGCAACCGGAAGGCGACGATTTTATGGCTGATGATGCCTACCTTCCTGCTCTCGCTGTTTTCCGTGTTGTCGGTCGTACTGCTGTTCTTCATCACCTTCCGCAACTGGATGCGCCAGAAAAAGCTATCGGAGATGAAATCCGACTTCATCAATAGTATCACCCATGAATTTCATACGCCGTTGTCGGCCATTATTGTAGCCAACAAGACGATGCAGAACGAAAAAGTGATCAGCACACGGGAAAAAGTACAGCCGCTCACCGAAGTGATCCAGCGTCAGGCGGACAGGTTGAAGGTCCTGCTCAGCCAGGTCCTTGACATCACTACCATGAACAGGATCTCTCTGTCGAAGGAAGAATTTGCCGTTCACAACCAGCTGGAAGAGATCCTCCTGGATTACCGGCTCAAACTGACAGGTACCAATGTAGAGCTTAGCCTCCAGAAGGACGCAGAAAGAGATTCGGTTCGTGCGGACCGTTTCTGGTTCACTACGATCATCCTCAATATTCTTGACAATGCGGTAAAGTATAACACCAATGAATGGAAAGAAATAAAAGTGGCCATTTTTGACGATAAAAAATCCTTATATGTCATCATCCGTGATAATGGGATGGGCATGACGGAAGAAATAAAGAAGCATGTATTTGAAAAATTTTACCGGCATGTACGGTCAGGAAGCGAAACGATAAAGGGCCTGGGGCTGGGCTTGTTCTATGTGAAAAAGGCGATCGAAGCCCATAACTGGGGGATCGCTATCACCAGCGTGGAAGGAGAGGGGAGTACCTTCACCATTACCATTCCTTTTTGAGCATTTTTTTCAGTATATACCTTATCCGCATACCATGGAAGATATGACCAAACCGAAAATTCTGCTGATAGAAGACGAGACGGACCTGGGCAATGTCGTTCGACAATACCTGGAAATATCCGATTTTGAAGTGGACTGGCTGACCAATGGCCGGCTGGCCTATGACCGTTTGCTGAGGGACCCCGTACACTATCATCTGGCGCTGATTGACGTGGCCATGCCCGAGATGGATGGGTTTCAGCTGGCCGACAAGATTGTCCAGCTGGGGATGAAGCTGCCCTTTCTGTTCCTGACGGCCCGAAATGAAAAGTCTGACCGGCTTCGGGGTCTTAAGCTGGGGGCGGATGATTATATCTGCAAGCCATTCGATGTCGACGAACTGGTGCTTCGCATCCGGAACATTATTAAAAGGAATGCCGGTGTACCGGCCGGCCGGCCCGCGGTGACCATCAGGAGGGAAGACGTCGTCTTTGAAAAAGATTGTTTCAAACTGATGATTGGCGGTAAAAAAGAGATCGTACTGACGCCCCGGGAGGCCGAGCTGCTGGATTTTCTTTTCCGGCACGAGAACCGGGTCCTCAAACGGGAAGATATCCTGAGCCAGCTTTGGGGGGAGAATGACTATTTCCTGGGAAGGAGTCTGGATGTATTCATTTCCAGGCTGCGCAAACATCTGAGCAGTTCTACGGCGGTCAGTATAGATAACGTGTACGGAGTAGGCTTTGTGTTTACTGTCAGGAGGGTGCATTCCTGAAAAACCTTGATTTGGTTACAACAATAGTAGATTTGCCTACGCCTGCTGCTTTATTTCGACAGACCTTTGGTCTATCAAAAAGCAAAGAAAATGAAAATTACATTAACAGGTTCATTGGGGCACATCGGCAAGCCACTGACCGCATCGTTGGTCCAAAAGGGGCATTCCGTTACTGTTATCAGCAGTAAACCCGAAAAACAAAAAGACATCGAAGAACTGGGCGCCACCGCTGCCATCGGGTCACTGGAGGACGCTGATTTTCTGGCGGCTACTTTTACGGGGTCGGATGCCGTGTATACCATGATCCCGCCACCCAACTATTTCAATCCCGCCTTTGATCTGATGGCCTACTGTATCGAGCTTGCCCATACCTTTGTACAGGCGATTCAGCAGTCGGGTGTCAGGCGCGTGGTTCATCTCAGCAGCATTGGCGCTCACCTGGAAAAGGGGTCAGGTCTCATTCTCGCTCATCATGCGGCAGAGGGTATCCTGGACAAACTGTCGGCTGTAGACATCACCTTCATGCGACCGGTGGGTTTTTATTACAATTTGTTCGTCTTTATACCTGCGATAAAAAATGCGGGCGTTATCTCGGCAAACTATGGTGCAGATGAAAATCTTGTCTGGGTTTCGCCGATTGATATTGCTGCTGCAGTGGCCGGCGAGTTGGAAGGGCCGGTTTCCCATAGGAAAGTCCGGTATGTGGCAAGCGATGAATTGACCGGCCATGAGACGGCGAGTATTTTGGGTGCGGCTATCGGTAAGCCCGATTTGAAATGGATCCTCGTCAGTGACCAGGAAAGGCAAAAAGCCTTAGAGGCAGCAGGACTAAGTCCGGAGCTGGCATCAGGCCTGGTTGAAATGTTTTCAGCCCAGCATAGCGGCAAATTGATGGAGGACTATTATCGTCATAAGCCAGCGCTGGGAAAAGTCAAGCTGGTCGATTTTGCAAAGGAATTCGCCGTTTTGTATAAGCAGTAATGATTTCACCCGGCCAGGTCTTCGGAGTTGAGGTCGCTGAAGGTGAAGAATTAAAACATTCGGGATGGGTGCTGCTTGTCCATCCCGATTTTTTGTGGAAGCCCCCTCTGGCCAAAACAATCAAGCAGTATGAATATTTCGACTATTCAGTCAATGAGGCGTTATTTCTTTCGGAGAAGGAAGAGGCAACGATTACAGGCATCATACAGAACGTCGGGCAGGAATACCGTTCAATACATTGCCCAAAAATTAAACATATCGCCCAATTATTTGAGTGAGTTGCTGAAAGTACTGACAGGCCGCAGCACCAGGGATCATATTCACGAGAAATTGATGGAAAAGGCAAAAGAAAGGTGGATCGAAGAACGTTTAAAATTGGTTTTTCAACGCTTCTGATCTCCATTTGACCCGGTTTTAATAATTCCAGCACTTCTATGACATTATCCCCCTTCTTTAACCATTCTGCCGGAACATATAAAGTCTGCTGAGGCCCTATTTCCCAATATCTGCCCAGGTGATGCCCATTGACCCACACGCACCCTTTTCCCCAGGAGCTCATATCGAGGTAGGTGTCGCCAATAGTTTTTAATTGGAACGTCGCCTTTTTCAACACCGGCATTTCGGTCAACACCCGGGTCTTTTCAAATTTTATTGAGTCTACCCGATCGAATGGCAAAGAGAACATTTCCCACCCTTGAAGCTCTTGTTGATTAAACAATACCTTTTGAGTGATGCCCTTCTTATTTTTCAAAAGATTGGGGCCATAATTTATCCGACCCAGATTTTCTACCAGGATATCGAGCGTTACCTCTCCTCCGGGAAGAGAGATCCAAAGGCTGTCTTGCTTTTGCATCCGGTTCAAAACGCCCTCCCTTTTTCCGTTAACAAACACTATTGCATAATCGCGGAGGTCTTTCAGGCTAAGTACACCGGAAGTCCCGCCTTTGATCTTTGTCCGGTATAAAACATACCCATAGCCCTGATGGAGGTCTTCAAAGGTCAGCGGCCTTAAAGCCTTCTTTGGTATAGGAAGCATATTTGCCAACGGAGCTTGTTCGCTGCATACGATCGGTGGCAAGGAAATTGTCCCTTTGGGAGTTGGCACCGCAGGAAGATGCTGCCCCATTGCCAGATGATGTTCTATTACATTCCTGAAAACCATAAACTTTTCAGTAGCATTGCCTGCTTCATCGAGGGGTGCATCATAATCGTAACTGCTGACCTCGGGCTGATAATTAGAGCTATCGTAACAATTGGCCCCGTTCATAAAACCGCGTGTCGTTCCTCCGTGAAACATATACATATTGATAGAAATGCCTGCCCCTAAAATCGAATCCAATTGCTGAGCATATTTTTCAGAGGATACTGTGTGATGCGGCTCACCCCACCAGTCAAACCATGCCGGATACCATTCAGAAATGAAATAGGGTCCCCTGTTATTATTATTTTTATTTATTATTGATTTTACTTTCTCCGGGTTGTCGGCTCCGTTTACGGCAGGCAGCAATCCGGGTAAAATTCCTTTTTCAATATCCTTTGATTGATCGCAGGTATTCAGAAGGCAATTAAATCCTGCCTTGATGAACATTTTTCGGTTGATTTCGAGGTATTCCCTGTCGCTGGAATAGGCTCCATATTCATTCTCGACCTGAACAAGCAGGATATTACCCCCATTCGTAACCAGTAATGGAGACAGTTCCTTCCCAATCCTGTTAATATAGCTTTCGTATTCTTTCAGGTATTGTTGTTCTTTACTTCTTACAACAAGTCCTTTTATATTCTGCAGCCAATACGGATATCCGCCAAATTCCCATTCCGCACAAACATAGGGGCTGGGCCGAAGTATAACCCACAGCCCTTCTTCCTTTGCCATTCTTACAAAGGCCGCAATGTCATTATTGCCCGAAAAATCGAATCTTCCTTTTTCGGGCTCATGTACGTTCCAGAAGACGTATGTGCCGATGGTATTGAGGCCCATGGCTTTGGCCATCTTCATCCTCTGTCTCCATGCTGCCCTCGGGATCCGGGGATAATGCATTTCTCCCGATATTATTTGAAAGGGCTTCCCATCCAATAAGAATGCCGTGTCGTTTACCGTAAACGAATGCTGCTGCCCATATAGCGCTGCTGACATTAATAACATCAGAGCCAAAAGCCATCTACTCATTTTATTGTTTTATTTACCCTGAAAATCCGCATTTGGTCATCATTTATTGCCGCCAGGATCAATTCGTCACCGGCGGCGTTTTTTATTCCTTTCAAGTCTTTTACATCGCCCTTTATAAAGATCCCATCGTTGATGTGGGTTATAGGCAGAAAATTGCCCTTGCCGTCTCCTTTCAGAAATAAGCCGTAAGAAGCGTCATAGCGGCCTGTCATCACTTCTGCCTGGTACTCATTACCCGCCAGCAACAGATCCAGTTTGCCATCTCCGTCGAGGTCATGGGCAAGTATCGCATTTACGGGTGCAAACTGGGCTTCCGGCGGTAAAATATGTTTTCTGAATTGTCCATGTCCCAGGTTCTCGAACCAGCAGGTATGCAATTCGTTGCAACTGAGCTTGAGGGCATCTTTTAAAATGACGTCCGGGAATATTTGGGTGAAATCGACCGAGGCGAAATCTGAATTTTTCAAAAACCGCTTTTTAACAGAGGGCATCTGCCGGGTGAGCTGCGTCAAATTCATCCCCAGCTGTAAGGTCTTCTTTCCGGCATCATCAGGTAAGTAATAACAAAGAAGGGGAACAATCCGCCCATTTCCCTGGAAATCTTTGGCAAATAACTGTAGCGGCGTTTCTGCCGACACATGATATGGATTGTTGATTCCCATGTTGCCGGCTATGATATCCAAATCTCCATCACCATCTACGTCCGCCACTGCAAGGCTTTTCCACATGCCATTGTTATTTCCCAGTCCTATTGCATCGGTCACTTCCTTTAGCTGTCCCTGATCGGCATGGAAAATACGTACCGGCATCCAATCGCCGGTGATGATCAGTTCATCCTGCCCGTCGCCATCAAGATCGGCCCAGACAGAGGCAGTCACCATTCCCGGCTCGGATAAAGCAGGGCACACCTCCCGGGTTATATCCACAAACACTCCATTTCGATATTCAAGCAGAAAGCTTTTGGGTGAATAAGGATAATCAAGCGATACCCTGCCGCCAATAAACACCCGTAAAGGCTTTTTTCCGCCGCCTGTACAGCTGATGCTTTGTGCGATTGTATTGACGGATGGCGGAAAGGCGGAACGACTCAAAGTGAAATTGCCTTTGCCATCGTTGAGGTAGAGTCTGGGTACAAGCAACGGTGAGCCTTGATCGAATTCAGTGCTTCCGCCTGAAACGATCAGGTCAGGATGATGATCTCCGTTCACATCCACGA
>Ga0210395_10005122_pt1 | contig 10039 bp, 6 predicted proteins | sample IncBWH4OmetaG_FD_150861 | JGI IMG/M metagenome (GOLD analysis project Ga0210395, IMG submission 150861) | Forest soil microbial communities from Barre Woods Harvard Forest LTER site, Petersham, Massachusetts, United States - Inc-BW-H-4-O ...
CACCCAGCGTGCCACTCAAGCCAAAACCCTGATCGATTTCCGGATTGACCCAAAGCTCGGCGCCCTGCCACAGCCGCATGCCGAGAAAGGCCGTGGCGTCGAAGGTCTCGCGTCCCTGGTTGGGATAGAGGCTATTTTGCCCGACATATGGATTGCGAAACGGAAAGACATATTGCTCGAGGAACGTCGACTGGCCGTGGATCGCGAAATTATCGCTTTCTGCCGGAGGCCATGGCCAAGGCGCGGTCGCGTCGGCAGCTTTTTCGGTGTCGCCATTGAGCCGGTAATTGAGGCCGAGGCGAAATTCGTTGAGCGTGAGATTGGAATCGAATTTTTGCCCGCCGAGCGGAAACGAGACGCTGCGGCTGCCGTAATCGATGAACAGATATTCGGCTCTTGCGCTCCAGTTCGACCACAAGGCGACTTCGGCGCCGCCGCCGGCCGTCCCGCCGACGCGCGGCTGCATGAACAAGGTCTCGACGGTGCCGGGCACCGCCGTGCCGCCGGCCGGCATACCGGCCAATTGCGTGCGGGTGAATTGGTCAAAGCTCCAGGCCAAGCCGCCGGTGGCATAGAACAGCCAATGGCTCGTTCCAAAATTTGGCGCATAGCCGATGCGGCCGCGTAGCGTGCCGGAAAATTCCACCTGCTCGGCATAGCTGGCAAGTCCGATCGACGCCGCGGAGATCGTGCTCATACCGCTGATCAAATGCGGTGTCGGCTCGGTAAAACTCGGAAACGAGACGTCGGCCTCGATGCCCAGCAGCCAGCGCGACGGGTACATGTAATTGTACCCGGCCTGGAAGCCGGCAAAGTCGCTGCCGGTATCGCGGAACATATCGTATGAGTTGAACAGATCGAGCGAGCCGCTGACGGCCGGCGCTCCAGGCTGCGTCGCCGACCAGTGCGACGATCCGGCCGCGTAGCCGAAATGGCCGCCGAGATAGAACCCGCTCCAATCATAGGCGGCCACTGCCGGCGGCGGCGGCGCCTTGACCGGCAGGTCTGCGGCCGCGGCGCTCCCCGTAAGCGCCATCAGCCCTATGACAACGCGCAGTCCCTTCATCGGTGCCCCAAGCCTCCGACGCCACTACTCGACCGCTATTGCTGCCATTCCGATCGCGACAGCCACGTGACAACGGCGTGCTCCGAACCCCCCGGCCCCGCAACCGGAAATGTCATCCCTGAATAGTATTCCGTCCACCCCGAACATTGTTGCGTCCACATGCAGCCGTGACTCCAGTCTATAGCCTTGGCTACAATTTGCAATGTGGACTACGGCCGGCTCCGAGACCGACCCGCAAGCGCGATCGGCCGGACGCGCCTGAGCCCGTCCGGACGCGCCTGGGGACGCCTAAGGCAATCCGAAAAGACCCGGTGTCGGGCGGATGCCGATGAATGCCGTGCGGTCGTCCGACTTATCCCGGGCTCTTCGGCCGCCGCCGCGCCGGCCGGCTCGACTTGCCAAAAGCATTCGAGCCGCCCCGTCGCCGGCAACTGTCGCCAGCCGCAGACGAGGGTTTGGCGCCGCGCCCGCGGCGAAGCCGCGGTCCGACGACGGCCGGGATGATTGTCGTTGGCATAGGCGGTCTTGGCTGCCGACAGCAGCGCATGCCGGCGGCCAAAACCATTGAACCGTGCGAGTTTTGCGAACATCGCTCACCTTCCTTTCCGCGCATCGCGGCGGTCGGTGAGCGTGAGGGTAAACGACCCGCTAGGCGCGATCGCTTAGCCTGACGCGGCCACTGTTGCCGCGATCGGTCTCGACGTGCTGCGGTGTCACCCTCCGCCCAGAGGACGGAACGGCGGCACCAAAGGTGGTACTGCCCATTTGTTTTCTGTTCAGTGTCGTCCGGCTGGTGATGTGGGACTCGACATCCCTATCGTCAACCGATACCGTACCCCCTACCCTATTAGATCCCGAGGTGTCAACCGGTGTCGCATACCAAAACCGAGAAGGACAAGTTGCTCAACCGGGTGCGCCGCGTGCGCGGCCAGATCGAAGCGGTCGAGCGCGCGCTCGAAGGCGAGAAAGGCTGCGCCACGGTGCTGCATCTGATCGTCGCGGCGCGCGGCGCCATGAACAGCCTGATGACGGAAGTGATCGAGGACCATATCCGCCTCCACGTCGTCGACCCGGCCAAGGACGCCGACCGCTCGCGGGGCGCCGAGGAACTCATCGAGGCCGTGCAGGCCTATCTGAAGTGAAGGTGGCCAGCGTCATGTCCACAGCCAGCCACAGCCACGTCTTCCTCGGCGAAGGCCACGACAAGAACGAGCGCCGCACCTGGGCGGTGATCGCGCTTTGCGCCGTCATGATGGTGGCCGAGATCGTCGGCGGCCTATTGTTCGGCTCGATCGCGCTCGTCGCCGACGGCTTACATATGTCGACCCATGCCAGCGCGCTCCTGCTCGCCGCGCTTGCCTACCGCTATGCACGGCGCCACGCCGACGATCCGCGCTTCTCCTTCGGCACCGGCAAGCTCGGCGACCTCGCCGGCTTCTCCAGCGCCATCGTGCTGGCGATGATCGCGATCCTGATCGGATACGAGGCGGTCTCGCGCCTCATTGCGCCGGTGCCGATCAGCTTCAACGAGGCGATCCCGATCGCCGTGCTCGGATTGATCGTCAATGTCGTAAGCGCGCTCCTGCTCGGCGGCGGCAGTCACGATCACGGCCACTCCCACGAGCACTCCCACGCGCATTCCCACGAGCATGCGCATGGCAGAGCGCATCGCGACAACAACATGCGCGCCGCCATCATACACGTACTGGCCGACGCGGTCGTCTCGGTGCTGGTGATCGTCGGTCTTTTGCTCGCGCGCACCTTCGGCTGGCTGTTTATGGATCCAGTGGCGGGCCTTGTCGGCGCTGCCGTCATCGCCAGCTGGTCATACGGGCTCATACGCGATACCGGCGCTATCCTGCTCGATATGAACCCCGACCGCGGCATGGCGGAAAAGGTGCGGGCGACCATCGAGCGCGACGGTGACCGGCTCGAAGATTTGCATCTGTGGCGCCTCGGCCCCGGCCATCTTGGCGCGATCCTCTCGGTCGTCACGACCAAGCCGCGCAACGCCGACCACTACCGGCGCCTGCTCCACCACTTCCGCAACCTGTCGCACGTCACCGTCGAAGTGCAGCAGACCTGACATGGCGACGCACATCCCGCGCTGATAGTCCGTCTATGAATTGATCGACTGCCCTACCACGCAACCGGCAACCGATAGTTCACGCCAGCGCGCACCAGATTGTCTTGCAGCCGGCCGGTGACCCCAACGAACGGCGCGCCGACTTGCGCCACATTGATATTGCCGGTGTCGAGGTAAAGGTACTCGATGCGAGCGCTGAGACTGTCGGTAATCGCAGCCTCAAGGCCGCCGCCCGCCGTCCATCCGCCGTGAGTGAAGGTCGTGCTGGCGGAGCCTATGGCACCGACATTCACGGTGGAAATGAGCTGGGTGGCCGCACCGCCCGCGGTTGCGTAGAGCAAGAATCGGTCGAACGCATATCCGACCCGGCCGCGCAACGTTCCGATCCACGGAATTTGCGCCGTGCCCGAAACCGCTCCGCCGGCGATCGTTACCGATTTTGTCCCCATGTAGCCGGCGAAATCGGCTTCAAAGCCCAGCACGATGGCGCCGGTTTGGTAATTGGCCCCAATCTGGAAACCGCCAAGACCACCCGGCACGTTCGCGCTGCCCGAACCGCCGCCGCCGGAGGCCGTCTCTGTGACCTTGGCATTCGCGTAGCCGGCGTTGAGACCGATGTAGAGGCCGGACCAACTGTACGGGACCGGCGCGGCAGGCGGCGGCGATAAGTCGGCACTCCACGCCGGCTCGGTGACGGTTAGGAGGCCGACGACTGTCGCGACTAAGCGCGCCAACCGTCCAGTCACAATTTCACTCGCCTTGGCTTTGATCGTCGTCATGATCATCCCCTCATGCAACATTCACGCGACTCGATCGTCTGTCCTCAAATCTTCTTCGAAATACCGACGAAGTAGCCGCGGCGCGGCCCATATTGCGGCGCGAATACGCCGATGCCGGTGCCGCTTCTGATCTGGTAGATGGTGTCAAACAGATTGACGATGTCGAAGCGCACCGTCAGTGGCTTGCCGTCTGGCATGGCGAAATCGTGCGAGATGCCGGTGTTGAACTGTGCATAGGGCGCCTCGGTGCCGATATTGGCGTCGCCGGTGCGCAGCCCCGAGCCATAGATCATGTCGGTTGAGACTTTTGTTCCGCACAATGAATCCCACCAATTCTCGCCGGGGGTCGAAGGCCGGCCGCAAAATTGATAGGCCGCGCCAGCCGAACCGGTCACGATCTGGGTGTGATCGGTGTAGATCCAGTGGCTGTCGACGTATTGTCGCAACGTCAAGCCGCCGAGATCGGGAAGCGACGTGAGGTTGTCGAATAAATATTCGTTCGATACCACGTCGGTGGCGCGCTCTTCGCCCACCGCGAGATTGGCGTAGGCCTGGAAATTGCCGGCGTGGTACTTGGCGGAAAACTCGATGCCCTCGACATAGCCTTTGGCGTAATTGAAGGCGCTGAGCACCAGCGCCTGGCCGAAATTGCCGTTGTCGATGAGATCTTTTGCGATCTTGTAATAGGCGTCGAGGCCGAGATCGAGCGTCGGGCAGTCTTTGTCGCCGGCGCTATAGCATTTGAACGGTATCTTCTGGTCGACGCCGGCGTCGAAATAATGCGAGCGCTCCGGCAGCACCGGATCGGTACCTCCAGGAGTGGTCGTCGCTCCCGTCGTGCCGTTAAACAACGCGATATTGGCGGGCGCCGCCTCGACCAGAACCGGTGGCGTGAAATAGCGCGCATAGCCGGCATGAAACGTCGTGTATTCGAACGGCTTGTAGGTGAAGCTCAACCGCGGGCTTAATTGGTTGGCGTCGACATATTGCCACATCTGGTCGAAGCGCAGCCCGGCATTCATGGTCAGCTGGTTGGTGATCTTCCACTCGTCCTGGGCATAGACGCCGGCGAGCCAGCCGAGCTTGGCGACGTCATCGGTTATCGGCTCTGGCATGTCTATGGGCACCCCGCCCGGAGCCGGCTCGACCAGCGATGTATTGTCGACCCAGGTCTGTTCAGCGCTGACCGTGAAACCGGCACGAAGCGTATGCGCCGCGTTGATCACATACGAGCCGTCGCCCTGGATGCCGTTGGTATAGGATTGCCGGCTGACGTCCGAGGCGATGCCGTTGAGCAACAGGTCGCCGACCGGGTCGGGCATGAAGTGCAACTGATTGTAGCGGGTGAAATAGGACAATTGCCCGTCGAAGCCGTTCGCCGATCTTTGCAGCGCCAGCACGCCGTATTGAGTCTGCTCGAATTGGTTCTCGTTGAGCTGCGCCGAGTTGAAATTGGTGACCCCGAAAGCGCTGGTGATCGGGGGATTTCCCAGCTGGCCGACCGCCGCGCCGTTGACGTTGGGAATCTGGAAATTGTTGACGGCGGTTCCGGCGATCAGGCTGAGGCGCGTATAAGGGTCGATGAACGCCGACATATAGGCGAAGCCTTTTTCCTGCGACGAGAAATCGTGGATGGCGTTGAGCGTCGGCAGCGGGTTTTCGATGCCTTCGGTGGTCTGCAGGTAACGGCCGCTGAAGAAATATTGCACGCCCGGGAAGCACCAGTTCGCTGCCGCCGACGGCGGCGCCTTGGCGACGGTCGTTGCCGCGGTCGTGGTGGGGCACTGGCTGCCGAAGGTGCCGCCATAGTCGAAGCTCGGTTCGATGGTGCCGCGGCTGCCGCCGTAGAGGTTCACGGTGCCCGAATTGTTGAACGCGTCGGCGCGGGTGGTGATGTCAATGAGACCGACCGTGCGCATGCCGAACTCGGCCGGCAGCGCACCGGTGACGAGCGACATGCTGCCGATCAAACCGGTGTCGAAAACGCTGCCGAAGCCGGTGACGCCGTCGGGCAGCATCACGCCGTTGATGCGGAATTGCACATTGGCGTGGTCGTTGCGCACATGCAGTAGACCGCTCGCCGCCGAATCCTGCGACACACCGGGCGCCTGCAGCAGCACCTTCTCGACCGTCGCGTTGGTGCCTTGCGGCAGCGCATCGATGGTAGCGTGGCTGATCGTGTCTGACGTGGTGCCGATGGTGGTGTAGAGGTTGCTGCGGCTCTCGTCGAAGGCATTGCTCTTGGTGGCGAGCTGTTCGGCCGGCGTCACCGGCGCAACCACCGGCGCGGTGGCGGCCTGGCGCGGCGGCACCGGGCGCGGCTTCGGTTTGTTCTTGTTCGCGGTGACCTCGACCTCGGGAAGCGCAGTTTGCGCGATGGCCGCGTCGCTGAACGCAATAAAGGCGAGCAGCGCGGAACCGCCGAGCAAATAAGCGCGACGAAATGAACGAACAGACATGACACTTCGACCCCAATTGCTGCATGGATTGGCCAAACGTCTCAGCCGTCGTGCTGTCGCGGCAAATCAAGAACGAAGAAGCGCTGCCGCGTTGAGCTTGCGACCATCGCCGGCGCTGACAGAAACGAGAAAAGCGCAGCGATGCCGAAGCCCAGCACCAACCGGCGGTCAGGCCGCGGGCGGCGCGCGGGATTGGAACGCGGCGCGGCGCGGCGCAATGAAAATAGCCGCCACGCGGTCGAACTGCTCGACCGCGTGCGACGCGGCCGGCAGCGGCAATGCCGGCGCCGCGGCGACGAAGGAATTGCCGAGCAACGACATGGTGGCGCAGATAGCGCAGTAGTCGTCGCTATGCTTGGCCGGATGATTGGCCGGGAGCGGCTGGCTGCCGTCCGGCACCGCGGCCGCTATCGCCGCAGCCGGACGCGCCGGACCGTAAATATCCTCATGATGGATGTGGCCGAACGCGAGAACAAACTGCACCGCCAGCGCGAAGAGCGCCAGCCGGCTGCCGAAAGTCTTGTTCGCCCTGAACCACCGCATCACGCGAACTCAGGTTTGATTACGCATTCCCGGCGATGCCGTTTAGTCTATGACGCCGCTGCGGGTGCGCAACGCCATAAGAACTTTTTGCGAGCCGGGCCGAACGATTGATGCGCGCTGTGGCATTGAAGCGACAGTTGCGAGGAGGCAAACGCACCCGTCGCGCCGGACCGATGTCCGGCACGAACACGACGCCAGCCCGCCGCAACCCTGATCTCCCCTTCCCGATCCGCTCGCTTATCGTAACGTTATAACATAACAAAAGGCAAGAGGGATTTTGCCTACTGGGATGGCAAAGCAATGTGGCGCTCCGGAGTGAGCATCAGCGTGACCGCACACAATCTAAAAAGTCTTCGCCAAGGTCAGCCGCACCGCGAGCGGCTCCATCGGATGCAGCGCATAGTCCATCACGCCGTTCTGGCAGACCGCGGCCGGTGCTGTCGGCTTGCCGCTTACCGGAAAGCACATGGCGAACAGGCTGTCGTTCTTGAGGAGCGAGCCGTAGGCATATTCGGCCTGGGCCGATCGGGTGTTGAACAGGTTGAGGCCGTCGAGCTGGATGCGCCAGCCCTCGGCGAAGCGATAGCCGATCCGGCCGTTGAAGACGCTCAGCGGCGCCGCCTGGAACGCGCCGTCCTCGGTCAGCGGCCGCGAGCTGATATAGCGCCAGCGTAGCGCACCGAACCAGCCGGTGTCCTCGCCGAGCGTGATGCCGGCCGACGCCACCATCCACGGCGCGTTGTAGACGAAATTGCCCGGCGCATTGCCGATCTGCGCCTGCGGAAAACCAGTGAGCGATTGATAAATCTGCTCCTGCGCCGCATCGAAGCCGAGAAAGCGCGCGCGGGTGAGCGCGAGATCGGCGTCGATATGCAGCCATGACACCGGCCGGTAATCGTTGGTGAACTCGATGCCGGTGCGCTGGCTCGGCCGGCCCGGCGTGGTGTCGCCAGTATCGCCGTCGAAGAACAGCTCCGACGCCTGATCGAGAACGAACAGGCTCACCGAGCTGTCGAGGCCAGGAATAGCTCGGGTGCGGACGCCGACCTCGGCGCCGCGGGAGCGCACCAATAACGGCACCGCAGTTTGCGGCTGGGTCGGATCGCTCGGCGCCTCGGTCGCCGTCACGCCGCGCGCGTCATTGCTGTGATAGCCCATGCCGGCGCCGAGGAAGAATTCGGTTTTGTAAAACGGCCCGAAGACGACGCGCAATTTGGGACTGCCGATCGCGACCTTGTCGCTGCCGGAATTCGCCTGTTGCAGGATCGAATCCACCGACGCCGCATAATAATCGCCGCGCCAGCCGGCGGTCGTTTTCAGCCAATCGGTCCACTGCACCGTGTTCTCGGCGTAGATGCCGGCATTGCCCTCGCTGACGTGGTCGACAAGTATGTTCGACAGGAACTGGCGCTGCACCGTATCGGTCAACGCCAGCGCGATATCGTCGTAGCGCGACTGCACGCCGAACACGGTTTCAGTGGGCCTGCCGAACAGCGAGCCCTGGACGGTGCGCGACACGCCGCCGCCGCCGTAAGTGCGATCGTCGTGCTGATGGAACTGGTCGCCGTTGGTCTGGTCGGTCAGGAACCAGGTGAAATTGTTATAGAGGTCGAGACCGTATTTCACCACATAGCCGTTGGCCTTCCACTGCCCGCCGTCATCGGTTTGCGCCAGTCGTGCCGACAGCGAGAAACGGTTGGTGTTGCCGCCGTCGGTGGGATCGAGCTCGCCGTCGAGACCGATCAAGCCCGACGCGATGGCGCGCAGCGGAATCTGGTCGGTGGAATTCCAGGTGTTCGAATAGGCCATGGCGGTCGCCGAAAAACCGTCGGTCGCGGTGCCTTGGCTGTAGCGCAGCAAGCCGGAGAGCTTGTGCATGTCGTCGGGCGTGTCCCAGGGGCCGTTGTAGGTGTTCACCTCGCCGGCATAGAGCAGCGTGCCGCCGCCGAGTTTTGTCGCGCCCATGCCGAAATAGCGCAGATAGTCGAAGCTGCCGACGGTGGCCTCGGCAATGGTCTTATCGACGCTGTCGCGCAGATTAATGAACAGCGAGCCCGCGCTGGCAAAATCGCCGACGTCGGCGAAGTAAGGTCCCTTGCGGATGTTCAGGCTGGCGACGGTTTCCGGCATCAACCAATTGAGATCGGCATAGCCCTGGCCGTGCGCGTGCGACGGCAGATTGATCGGCATGTCGTCGACGAAGATCGCCAGATCGGTGCCGTGGTCGAGATTGTAGCCGCGCAGATAATATTGATTGGCCTTGCCGCCGTCGGCGTGCATGACCACGGCGAGGCCGGGGACGACTTCGAGGATCTCGCCGGGCCGCGCCACCGGCAGTGCGTTGAGCTCCTGCCCGGTCACCGTCATCTGGCTCGCCATGGTCGGCGGCACGGCGGCGCCGCCGGCGATGTTCGGCGCGCCGGTGACGTAAGGCGGCGCAGGCGAGGCTTGCACACTCGCCGCCGCGGCCGGAGTCGTGCCCGGCTTCGTGGGCGCGGTGCGCGGCTTGTTGTGTTTGGCGGTGACCTGGATCGGCGGCAGCTGAGCGCCGCTCGATGGCTCGACCGGTGTTGGCGGCGTCGGCGGCGTCTGCGCTCTGGCGTTCACGCACAAAAGCGACAGCACCACCGCCATCGACGCGAAGAAACGCGACCCCATCGCAGCCCCTGAGCCGGACGATGGCTTACCCACCGATCATCCGCACCATGAGACGGCGAGTATGATGTTGTCAATAAAAGTGCATACCGCCGTGCGGCGGCGCGCGGCAATGCGCGTCAAGCGGCGGGCGCACCGCGGCAAGCTCCGCTTCCATGGCGGCGCGCTGAAGCGCCACAGCCGTCATTTGGTCAGTACGACCGGCAGCGTCCCGGCGTATAGGCGGAGTCACCGGCCGGCCGTGTCATTCATCGTAAATAATTGATTTTACTCCGGTAAAATTGGCCTTTTGGCGTGCCGGAAGACGCCGCACAAGCTGCGGAAAGCGCCGCCGGCATTAACGGCCCGGGCCGATCTTCGTCGAATTGTAGGGTTTGCCGTGCTAAAGGGCCGCCCAACAAAGCAGGGATTGCGCGGGCGGCTGGAAGCAAACCAACCGCCGCTGAAGAGC
>Ga0210395_10005123_pt1 | contig 10037 bp, 8 predicted proteins | sample IncBWH4OmetaG_FD_150861 | JGI IMG/M metagenome (GOLD analysis project Ga0210395, IMG submission 150861) | Forest soil microbial communities from Barre Woods Harvard Forest LTER site, Petersham, Massachusetts, United States - Inc-BW-H-4-O ...
GTTTGTAGGTCTTCGGGTGTAAGTAGAGGATTCGTGGAACCATGGCACCTCCTTCGAGGAGTATGCCAGATGTGCCTAGCTTATGTCCTGCTAATTATGCGCGGATGTATAGTTCACCCGAAGCCTACCGCGAGCCCTTCAGAGCGATACGGACTGTTCTTATGTCGAGAAACATTCTTTGGGGACCGCTCTCGGCGGTACCCTCCAGGGCGATGAGACCATAGCGCGCATACCAATCGACCTGGTCCCGATATGCGTCCGTAATGATGCAGCGGCATCCCACAGCATCTGCAACTCGAAGTGCGATCTTGAAGGCTTCGGAAATGAGAGCATGCCCAAGACCCTTTCCCGAGAATCGCCGGTCTACAGCAAGGCGTGCAAGTAAGATTAGCGGCAAGTCGTATGGCGGAAGCCCGCGCACATATTTCTTTGGGAAAGCGTCTCGTGGCACACTTGCTGTCGCAAGAGTGAAATACCCAATCACGCTGAACGGAGCCCCCTCATCGAGCGCCACATGAGTCACTCCGATGGAGCTTTTCTGCTGATTAGCCCAGGCATGGCGCTTCAGATAGTTGTTGAGCGCCTCATCGCCGCAGTCGAAGGCCGCGACCTCGTCCTGCTCTTCGAGCCGACGTATGAGAACGGCCACTCAGCCTCTCATTGCCCGGATAAGGGTTTCCGTAGGATTATCCGGTTCTCTCGATGCAAGATCTGCGAGACTCTCTAACTCGCGGGATGTCCAAGGAATCTCCACACGTGGGAGTGCGAATTCAGGGGCGACGCGTTCAAGGCGCGGAAACACCAATTCCTTCCGCTCACCCGTTTCAGCTTCGCTAAAAATGCGGTGACCGCGCTTTCTTTCCCATACTGCCCAGCGGAACAACGCCACGGCATCAGAAAGAAAATCCGTGTTGCTAGTGAGCTGCAACTCTTGTTTCAAACCGCGAACCATGCGGTCTTCAGCAGGAGCCAAATCAGCTTGAAACTTTGACTTGCGCGCAGCCCGTTCAGTTTGTGGCTGCTTCCTAATCTGCTTGGTTTTTAACGCCATCATTGGACTATCCTTTTATACTCCAAACACACTCCTATACTACTACATATTGACTGTCTTCTCGAGTCCTCGCTGAGCCCAAGCCACCACACCCTATGTCCGCATCCTCGACCGGGTCCTTAAAAACGAGGACGCCTCACGGACCCCCCTGGGAGAACGTGGCATCTCAACCTGTAAGGGGTCGTGCCAAGCTTATCAACGCAAACAAGCTGCCTGGAGGAGAGGAACGTCAGACGATCGAGTGCCCTGCCGGTTTTGCACTGCCCCCCGAGGCTGCAGTTGAATTGCATCTTTTAAGCAGATGTATTTCCGCACGTGTCGGTGCCACGCGCGAGGATTTTGACTTTTCACACTTTCTTACGGTCTCATGTGAGATTTCCATCCGGTCACGAAAATAGAAGGAACGCGTGCCTCATGGTTGGACGGCGGCCGCATCTGTTAAACGCACCCCTCGCCGATTTCGCCCCAGTAACGGCTGCCCAAGCTCGCTTTCAAGCTTGGCAATCTGCTGCGAGACTGCAGAATTGGGCACATGAAGGGCCGATGCTGCAGCGTTGACCGATCCATAGGTAACAACGGCATGAAGAATTTGCAACCATTCAAAGCTCAATATGTATGGGCCAAGAAACAATCACTTGTTCCGAATGTTGAGGAAATGGGATTATGCGCGAAGAGAAATCGCTAGCGCTTGCGTGCGGATCTGCCGACGACATCCCGCTGTAGGTATCGAAGAAGCGCTGGCTGAGAACACGGGGGTATTGCATGAAGTCGAACTGGAGAACCCGGTTGATTCACTCACAGGTCAAAGTGCCGGATGGATTTCGGTCACTTGTAACTCCCGTCTTTCGGGGATCGACAACGCTTTTTTCTCGGGCGGCGTCGATCATTGATACATGGAATCATGATGACGTTCCGTACACCTACGGTTCACATGGAACCCCCACGACATTGGAGTTGGCAGCCCGGCTTGCAGAACTGGAACACGGGCATCGATGCTTCCTCACGCCTGGCGGTCTGTCCGCGCTCGTACTCGTTTATCTGGCCTGTCTGGGGTCGGGAGACCACGTGCTTGTGCCGGACAGCGTATATGGGCCGAGTCGCGCCTTCGCAGACAATGTGCTGCGACGATATGGTGTCGAAGTTGAGTACTATCCAGCACTCGAAGGTGGTTTTATCACCTCCCGAATCCGAGGCAACACGCGACTGATCTGGTGCGAGAGCCCGGGTTCGAACACGATGGAGGTGCAGGACGTTCCAGCGATCGTCGAAGCGGCGCATCAGAGAGGCGTGTTAGTAGCCCTGGATAATACCTGGACGGCTGGCGTATTGTTTGACGCCTTTGCGCACGGCGTTGACATCTCGGCCCAAGCCCTCACCAAATACATCGGAGGTCACAGTGATCTTTTGCTGGGGTCAGTAACGGTTCGGGACAAAAAACTGTATGAGCGTCTTGGCAATAATCTTCAAGACCTAGGAATGGCAGTTTCTCCGGATGACTGCTGGTTGGCTCTACGTGGACTTCAAACACTTCATGTACGCCTCAAAGCAATCGAGGAATCGGCACTGCATGTAGCCTTTTGGCTTGCTGAAAGACCCAATGTAGAAGCGGTTCTTCATCCCGCGCTGCCAACTTGTCCGGGGCATCAGATCTGGAAGCGAGATTTCACCGGTTCGTCGGGCTTGTTCTCGGTCGTGTTCCGGCCCCCACTCTCAGGCGAGGAACTTCATGACAGCATGGATCGCTTGAAGCTGTTTAAAATTGGCTACAGTTGGGGCGGTGTTTCAAGCTTGGTGGTCACTGTCGACCCGAAAGAAGCGCCGAATGCTCGTGTGTACGGTGGGAGGTTACTTCGCTTTTACGTCGGTTTAGAGGACCCTGTGGATCTCATCGCTGATATCGAGCAGGCATTTCGGATTTAGCCGGTGATCTGATTTGACATCCGGTTCATCCATCCCGGGGGTCGCTCTCTTGAGGGCACCAAACCAGAACACTTGGCTGGGACGTCGTGATCACGCTCTACTGCTGACCACGGTGCAGACCGGTTTGCGAATTTCCGAGATCACCAGCCTTCGCCAACGTGATGTCTGGCTCGGTTCCGGAGCTCACGTCCGGTGTTACGGAAAAGGGCGGAAGGAACGATGCACGCCCTTGGCTAGGCCAACCGTGTGCGTGCTCGCTGCTTGGATTAAGGAAGAAGGGAAAGCGGATCCCAAGATTCTATTTCCTAGCACACGGGGTGGCTCGCTGAGCGCCGATTCCATCCTGTATCTCGTTACGAAATACGCCGCTGCAGCACGAAAGAACTGTCCTTCGCTGTCGCAAAAACACGTGTCGCCGCACGTGCTTCGACACACAGCCGCGCTTCTGGAATAACTCGGCTTGATATTCCCGAATCTGTCGAGGGCCTAAGCCGATCTGGAGAACACCGAAATCGTCGAGCGAAATCTTCGACTGTTCGGATGTAGTGACGTATGGTATTTTGAGCATAATTACGAAGCTGGAGTTCCTCCAGCATCAGTTTACGTAGTTGGGTCACGGGGACCTCCTTGTGACCCAACTTTATCTCAGCAGACAAGTAACCACCGCTCCGTACATCCCACGGGAAGCATCCTCCGCTGGGTATTCTCAAAACGACACCTTGCGCTTCTACACGTCACCGTGTATATGTAGAAGTCATAGGCATGTCGACGGCATCCAAATTCGAACTTCCCCAAGGTACGCTGGACCTACTCATTCTTCGGGTCGTCGCGCTCAGACCGATTCACGGACATGCGATTGCGCAGCATCAAATGATCTCGAAAGAAGCGCTGCAGATCCAACAGGGCTCACTGTATCCCGCTCTTTACCGCCTCGAAAACAAGAATTTTCTCGTCGCAGAATGGGGTCCGACCGAGACAGGCTGCGAGGCGAAATTCTATCGGCTGACAGCGAAGGGTCGCACTCAACTCAAGACCGAAACTGAGAGCTGGGGCGCCTGACTGAGGTTGTCGCCATGATTCTATAGCATCCACTTGGAGAACCCACATGAACTGGTTTCAGCGGCTTTCAAAAACAGGTCGGATGGAAAAGGAGCTCGACGGCGAGCTTCGCTTTCATTTCGAAACGCAAGTAGCGGACAAGATTAATGCGGGCTTGACCGAAGCCGAAGCGCGCCGGGCGACCCGCCTTGAATTCGGCGGTCTCGAGCAGATCAAGGAAGACTGCCGCGAAAGCCGCGGAACGCTTTGGCTTGTGTCCATTGTGCAGGACCTGCGTTTCGGTGCGCGCATCCTGGCCAAGTCGCCGGGATTTTCACTAACCGCAATCTTGGTCCTTGCACTCGGCATCGGCGTCTGCACTCTGGCATTCAGCCTGTACAACATCGCCGCGCTCCAGTACCTTCCCGTGCGCGACCCCGCAACCGTGGTCCGCATTCAGCGGCGGTCGCCGGGGAACATTAACCCGGGCGTGCCTTATGCTTCGATCGCCTACTATCGCGACAACGCAAAATCACTCTCAGCTGTAATGGCCACCATGCGTGCCTCGCCCTTGGTGCTAAACCAGGATGAACAGCGCGTCAGCAGCACTTTTGTCAGCTCAAATTACTTCAGTGAACTAGGGGGCTCTGCCGCCACCGGACGCCTGTTCGATGCGGCGCGTGATGACTCCGCTTCCGCGGCGGTCTGTGTTTTGAGTTTTCGCCTCTGGCAAAGGAAGTTCGATGGCGATCCATCGATCGTCGGCAAGGCAATCCGTCTCGGTGGAAAGCCGACCATGGTGATCGGCGTTGCTTCAGAGACATTCGCCAGCCTCGGCACAGACAATCCTGACCTCTGGCTTCCTCTTTTGCAGCACTCCTATTTTGTTGAAGGCAGCAAACCTCTCACCGATCCCCATTTCGGAGGATTGATCGGAATGTGGGGACGCCTGGCCCCAGGCGTCAGCAGGTCAAGTGCGGAACAGGAATTGCTTTCACTCACCAACCAGTTGCGGAAGATTTTCCCAGCCATAATCTGGGACCATGAGTACATTGTCATCACTCCTGGTGCTCATTTCCTCTCGTTTGAGGGCGGACCGCCAGTGCTCGCGCTCGTCGGGCTATTGGTGTTCCTGATTCTCGCCATTGCTTGTGCCAATCTCGGCGGGTTGCTGATGGCACGCGGAGCGGGTAGGCAGCGGGAAATTCAACTTCGTTTCGACCTTGGCGCCCGCAAGTTGCGCGTTTTCCGCCAACTGCTTACTGAAAATCTGCTGCTGGGCTTACTCGGCTCTATTGCCGCATTGCCACTAAGTTACGGGGTTCTACGGCTCGTGCTGGTATATTCAAATGCCCCGTCATGGATGAGCGCGCTGCCCAACTGGCGAGTTCTCTTATTCACAACCGCAATGGGCTTTGTCGCAGCGCTCGTTTTTGGATTGTTGCCCACACTGCAGATGGTCCGGCGGAAAAAGAATCGCTCTCTCTGGCATCAGATGGTCGTCTGTGCGCAGGTCGGTGCTAGCTGTGTGCTGCTAATCCTGGCTGGACTGCTGGTACGTGCGACGCTGCACACACTGTATTCAGACCCGGGGTTTGGATATGAGCAGGTGTTGTCCATCGATCCGGGAATGAGTGGGCATGGGTTCGCGTCTGCCCAGGCCCAGGCCTACCTCGATCAGTTGCAGAACAGACTGCGGGCAGTGCCCGGCGTGACTTTCGTCTCGACAGCGAGGGTTCCTCCACTGGTGAATACAATAGTGATGATCACCAGCATCGACGTTGACGGCCGCCGCATCATGATCTATCCCAACTGGGTTGGCCCGGAGTTCTTTCAGACGATGCGGATTCCTTTGCTGCGTGGCCATTACTTCCACAACGGCGAAAAGAATGCGGTCATCCTCAGCGAATCGTTGGCCCGCAAGCGCTGGTCAAGCGAAGACCCAATCGGAAAGCAATGGGAAAAAAGCAATGATGTCGTGGTCGGCGTTGTCGGCAACACGCGAGCCATGGAACTCAACAACACGGATGCAACGGAGATTTACTACCCTCTGACTGCCGATGATTTCCCCGCAATGTCAGTCCTCGTCAGGGCGGCTGGCGATCCGAACACGCTCACGCCAACTATCAAGGCGATCGCAGGCGGCATCGACACTGGGCTTTACCCAACCATTACCCCGCTCACAGCCGGCTTCCGCAAGAATGTGTCCCAGGTGGAGCAGATGGCGACGATCATCAGCTTGCTAGGTAGCATTGCGATCTTTCTCGCAGTCGTGGGCCTCTTCGGTCTCGTCAGCTACGCCGTGTCGCAACGGACCAAAGAAATCGCGATCCGGCTTGCGCTCGGGGCCAATCGCGCCGAAATATTTTCCGCGGTATTGCGGCGATTTGCCTGGCCTGTTCTGCTCGGCCTGGTTGCCGGTGTGGCCATTACCGCGGGACTCTCGCAGATATTGCGTCGCGGGCTCTACGGTATCAGCGGTCTGGATCCGATCAGCTACATGGGCGCGATGGCCATCCTGCTCGCTATCCTTGCCGCAGCTGGGTTGCTGCCCGTTCGTCGTGCTTTCCAACTCGACATTGCAAGAATTCTTCATTTCGAATAATCCGTTCGTCTTCGCTGCAGTACCGAAAAACGCCCCAAGGTCCAGGAATGCCATTAGGCAGCAACCCACTTAAGCGAATAGTCCCAATCTCGGACAAGTAACCCGATAACCTGTTGCTGGCCTGCCAACTCAAGCGGCGAATGATAAGGGACGTTCTCATTCACTAGTGGGAGGAGTGAACTAATGCACGTCTGCGATAGGATTATCGGGAAAGTGATCGCAAGTGTCCGTCTTTTGTCCGTGTTCTGGGTACAAAACCGAACAAAACGGAGCATTCCTGAACAATCCTGAGAGCCCTCAAACGGCCTGCACTAAAGTACTAGGCCAAAGGGATGTCTGTACCATCGACCCCAGCTGGACCTGTCCGCGATACTGCCTCTATTGAAAACAGTCTTTCCGCCAGGACCAGATGGAGATTCTCGGCCCAGAACGAAGTGCAGGAGTAAAGCTCATGCCCGGCAAGCAAGAAAGCAGCCGCAACGGTAGCAGCGTACTGAAGACGACGACGTGGGGTGCGGTGATTGCCCTGTCTGCCGCAATCCTCGTGACAGGACTCATGGGATTGAACCCCTTGACCAAGTCCGGCGAATTCGGTCGTCCCGCTGCACAAATGGCGGAAAAGGCGCTGCCGTCTTCTGGACCTTCTTTGACGCCTGCACTACAAGGATCTTTCAATGGTGGTGACGTTCGCCAAGACCAGCCTGTTCTAGGCAAGGCTCTGCCAAGCGCGTCCGACACGCCAACGGTATCCGATTCTTCAGTTTCCACGGTCGCAAGCCCGATTCGTTCCTCTCAGGCTGAGCTTAGCCAACCAAACCCGCCGAGCGAGAGCAATGGCGGCGGTTCCGGAAGCGCAAGTTCCGATGAAGCCCAGCGCGCAGTGCTTGCAAAAATTGCTCCGGACCTAAAGGGACTCGATCCCGAAGCCCCTGTAGATGTCATCGTTCAATTCAAGACGGCAGCGGGAGTGTCCGATGTGGCAGCGGACGGGGCTACGGCAAAGGCCGATCTGTCCCTGGTAAAAGCGGAATTGGTAACGGTGAAGGGCGGCAGCCTGCCGACTCTTGCGGCGCACTCCAGCGTTGCGTATATCTCGCCGGACCGCACGGTTAAAGGCTCATTGGAGCATGTGGTCACGGCCGTAAACGCGGATTTAGCCTACGCCAGCGGCTGGAACGGCACCGGCGTTGGGGTCGCAGTGATTGACAGCGGTGTCAGCCAGGGGATTTACGATTTAGCCCAAGATAATAGTGCAACCTCGCGCATCGTTTACAACCAAAGTTTCGTGCCCGGGGACAATTCCAGCGGTGACCCTTTTGGACATGGAACACACATTGCCGGCATTATCGCGGGGAACGGCTACGCTTCTGCGAACGCAAACTACCCGGCCATGTATCGCGGAATCGCCCCGGAAGCGAACATCATTAATCTGCGTGTTCTGGATGCTACCGGAGCAAGCACGGACAGCACGGTGATCGCGGCGATCCAGCAGGTGATCGCTCTCCAGAGCACCTACAGCATTCGAGTCATCAATCTGTCGCTGTCGCGCGGAGTCTATGAAAGCTACAAGCTGGATCCGCTCTGCCAGGCGGTGGAATCCGCGTGGAAGGCGGGCATCGTCGTCGTAACCGCAGCCGGCAACATGGGTGAATACAATGGAGCCGGAACGAACGGGTACGCCACGATCGGCGCTCCCGGAAACGATCCGTACATAATCACGGTTGGCGCGACGAACACGCACAACACCGGCGCGCAGACCTCGCAGACGATGACCAGCTACAGCTCCAAGGGTCCGACGTCGTTCGATCAGATCGTCAAGCCTGACCTAGTCGCTCCGGGCAATCAGGTGGTTTCGCGCATGTCCGCTGCAGGCAACGCGATCGTGAGTGCCTACCCGGCACTCGCCGTTTACCCCTGCAACTCTTCGCTAACGAGCTGCGGCTCGCAATATGGATCGGCGCGGTACATGCGCCTGAGCGGTACCAGCATGGCGGCGCCGGTGGTTAGCGGCATCGCGGCGATGCTTTTGCAACAGACACCCTCCCTTACACCCGACCAGGTGAAAGCGCGCTTGATGAAGACGGCCTGGAAGGGTTTCGGACAATACACCACAGAGACGGATTTAAGTACCGGCGTAAGCTACACCATCGAGCAGGACATTTTCGCTGTGGGAGCCGGAGCGGTTGACGCTTCTGCGGCGCTAGCCAATACCGACCTGGCCCCTGCGACGGTTGGCTCGGCGATGTCGCCCACTGCCGTGTACAACTCGGCGAACAACACGATCACGATCTCTGGAGCTTCCGGGACCATCTGGAACAACTCCGTTGTTTGGGGTAACTCCGTGGTTTGGGGGAACTCCGTTGTCTGGGGTAATTCCGTGGTCTGGGGCAATTCGGTCGTATGGGGTAATTCCGTGGTTTGGGGGAACTCGGTCGTCTGGGGCAACTCCGTGGTTTGGGGCAATACCGACGGATCACTCGGAAACTGATAGCAAGCCGGCACTGGTGCAAACCACTAGAGGAAAAATAGAAGAGAAGATGCCGAGGCTAGCCAAAATCTATATCGCCCTGATCGCCACACTTGCTGCCGCGGCGCTGACCGTGGCGGGTTATCAGTGGAAGGCGGCAAACGTGGGCCAGTTCGTGTTGTTTTTTGCACTGGCGATGGTGGCTTCCACGATGAAGATCCGTTTGCCGGGGCTGAAGACTTCGATCTCGACAAACTTCGTGTTCATTTTGATTGGTCTCGCACTTTTTAGTTTTAGTGAAACCGTGCTGATTGGTCTGGGCGGTGCGCTGGTGCAGTCGCTCTGTAGAACGCTGCAGCGGCCGAAGACCGTGCAGGTATTTTTCAATGGGGCTTGTCTAACGGTTTGCACAGCCGCAGCATTCTGGGCTTCGCACGCGCTGCCGGCAATGCTGCGATCGAGTTCATCGGCAGCGATGATGACAGTGGGAGCGAGCGTTTACGTGGTGTTGAATACCGGCCTCGTGTCTCTGGTCATTTCGCTGGCCGAAGGGCCGTCGCTGAAGCAACTCTGGCCGCAGTGTTATGAGTGGACCTTCCCGTACTTTCTGGTGGGCGCGGCTGTGGCAGGCCTGGCCAGCGCTGCGGGACAGGGCAACAATTTCGGTGTGACCTTGCTGGTTGTGCCCGCGATGTACTTCGTCTACGTGTACTACCGGATGCGCATTATGCGCGCCGTGCTGGATAACATTTCTAACGCGAGCCACGAGAACGAAGCCGCACTCGCCGGCATATCGCACGTCCGCTGAGCTTACTCACCCATTCGCAGTACGCTCAGGACCTCACGCTCCTACCTAAATCCGGCGCATTTGCAGCTCTGAATATGCAATAATAGGCCCATCTGACGGGCATTCCGTGCATGTTCTTGTTTTGCGGCTTGTCCTAACTGTTGGTTAG
>Ga0210395_10005124_pt1 | contig 10037 bp, 7 predicted proteins | sample IncBWH4OmetaG_FD_150861 | JGI IMG/M metagenome (GOLD analysis project Ga0210395, IMG submission 150861) | Forest soil microbial communities from Barre Woods Harvard Forest LTER site, Petersham, Massachusetts, United States - Inc-BW-H-4-O ...
GAAATCCCAGCAGCAGAAATACAGAAATGGACAGCAGAATGATGACCTGCTTGCGGCGCGAAGTCTTCTGCGGCGGGATTGTGGGCGTTTGAGGCACTGGCAACTCGCATCCGGGCGCGGGCTGGTCTGCGACAAGCTCCAAATCGCTCGGATGTGCAAGCCATTATAGATGCAGGGGCCAGCCGGGACGCTATTGCGGGTGCGTTTGCTTTCTCGAGAATTCTTCGATCATGGCGCCGTAGGCGGGTTTTGGTTTGTAGGCGCGGTCGAAGGGGAGCGCCGCGCCGCGGGTGCCGTGGGAGTGGGAACCGATCCACGAATATTTGTCGGTGAATCCCCAGGTTTGAATCGCGGTGCACCCCGGGCTTTGCAGGCAGGCCCGCACCACGCCGCGATAGATGTCAGCCTGGCGAACCAAGTCCTTGGGCGCGGCAGCGCCATTGGAATCCAACGGCAGCGACACGTCGAGTTCCGTGATGTGAACTTGAACGCCGAGCGCGGTCAAGCGCGCGATGTTGGCGGCAACCGCGGCGGTGTCGAGCTCGAGTTGTGGAACGTGCATCTGCAGGCCGACGCCGTCGATGGGGACGCCGCGGCGTTTGAAATCCTTGACCATGGCGTAGACGGCGTCCGATTTGCGGTTGAGGCCTTCGCCCCCATTGTCATTGTAGAAAAGCAGCGCCTTCGGGTCGGCTTCATGCGCCCACCGGAAAGCCTGCTCGATATAAGCTGGGCCTTTGTTCGCCAGACCGATCCCGGGCTGGTTGTACCATGGCGAGTCCCGGAAGCGGCCGTTTTCATCTAGCGCTTCATTCACCACATCCCAGGCGAACACCTGCCCCGAATAATGTTTCACCACCGTCGTGATGTGCTGTTGCAGCATGCCGGACAAGTGAGCAGGCGTGAAGTGGCCCTGCACCAGCCATGCGGGATTGTCGTGATCCCACACCAGGCAGTGCCCGCGGACTTTCATGCCGTGAGCCTGCGCGAAGCGGACCACTTCATCGCCCTCGCGAAAATCGAACGCGTCGGGTAGTGCCCGCACCGTCCACCACTTCATCGCGTCCTCGGGTTCGACCATATCGAATTCGCGGGCCAGTGTTTCGGAGTAAGCGGCTTCGGAAAATAGAGAAGGACGAACAGCTGCGCCCACCAGAACGTGGGCCGAGTGCGCCGACTCGCGCAGCGTCTGTGGTCCCGCGAGCAGGAGAATCAGAGCCAGCCAATGGGCTCCGATGCGAAAACAAATGCGCAGCGTCATTCGTGATTCACGGTGTGGTTGCGATGCCGGGTCGGGGAGGGGCTGAGGTCACGGCCGCGGCGAAATGCGGTGTGAGATCTTTCCCGCCTTTGAAATTCACCACCAGCGATTGCACTGTGAAGATCGGGCCCCACGGAATCCCCCACCAGCCCAGGAGCAGGGTAAGCGCGGTCCAGGGCAAGCCTTTGGAGACGGCGCTCTCGCCGGCGGGAATGTAGTAAGCGTCGGAAACGCGGCGGAACGTCATCACCACGATCGAAACACAGTAGTTGTAGCAGACAATCTTGGCGCCCCTCTGCAGCTCGAATTGCAACTGATCGGAAGACATGTTCTCGATGCCTTGGACTTTCATGAAGTCTCCTTTGCCGGGGGAAGTGCAATTGTAGGTGGACGGCAAAAGCTCGTAAAGAACCTTGAAGGGTACGTCTGTTTGCCAGCAGCTGTCGGCCTTTTTCCAGTCGACCTCTGTTAGTTGGGCGCGGTAGTGCTGTGTTCTTCCGGCAGGAACGGCCGAAGTGGGCACTCCTCGCACGCGGGCTTGCTCTTTTTGCAGTAGTGTTTTCCCACTCCAACCATGAGCCCGTGCATCTCGTTGTAGACCTGCGCCAAGGCAGTGCGCGCGGCCGTGCTCATGGCGGACGGCGGGTGAGTTGCCGGGCCGATGCCGGATTCGAGTTGAGGCGCGGGGAACCCAGGCTTGGGATCCAGAGCCACCGTCTCCAACGAGCGCTGGAACAGCTCGCGGATGTCTTCGTAATCCGCCTTCTCCGGCAGAATCCCGTGGCGGCCGAGAATGCGGCGAGTGTAGGCGTCCACCACAAAGACCGGATGATTCCCCGCGTAAAGCAGAATCGAATCGGCAGTCTCCGGTCCAACCCCATTCAGGCCGAGCAGTTCTTCGCGCAGCTTGCCGGTGGGCTGCGCGAAAAGCTGATCGAGCGAGCCGCCGTACCCCTCGTCGAGGAAGGCGACGAAAGTCTTGAGGCGCGCCGCTTTTTGTCGAAAATAACCGGAGGAGCGAATCAGCCGCTGAAGACGCCTGACTGGAACTCGTCGAATTCCTTCGATGCTTAAAATGTGCGCCCCGCGCAATTTGGTCAATGCGAGTTCCACGTTAGTCCATGCCGTGTTCTGCGTCAGGTAGGCGCCCACGATCACTTCGAAGCGGGTTTCCGCCGGCCACCAGTGCTGCGCTCCCCATGCCCGGTAAAGGGCGCGATAGTACTGGCGCAGGGTTTTCTCACTCTTCGGGCTTTCCCCTCTTCCTTCTTTCTTGTTGCCTCGTTGGGGTGCGCGCGACAAGTTTGAAAATCCTCAGTCCGAGTCTAACCGAGCGCATGTCGCACCGGTTATGGGACTGCCGAAGCGCACCTGCGACTTACTGAAGTGCATGTACTTGAGCGGCTCGACCGCCCCTGCGCCTCACAGAAATATCCAATTGGCGTGGAGTTCAGAGCAATGAACGAGCAAATGACTCTCTGCGGGCCCAACTCTCCTTCAGGTCCAAGTACCAAAGTTACTGGTGAAGTAATCCGCCAACGTTGACAATTTGTGTCAACGCGAATGAACTGCGTCTCTCCCCTGTTGATGAGCGGACGTTTGCGTTGTGCCCGCACAAGTGCGAGGCATCGTTCCACCCAAGTGGATAGGAGTTCTGCGTATGTCTCAACGGCTGGGTGACCTTCTCGTCAAAGAGAAGATCATTACCCCAGAGCAGTTGGAACAAGCGAATAAGGTTCAGAAGGAACAGAGCTGTCGCCTGGGCTCCGCCCTGGTGAAGCTCGGCTTCCTCACGGACGAAGACGTCACTAATTTTCTCTCCCGCCAGTACGGCGTTCCCGCCATCAATCTTTCTTATTTTGAAATTGACCCTGCGGTGGTCAAGCTGATTCCGTTCGAGACCGCCAAGCGCTACCAGATTCTCCCGTTGAGCCGCGTCGGTGCATCGCTCACCATTGCCATGGTCGATCCCACCAACGTCTTCGCCATGGACGATATCAAGTTCATGACCGGCTTCAACATCGAGCCCGTCGTGGCCTCGGAAAGCTCCATCCTGGCAGGCATTGAAAAGGCCTACAGCCAGACCAAGGACGAAGATCTCGAGCAGGTCATGCAATCGATGTCGGAGAACGGCGACAGCGACGTCGAATTGCAGTCGGAAGAACAGCAGATGGAGTTGGCCGAACTGGAGAAAGCGGCCGACGAAGCTCCCGTGGTCAAGCTGGTCAACGTGGTTCTGGGCGATGCCGTGAAGCGGGGAGCCAGCGACATTCACATCGAGCCCTACGAAAAGGAATTCCGCGTCCGCTTCCGTATTGACGGCGTGCTGCAGGCCATCATGTCGCCGCCCCTGAAATGGAAGGACGCGATTACCTCCCGCCTGAAGATCATGTCGAAGCTCGACATCAGCGAAAAGCGGCTGCCGCAGGACGGCCGCATCATGCTGAAGATGAACATCGGCGGCCGCAAGAAGCAGCTCGACTTCCGCGTCAGCACGCTCCCCACCCTGTGGGGCGAGAAGATCGTGCTCCGCTTGCTCGATAAAGAAAACCTGCGTCTGGACATGACCAAACTCGGCTTCGAAGCCGAGTCGCTGGTGAAATTCGAGAAAGCGATTTTGAAACCTTACGGCATGGTGCTGGTCACCGGACCAACGGGATCGGGCAAGACCAACACACTCTACTCCGCAATTTCACGTCTGAACCAGCCCGACACCAACATCATGACCGCGGAAGATCCGGTCGAGTTTCAGTTGGGCGGCGTCAACCAGGTGCAGATGAAGGAGCAGATCGGACTGAACTTTGCCGCCGCTCTGCGATCCTTCCTGCGGCAAGATCCCAACATCATTCTGGTCGGCGAAATTCGAGATTTTGAAACCGCCGAAATCGCCATCAAAGCCGCCCTCACCGGCCACCTTGTGCTCTCCACGCTGCACACCAACGGCGCCCCGGAAACCATTACCCGTCTGATGAACATGGGCATTGAACCGTTCCTGGTGGCGACCTCGGTCCATCTCATCTGCGCCCAGCGCTTGGTCCGGCGCATTTGCAAGGACTGCATTGAGGTCGTGGAGGTTCCGCCCCAGACTCTGGTGGATGCCGGCTTCACTCCCGAGGAAGCCAAAACGGTAAAGATCCAGAAGGGCAAAGGCTGCGGGGTTTGCAACAACACGGGATACAAAGGCCGATGCGGTTTGTATGAGGTCATGGAAGTCGACGATCAGATTCGCGAACTGGTTCTGGTCGGCGCGTCGGCACTGGAATTGAAGAAAAAAGCCATCGAGTGCGGCATGATCACGCTGCGCCGCAGTGGCTTGATCAAGGTGATGGCGGGGATGACCACGCTCGAGGAAGTCTCCCGCGAAACGATTCATTGATTCGGAAGTAGCGACGGAAAGGGAAGGACGTTTCTATGGGTTTGTCGTTAAGCGATCTGCTCAAGAGAATGCTCGAGATGAACGGCAGCGACTTGCACATCACCACCAACTCGCCGCCCCAGATTCGTGTGCACGGCCACCTGGTGCCGCTCGACCTGCCGCAGATGACGCCGGCCGAGACCAAGCAGTTGGCCTACAGCGTCATGACCGACGCTCAGAAGCACCGCTTCGAAGAGAGCCTCGAGCTCGACTTCTCCTTCGGGTTGAAAGGCCTGGCCCGCTTCCGCGCCAACGTCTTCAATCAGCGCGGAGCCACGGCTGCCGTCTTCCGTTTGATTCCTTTCGAGATCAAATCGTTCAATCAGCTCGGTCTGGCGCCGGTGGTCAGCAAGATGTGCGACAAGCCCCGCGGCTTGGTCCTGGTCACGGGGCCAACCGGATCGGGCAAATCCACCACTTTGGCGGCCATGATCGACAAGATCAACAGCGAGCGCCACGACCACATTCTTACCATCGAGGATCCGATCGAGTTCGTGCACATGAACAAGAACTGCCTGGTCAACCAGCGCGAACTGCACGCCGACACCAAGAGCTTCACCGACGCTTTGCGCGCCGCGCTTCGTGAAGATCCTGACGTCGTGCTGATCGGCGAAATGCGCGATCTGGAAACCATCGAGTCGGCGCTGCGCATCGCTGAAACCGGCCACTTGACCTTTGGCACGCTGCACACCAACTCGGCGACCTCGACCATCAACCGAATCATCGACGTGTTTCCGGCCCACCAGCAGCCGCAAATTCGCGCCCAGTTGTCGCTGGTTCTGGAAGGCATCATGTGTCAAAGCCTGCTGCCCCGCATCGACGGCAAGGGTCGCTCCATGATCATGGAGATTCTGGTGCCCAACGCCGCCGTGCGCAACCTGATTCGCGAGGACAAAATTCACCAGATCTATTCGTCGATGCAATCCGGTCAGGAAAAATTCGGAATGCAGACCTTCAACCAGTCGTTGGCCACAGCATATTTCAAGAAGGAAATCACGCTGGAAACCGCGATGGCGCGCTCCAGCAATACGGACGAGTTGCAGGAAATGATCAACCGCGGCGCTACTCTGACCAGCCGTCCGACCGCGGGAACCACTCTGGCGAAAGGGGCTGCTCCTTCCAAGCACTAACAAAACTGGAGGGTACAGGACCGAGGCCCGAGCAGAAGATTTTGAAAAACTAGAACGCACTTACAGTGAGGAGAAGCTAAAACCATGCCAGTCTTTACATTTTCAGGCAAGGACGCATCCGGGCAGAAAATTTCCGGGGAGCGGATGGCGGCCAACAAGCAGTCGTTGGCCCAGGCGTTGCGGCGCGAGCGCATCACGCCCGGCGCGATTCGTGAAAAGGGCAAGGAATTTTCCATGCCCACATTCGGCTCGGGCAAAGTCTCGACCAAAGACATTGCGATCTTCTTTCGCCAGTTTTCGGTCATGATCGATGCCGGTCTGCCGCTGGTCCAGTGTCTGGAAATTCTGGCGGCCAACCAGGAGAACCAGGCCTTCCAGAAGGTTCTCACCGGGGTGCGCACCACGGTCGAAGGCGGCGCTACGCTGGCCAACGCCATGCGCCAGTATCCCGTGGTCTTCGACGACCTCACCACCAACATGGTCGAGGCCGGTGAAACCGGCGGTATTCTCGACATTATCCTGCAGCGCATGGCCGTGTACGTGGAAAAGGCCGTGCGTCTGAAATCGGCGGTGAAATCGGCCCTGATCTACCCCATTGCCGTGGTCAGCATGGCCGGGTTGATCGTGGGCGCGCTGCTCAAATGGGTGGTGCCCATCTTCGCCAACCTGTTCGCCGGACTGGGCGTCGCCCTGCCGCTTCCTACCCGCATCGTCATGGGGTTGAGCGCGTTCGTGCAGACTTTCTGGTGGATGTTCGGTGTGGGCGGCTTCGCACTGTTCTTCGGAGTCAAGCAGATCCGCAAGCATCCTCGCGGCCGCTACTACTTCGACAAGATGCTGCTCTTCATCCCCGTGATCGGGTCGCTGCTGCGCAAGATCGCAGTCGGCCGCTTCACCCGTACCCTGGGCACGTTGATCACTTCGGGCGTTCCTATTCTGGAAGGCTTGTCCATCACCGCCCGCACCTCGGGCAACGCGGTGCTCGAAGAGGCTCTGATGAAAGTCCGCAAAGCCATCGAAGAGGGGCGCACCATCGTCGATCCCTTGCGCGAGTGCGGCGTGTTTCCCAACATGGTGACCCAGATGATCGGAGTCGGCGAAGCCACCGGCGCCATGGACTCCATGCTGCAGAAAATTGCCGACTTCTACGAAGAAGAAGTCGACGCCGCCACCAAGGACATGTTGGCCATGCTGGAGCCGATCATCATCGCCGTATTGGGCGTGAGCGTCGGCGGCATCGTTATCTCACTGTACATGCCGCTGTTCGCCATGATCGCCAAACTGGCTGGCTAATAAAACCGGGTCTTGGGTCGTGGGTGTCAGGTCTTTGGCCTGACACCCACGACCCTGCCCAGACCCAAGACTTAAAACCGAAGACCCGAGATCTTCATGCAATCGACGTTTGACGAGCGCAATTGGCTGGCATGGCTGGTTCGGGTCAGAATCTTCATTCTGACTCTGCTGCTCGCCATTGAGCTGGCGGTCGCCCAGTTCACTCCCGCGCCTCTGCCCATGCGGCTCTTCATCAGTACCATGCTGTTCTGGTACAGCCTTTCGCTGTTCTATGTGCTGTTGCTTTCCTTCTGGCAGGAACACCGTCTGCAGGCCACCCTCCAGGTTTTGACCGATCTGATTCTGGTCAGCCTCGTCGTCCACGAAACCGGAGGCTGGGACAGTTCTCTCAACTTTCTGTACCCGCTGGTAATCATCGTGGCCAGCGTGCTGCTGCCGCGCGTATGGGCGCACCTGGTCGCGGCTCTGGCGTTCATCCTTTATGGAGCGGTGCTGGAACTGAACTACTATGCCGTGGTTCCTTCCTACACCACCACGCATCCTGCCACCAAAACTCTGCAGGCCATCATCTTCGTCAATCTCTTCGCCTTCCTGGCGGTCGCTTACCTGGCCGGACTGCTGACCGCAAAACTGCGCCAGGTCGGCGTCCAGTTGAAGGACACCAGCGGTGCGCTCGAAAATCTGCAGGCGCTGCATGAAAACATCATTCACTCCATCAGCAGCGGCCTGATCACCACCGGCCTCGATGGCCGCATCACGCTGGTCAACGCCGCCGCCCTGCGTTTGCTGGAGCGGACCTCGCCGGAACTGATGGGTAGTCCGGTTCACGAACTGTTTGTCGATGCTTTACCCACCGTGGAATCGCCGCGGGCCCACGGTGAAGTACGATTCGATGCGCCCAACAGATTCCGCAAGACGGTTCGAGTACGAGTAGCAGCCTTGACCGTGCCCGAGCGCGGGGATCTGGGATACGTCTACGTTCTCGACGATCTCACCGAGATTCGCCGCCTGGAACGCGAAGTTCGCATGCAGGACAAATTGGCCGCTGTCGGCCGCCTGGCTGCTGCCATCGCCCACGAAATCCGTAATCCGCTGACCTCCATCGCCGGCTCGGTCAGCATGCTTTCCGGTGTGCCCGAAATGAACGAGGATCACCGCCGCCTGCTCGACATCGTCACTCGCGAGTCGCAGCGGTTGAACAGCATCATCACCGACTTTCTGGCCTACTCCCGCACCAAGCAATATCACTTCGACCGCATCGACCTGGTTCAGTCCGTCGAAGAAACTTTGACGCTCATGGATCACCGCATGACCGCGGAGAAAACCGGCATCACCATCGCGCGCCGGTTTACTGTCTCCCAGGCCATTGCCATCGCCGACGGCGACAAACTCAAACAGGTCTTTTGGAACCTCTGTGAGAACGCGGTTCGCGCCATGAAGCATGGTGGAACCCTCACCGCCGCAGTCGAGTCTTTGGGGGACGATTGGCAAGTCTCTTTCATCGACACCGGCACGGGCATGACGCCGCAGCAGATCGAAAAAATCTTCGAGCCCTTCCAGTCGAGCTTCGAGGGTGGCACCGGGCTCGGCCTCGCCATCGTTTACCAGATCGTGCAGGCGCACGAAGGCAAGGTTTGGGCGCGATCCAAACCGGGGCAGGGAACCACCATGGTATTGCGCTTGCGCCGCCTCGATGCCGAGCGGCCCGCCGCTGCCGATATCGATCGAGAAGTTGTCACGCAAAAGCCTCGTGAGTTAGTCGGCGCCGCACAGGGAGCAGCAGCAGGAGCAGGAGGACGCTTGCATGGCTAACATCCTGGTCTGCGACGACGAACGTTCCATCTGCGAAATGCTCGACATCTCCCTGCGCCGCGAGGGCCATCGTGTCGAAACCGTACAAGCCGGACAGCAGGCGAAAAACAAGATTGACGGCGCGCTCTACGACGTCATCATCACCGACATCAAAATGCCGAATATCGACGGCATCGAAGTATTGCGACACGCCCACCGGGTTTCGCCCGACTCCGCCGTTATCCTGATCACCGCCGTTGACGACTATGAAGCCGCTGTACAAGCCGTAAAAGCCGGAGGCGCCACCGACTACATTCGCAAGAGTCCCGGGCTGGTCGACGAGATCAAGTTGGCGATCAACCGCGCCGTCGAGAAACTCAACCTCAGCAAGCAGAATTTTGCCCTCCGCCGCGACGCCGCCACCCGCAACTCGCTGGACAACATTATCGGCTCGAGTTCTGCCATGGAGAAGCTGAAGCAGACGGTGCGAACCGTCGCCTCCACCGCCTCGACCGTGCTGATCCATGGAGAAAGCGGGACCGGTAAAGAGCTCGTCGCCCGCGCCGTGCACGTCTGTTCGCCGCGCGCCACCGACGCCTTCGTCTCCGTCAACTGCGGAGCCTTTCCCGAAACTCTTCTCGAAAGCGAACTCTTCGGCTACCTGAAAGGCGCATTCACCGGCGCCAACCAGAACAAGCGCGGCCTGTTCGAAGTGGCCGACGGCGGCACCATCTTCCTCGACGAAATCAGCGAGATGACTCTCGCCATGCAGGTCAAACTGCTGCGCGTCCTGCAAGAGCGCACCGTGCGCCCCGTCGGCAGCACCGGAGAAATCTCCATCGATGTGCGCGTGATCGCCGCCACCAACCGCGATCTCGACAAGGCCGTCGCCGAAAATCTCTTTCGCGAGGACCTTTACTACCGTCTAAACGTCATTCCCATCCGCGTGCCCTGTCTCAGCGAGCGCCGGGAAGATATTCCCTTGCTGGTCAACCATTTCCTGAAAAAATACGCCAGCGCAGCGGGCCGCAGCATCCTGCGAGTCAATGCGCCGTCGCTCGATTCCCTGTGCGGCTATGAGTGGCCGGGCAATGTCCGCCAGTTGGAAAACACCGTCGAACGCGCCGTGGCCCTTGAAACCACCGAC
>Ga0210395_10005125_pt1 | contig 10035 bp, 7 predicted proteins | sample IncBWH4OmetaG_FD_150861 | JGI IMG/M metagenome (GOLD analysis project Ga0210395, IMG submission 150861) | Forest soil microbial communities from Barre Woods Harvard Forest LTER site, Petersham, Massachusetts, United States - Inc-BW-H-4-O ...
GGCAGGCAGCTGTCCTGGGGCGCCGTGGACGAGCGGGCGAACCGGCTGGCCACCTACCTCCAGTCGGCCGGCCTGCGGAAGGGCGACCGGGTCGCCGTCTGCGCGCGGAACAGCCTCGAGTGGCCGGAGATCACCTACGGCCTGGCCAAGGCCGGGCTGGTGCTTGTCCCGGTCAACGTCCGGCTGACCCCGGCGGAGATCCAGTACATCGTCGAGGACTCCGGCGCCGCGGCCGCGATCGTGCACGGCGACCAGGCGGAGATCGCCGCGGTCCCGCTCGCGCAGGCCGGCGTCGGCACGGTGCTCCAGATCGGCGGCACGTCGCTCGGCAAGGAGTATGAGGAGGCCCTGGCGGGCGGCAGGAACGTCGACCCGACCCCGGCCGACCTGACCGAGTCCGACCTGCACGTGCTGTTGTACACAAGCGGCACGACGGGTCACCCCAAGGGCGTCATGAATGACCACCGCGGCATGATGGCGATGACCCTCGACACCACGATCTCGACCGAGTCGAGGCACGAGGACATCGGGCTGGCCACCACGCCGTTCTTCACCACCGGCGGCGTCGTCCGGGCCCTGACCTGGCTGTACCTGGGCCAGACGATCGTGATCCAGCCCCGGTTCGACCCCGAGGCGCTGCTCGACTCCATCGAGCGGGACCGCATCACGTTCACCACGTTCATCCCGACGATGCTGATCCGCACGCTACGGCTGCTCGATGAGGGCAGGCAGTACGACCTGTCCAGCCTGCGGCGGATCAGCTACGGCGGCGCCCCGATCTCCCGGGAGGTCATCCAGGAAGCGCTCGTCCGGATGGGCTGTGACCTGCAGCAGCGCTACGGGCTGACCGAGGCCGGCGGGCAGTTCACCATCCTGACCCCGCAGGACCACCGCGACCTGCTTGCGGGCAAGGAGAGCATCAAGAGCTCGTGCGGCCGGGAGACCCCGATGGCCGAAGTCTGGATCATCGACGACGACGGCAACCGGCTGCCACCGGGCGAGACCGGCGAGATCGTCGTGCGGGCCGACTCGCAGGCACGAGGGTACTGGAACCGGCCGGAGCAGACCGCGCAGACGTTCCGCAGGGAAGGCGTCTGGTCGGGCGACACCGGCTGGATGGACGCCGAGGGCTACCTGCACATCGCCGGCCGCAAGACCGACATGATCATCTCGGGCGGCTTCAACATCTACCCGGCCGAACTCGAGCGCGTGCTCGGCTCGCACCCCCTGGTCAATACGGTGGTGGTGGTAGGCGCGCCGCACCCGGAGTGGGGCGAGACCCCCGTCGCGGTCGTCGTGCCACGCGGCGACGTGGACACCGCGGCACTCGAAACCGAGCTGCGCGACCTGTCCCGGGCCCAGCTTGGCGGCTACAAGCAGCCGCGGGAGTACGTGTTCCGCTCCGAGGTGCCGCTTGGCCCGGCGGGCAAGGTGCTCAAGCGCGAGCTCAAGGCGGACCTGTCCCGCCGGGCAGAGCAGGGCTGAGCGTGCGACGGCGAGCCGCATTCGTCCGCCCCGCCAGGCTGACCGCATGGGCGTGGTGATCCCCGGCGAGACGGTCGTCCGCGGACCGTCCTTCGAGGACCTGACGCCCGGGCAGGTGTTCGACAGCGCGCCGCCCGTGACGCTGACCGACGGCCTCGCCGCCGCGCACAGCGCGATCGTCGGCGAGCGGAGCGCGCTCGCGCTCTCCCGCCCGCTGGCCCGCGAGGTGCTCGGCGGGCCGGTCGCACCCGCGTCGCTGGTCTGGAACGTGTCCATGTGGCAGTCGACGCTGGCCACCCAGCGGGTGGTGGCGAACCTGTACTACCGGGGCCTCATCCTGCGCCGTCAGCCGGAAATCGGGTCCACGTTGCGGACCTCGGCGCGGGTCGTTGGCCTCAAGCAGAACACGTCGCGGCCCGGGCGGGCGGCCACCGGCCTGGCGGCGCTGCGGGTCACCACCACCGACGCCGACGGCGAGGTCGTCCTCGACTACCAGCGCTGCGCGATGATCCCGTTGCGCGATCAGTCGCTGGCGACCGGCTGGCGGGACGACCTCACCGCGGGCGAGCGGCAGCTGACCGACGAGGAGCTGCTGCCGCTGACCTCGGGGTGGGTGCTCACCGCGCCCGCCCTGCCGGTGCCGGCGGCCGGCACGGTCTTCCGGGTGGAGGGCCGCGACGTGGTCTCCAGCGGGCCCGAGCTCGCCAGGCTGACGCTGAACATCGCGGCCGTGCACCACGACGCGGTCGCCGCGGGCGGTCGCCGCCTCGTGTACGGCGGGCACACGATCGCGCTCGCGCTCGCGCAGGCCACCAGGGCGATACCGAACCTGCTGACCGTGCTCGCGTGGCAGTCGTGCGACCACGTGGGCCCCGTGCGCGAGGGTGACCTGCTCGCCAGCACCGTGGAGGTGGAGAAGGTCACCCCGCTGCCTCGAGGCGGAGCGCACCTGTGGCTGCGATCGCTGGTGACCGCCTACGACCCGGAGACGGGAACCGACAGTTCGGTGCTCGACTGGCGATTCGTCGCGGTATGCGGCGGAGCGCACACCGGGTGAGCATTTCCTATATCTTGTAGAATCATCATGCTGGCAGACCCCGCCGTCATGGCGGGCTGAGGAGCGAATTCGATGTCCGAGGATAGCGCTACCGCCAAGGGCGGCTTTCCGCGGCGGCAGCTCGGCGACGAGGTGGCAGGCTACGTCCGTGACCTGATCATGAGCGGGCAGCTGCGCTCTGGCGAATTCATCCGGCAAGAGCGCATCGCCGACGAGCTCGGGCTGAGCGCCACCCCGGTCCGCGAGGGACTGCTCTCGCTGCGCGGTGAAGGGTTCGTCCAGCTGGTGCCGCGGCGCGGTTTCGTCGTCGCCCCGCTGTCGGCGTCCGACGTGCGGGACCTGTTCACCGCACAGGCGCTGCTCGCGGGTGAGCTCGTCAGCCGGGCGGTCGCCCGGATGGACGCGGCTGATCTGCGTGAGATCACGGCCGTTCACCAGGCGCTGCGCAAGGCGGCGGCAGCCGGCGACGGCGCGACGGTCGAGCGACTCAATCACGACTTTCACCGGCGGATCAATCTCGTCGCGGACGCTCCGCGCCTGGCGTGGATGCTGTCGATCTCCACGAAGTTCGCACCGCGCCGGTTCTTCGCGACCATCCCCGGCTGGTCCAAGGCGTCCGCGCAAGACCACGCGGCCATCCTCAAGGCGATCTCGGAACACGACGCCGAGGCGGCGCGGGCGGCGATGATGCGGCACATGGAGACCGCGGGCGAGCTGCTCGCGGCGAACTTTGACTCCGCGCAGGCTCTCGCGCAGGCTAGGTAGCACGGCCCGCGTGGTGTCGCCCGACGCTGTGCCGCGTGCTGCGGGGCCGTCGGATGCTGGGCCCCCGGATGCTGGGCCGCCTGCCGCGGCAGACCTGTCGGCGGCTGGCGACGCCGAGCTCGCGGAGGCGCTGCTTGGTGCCGAGCTGCCCTCGCTGATGCCTGCGCTCGCCTACCTGACCGGGGACATGTCACTTGTCGGCGAGGACCTGCGTCCGGTGTCATCTGGCCCGGCGGTAACCGTGGCACCGCAGGGCGGGATGACCGCCGAGCAGCAGGCGCACGCCAGGCAGCGGGCGCTTGACGCGCTGATCGCCTTCCGCGACGGCGGCTGTGTTCCCGCCGCGCCGCCGGCCGGCCTCGCGGAGCAGCGCGCGCTGCTGACGTTCATGACCGGCGACGTGGACGACGGCCACCTGCCCATGCTCGCCTTCGAACTGGGGCTGCCATCCGACACCGACGCCCCCGGCTGGACGAAGGCCTCGCTCGCGCCGGAGCGGGAGTTCCGCGTCGCCGTCATCGGGGCCGGCATGTCCGGGCTCGCGGTGGCCTACCGGCTGCTCCAGGCGGGCATCGACTTCACGGTCTTCGAGCGCAACCCCGACGTCGGCGGTGTCTGGCTGGAGAATTCCTACCCGGGCGTGCGCCTTGACACGAGCAACTTCTGCTACAGCTACTCCTTCCTCCAGCGCGACGACTGGCCGCATCAGTACTCGCTCGGCTCCGAGATCCGCTCGTACTTTCAGCAGGCGAGCGCGCGGCTCGGGGTCCGCTCGCACATCAGGTTCGGCACTTGCGTGCGTGGCTTGCGGTTCGACGAGGCAGCCGGCGAGTGGCTGGTGACCGTGGAGCCGGGCGGCCCGGACGCGGGCGGCGATTCCCGCGGCTCCGGCGGCTCGTCCGGCGGTACCGTCGAGACCCTGCGGTTCAGCGCCGTGATCAGCGCGGTCGGCCAGCTGAACACGCCCAGCTACCCCGACATCGAAGGGGCGGACAGCTTCGGCGGGCCCAGCTTCCACAGCGCCCGGTGGGACCACGGCACCGACCTGGCGGGCAAGCGCGTCGGCGTGATCGGCAGCGGCGCGAGCGCCTATCAGGTCGTGCCGTCGATCGCCGGCACCGTCGGTGAGATGACGCTGTTCCTGCGCAATCCGCCGTGGACCGTGCCCACCCCGAATTACCACGCGGGCCTGGCCTCTGGCCTGGCCTGGCTGTTCAAGGCGGTGCCCTACTACCATCGCTGGTTCCGCTTCTACCAGTACTGGACGTCCGTCGAGGGCCGGCGGGACTTCGCCGCCGTCGATCGGGCGTGGATCGCATCCGGCGCGGGTGCCCCCGGCGCGGTATCGGCGAAGAACCAGGCGCTGCGGGCGACGCTGACCAGGCACCTGATGACCGAGTACGAGGGCAGGCCAGACCTGCAGCGCGTGATGATCCCCGGCTACCCGCCGTACGCCAAGCGCATGCTTCGGGACAACGGCGTCTGGGCGCGGGCGCTGCGGCAGCCGAACGTGACGGTCGTCGGGGAGCGGATCGAGCGGATCACCCCGTCAGGCATCGTCACCGCCGACGGGGCGGAGCGCCAGCTCGACGTGATCGTCTACTGCACCGGCTTCCGCGCCTGGCGCTTCCTCGACGGGATCGAGGTGACCGGGCGCGGGGGAGCGGACTTGCACGAGCAGTGGGGCAAGGACCCGACCGCGTACCTGGGCATCACGGTGCCGAACTTCCCGAACCTGTTCTGTCTGTACGGCCCGAACACGAACCTCGTCGTCAACGGCAGCATCGTGATGTTCAGCGAGTGCGCCGCGCACTACGTCCTTGAGTGCCTGCGCCTGCTGCTCGCCGGCGACGGCCAGGCCATGGACCTGCGCCCGGAGGCGCTCGACGCCTACCAGGCGGTCATCGACAAGGCCAACGCGAGGATGGCCTGGGGCGTCGAGGGCGTCGACAACTGGTACAAGAGCGCCTCCGGCCGCGTCTCGCAGAACTGGCCCCTCCCCACCATCGACTACTGGACCCTAACCCGCCGCCCCGACCCTGCCCACTACCGCATCACGTTCTTATCCGCATTGCCGGGTTGCTGCCGGTGCGGACGGTGATGATCTCGGCAGCCTGCGCGGCACCCCAGCGGGGAAGCGTAGATGGCGGCGGGGCTGGGCTCGCCGGGCGGCCGTCCGGCGAGCCCAGCGGCCTGGGTCACACCCAGCTCGGTGAGCGAGTATCTGAAGGCACTCTTCGCGGTGACCGGGAAGAATCCGGTAACGGTCACCGCAGCGGACGTGTTCGATTTCCTGGCCCATCAACGGGGGACCGAACGGTGGTGCGCGGCTGGCGGACTGTCAGCCGTAGATTTTCGTGGCCTGGGTGATGGCGTTGCCGTCGGCGGCGGGGATCCCGCTCAGCGGTATGTAAGGGAACGCCTTGATGGCGGACAGCGCCGGCGCGCCGGCCGGGCCCCCGTCCGCGAGCACCGTCGAGTACTCTCCTTCCGAGGCGATGGCCGCCGCCGCCTGCGGGGTGTACATCCAGTCCTCATACAACTGCGCCGCCAGCGGGTCAGGAGCGCCCTTCACGATGCCCCCGTACAGGGTCACCGTGTAGTTGTCGGCGTTGAGCAGGTAGAACTGGACCGGGGCGCCGCCGGCCTTGGCCATCAGGTAGAACGCATAAGGCACGCCGATCCCGAGGCTCTTGGCGCCACCAGCGACGGCGGTCAGCGGGCCGGTGATGTCGCTGGACGGGGACAGCTGCGGGTTCTGCGCCTTCAGGCCGGTCATCATCCCCGAGTCGCCGGGCACCAGGGCGAGGTGAGCGAAGATGTCGTCCATCTCGCCGATAGCCGTCGGGTCGTACATGACCAGCTTGTTCTTCCACTGCGGGTCTAGGAGGCCGGTCCACGTGGTCGGGATCTGGCTGGCCTGGACCGAGTTGGTGTTGTACACCATGCCGGATAGTCCCACGGTGAAGCCGAAGAAGTTGTTGCCCGGGCCGTAGCTCTCGGCGGCCAGCTGCGACGCTGGCGGCAGTGTTGACGGCTTGAACGGCGTGAACCAGCCGCTCTTAATGTAGGCCAGCATGTCCGTGCTGCCGGTATATGCGATGTCATCGACGTGCTTGCCGCTCGACATCTCGGCGCTGAGCTTGACGCTCATCGGCGGCCCCACGACCGGGACTCCGGTCACCGTGATGTCAGGGAACGACTTCTTGAACGCGGTGTACAGCGCCGTGTCGGTCCCGGCGGTCGGGCCGTAGATCACAACGCTCTTCTGTCCGGCGGCGACCGCGTTGTTGTAGAGCGTCTCCATGGCGCTGTAGTTGGCGGCTCCGCCCAGCTGGGTCTGGAGGCTCGACGTGGACGAGCTTGTCGAGCTCGAGGGCGTCGAGCTCGAGGGCGTCGAGCTCGAGGGCGTCGAGCTCGGGGGCGTCGATGACGTGGGTGAGCTGCTGCACCCTGCGACAAGCCCGGCCATCACGGCTAGCGCCGAACCGGCGGTAACTATCTGTCTCGGCTTCACGTTCTTGCTACCTTTCAGCATCAAAGCGAGCGTCATGAATGACGTCGACGATTGAGTCGCCGGCGCGTATCGGGAGGGCCATAATCGCCCGCCGGGTGGCGAGATCATCCTGCTGCCTGTCCTTGCCAGCGGCGGCAGGAGCGCTCGCGCTCATGTAGACCCTTGGACCGGGACAGACTCGACGGCCGGCTCGGCGGCCTGGGGTGCCGGTTCTGCGTTGTCGTCGTCAACGAGAACGGCCGCATCGGCGGGGAAGCCCACCCATGCGTCGCTGCCGACGTCCAGAAGGCTGCTGGCGGCCCCCGCGTCGGGTGCGCGTACCACGACCGGCGCGCCGTCCACCTCAACGAGGTACTCGACGCGCCCGCCCGCGTAGCTGCGGGAGCGGATCACGCCGGGAATCGCGGCGGCCGGTGCATCGCAGGGCGCGCCGGGCGAGCCGAGCGAGCCGATCTCGAGCTCGTCGGCCCGGGCTGCCAGCACGACCTCGGTGCCGGGCGCGCGAGTGATGCCCTTGGACGTCCACACCGGGCCGGCTCCCGACTTGAGCTTTACGGCGGTCGAGCCGTCGCGTGCCTCGGTGACCGTGGCAGTCAGCAGGTTTTCGAAGCCGATGAAATCGGCGACGAAGCGGGTGGCGGGCGCGGTGTAGATCTCCTTCGGCGTCCCGACCTGCTGGATGGTCCCGGCCCGGATAACTACGACCCGGTCGGACAGAGTGATGGCCTCCTCCTGGTCGTGGGTGACGTAGATCGACGTCGCACCGGATCTGTCGTGCGCGTCGCGGATCTCCCTGCGCATCGAGCGACGCAGCTTGGCGTCGAGGTTGGACAGCGGCTCATCGAACAGGAGCACGGCGGGCCGGGCGACCATCGCGCGCGCCAGCGCCACCCGCTGCTGCTGGCCCCCGGACAGCTGGGTGACCGACCGGTCGGCGTAGCGGTCCATGCCAACCATGTCGAGGATCTCCATGACTCTCCGGTTCCGCTCCCGGCGGTCACGCCGCCGTACCCGCAGCGGGTAGGCGACGTTAGCGAACACCGTCATGTGCGGCCACAGGGCGTAGCTCTGGAAGACCATCCCGATGTCTCGGCGGTTCGGCGGCAGGAACACCCCGCGCTCGGGGCAGGCGACGAGGCGCTCGCCGATGCGGATCTCGCCCCGCTCGGAGCGCTCGAGCCCGGCGATGCACCGTAGCGTGGTCGTTTTCCCGCAGCCGCTCGGCCCGAGCAGAGTCACCAGCTCGCCCTGGTTGACGCGCAGGCTGAAATCATCCAGGACGGCCACGTCTGCGTAGGACTTCCGCAGTCCCACGAGCTCGACCGCGGACATCAGCGGCTCCTTCCCGGTAGGCCGGCCGGCCGCCGGAGCGCGGGAAGGCCCGGTGCCCTGCCCGCCGCCCGGAGCCGGAGCACGAACCGAATCAGCGCCGCCAGCACCAGGACGGCCGCGACGAAGCCGATCAGGACGCAGAACGTCGCCGCCGCCTGGGACAGCGACCCGTCGTTGAACTGGTTGTACGCCAGCAGCGGGACCGTCTGGTTGGTGGGGGAAGCGAGCAGGATGGGGATGTCGAGGTTGCCGGAGGACACGATGCCGGTGATGAACCACGACACCACGAAGCTGGGCAGGATCAGGCGCAGCAGGATGCCAGTGGTGGCCCGGAAGCCGGAGGCGCCGGCAGTGCGCGCCGCCTCCTCTAGGTCACGGGAGATCTGTCCGATCGGGCCGGTGATCGCCCGGCTGGCGATCGGCGTGGTCCCGACGATCAGAGCCAGCAGCACGATCCACTGCGTGGCGTACAGCGACCGCAGCCCGGGGACCGACAGGTACGCCCAGATCAGGCCGAGGCTGAGGGTGATCCCGGGGACAGCCCACAAGACCCAGATCGACAGGTCCGGGAGCCGCCGCAGCCGCGATGCGGACCGCTGGGCTGTGAGCGCGACCCAGACGCCAAGCACGGACGCCCCGAACCCGGCGACGACGGCGACCAGCAGTGTCGTCTCGAATGCCTGGCTCGTGCCGGGGGTGTGCAGCACCGTGGAGTAGTTGTTCAGCGACAGGTGCGAGTAGACGCCGAAGTAAGACTCGAGCGAGCCGAGGACGAACTGGCCGAGCGGGAGCACCAGGGCCAGCAGCCCGTAGATCAGGATCACGGCGGTGCCGAGCCACTTCCACCAGCCGAGGTCCAGGCGTTCCCGCCGGCTGCTCTTACCGGTCACCGTCGTGAAGCTGCGCCGCCCGAGCAGCCGAGTCTGGAGCGCGACCAGGATCAGGACGACCGCGACCAGCAGCAGCGCCAGCGTGCTCGCCCCGGCGTAGTTCGCCGGGGTGACCGCCTGGTAGTCGCGGTAGATCGCGGTCGGAAGGACGTAGATCCCGGCGGGCTCGCCGAGCAGCAGCGGCACCGTGAGCAGCCCCATGCCGAGCACGAAGCCGAGGATCATGACGCCGAGGACCGACGGCGCCAGGGCGGGCAGCTCGATCAGGAAGAACGAGCGGAGCCGGCTTGCGCCGCACACCAGCGACGCCTCCTCGAAGGACGGGTCGAGCGCCAGGAACGGCCCGAGCAGCAGCAGGTACTCGGCGGCGGTCGCGCCGAGAACGCTGACGCCGATCATCCCGAACCACGACTGGATGTTCAGCGGGGCCACGCCGAACACCGCGTGCAGCGCCTTGTCCACCAGGCCGACCGGCTGCTCGCCGAGCATCGCCCAGGACAGCGCGAAGAACAGCGGCGGTATCGCGAAGATCAGCACAGCCATCGGCGTGACGATCTGGCGCAGCGGGCTGGCCGTCCGGGTGACCGTCCAGGCCAGGTACACCGCGAGCGCAGTCGAGATCAGGACGGTGGAGCCGGACAGGATCAGCGAGTTCCCGAACGCGTGCCACACCGCGCTGCTCGACAGCGTGGCCGTGAACCCTGACGCGGACCAGCGGGCGGGACCGAAGCCGGGGGGGACGGTCCGGAAGGCCCCGTAGGCGAGCATCACCACCGGCCAGACGAACAGGCCGAGGGAGAGCAGGCACAGCAGGATCAGGCCGGGCGACGGCCACCGCCGACCCGCGACCCGGGCCCGGCGTGCGGGCGCCCTGCGGTCGGTGGTCGCGGTGGACACGGCTAGACCGTTTCTGGACTGCGCATGGCCCGCAGCCCGGTGAGGCCGAAGAGCGCGGCGGCGTTGTGCTCGAACAGCCGGGCACGGTCGGT
>Ga0210395_10005126_pt1 | contig 10035 bp, 6 predicted proteins | sample IncBWH4OmetaG_FD_150861 | JGI IMG/M metagenome (GOLD analysis project Ga0210395, IMG submission 150861) | Forest soil microbial communities from Barre Woods Harvard Forest LTER site, Petersham, Massachusetts, United States - Inc-BW-H-4-O ...
GTCCCGGATGCGCCGCGTCCTCGAGGTCGATCCGGTCGCGCGCCGGGCGATCGTCGAGCCCGGGGTGACGAACCTGTCCGTGACCGAGGCCGTCCGGCCGTACGGCCTGTTCTACGCGCCGGACCCGTCGTCGCAGGTGGTCTGCTCCGTTGGCGGGAACGTCGCGGAGAACTCCGGCGGCGCCCACTGCCTCAAGCACGGGTTCACCGTCAACCACGTGCTCGGGCTCGAGATCGTCACGCCGGCCGGGGAGCTGGCCTGGCTCGGCGACGGCACCGGCGTCGCCAGCGGCTACGACCTGCTCGGCGCGTTCACCGGCTCCGAGGGCACACTCGGCATCGTCACCAAGATCATCGTCAAGCTGACCGTGGCGCCGCAGGCGGTGCACCTCGTGCTGGCCGCCTACGACTCGCTCGAGGCCGGCGGGCGCGCGGTCTCCGACATCATCGGCGCCGGGATCGTGCCCGCCGCGATCGAGATGATGGACGCGCTGTCCATCGAGGCGGCCGAGGCCGCGGTGCACTGCGGCTACCCGGAGGGGGCCGCCGCGGTGCTGCTCGTCGAGCTCGACGGGCCCGCCGCCGAGGTCGAGGCCGAGCTGGCCACGGTCCACGCGCTGTGCGAGAAGGCGGACGCGCGGGAGATCAGGGCGGCCGACGACCCGGTGCAGCGGGCCGGCATCTGGGCCGGCCGCAAGTCCGCGTTCGCGGCGGTCGGGCGGCTGGCCCCTGCCTACATCGTGCAGGACGGCGTGGTGCCGCGAACCGCGCTCGGCGACGTGCTCGCCCGCATCTGGGCGCTGTCGCAGGAGTCCGGGATCCGGGTGGCGAACGTGTTCCACGCCGGGGACGGGAACCTGCACCCGCTGGTGCTCTACGACGACGCCTCCGCCGCCGAGACCGAGGCGGCCGAGGTGCTGTCCGGCGCGATCCTCGACACCTGCATCGAATACGGCGGGTCGATCACGGGCGAGCACGGCGTGGGAGTGGACAAGTCGAAGTACATGCCGAAGATGTTCAGCGCGGACGACCTCGACACGATGCAGCTCGTCCGCTGCGCCTTCGACCCGGCGAGCCTGTGCAACCCGGGCAAGATCTTCCCGACCCCGCGGCTGTGCGGCGAGGTGCCGGGCCCGCGCCGCGGCGCCCACCCGGCCACTGCTCCGGGTCTGGAGATCTTCTGATGAATTCATCCCGAACGTACGCGGCTGACTCTGGGGCCCTAGCGAAGGCCTGTGGGGAGTTGCGCGCGGGGGCCGCGGCTGACGCCATCGGCGGGGACGACGGGGTGGCGCCGGCGTTCGTGGCGTTTCCCGGCCGTACCGAAGAGGCGGCGGCGGTGCTGCGCGCCGCCGCTGAGCAGGAACTAGCCGTCGTGCCGCGCGGGGGCGGCAGCCGGGTGGGGTGGGGGGCGCCGCCCTCGCGGTGTGACCTCCTGGTCGACATGACGCGGATGGACGCGGTCATCGAGCACGCCTCCGGGGACTGGGTGGCCCGCGTGCAGGCGGGCGCCCGGATGGGCGAGATCGCGGCGGTGCTCGCCGACGCGGGGCAGGAGATCGCGCTCGACGTCCCGGCCGGTGCGACCGCCGGCGGGGTGGTGGCGTCCGGGCTGGCCGGCCCGCGGCGGCTGCGCTACGGGTCCCCGCGTGACCTGCTGATCGGGATCACCATCGTCCGGGCGGACGGCACGGTGGCGCGGTCGGGCGGCAAGGTCGTCAAGAACGTCGCCGGCTACGACCTGGGCAAGCTCTTCGCCGGGTCGGCGGGGACGCTCGGGCTGATCACCGAGGTGACGTTCCGGCTGCACCCGCTGCCCGCGGCGCGGGCGTTCGTGACAGCGGAGTTCGCCGCCTCGCCGGCTGCCAGCGACGCCGTCGCCGCGGCCGCGAACTCCCCGATGATCGCGTCGGCCGTGGAACTGAGCCGCCCGTCGCCGGGCGGTCCGCTGCGGGTCGCGGTGCTGCTCGAGGGGTCGGCGGACGGCGTGGCCGCGCGCGCCGGGGTAATGGCTGAACTGCTCGGGGCGGGCGGGTCCGCGGCCGAGGTGGGGGCGACCGCGCCGCCGTGGTGGCCGGGCGCGCCGGAGGCCGGCGCCGGGACCACGCTGGTGCGGGTGTCGTTCTGGGTGTCGGCGCTCGGCCAGGTGCTCGAGGCCGTCGACGCGGCGTCCCGCGAGGCGGGGGTGTCGCCGGCGGTCGCCGGGTCGGCGGGGGCGGGCGTTTTGTATGCCACCTGCCCGGCCGGAGATCCTGACGCCTGCGCGAGGTTCGCCGGGGCGCTGCGCGGGTCGCTCGACCACGCGCGCGGCGGTGTCGCCGTGCTGGCGGCGCCCGCCGGCGTGCGGGCGGCGCTCGCCGCCCGCGGCGGGATGGCCGGAAGCGTGCCCGGGCTCAGCCTGATGCGGGCGGTCAAGGACCAGTTCGATCCCGGCCACCGGATGTCGCCGGGCCGGTTCCCTGAGGTGATCTGATTGAGCGACGCTGTTGAGCCCCTGGTGAGTCATGGGACGGACGGGGCGGAGGAACGCGTACGTTCGGCGGTAAAGGACTGTGTTCATTGCGGGTTCTGCCTGCCGGCTTGTCCTACCTACCAGCTGTGGGGCGAGGAGATGGACTCGCCGCGCGGGCGGATCCACCTGGTGAGCCAGCTCCTGGAAGGGGCGCCGCTGACCGAGCCGGCGGCCGAGCACTTCGACCGGTGCCTGGGGTGCATGGCGTGCATGACCGCGTGCCCGTCCGGGGTGCAGTACGACCAGATCATCGAGGCGGCGCGGGAGTGGACTGAAGCGGGTGACGCGGCGGGCGCGGCGTCGGGCGGGTCTGGTGGGTCTGGTTTGTCTGGTGGGTCTGGTGGGTCTGGTGGCGGCGAGCCGCGGGCGCTGCGGTCGGTGCGGGACCGGGCGACGCGAGCCGCGATCTTCGCGGTGTTCCCGTATCCGAAACGGTTGCGGGCGCTGACCGCGCCGCTGCGCGCCGCGCAGCGGGTCGGCGCGGCCCGGCTGCTCGCCGGCGGTGGCCTGCTCGGCCGGGTGTCGCCCGCCGCGGAGGCGGCGCTGCGGCTGGCGCCGCCGTCCTCCCGGCCGCTGCCGCCCGGGCGGTTCCCGGCGCGCGTGCCGGCGCTCGGGACGCGCCGCGCCGTGGTCGGGATGCTCACCGGGTGCGTGCAGTCGGTGTTCTTCCCGCAGGTCAACGCCGCGACCGCGCGGGTACTCGCGGCCGAGGGATGCGACGTGGTCATCCCCCGCGGGCAGGGCTGCTGCGGGGCGCTGTCGCTGCACAACGGGCGCGTCGCGGAAGCGGCGCGGTTCGCGGCGGGCACGATCGAGACCTTCGAGGCGGCCGGAGTCGACGCGATCATCGTCAACTCGGCCGGGTGCGGGTCGGCGATGAAGGAGTACGAGCGGCTGTTCAGCCACGGCGGCGAGCCACAAGCGGGCGGGGTCACGGAGGATGCCGAGGCGTCGCCGGCGCTGGCCGGGCAGGTCGAGGGCGGCTCGTGGGTGGCCAGGGCCGCGGCGCTGTCGGCCCGGGTCCGCGACCTGTCAGAATTCCTCGCCGAGCTTGGCCCGGTCGCGCCCCGCCACCCGGTACCGGTCCGCGCGGCCTACCATGACGCCTGCCACCTGGCGCACGCGCAGCGGATCACCCGCGAGCCGCGCTCGCTGCTCCGCGAGATACCCGGCCTCGAGCTGGTGGAGCTGCGCGACGCGGGCACCTGCTGCGGCTCGGCCGGCGTGTACAACCTGCTGCAGCCGGACGCGGCGGAGGCGCTCGGCGCGCGGAAGGCGGACTCGGTAGTCGATTCCGGCGCGTCGCTGGTGATTTCCGCCAACCCGGGCTGCACGCTGCAGATCTCCGCTGAGCTGGCCGCGCGCGGCCAGCCGATCGCCACCGCGCACACCGCCGAGGTGCTCGACGCGTCGATCCGCGGTGTTCCGCTTCGGAGCTGAGCTCTGCTGCGGCGCTGACGTGGGGTTCGCCGGCCGTTAGGGGGCGGCGAACGTCACCACTGATGGGTCGGCCCCACGCTGCGCGGTGCCGGACACCAGGCTGCCCGTGACCGTCAGCGCGGTGATCTGCCCGGCGCTGACCGGGGTGGCCGCCGACCACGTCTCCCCGTCCGGCGAGCTCCAGGTGACCGCGTGCCGCGCGCCCGCCGGTCCGGCTTCGCCGGCCGCGACGAAGCCGGACCCGGCGGGGGTCAGCGCGGTGACCGAGCCGAGGCCGCCCGGGGCGGGCAGCAGGATCTGGCGCCAGTGGATCCCGTTGTCCTTGGAGACCACCACGACGGGCATGTTGCCCGCCTTGCCGGTCACGTAGCCGGCGGCGACGATGCGAGTGCCGTTGACCGCGACCGCCTGGAGCAGTGCGGCCGACGCGCCGGGTGGCTTGGGAACGTCGTAGAGGCTCCAGTTCCGGCCGTCCGTCGATGTCCAGATGGTGTGGCAGCCTCCGTGCGTCCCCGCCGCGACGAACCCGATGGCGGTCGCGCTGACGGCGTAGACCGCGCTGGACGCCTCCTGACCGTCAAGGCCGCCGTTGTTGCCCGCCGCCCAGGTGCGCAGGTCGGTGGACCACCACAGCGCCGCGAACGTCCGGCCGCCGCTGACCTGCTTGCCGACGACGACGTAGCCGCCGGGGCCGGCGCTGACCGCCGCGACGAAGGCGCCAGGCGCGGCGAGCGCACCGCCGCCGACGGCCCGCCAGGTGACGCCGTCGGACGAGGTGACGACGACGGGCTGTTCGGCGGTGCCGGAGCCGGCGTCGCCGACCGCGATCCAGCCAAGCGGACCGTGCGCCACGCTGCTGAGGCTCGCCGCGCCGGCCCGCTGGACCAGGGCCAGCGCCGAGACCAGCGTCCAGGTGCCGTCGGCCCCGCGCCGCCAGATGGCGGGATGGCCGTCGGCCCTGCCGACCGCGACCCTGGTGCCCTCCGCGCCCGCGATCGCGTTCACCGTCACCGTGCCCCGCTGACCGGGATAGCCGGCGAACGCCACGGTGCTCTGCCCCGCGTTCGGCGCCGGGCTGCCGTCGTTGGCGCGGCTGGCGAGCATCTCGTTGGTCTTGCCCGTCAGCATCATCACGGCGCCCGCGCCGACGGTCACGACGACCGCGACCGGCACGCACACCCGGACCACGTTCCACGCCTGGCGGCGCCGCGCCGCCGTCGTCTTGGGCCCGGCCGCGGCCCGGCGGACCGAGCCCTGCCAGGCACGGTACAGCTCGTCTGACTCAGCTATGGCGCGGCCGTCCGGGGGCTCGCCGCCCGGCCAGCGGGCGGGCGGCGACGGCGCGCCGCGGCGGGCCAGCGCGGGCGCGGGCGCATCGGCGAAAGCGGGGGCGTCGGCGAAGGCGGGGGCGTCGGCGAACGTAGGCGCGCCCGCGAACGCGGCCGCGGAGACAGGCGCGCCGGTGAACGCGGGCGGGCCATCGGAGGGCCACGCGGGGCCTGGCGGCGCCGCGAAGGCCGGTGGCGGCAGTTCTTCAAATCCGTCGCCGTCGGACGGCCAGGGTTGACCGGAAGACCCGGCGCGCCGGTGGTCGCCCCAGCCGGGTTCCGGCTCCGGCTCGGCCGGTGGCGGCTCCCAGCTGATCCCGGACTCTTCCCAGACTTCGCGCGCCAGCTGCCACGCCGACCGGTGCGCCGGATCGTAAAGCCCGGACACCGCACCCGGCGACACGACGAACCCGGGGCCCCCGGCCCGCCCGAGCAGCGCCGCCGTCGGGCCAACCACCGGAACCCCAGCCGGCGTCCCGTACGCCTGTGCCTCCCACTCAGCGTCCCCTGCGGGCTCGGGTTCCCGTGCGGGCCCGGGTTCCCCCACAGCCTCGGGTTCCCCTGCGGACCCGGGCTCCGCCCCCGGGTCGGGGAACCTTCCCGAGTCGAGCATCCGCGCGGACTTAGGCTCGCCGGCCTGACGGCTGTCGGCCTGGGGGCGGGTGACCGGCCGGTCGCTGGTGCCGGACTGGGTGGGCGGCTGTGGGTCTGCGTCGGCGGCGGACTGGGCCATCGGCTGAGGCGACGCGCCTGCTGGGGAGTGAGCGGCCGACTGGGCGGCATCCGCGCGGGCTGGTTCCGTGTCGAACCGTACCGGGGGGGCCGCTTCCCCGGAGGCCGACAGGAACCAGCCCGCCGGACGTGCCACGCCTGGCCACGCCGGCCAGGCGGTGGCTGAACCGGATTCAGGCACCGCGGTTGTTGGTTCCGCCGCCGCGGTGTCGTCTCCGGACGTGCCGTAAGGGTCGGGATTGGCCTGCCGCGCGGGCTCCACACCAGCCATCTCGCCGTCCGCTGGGGGGGTAGCGTCGGTCATCGATAACTCCGAGTCCTCGCAGCATTACTCTCTGTAGTAGGTCCGGGCGTGACCCTTCCACCCGAACCTCCTTTTCGTGGGCCCGTTACTTCGATGGTAACTAGAGAAAGCCGAAATACCCAGAGCTCACAGTCAAAAAAATTACAAATAGTTCTCTGTCGTCTACCCAGGGTAAGCGCTACATTGGACCATTCGGCTCTGGCGGTCCAGTCCACGCCTCACGAGGTTCTTGATGCGCAAACTGCCCCAATTACCTCAGGGGGCTCGGCATTTCCGATGGCCGCGAGAACGATTAAGGCTAAGAACATTTGACTCAGAATCCCAGGCTCCACGATTAAGTCGGAAATACCTCTCAAGAAACGCCACTATCGCAGCCCTCATAGGCTTGGGTAGCGAACGACGTGCACTCGCCTCACGCTGCGTCCCGGGTCAGTCCTAGCGGCAGATACCACCCCGGGGTATCCCCGGGGCGGACCGCGATGAACGGACCATGATCACGTAAATTCCGCGTGCGCCTAAGACGCTTTTCTTTCGTGAAAAGCAAAGTCCCCCGTGATCATGAGGGAGCCGCGACCTCCGATTATGTGCTTAAAGCCTGAAATTTCGGCATTCGATACGGTCCTCAGGGCGGACCGCGGCGACGCAATCACTGCGGCGGGCGATCGCGGCGTGGGTCGTGGCCGCGGGGGGAAGCGGCCCCCACTGCCGGAGCTGGCGCGACCTCGCGGAAGCCGGCGCGAGCCCGCGAGGACTGGCGCCGGTTCGCGAGGAGCGGCGCTAGGCGGGGCGCTTGGTGGCGCGTTCGTGGATTAGGCCGTAGCCGATGGCTTCGGCGGCCGTGAGGGTGCGGCTGCGCCTGGCGTCTTCGCGGACGTCTTCCGCGCTGTGGCCGGCGGCCTCGGCGATGCGGTAGAACAGCGAATCGACCATGCGGCGCACCTGCTGCTCTCGCGCCGTCACTGCCGTCACCGTGCCCCCGAACTGGAGTTTCGGCTCTGACAGCGTGAACGACGCGTTCGGGTACGCGGCCCGGCGCGGGCAGGATGCGAGCACACCGAGCGCCGCGCCGCCGGTCTCGCCGCTGGCGAACGCGTGGATCTCAGCCCGGACCACGTCGAGCACGCCCATCAGGGTCAGCGCCGCCGACAGCTCCGCCTCGAGGTTCTGCAGCTCGAGGCGGATCGGGCTCTCGCCTTCGGCGTCGAGGGTGAGCAACTGCGCGGACAGCCGGGTCGCCGCCGCTTCGTCGAGGATGCCCGACGCGAACACGATCCGCTTCTCAAGGAGCCGCTCGTAGAGCTTGTCCTGCCAGGCCGTGTGCGGATCGAGCCAGACGCGGCTCGGTGGCACCGGGCCGGGCTCCGGCCTGCCAGGAGACGGCGGGGTGCCGGGGGACGGGAACCCAGGCATCGGAATCTCCGGGCCGCCCGGGCGCTCCGGCCAGCCCGGATCGGGAAAGCCGCCGGGCGGGTCGTGACGGGCACTGGCGTACGGGCCGGCAACTCCCGGCAGGAGGGGGGCGGTGCCGAGTCGGCCGCGTACGTTCGGACTATTCATACAGCCTCCAGTTGATCTCGCCGCCGACAGCGGCGGCGTACCGCTCGAGCGTGGAGGCCCTGACGTCAGTCGAGCCGGCCTCGAGCCGGGCGACCGCCGACTGGGACGTGCCCATGCGCGCGGCCACCTCCGTCTGGGACAGGCCCGCCGCGTGGCGCTGGGCGACCAGGTCGCGGACCAGGCCGGCGCGGCGCTCGGCCATCTTGCGCAGTGCCATCTCCCGGAACCCGGGAAGGAGCGGGAGTTCGCTCATGCCTCAAACGGTATCTCACATATGAGATAGCCGTCGAGGGCGCCGCGTCAGCTGGCCGGCTGGTAGGCGCGGAGGAAGACCTCGACATTGCTGCTGAGCAGGCGGGCCGTGCACTTTCCGGGTTCACGCAGGTCACAGTGGGAGCTCACGGCGTCCGGAGGGTGAAGGGAAGCGGCGCCCGCGCGTGTTCGCGTATGTTCGTACGGTGCCGTCGCTGCTCCCCTTCGTCGCCTCCCAGCTGCTGACCGATCACCACTGCCACGGCGTGCTGCGAGCAGGAGGTGACCTCGAGGCGCTGCTCAACGAGGCCGACGGCGCCGCGGCGCGCGGGTTCGCGTTCGACTCGCTGGCCGGGCTCGCGTTCCGCCGGTGGTGCCCGCCGCTGCTCGACCTGCCCGCGCACGCCTCGGTCGAGGCCTACCAGGCCCGGCGCGACGAGCTCGGCGCCGCGGAAGTCGGCCGCCGGTTCCTCGGCGCGAGCGGTCTCGCGGCGCTGTGCGTGGACACCGGCTACGCGCCGGGCAGCATTCTCTCCCCCGCCGAGACGGCCGCGTTCGTGGGCGCGGCGGCGTACGAGGTCGTGCGGCTCGAGCAGGTGGCCGAGTCGGTGGCCGCGTCGGGGACGGGCGCGGCCGGGTTCCCCGACGCCTATCGCGCCGCGCTGGCGAAACGGGTCGCGTCCCGCGCCGCCGGGGTGCCCGTCGTCGGCGTCAAGTCCATCGCGGCCTACCGGGTCGGGCTTGAGCTCGACGGGCGGCGCCCCAGTGACGCGGAGGTGGCCGGTGCGGCCGGGCGCTGGCTGTCCGGAGCGGACGCGCCGGCGGGCACGCCGCCACGGCTAGCGGACGAGACCCTGCACCGGTTCTTCATCTGGTGCGGCGCCGACCTCGGTCTGCCGGTGCAGTTCCACGTCGGCTTCGGCGACCGCGACATCGACCTGCACAGATGCAACCCGCTGCTGCTCACGGACCTGCTCCGGGCGCTCGAGCCGGCCGGCGTTCCGGTGATGCTGCTGCACAACTACCCGTACCACCGGGAGACCGGCTACCTGGCCCAGGTCTTCCCGCACGTGTACGCGGACCTCGGCCTGGCGACGCACAACGTCGGCAGCCGGGCGCCCGAGGTGCTCGCCGAGGCCCTCGAACTGGTGCCGCTGCGGAAGTTCCTGTTTTCCTCCGACGCCTTCGGCTTGCCGGAGCTCTACTACCTGGGGACGCTGCTGTTCCGGCACGCGCTGTCCCGGTTCCTGCGGGCCCGGCTGGACGCCGGGGACATGTCGGACGCCGACGCCGAGCGCGTCACCGGGCTGATCGGCGCCGGCAACGCGGCCCGCGCCTACCGTCTCCCCGCCGCCCCAGGCTAGTTGCGGGCTAGTTGGGGCTAGATGCCGCAGGCGGATGCCACGTCTTCGGCGGAGGCTTCGCGGGTGCCGGCCGCCGGGATGCCCGCGCGCTCGAAGTCGCTGACGTAGATGTCGGCGGCATCGGCGGGCGTGGCCGCGGAGTTCAGCGCGGGGATGTAGGCGGACCACCCGTTGTTGTAGGTCAGGATCGCGGAGAGCTGGGTCTGCAGGTCGGCTGCCGGGTCGCCGGTCACGAACCCCGACGGCAGCGGCGTCCAGCCGATCAGGCCGCCGCCACCGCTGCCGACCGACTCCGGGTCGCCCTTGGACTCCTGGTAGATGTTCCCCGCGATGCCGGCCGCCGCGTTGTCGCTGTACCCGTTGCTGAGCAGGAAGTTAACGATCGCCGTGACGTTGTCGGGCAGCAGGCCGGCGTCCGAGCAGCTGACGGAACCACCGCCGGTGCCGGCCGACGACGGCGGGGCCGCCGCCGCCTGGACGGGCTGAGCCGGGGCCGCGGGCTGGGCGGCGGTCGGCTGGGCGGTCGCCGAGGGAGCCGGCCGCGACG
>Ga0210395_10005129_pt1 | contig 10032 bp, 6 predicted proteins | sample IncBWH4OmetaG_FD_150861 | JGI IMG/M metagenome (GOLD analysis project Ga0210395, IMG submission 150861) | Forest soil microbial communities from Barre Woods Harvard Forest LTER site, Petersham, Massachusetts, United States - Inc-BW-H-4-O ...
TCTCAACAATTTTCTCTCTCAGAGGTTCCATGATCTTTTTCATCACCCACGTGACCTGTTCAATTCTGTCCATGGCTGGAAGGTGAGTATGTCTATGTCGTCTTCGTACTCTGTAAGCAGAGTCCCTGCTGATACTATCTGTTCGGCCTCTCTTTTCCACAGTGTCTCGCTCATGACCATCCATGCCTTGTGGACTTGCTTGGCAGATACAATTGGGTACGTCACCTGTATCTTTCTAGCCATTTCATTTGGGGTCGTCCATTCTAGATCTTCCCGAATTGTCTCTATGGCTCCAACTGGCAATGCGACGTCATAGTATGGCACATGTTTCTTTTAATGTCCAAGCCAGATGGAAATGGTGCACGCTTTTCCTGCATTGCTTAAATTTGACCGACATGAGATATTCAATTTGCTCTTGCACTCGTATCGATGCATTCCTAAGGTGTCCCAGCACTTGGCACCTGCTCTTTGACTTGGGTGGCTTTTTTGCTTCCGGTCCTTATCCTAGCAACACCAGTACCTCGTCTTGTGACCATTTACCAATGGGGTGTTATCGTTAACCCTGGTTGTGTTACGTATATGTTATATCTTCTTTTAACATATGATCGTGACACTTACCGAAAGCGATAACCGGTAGCCTTCCATACATCATGTGCTGTGATTTTGACCTGACCTTTCTCCAAGATTAATGGATCTAAAGGTACGTGATAGCTCCCATGAAAAAAGACTTGTTCTGTGGTCTTGAATACACTTTTCAGCTGCTTCATGATAGCCTTCTGATCTGGAAATACAACAGCCACATTTTGCTTCACGTTTTGATATGTAAGAGTTGGTTCAAAGTGTAAAATGATTACTCACGCTGTGGTCATCAGATGGTAGATCTGTGTCACTTTCAACACCCACGGGAACCTTCTCCTTCTGACCATGACATGTGGGAGGTATTCTTGGCTGCCCATTGTCACTTTTCTCCCTTTTCCGCTTCATTTGCATGGTGTGTTTGCTAATGTCTCGGCATTTTTGACAGGTCTTGTATCCATAACCAAATGGGATGATAGCCTTGCACTTTGACTGGAAGCACTGCTTCTTGGACTGTGGAATGAAGTTGTCATCCATAAGGTGTGAGGGCTTGGATTTCAATGAAAAGCTGAGAACGGTACCGGATATCAACCAATTATGTGACACTTTAGTTTGTGCCCCTTGTAACATTTTGCTTGTTAATTATTTGACGTATTTGGCTTGTGACATAACGTAAATGTTTTTTTTGGGTCACTCTACGACAAATATAGTATAATGTTGGTCACGTGATATAAACACGTGATGTTTGGGTGGGGGTGAGGTGGGCATGCTCAGGATCGCGAGAAGGACGGGAGAGATAAAACAACTATAAAACATCGCATTGGCAGTTGACCTTTCTCACGTCGTTGGGGACCCCACTTGACTCGAAACGTATAACCTCTCACGACTGAAGCAGTTCTGCGCAAGCCTGAAGAACCCGGCCCCATTTCTCTCCAATGTCCTCGAAAAATGTTTGTCCTGAAATTTGACTTGATGCTCGAGGCCGTCTCAAAAATTTTGGATAATGTGCATGTAATTTTCCATCTTTTCTTCAGCTGCCGCTTTGTCCATTTCGCCACCTCTTCCCTCTGTATCAATCAGCACATCGTCATTATCAGACTCAAGACTCGAGTCCTCAAGTCCGAATCTGGCCATGTTCACCCAATTATACGCATCACAATTGCTTTCTGTCGCAACATGCTAGTCTGGCTCTGCGCCATCGTCCACAATTGCAAGGGGCTTGAGGGAGAGGTGAGACCAGAAAGGTAAGCCTTGATTCTGTGTTATTTCAAGGAAGAATTGAGGTTCGATCAGGTGAAATAGTTGGACTCTGTGCTTGCACAGCAGGAATCGGCTCACAACGAAGTGTGGGCAGATGCAGAGGAACTGTTTGGCATCTGGTCGGTACCTTTCATTCAGCGGCATCGTAATTGATATATTTGCTGCCCTTTTTCAATCTCTTTTGAACTCTTACCTACATGTAGGGAGCTCACGGAAATGACCGATGTCGTTCAACAGTCAAGTTTTTGGTAATATGTTGGTGCAAGCTTCGCTATCAAGACCCATGCAAGGAGGTCTAGCCGGGGCAAGCTGAAGTGATGGAGGTAGTCCTCTGTCACGCACCGCCAACTACGTGAAATGGTGAGTAACAATCATTCACTGTTAAAATTGGTTAACATACTGTGCCTCAACTATCATTGTCGTCTTTAGGCATGGTATCTCACTGGGATCAGCACTGCGTGCCACAGGTCCCACCGTCCACACCAGTACCAATTCTGCCATAGGTAAGCCCAAAGGTTTCGCAGAATAGCAAGTCATGCAGGGTGCAAAACTGATGCATTTGCTTCACCACCCACACCTTAATGCCTATATCCTTTGGTGCTGAATACCCAAGGATCAGAGAATATGCGCAAAAATGCTGCTCCATCAGTTCGACAATCACATTGTGGTCTTCAACCCGACAAAATGTATGTCGTTCAGTTGTTGTCTCTGTGTCATCATCAGGGTCATTTTCAGTGACTGGGTCGGAATTATGAGCCATTGATGGGTCAGGAATTCGAAAGGTGAGTTTTGTAGCGTTGGCTGAATTCGCAAGGACGTTGAGCAAATTTTGCGACAACCAGCAAGTGTAGGCTCACCTGTGCTTTCCATCACATCTGTGGCTGAACCTGTGGTGACTACAAGCATCGACGCGCCAACGTCAGCACCTACGGTCTGAAAAGTTTGGATAGAATGGTTGAGCCACGAAATTCGAATTCGAATCTTATGGAGTTGCGTTCTTCGCTGGCAAGTGCCGTCGTGCTCGCATTCTTCCCCTGTACTTCTTGCTCACATATTTCCTCCGGAACTCCTCCCTCGGTGTCATTTGAATCCATGTCGCTGACCAGCTTGAAGCTGATATTAATGAATGCATGCTCAGAGTTAGTGCGGTGAGCATCATATGCCGAGGTAGATTTCCCTTGAGTCGTCTTCTAACGGCTTCGAGTTTATGCCACCAACACAGTTGGTGCTTCACCTGGCACCAAACTCGATGACTTGTGCCGATCTCTGCCATATCCTTGTCGGTCTGGACAAATCTCAGGACCACACCGTATTCGTCACGCAAGATGGTTTCCATGCCTCTAATGCCCTGGTACGCCTTTTGTTTTCTACTGATGTTGCCGTTGTTAAGAGGCAGTGAGAGAGTGGGAAACCAGTGTTATCGTATTCCCGTAGGATAGTGTATAGCTCAAGGTGGCGTGAATTTGTGTTGTCTATCTTGTTGGAGTGTTGAGCGTTCACGCGTCCTACACAACAACGTCAGGACCAGTGGGAAGTTCATGGATTGAGGCCGATTAATATCAGCTACGGTAGATACAGTTGGTTCGAAAATGTTCGATAACAGATGTCATATACTATATAAATCATGATCAAGGTCATTTGTTTTTGATTACCACCGACAAGAACTACGATAATCGACGAGAACTGAGGATAATCAAACCTGTTTGGGTCTGATTAGTCCGATATTTGTTGCATTAAAATCGAGAATGATCGAGAATAATTTATAAGAGCGATTGGATTCAATTGACAACGACTATTGAAGTACACAGTTCTGATTACAGTTCTGCTTACACTGCACCAGCGTTGATTAATATTTTTCATGTTCAGGCCATTGTGGAAACTTGAAAAATCTACCAAGTTGTCGGACTTTGGGTAATTTAGAGTCAATAGTGTACTGTTTTTCTTGCTTGCTGCTGCGTTTGCCTTTCTCCAAACCAAGGGTATCGGTAGGTAGACTGAAGTAGAGTCTTTATGCACTCACCGCTGCACCACGCCCGATGTACATTTCTTTTTTGAAGGACTCTCCATACATTAGTCTTGTAGGTGTGCTTCAGATTCTAATCCGCGCACCTCTTTCTCGGTATCCAATACATTCTTGAAGTACCTCTCGAGGTTGGTGGCAGAGCCTTGGCCTCCTGGTTGGAATAGATTCCAGTGTCGCAAACAAAAAGAGAAAAAAAAAAGACATTTTCTACATACTTTGGGTGGGCACCACGAGGGGCAGCCAGAGCTAGAGTAGAAAATGATGCCAGTATGCTGTGAGTCTGCAAGAGAGGGTAGACTCAAACTTACCAGTGGTGATGACATTGGGATGGCTAGGACCATCATTGGATGTGGCTCGTCTTATGTGGTTGATGGCCAAGGCGGTTGACAGTTGCAGTTGTGAAATATAGTGTACGATGGTTGTATGATGGTAAGAGGTGCAGAGGGAGGGGACGGGTGGATGATGGGGATGGGGATGGATAGGGGGAGAGTTGAGGAGGGCTGCGAAGGGAAGACGTGAAGATAGCAAGGGTAGGAAAAGCTTCGCACACTCAGACTACAGACTTTGTCAATGTGACTGTGACTTCGTCATTTTTTTGATGCCTTTGAAGCCTATCAGTAATGAGTACAACTCATATAGCACGGCTGAGCTAAGAAAGAGTAGATGATGTGGTGTATCGGGAAACTTGTCAAATTTTTTGAACCGCTTTGGGATAAAGTATTCAATTCTCGATTCCCATTTTGCACTGTAGATCCACCACATCACAATCTAATCATCTTTTTGCTCCTGACATTCGATTATTTTCTGACTATATTCTGACTATATTCTTTCACTTTCAGACTTCCTACATTCATTTGCGACCTCTCAACCAGCCCGACACTCCACACACAATGAGACCCAGCAGAACCCTTGCCCATTACCATCGCCCATCGTTGCAGCCCATTGCCACTGCCTGACCCTTTCTAGCACTCGCAGAAGGCACACTACCAACAGCTCGGTGACGACAGATAACCTGACATTCAGACCCGTTAGCAAGCAAGCCTCATGTGCGCAGGCCTTCGCGTCGTTCAGAAAGTCTCACAAGCATATCTTGCGTTACTATGTGCGTTCCCCGATCCCGCAGCAATGTGCATGGACATCATGCTTCGACATTGGCAGCACCTTACTCGGTAGATAACATTCTGAGTGCAGACCCAAGTGCGAGTGCACCACCACTGTGCGAAAGACAACTTGTCGCAGACAGACGTCAGGAGATTCCTGTCGTCGATTTCCACATTTTCCACTCCTGCGATAACATGCACAGTAAAGGCAAACCAGAGGCGTTAGGAGCAGCGCATCCCAAGCCAAGCCAACACAAACCTGACTGCGAATGTGCCACAGTCGCGCGGAGGTCCACACTTTGCAGAAAGACTTGAAAGCATGCGTTTCGTCAACCTCAATGATTATGAGTTCCGCGGAGACGTGAGCAGAAAACGCGAAATACTCTGCCACCGATGGCAGGTCTTCGGAATGCAATGGGGCCCCCACAGTAAAAATATCTTGCTGCAAGTGTGTGGGAATCACATGAGTATGAGAGGGTGTAATGTGGACGCAACAAGGACCGCAAGGTGATGACAGCTACAGAGATGAAGTTATGACATTCGTGACAATGAGAACCTCAGCAGCAGGATGGGGCATTGGGGACGGCGCAGGCGGCGTTCAAGTTGGGTTGGGCATTTCTGTAGCGAAGTTGAACTTGGTTTATTATTCTTGAAGTTCACGCGTGCACTTTAGAATCACAGTAGTATGACAGTCTGTACAGGGGACGGAACCTGGGTATGAGAGACAAAAGGGTATTGGCAGAGAAAATAGGACCCAAAGCCGAAAGAGAGATCAGTTGCTCTTCTGATGCTACAGATGTACAGGTCTCCTCTGCATTCATCCAACAACAGACTGGCCTGTGACTGTTCTTAGGTGGCATGTAGCAAGCATCATAGACTGATACACCAACTACATTTGAGGCACACCGTGAATGTCATTCACACGTTGATTTGTCGAGCCATGTTGAGAGCCACTGCCGTACAATCGATGAGACTCGTACATAATCGACATTTTATTTATCTAACCTACAAAAATCATAATTTATCGACCCTATCGATGAACTTCCCACTGGGCGTCAGGATGTGCGTGAGGCGAATCTGAGATGTAGATAAGAGATGCAGGACATTTTCATATCTAATCGATACTTTACTTACAGTAGTTTAATTCTTACGCTGGTACGAAGTACTATACTAGTTGTGATCGCTAACATGTTTTGATCTAAGACATTGCCCTAGTCCAATGTAGAACAACTTATTTTCATTGTTTGAATCTAAATACGAAACATGGTTTCTATACTTTTATTCACAGGGTATTGTAGCGTCTTTTCACGTGTATTTACGAGCTCTCCTAGATGTACTTAAGCACGCGGTGTACGCACTGGCACCCCAGCTTTCTAACGCTTCGCTGGTGTGCCGGAAACTCTCCTCACTGCGCCTATTTCGTCATATCTTACCCGGTTACCATAGTTATTTCTGATTGCTCGGATGGTCACTCACAAGTCGCATCTATCCCAATCTTGACAACCTTTCCCCGAAGAGGCCAGATTACCTTCTTCATCACCCAGGCCATTTGTTCGACACCTTCTATTCTCAGAAGATCAAGAATTGTCACGTCGGCCTGGAGTTCTCCTCAAAGAGTTTTTGTCAGAGGCAACCTGTTCCTTATCCCGTTTCCAGAGTGTTTCGTTCATCGTGGTCCAAGCAGTATGAACCTGTTTTGTGGTTATTAATGCGTGAGTTAACTAGACCTTTTTCGCGACGTCACTTAGAGAATGACATTCTAAGTCTTCAAGGATCATTGTTGTCACTTTGGGAGGTAATGAGACGTCATAGTACAGCGTATGCTCCATGTGGTGTTCAAGCCAGATATTGATTGTGTACGTTTTTTCCTCGCCTCTTGTATCTGCATGATATGGAATATTAAACTTGCTTTTATAGTTGTATCGATGCATCTCGAGTGTGTCCCGGTGTATTGCACCTTCTCTCTGGCTCGGGCATGACTTCAACTTTTTACCTTGGTCCTGGCAACACCAATACCATGTTTTATGACCGGTCTCAAGTGGATTGTGGTCTTGTATTCTGATTCTTTATGTTATTTTTATTTTATTTTTGAGTTTATATTCTCAGGGTGCATGGACTTGCAGGGACAAGGCGCTCTACTATCAAGAGTTTGCCGAAATGTTATTCAAGATATTCGAGCTAGATGACGAGTGGGCAGCTCAAACAGTGCAATGGTGGATTGAGTAAGTAATTGTAACCAATTTGAATGTAACCAATATTTGTATACAGAGAACTCTTCGGCAACAAGAATGGCTTGAGAATTGAGGGGGTTCCCCCATTGAGGGACTCAATCGACTGTCTAGACATGGAAAAGGCCCAAGTCGCACACCTCCCTGCTGAGAAGGCTGTTTGTGACCATGCGGCAGGTACGGAGCCTCGCAAGTATCTCTATACTGTGTCGTTGCTTTCTACTGTAATGAATACAAAATCAGCCTTGTATGAATAAATGAAACCCGTGTCGGCATTTCCCGACAACCACTGGAGGAAATGATAACATCAAACCTCCGCCAAACTACAACCTCGAAACCGGGCGACAACTTCAGTGACAACGCAACGACGTGGGTGCCAGAGTCTCAGGGGCAGGGCAATGTGTACAGGTGCAAATGAAGATGGGGACCGACTGGTTGAGAACAAGCGGCCACTTCCTCGGAATGAGGACGTTCCATAGAGTCAAGGGCAAGACCGACCGATCAATAAGAAGCGGAGGTCTGCAAGAAACAACTTGGGGGATGAGAAAAAACCAAAAATCGAGATAGCTGAATCGACTATGGTATGGTAGACAAGCTTCCAAAGATAAGGTGGAAAAGCAGCGAAAGACGACACCACGTCAATGCTGAGGCGCTGGCCAGAGGCATTTATCAACGAAATAAGACTTGTTATGTGTTGAAATCATGGGAAAGATTACAAAGACTAGCAATTGCATATGAGTGAGAATAGGACGGTTTTGTGATAGTAGCAAACCGAGCCTCTTGCAGGGATGCCATAAGTGTTGTTATTTTACTCCGAAGGTCGAGAGATACAGTATAGAGTCTCAGATGCAAGAATAATGACTCGATCTGAGTAGCCATAGCAGAGCCCACAGTAACTTGACCGAGTACTCCTATGAAGACGTAACATGATTTCATCTCAATATTGGCTTTTTGATAAACTACTAGCTCTGCTCAGTAAGTGACTTTCCACACCGTCTAGAGCTGTGTACACTACCCATGATATGTACTTCTCTAGCGTCATTTAATCTTCGGGACTTGTCTGGAACATTTTTCAGAGTATGTTTCACAGTATGTTTAACCTTGTGGAGGCGATCGTCTTCATAAGCACGCCACTTCCCTACGTCTAGGTTGTCACCTCCATTACTACTGGGTGACTTCCAATAGCGTTATGGTAGCTACTCGATCAAAATTTCACAAGATAGCCGTGCCGGCCAGGCACACTGATTACATGAAGCTCCCCATGATTCGAATGTGCTCACTAGAGCTTAGATCAGATGGAGGGGTCCCTACCCTTCTCCAGAGTATTTGTAAGCTATCAAACTGTAAATGTGACCCAGTGGAAAGGCGACCACTTGGGGAAGGGGACGACAGCTCCAAGATGACTTACACTTATGAGTTCAAGTGGCCACGAGACTTGCTGTTGACAACACCCCGTCATTCTGGCTCGTGCTTTGTCATATCTCACACCTTCTAAACACACCCTTTTCAGAATTTATTTTCTTGATCACAAATTTGAGATGATTATACTGTAATACAAAGATGTCACATTTTGCATGGTAAGCATAGGCTTATCTTTGAGGGATCGATGGTCATCCTGCTCACGCCAGTATTTCCTTCGCACGATAGAAGGGGCATCTGGCGCGGTTGCCTTGGAATGACCGTCAAGAATTAGAATGGTAGAATGGAGATGCCGTACGAGGAGCGTGATGCAAGGACAAGGGAAAGCATAAAAAAAGGCAAATCCATATCGTTGGTGAAATCGGGCGAGCAAGTCAAGCCAACCGTTTTTGGAATCGCTTCCTCTCGTCCCAGAGTGCACGCACGGATGCGATCTGGCTGCGCGTAGGATGGTGACTGTGGAGCACGACGACATAGTCGACCATCGAGTCGATCTGTGTGAACGCTATCTTATTCTGTCCTGGGCGTAAGTACTGAGAGATGTCGAAGAGCTCCATGTCCGCCTTGAACGGATATGGCCAGTCAGTGGATGATAAGAGAATGTGGAGGAGGTATTACCTTGTAAGGAGGGTACAAAATGGTGAACTCGTCGTTGACGAGGAACCATAGATGGCGCAGTATCTTTGGCCATGGGACAGGTCGGACGTTTTCATGCCAATTCTCACGATTCCCAGGTTGCTGGGTTGTCCAAGGCTCAAGGTCCCGGGCAGAATAGCAGGCGAGCGATATGCATTTCGCCTGAGAGATGTCCAGGCTGGAGGGAGATATTAGCCGTGTATTCGGAGAGCGATAGAGATACGCACTCGATGGTTGTTGGTGCTCTGGCCCACAGCGAGACTTTTTCACATTCCTCATTAAGAACGACAAAGTCCAATGTGAACTCCCCAGCGACATCGTACGGTCTGAACATCGAAAGCACCTGCATATCTTTCCCAAATGGCCGCGTAAGTTCGTCCACCATCTTGTCGCTGAGTTCGGTCCCAGCCACTGAGGCCTTTATTTCAGAAGGGGGGGAGACGGGGCGAGAGTTAAAAGTAGTATTCGTTCTGCTTGCCACATCAGAAAGGGTCTTTAAAACCACGATCGGAGGAGTCGAGAGAGAAGAACGGGAGATATCCACGTCGCTGAGTGAAATGGTTGTATACGCTCCTACAGAGAGATTGGTCAATGCCCGTCCACAACCGCTGTTCGATGGCCCAAGCGGGGAAGTGCTGCATATTCCCTCCAAGCTGTCTTCTTTTCGTACAGTAGGAGAGACGGTCACCATTGGGATCATTGGTTGGGGGAAGTTAGATGATACTGGGGTGAAGGAAAGGTCCTTCCATTTCTCTGCGCTTGGGGTTGGAGACGATTTTCTAGGTAACAC
>Ga0210395_10005130_pt1 | contig 10032 bp, 10 predicted proteins | sample IncBWH4OmetaG_FD_150861 | JGI IMG/M metagenome (GOLD analysis project Ga0210395, IMG submission 150861) | Forest soil microbial communities from Barre Woods Harvard Forest LTER site, Petersham, Massachusetts, United States - Inc-BW-H-4-O ...
GAACCCAACAAGAAATTGGTAGACGAAAAGACCGAAGTCGTCTGACAATGTGGCGCGGCCGCCCGCGAAGGTCCGTCCCCGGCGGCAGCCCCTTGCCCACCACGTCGCCGCGCTAGATCCCAACAAAACCGTCCGGCAGCCTGAAAAAATCGGCGAAATCCCCTCCTGCCTCGGAAAATGGCATACAACTGTAGGCAATCTCAACCGATTCCTGGCAGATCCCTTGAACCGGCAGCGGCGACGGCTGAATCCGTTGCGCCTCCCGCAAATAGTCATTGCAAAGACAGGACGCCTGAGCGGGATTTTCATTCACCGACTCCCATTCCACTACGGCAATCGCTTCAGGCATGCGCGGCTCTCCCCTAGCCTTCACATCGGCAGGTTGCCACCTCTGCCTGAATGCCAGGAGTTACCAGAAACGCAAACCGCCCGTAACTGGACGATCACATCGAACCGTGCTTTTTCTGTGTCGCAACTACAGAAATCAAGCAACCAGAGCGAAGTCACCTCGCTATATCTTTATTCTCTATCTCTCCGCGCGCGCCAACGTAACTTCTCACTCCATCCCTCGTCATATAGACGAGTACCAGTCCCGCGATGACCACTCCCACCGCGCCTTTCCAACGCTCTCCGATAACCAGATTCACCAGATCTCCCGCCGCGTTGATCGCAATGATCGTAGTTCCCAGAACCCACCCCCAATATCGGCGCCGGAACCAGCCGACGGACGCGGATGCTAACGTCGCCGAAAGTACCGCAAAACCAAGCCCAGCCATTTTGCCGAGCCCTGCCAGCCGAGCGTGCCCCGCTTTGTTCAGCGCCCACAAACCGTCGAGCACGGTTCCCGGATCAAGCAAAGTGATCGCGGCATCGGCGGCCATCGTTGCTCCAAACACGAAAAACAGGCCCATCGCAGTAAAGCCCAGCGGCCGTGAAGCTTGGTCCTCGCTCATAGTTTGTCGGCGATCCGCCCGCTCCAGACGCGCGAACTCGCCCACCACTCCATTTCCCGCTTGCATCTTCCGCCCGTACCATAGCATCTTTATCTATATGCCGCAGATTCAGATTCCGTCTCCCCTTCGCCAATATTCGGGCAAACAAGCTTCGATCGACGTCCCGGCGAAAACCGTGGGCGAGGCTCTTGCCGGCCTCGTCTCCCAGCATCCCGATCTCAAGCGTCACCTCTATACCGACGAGGGCAAACTCCGCACCTTCGTCAATGTCTATGTCAACGACGAAGACATGCGCTATCTCCAGAAGGAAGCAACCGAGCTGAAAGACGGTGATACCATTTCGATCGTGCCGTCCATCGCCGGCGGATCCTGCGCCGTATCACGGCTCTGAAGAGATTTTGGTCGCGCGCAGATTTTGGGTGGCGCAGCGGTTTACCGCTGCGATAAGAATCGCACCTTAACTGCGGCTTTAGCCGCTGAGGTGATGCTGGCGAGCGAGAGAAATTCCCAACCTCGCTGCAATAACAAGAGAGCCTATGGCCACAATTTCCGAAGTCAAACCGACCGAAGCCGTTCTTAGCAACGACGAAATCCTGCGCTACTCGCGCCATCTCATCATGCCCGAGGTCGGCATGGTGGGCCAGCAGAAACTCAAAGCCGCCAAAGTCCTCTGCATCGGAGCCGGTGGCCTGGGCTCGCCGCTCGCCCTCTACCTCACCGCCGCCGGAGTAGGCACGCTCGGCATCGTCGATTTCGACGTAGTCGACTACACCAATCTTCAGCGCCAAATCATTCACTCGACCGCCGACGTCGGCCGCAAGAAGCTGGACTCCGCCGCCGACAAACTGATGGCCATCAATCCCTACCTCAACCTGCGTACCTTCGATACGAAACTCACCAGCGCCAACGCGCTCGACTTATTCCGGCAGTTCGACATCGTCGCCGACGGCACCGACAATTTTCCCACGCGCTACTTGGTCAACGACGCCTGCGTCCTGACCGGCAAGCCCAACGTCTACGGATCGATTTTCCGCTTCGAAGGTCAGGCCAGCGTCTTCGCCACCGAAGACGGTCCCTGCTATCGCTGCCTTTATCCCGAACCACCTCCGCCCGGCTTAGTCCCGTCCTGCGCCGAAGGTGGTGTGTTAGGCATCCTCCCAGGCTTAGTCGGAGTAATTCAAGCCACCGAAACCATCAAGCTGATTCTCGGCCAGGGCGATCCTTTGGTCGGGCGCCTCTTGTTAGTCGATGCCTTAGGCATGAAGTTCCGCGAGCTGAAACTCCGCAAAAATCCCGATTGCCCCGTCTGCGGCATCACCCGCACCATCACTGAACTGATCGACTATGACCAATTCTGCGGCATCCGCGGCGTCGAAGCCGCGCCCGCTACAGGAGGCGACTTGTCCGAAATTTCCGTGGAAGACTTAAAGAAAAAGCTCGACGACAAAGACGACGTTTTTATTCTCGACGTGCGCGAGCCCCACGAATATCAGATCTGCAACCTGAACGGATATCTCATCCCGCTAAACGACTTACCCAAGCGTATCGCCGAACTCGACAGTAGCCGAGAAATCGTAGCCCACTGCAAAATGGGCGGCCGCAGCGCCAAAGCCGTCGCCTTCCTGAAGCAGTCCGGTTTCACCAAAGTGCATAACCTGACCGGAGGGATTACAGCATGGGCCGAGCGGATCGATCCCAAGATGCCTAAGTACTAAGGATCTCTGACTAAGTCCCCTCTAGCCTTGGGAGGGCCACGGCTTCACAGCTTGCTGAAAAACTCGAGCCTTGTCCTTGCTTTTGTTGGCGCAGCCGTTCACCGCTGCGATTCGGTCTCGCCTTTGTTTTGAAAGGGTGCGGCTTCAGCCGCGCTGTAAGATGCCACGGATTTATTCCGGCCTAATACTTTACTGAAAAACGCGCGTTTCGTATCACCGCGCGTTTCGTATCTTTCGCATCGGGGGATCACTCTAGCGATACCGTAAGTTCTTCGGAATCAGACACCCCTCTAGGGGCTGCCCGCTGAGACCGGAGTTTTTCAGCAAACTGTTTAGCCGCTGAGGAAGACGACCGCGCGCCGAACGAGTTTTTCGGCGACTCTGCGAAGTCGGACGCCCCCTACTCAACCGTCACGCTCTCTCGCCCAGCACTATTCCCTTTGAACTAGCACTAACAAGGTTCATACTATCTCTTTTCACTGATTCTTCCCCGCACCCATAAATCTCAGCCATCGGAGACTCGATGAAACGCACCTTACATTTGCGCATCACGCCCCTGTTCCTATCTCTGCTCTTCGTCGTTCCATCCGTCCAAGCGCAAACTCAGGGCAACGCGACCAACGCGCAGCCAGCAGCGCCCGCCGCTCCACAGCAGCCAGAGCAAACGTCGAACTTTACTTCCGCAAAAGGATTTGTGCTCGAAGACGCTGTCCCCGTAAGATTGCGATTCAATCGCACCGTCTCCTCTGCCGACGCGCACGTCGGCGATACCGTGGATTTCGAAGTATTGGAAGACATCAGCGTGAATGGGACGCTAGTAGTTCCGAAGGGCGGCATCGCGCTCGGAACGGTCACCGAAGCTCAGCCAAAACGAAGGATGGCACGCGGCGGCAAACTCGAGATCAATGTCGATTACGTGAAATTGGTGAACGGCGACAAAGCAGCCCTGCGGTCGGTGAAAGGTGGCAATGGCGGCGGCCACGTAGGCGCCATGACAGCAGGAATCGTCGCCACCGGAATCGTGTTTTTTCCAGCCGCGCCATTCTTCCTCTTCATGCACGGCAAAGACATCACCATGCCGAAGGGAGCGGAGTTCACGGCCTACGTCAACGGAGATTCGAAGCTTGATCTCGCCAAATTTCAGCCAGTAACACCGCCAGCCGAGCAAAATCTAAGTGCCAGCAATAACATTCAGAATGCCAGCCCGCCCGCAGCTAAACTCCAGATCGACTCCACTCCCCCCGGCGCCGACATCGAAGTCGACGGCAGTTTTGTCGGCAGCACCCCGTCCGACGTTCAAGTCTCCGAGGGCGATCACACGGTAATCGTCAAGAAATCAGGATTCAAGAATTGGGAACGCGCGCTAAAATCCAGCGCCGGCAGCAACGTCCACCTGAGCGCCGAGTTAGAGAAAGCTGACGCGAGCGGCACTAACCCATCGCCGCCGCCAACCGAGTCACACAAATAGAAAAGAGAGCGCCGCAGCGCTCCCCTCTCCTTCCAGGAGTTACTAACTCACTTATTTCTCTGCCTTCTCAGTCGGCCCCAGCTCCAGCGCAAACTTCTTGCCCGCAAAGCGCAGCTCAGAAATCGTCGCCGTGCCGCTGCTGTGATCGATCACCGCGGAGTCGGAACTGTAAGCTTTGTCGACGGTAACCACCTTCGCCGACGCCTTCGCCACTTCCTTGTTATTCTTCAAAAAGCTTACCTCGACCGTCGAACCCGTTCCATCCCAGCGCACTTGGTACTCGCCTGGCTTGAGTTGCTGCCCGTTGACTTCAAACGTCTCTCCGATTTGCAGCGTGCTCTTGTTACTTGCGAAAGCACTCGATGCCAGCAGCACGGCCAGCCCGAGCACGACAGTCTTTGCCAGATTCGTCAGTTTCATATGCTCCTTATCTTTCTCCCGGCTTCTGGCCGGGCATTAGGGGCGGCTGGTGATTGGTTCGGACGCTGAACTGAAGGCTTGCCTTTTTCCCGCAAAGTCCTACAATGCGCATGTCAGGGTGATGCAAAAAGATGCGGGCCTCAGACTCGTTCTTTTTATTGGAACCCGACGCATCCAGGGCCGCCAAACCATGCCTGCGCCAGTCCCATCACCCTGCAATCTCTTCTTCAGGCGGATGACTCAGCTCTCATCCACCTCATCCGTCTTAGGTGTGAAGTTCAATTTGGAGAAATAAGAATTCGCGCTTCTTATCTCTGCAATCTGACCTCTCACCTATGACCTGCTCTCGGTTCGCTACAGGATACGAACCTCGTTTCGAGTAAGTTCCCATTTTTTTCTAGCGAACCACTCATCTCGTGTATGGCATTTCTGCTGCCAGAGCAGAGAGAGCGTAAGTTGTTGAACAGAGTACGCGAGCCCTGCACGTCCGCTCGATCCTCTGTTCCCATCCGCACATTGCTGTCCGAAAACGAACGCAATGGGCTATGGCCGCGCCTTTTCACGCGAAAGTTCTTCGCCTTAAGCGCTTTAGCCAACATGCCTATTGGACGAACACACGCCCGCGCCGTTAGCAGAAATTGGTGATGAATGAACAACAGCTTGGAAATGTCTTGTGTCTAGTCTGCCATCCCGCAAGTTCGCATCAAAACTCTCATTGTCATCGCATCAAAACCCCGATTGTCATCCTGAGCGAAGCGAAGGATTATGTATTTATATTTTGCGTGCACGACGAACGCGCTCCAGTGAGTGATAATGGCGCGCTTGCTTTACCGCGAATTTCCGGGACACGACACTAGATCAGTTTGAGACGGATCCAGTTCGATGCTGCACGTCGGCGGTAGCATTGCTAACGAATCTTCAGCACAATCTTGCCGTAGTTCTTTCCCTCTTTGAGCAGCGTGTACGCATCGCGCGCCTGCTCCAACGGAAAAACTTTCCCAATCACCGGATGCAGCAGCCCCGCTGCAATCCACTCCGAAAGCTGCTTCCATGCGGCTTCCATCAGCGGACGATTCGCGCTCAGATACGACAGCCACAGTCCATGAACGCTCGCGCCCTTCGCATACAGAACGCGCGTATCAAGCGTCGGAGTCTCGCCCGTAGCCGCGCCATAAACAATCACGCGACCGAACTCGCCTACACACTTGACACTCTTCGCCACGTGCGGCCCGCCAAGCATTTCAAAAACCGCGTCGACTCCTTCGCCGTTGGTCAGCTCTTTAATCGCCTCCGCATAATCGCACTGCTTGTAATTAATCCCGTGCTGCAACCCCAGATCGCGCACCTTCGCCAGCTTCTCGTCTGAAGAAGATGTCCCATACATCTCAATGCCAAGAATTTTTCCAATCTGCACCGCCGCCGTCCCCACTCCGCCAGCAACGGCATGAATCAGCACGCGTCCCGCCTTGTTGCGTGTCTCCTTTATAGGACCGAGCAAACCAGCCTTCCAATAAGCCAAATACGCAGTAAAAAAATTTACCGGGAACGCCGCGCCCTGCTCAGCCGTCCAATTTTCCGGAACCGCCCAAACCAGATCGCGTTTAGCCACCGTTTTCTCCGCAAACGCGGCCCACTGCGTATATCCCATCACCCGCCGCCCGCCAGAATTGTTCGCGCCCACTTCGCGCCCCGCGAATTCGCGTCCCGCTGTGAGCGGCGGCTTAGGAGTTCCCGCATATCCGCCGTGCGTGGTCATCAAATCGGCAAAGTTCAAGCCGCCCGCTTCGACCTCTACCAGAACCTGTTCCGGCGCAGGATGCACCTCCGGCACCTGCTCCAACTGAAGAACCTCCGGCCCGCCGAAGCGAGTGATGACCAGTGCTTTCATGCGAAGAGTTTATCAGCGATGTCGTTTCCCCCCATGTTCCGGAGCATGCCCTGAGCGCAGTTGAAGGGTGCCCTCTGTGGTGGACGCTTTGAGCAAGCGGATAGATGCTTCGCACGGCTTACCGTCGGCATCTATACTGGTGATCGAGTTTCCGACCTCCGAAGCCTCAGCCAAAAGCTAAGTGCTAACGGCTAATTGCTGCCTTCTATGCCGCTAACCGACAAATTCGGCCGCTCCATCCACGACCTGCGAGTCTCCATCACCGATCGCTGTAACTACAAGTGCGTCTACTGCCGCACCGGCACTAACGGCGCAGCCTACGCCGAGCTGCCTTTCGACGATTACCTCCGCATGGCCCGCATCCTGGTCGGCTTGGGGATCTCGAAGATTCGCCTCACCGGCGGCGAGCCGCTGCTGCGCAAAGGCATAGTGCAGTTCGTGCGCGACCTCGCAAAGTTGCGTACCGAAGAAAACAACAAGCCCGAAATCGCCCTAACCACCAACGGCCATCTCCTCGCCGAAATCGCGCAGCCCCTCAAAGACGCCGGCCTCGACCGGGTAACCGTCAGCATGGACGCAGTCGATTCCGAAAAATTTGCCCGCATCACCCGCGTTCCGAACGGATACGAAAGCGTGCTCGCCGGAGTCCGCGCCGCGCGCCAAGCCGGATTGGCTCCCGTGAAAATCAACTGTGTCCTGCTGCGCGGCTTCAACGAAGATCAAGTAGTGAACTTCGGCAAATTCGCGCGCGAAGAAAACGTAGTCGTGCGCTTCATCGAATTCATGCCGCTCGAAGAAGACCGCGTCTGGACCCCCGAAATCGTAGTCCCTCTCGATGAGATCCTCGCGCGCATGTCGGAATATCTGCCACTGCACGAGATCCCGCACCAGCGCAGCGAAACCGCCCGCCGCTACCGCTTCCCCGATGGCTTAGGCGAGATTGGAATCATCGCCCCGGTGTCGCATCCCTTCTGCGGCCATTGCAGCCGCATCCGCATTACTTCCGACGGCAAGCTGCGCACCTGTTTATTTTCCGTTTGGGATCATGACCTTCACGAACTGATGCGCCGCGGCGCAACCGACGAGGAACTGGTCGAGTTCATCCGGCAAGTGGTCGAGAAAAAAGAAGAGCGTCATCACATCGGCGAGCCAGGATTCGTCCCCGCCTCGCGAACCATGGTTCACATCGGCGGCTAGAGCGCCGAGAACGACCATCCCAGTTAAAGCCTCCAATATCTCGGCTTTGGGCCGGGCACGGTCTTGGGTAGGGGCACGGCTTCAGCCGAGGCAAAGGGCTGTAAACACCAGGGCTTCGCCCTGAGGGAGCCGCTATGTTTACTTCCCAGGGTTATTATCAGGTGGCTTCCAGTTGTGGCTGGAGACAAAAAGAAGTTACAACGTTAATAGAAGCAGGTCAGTAAAACGAATCGTACTTAGTAACCATCCACCCGTCATCCTTTTTTTCTTCGGTGATCGAGAAAAGGTCTTTGTAAGTCGCGTCTTGCGCCGGCGTGCTATAACGCTCGCCTTTGTAATGCAGAATCACCAGCGGCGGCGCATCTTCCCATTCCACCAGGTTCCATGAAATCAGCGGATGCTGCACCTCGGAGCTGCAAAGAAAGTCGGCCCGCTTCCTGCGATAATCCCTTTCCCACTGCGCCAGCAGCTTCTTGCAATTCCCGTCGCGCATCTCCCCAATAAACTTGTTGGCCGTCCGTTCGATCGTGCGATCGCGAAACGGATTCATCGTAATACTGACCGGCATCTGCGTCAGCGGATCGCGTTCTTCCGACCGCGACAATACCGGCGGCTGATTGCTGAGCCAATACAGATAGCCCAGGAAAACCAGCACCAGCAAGCCCGCCGAGCCCACTGCAATCGCGAGATGAGTGCGCGAAAACTGCATCATGAGAAGTGTGGCGGATGGCTCGGGTAACGGCAAGGTTACGTCAGATGCTGTCAAGGGTAATTCTCTTTTCCAGTGCTGCTGGGAATTCGGATGGTTGGCACGGCTATATACTGTCTTTTCACTGTCTTGCACAGCCCCTGCGGATTTTCTCATGTTCGATGACAAACGGGGTTCGGTCGTAAATGTTGCTCTTGTGTACGCCTTGTGTACGTGGCGGTGTACATGGAGGCGCAATCCGCTCGCCCCAACTTACCCATTTCGTCATTGAGGGCAATCGCGATTTTACGACATCTCTTCAGCCTCAGGGATCACGGGCCGTGGTCTTGCTGGCTGGCGATTGTTCCTCAGTCAGCGCAACCTGGGCAAAAAGGCTCTCAATTCCCGGAGTACATCTGCCTCATTCGACAGGAATACGAAATGGTTCGCACCCCATAATTCCACTACATGTGCTCCGCCGGCGGCTTGGTTAATCCGCTTGATGCGATTCTTGGTCATGCCCACGTAAGTTCCGAATACCGCTTCAACCGTGATCCGGTCTGCCGCGTCTGTCACATGGTTCTTTCGTATCTGGTCTTGTGGAAACTCCGGGTAACCGACAAGCGCCAGCACGGGTACGCGAATCTGCGAATAATCGTGCTTGTGGTCGCCTTCCATGATCGCTGCCGGAACGGCTCCGGGCGTCTCTGGGCTGCCGACTGTTCCATCCGGGTTCTCCGCGAACTGATTACGCAATTCGGATTCTGGAACTGAAATCCCCTCGGTTCGAGCCCGCCAATCGCGATACGCTGGAAATGATTTCAAATCAGCAGGCGAAGGTGAGGGCGGTGTCCGCATCGCTTCTGGCAATTTACGGCAGACCGCATCGTAGTCAGAGTAATCGTCCGTACCATCGTTTAGGGCCTCCAGATAAACGAGTCCCGCGATCCGGTGATAGTGATGAATGCCAAGTTGCGACAACTCATTGCCTGCGACGGAATGCCCTGCCACAACCGGCGCGACCAACTTGAGGGCATCAAAAACCGTCAGATCATCCTCGGCTAGACGCTGTTCTGTGTAACCAGCGGCTGGCCTACCGGAGCCCCCGTAACCGCGTCGTGTGATTCCGTAGACGTGATACGAGTCGGTTAGTTTCTCCGCGAATCCGTCGAAGACGTGCGCGGTGTATCCGAGTCCCGCTAACAACACCAGCGGCCGTCCCGTTCCGCCCCAATCGAGCACCTCCAGTCGCACGCCGTCTTCAACGGTTACGAACCGCACTTTGTGTCGGGACGGATCGTGCCACGGCGGAGATTCCTGACCCAATCCAATTGCGCTTGATACTAACCCAAGAGCCAGCACAGTCAAGAATTGACTCAATTTCATACTCTGCTCCTGCTTCTGCGCCCGCGAGCAAACGCGACGTTGAGATGCAGACCGCTGGGTTTGCGGAGTCAGCAAAGAAGCGGGTGAATTTTCACAAGTTAAGGAGCGAACAACCCGCCCGTCTCGCGAGTGGAGAAGTAGTTATCGTTGGCAGGCGACAGCGTGTTTTGACCACTCGGTCATTGAGGACAATCGCAATTTCGCAACAACTACGCGGGAAACGGAACCGTCATTTCCGCACTTTTGACAGCCAATTTCAGTTAGAACCGCGCCGCCAATTCAATCACTCGGGAACAGATGGCGACCGCTTCCGCCAC
>Ga0210395_10005132_pt1 | contig 10030 bp, 10 predicted proteins | sample IncBWH4OmetaG_FD_150861 | JGI IMG/M metagenome (GOLD analysis project Ga0210395, IMG submission 150861) | Forest soil microbial communities from Barre Woods Harvard Forest LTER site, Petersham, Massachusetts, United States - Inc-BW-H-4-O ...
GAAGCCGCGATCGAGCGCGCCGTGACCAGGGCGGAGAAGCAGACCGCCAGGGAGCTTGACGTAAGCCCGAAGGACGTCGACCGGATCCTGCAGGAAGCCGTCAGGGAAATGTGAACCGCCCGCAGAAGGTGAGAGCGTGGGCTGTCTGGCCAGGCGACCGAGCGTTGCGGTCAGGGCGGAATGTCTCGCTAGCCCGTTCTCAGTACATCGGCAGCCGATGTATCGGCTCACCTACCACCAGTTCCGTGGCCGCAAACCCGGACAAGCCCGGCGCCAGAAGCCACGCAAGTGGGGGTAAGTTGACCCGGGCTCCAACTACGTACCGCTACGGGCTAATCTGACGACCTTTTTGACCAGGTTTGCGTGACGCAAACGGCTACGAAGTCGCGCGATACATCGGCAGCCGACACAAGGTAAAGCGACAAAAGCCCCGTACCTGCAGGCTGCCGACAGTGCGGTATAGATACTGCCATAGCGATAATTATTCCGTCCCCCATGAAACGATCATGGGGAGCTCCGCCGGTATGGCGATAGCCACGCCCAGGCCGCTCGCCAGGATGCACCCGAACATGGCGCGCGGCCGACGGTTCTCGATCAGCAGCAGGTCCAGCGCCAGGAGCTTCGGTTTCAGGGCAGCGGCGAAGGCCAGCAGGAAGAGCTCAGCGTTCACCTCAGCTCAGCCGGCATCCGCATCCCCCGCTAGCAGCCGCGCCCGAGCGAGCGTGAGCCCTCGCGGCACGCAGGCGGAACGCGCACGGCGTGCCCTTGCTGCCGCTGTCGTAAGCCGGCTGTGCGCGACGGCACGGAGCAGCCCGCGCTTACGGCCCAGATGGGGCCGACCTACAGCACGCTATCGCCCATAACGGGTCGTTCTGTGCGCTGTCGGCTAGGGGCCATCTGCGATGGCGCGGCTGGCTGCGGTCTCCGCCGCCGGAAGCGTCCCCGGCGCGGCTGCGATCCCGGGCTGGCGTAAGGAGACCCAGATCACGCAACGGAGACCGTGCGTGGTCGCGTCCTACTGACTAGTAATCGCGGTCGCTTGGCCGCAGGGCGCTGGAATCCGTCCTTACCTTCTGATTCCCCGGAGGGCTATCCATGACCAGGATGCATGTGAACGAGGCCATCTGCGAGGCGCTGTTCGCTTCACCGCTGCAGCCCTCGGATGCGCCGACGGCAGAGACAGTCGCGCAGGCGCTTGGAAGCACCGCCCGCCGTCTGGGCGCGGCTGGGTGCGCCGGCCGCGTGGCGGAGGAATTCGACAGCCACCCGGAAGACGCGGTCGGCCGGATGCGCTGGATCCGGGAACTGGCAAGCGACTTGTGCGGATGCCTCTACCTGCCGACCGCTGTCCCCGCCACCGCAGCCTCGGCCGGAGCCGACCTGCTGCCGGTCCGCGAGGCCGCCTGAGCAACGACGCGCCCAAGCATCAGTGGCTGCCGGTCCGGCCGCATGCTCTAGCTGCTCCCGGGACTCGCGGCGCTATGAGCACCGGCGCTGGCGTTCGCTGGCAATGCAGTCGCCGCCGCAGGCCGAACTGCGCGCGCTTAGCTCGCTGGCCCGCGGGATCAGTCGGGTCGGGCGCTCGGGATCGGGCTGGCGCAGCTGCTCATGCCGCTCAGGTGCTCATGCCGCTCAGGTGCTCGGCCACCCTGGCGCACGCCGTCTTGGCGAGGACGCTCCAGCCGATGATGGCTAGCAGCTGGTCGTCGGTCAGGCTGTTCGCGGCGATCCACAGAGAGCCCTCGGTCTCGGCCACGCTCCTGGCAGCGTGTTCCCTGATCGCCTTGACGATTGCCTCGTCCGAGGTCCCGTACTTGATCCGGTAGCCAGAGCAGCCCATCTTGGCGGGTTTCGTCGGCGGTGCAGGCGCGGGGCTGACTGCCGGAGCCCAGGGCTTGCTGGCTGGCCGACGATCGCCGACGGCAGTGCGACCGCCACCGCTGGCCTCGATCACGTTGGACTCGGCAGCACCATCGCCGCGCGCTGCGCGTGACTGAAAGGCTGGCTCGGCGGGGGTCGGTGTCGGCATCTGGTGCCTCCCTGGGTGGTGACCCCGAAGGGCCTCAAGATCAATTCTAGTCGACGGGCATCTCAGCAGCGAACCAAATCGGACATATATCCGGGCCTTCTGTGCTAACTCTCTGCCATCGTCAGTAACTCCACGTGCCCGTCTCAGTTCGGGCTCGCTCCCGGCTCGCCGGAGCCAGTCCGCCCCGAAGCGTCCTCGGCCGTCAGCCGGCCCGGATGCGCAGCCGCTCCGGATTGACAATCAGGACCGATTTCGCGGACAGCAGCAGCCAGCCGCGGGCCGCGAAGTCGGCGAGCGCTTTGTTCACCGTCTCCCGGGAGGCGCCGACGAGCTGAGCGAGCTCCTCCTGGGTTAGATCGTGACAGATCTGAAGTCCGTCCGGCCGCTGCACGCCGAACCGCGCTGCGAGGTCGAGCAGTGCCTTCGCCACCCTGGCCGGCACATCGCTAAACACCAGGTCCCCGCTGCCCGCCGTTACCCGGCGAAGCCGCTGCGCGAGCAGTTGCAGCATGTGTATCGACGCCGCGGGGCGACCAGTCAGCCAGTGCATGAACTCGGCGTGGCCCAGCACAGCCAGCCGCGCGTCGGTCACTGCCGTCGCGTTGGTATTGCGCGGGGCCGGATCGAACATGGACAGCTCCCCGAACATCTCGCCCGGCCCGTGCACACTCAGGAGGTCCTCCCGACCCCCCGACTCGGCGCGGGTGAGCTTTACCTTGCCGTCCAGGACCACGTAGAGCTTGTCCCCGGCATCTCCTTCAGCGAAGAGCACTTCGCCCTTTGCAACCTGCACGTTCGTCACACGGGAGCGCAGCGCTCTGGTGTCCTCCTCGTCCAGGGACTCGAACAGCGGCGAGCGGCTGAGCACATCATCCGGGCTGGTCACGAGCCCTCCCTGCCGGCTCCGTGGCGCCGAAACCGATGTTCTTGAACGCAAGGTGTGCGGAAGGTAACCATAATGCTACCCGGGGTGGCCTGGCGCATAACGCTGCGAAGCTCAAGCGGCCCGCGCTCGACAACAACTGATTCGCCGGTAGCCCGCCGACGGCAAGAAGGCTGCGCTCGCCACCGGCCCGGCATCGCGTGGTCCAAGGGCGCCGTCCGCGCGATCACTGGCCAGGGCCGTCATCGCCGGCAGAACACTTCGGGAAAGGCGCCAGCCGGTGGCTCGCCGAAGCCACGCTGAAGGGTGCGAAGCCACCATGACCGGAACGACGGCGCGCCGTGGCCAGTGCCGCACAGGGGAAGCCCGCTGGCGGTTTCGGGTTCCGCGCCGGCCGATCACGGCGACCGGGGCACAACGACTTCTCCTGCCGTCACCACGGGTGTGACGGCAGGAGAGGGCCTGCGAGCGGGCCGGGAGGCGCGAGCCAGCCGGCCCGTTGTTACTAGGCGCCGTTCTTCACGGCAGTTCCGGCTATCGCAGACTTGCCCTTGCCGGCGCGTACCTGGATTCGCCTGGCGTGCGCTTCCTTCGCCTTGGGCACCAGTACCTGCAGGACGCCGTCCTGGGCGGACGCCTCGATCTTGTCCGCCTGGACATTCGTGGGCAGCGTGATCGACCGGCGGAACATGCCGTAATGGCCTTCCGCCCGGTGGACCTTGTCTCCGTCCACGTCGGCCAAGTGCTGCCGCTCACCCTGGATCGTCAGCACGCCGTCCTGGAGCGTGAGCTCCACGTCGGCGGTCCCGAAGCCAGGCATTTCCGCGGTCACCAGGTAGGCGTCCTTGCGCTCGGTGATATCGACTGCGGGCGGCCACGCCTGGGCGGAACCAGCCCCGTGCTGCTGGCCGAACTGGCCCGAGGCCCAGTGGGCCGCCATCCTGTTCTGCCGCACGAGCTCATCCTGCGCGCTGCGCAGGTCATCGAACAGGTCCCAGCTTGTCATGACTGTCATGCCGTTCTCCCTCATGTCTCGCCCTGGGCCGGCGGCCCGGGCGACCCGGGAAAAAATGCAATTCGAGTGAACGACATTCGCTTCCGAGCAACACTGTTTACAGTATAGTGCACAGTGTTCACTGTCAAATGCCCACCGGAGACAACCATGCCGAACCCGCGCCGGCAAGGCAGCGACCAGAGCGGGCTGTGGTTCAGCCCGCCCGACGGGGAGCAGAGGCAGCGCCGCGCGTTGACCCGCGAGCGGGTCGTCGCCGAGGCCCTGGCGGTCATCGCCGCCGACGGCGCGGCCGCCCTCAGCATGCGCGGTCTGGCCACGCGCCTGGGCGTGGTCCCCGGCGCGCTGTACCGGCACGTGCGCAGCAAGGAGCAGCTCTGCGACCTAGCCGCGGACGAGGTCCTAGCCGAAGTCGACACGCAGTCCGGGCATGATCGCGGCTGGGCCGCGCAGGTTCAGGTTCTTGCCCGCCGGCTGCGCGCGGTCCTGGAAGACCATCCCGGCATCGCCGCCCTGCTCAAGACCCGCGATCCCCTCGGGCCGCATTCCCTGGTCCTGGCCGAGGCATTCCTCGCAGCCCTGCAGGAAGCCGGCCTCGCCGCGCGGGAAACCGCCCAGGCATTCTCCCTGGTCTACGACTACACCATCGGCTTCGCGCTCAGCGACCGCACTACCGTCAATGAGCAGCGCGTCCACGACCCAGCAACCCGCCGCCAACTGCGCGAATTCTTCCGGTCATTGCCAGCCGACCAGTTCCCCGCCCTGGTCGGCCTCGGCGAGCACGTCTGGTCCGGCAACCGCGACCAGCGATTCACCGCCGGCCTCGATACCATCCTGGCCGGACTGCAGGCGCCCCAGGCGCCCCCCGTGACATCCAAGTGAGGGAACGAGCGGTTTGGCTGCGCCATCACCGCTGAGCAGCGCCTGTCCGACCGCGGCTCGCTTGGGCGACTTGGGTCATGTCGGCCCTATCGTCGTCTGCGCCTGAGGAGTACCGTTGTGGCGTTGCTCCGGACCCCGGTGGCTGACTCGCCTACCTGCACGGCAGGCGTGTCGCAGGGTTCGGAGTTTCCTTTTGCGCATCGGCCGGCGGGCCGGCCGAATCAGGACGCGGCTGATCGCGATTGCGGGTTCGCCGGGTCGTCAGCATGCCAGGGAGAAGGGCGCATGTTCAACGTGGAGCTGAGCGTCGGCGGTCACGGTGGTCACCCCGTGGTGGCCTTGCGCGGTGAGCTCGACCTGGCGGACGTCCCGGCGGTCGCGTCGCTCCTGGCTGCGGCCCTAGCGGCGGGCGGGCCGTCGATCATCGTGGACCTGGCGGGCCTGGAGTTCATCGACTGCTGCGGCCTGGGAGTGCTGATGTGCGTGATGAAGCGCAGCCGGAAAGGCGGCGGCGAGTTGTACCTGGCCGCCCCGCAGCAGCGTGTCCGCACAGTCCTGAGCCTCGCTGGCCTGATCGACGTCTTTTCCATATATCCAGGCGTGGACCAAGCCGTGCGCGCCGCGAGGCTCGCCCAGCCGCTGTCGGGCGTTGCGTCATAGCGGCTCGTGCCGGCGGGCAAAGCAGGCCGCGCGGTCGGCCTGGCGGGCAGCGGCTGGCCGCAGTCTCAAGCGGCTCGACGCTCCCCACGGACCAGCCCAAACGGGCCGCGGGGCGGCCGGTCGCGGAGCGGGACGCTATTGTCGCGGTTGTGGATGTGCCAGGCGGCAGTCGCGAGCGCCCGGCAACCTCCGGCGAAAGTCGATCTCTGGACCAGACCGGCGAGACGATGGATCAGGACTCCCAGTGGTCCGCGGGCGACTACGACGTCGTGGTGGTCGCCTGCCGGCTCCCGGTGGATCGGGCGGAGAGTCCCGGCGGCGCAGAGTGGCGGCGAAGCCCGGGCGGGCTGGTCAGCGCGCTGGAGCCCGTCATGCGGGACGCTGACGGTGTGTGGGTCGGCTGGACAGGCGCGCCAGGCGACAGCCCCGGCTCGTTCGATGTCTCCGGCATGCACCTGGTCGGAGTGGGGCTGTCGGCTGAGGAGGTCCGGGACTACTACGAGGGCTTCTGCAATGCCACACTGTGGCCGCTGTATCACGACGTGATCGTCCCGCCGGAGTTCCACCGGCCGTGGTGGGACGCCTATGTCCGGGTCAACCGGCGCATGGCCAGGGCCGCAGCAAAGCAGGCGGCCATCGGCGCGACCATCTGGGTGAATGACTATCAGCTTCAGCTGGTGCCTGAGATGCTCCGGGAACAGCGCAGTGACCTGCGCATTGGGGTATTCATCCACATTCCGTTCCCTGGCTACGAGATCTTCGCGCAGCTGCCCTGGCGACGGCAGATCGTTTCGGGCCTGCTCGGCGCGGATCTGGTCGGATTCCAGCGCGATGCCGATGCGACCAACTTCCGTCGCGCATGCCGGCGGGCTGCAGGCTTGATGACCAGCGGATCGCTTGTCCGGGTACCGGTCCATGAAGATGTTCCGGCTGACCAGTCCGGCGCCGCCCGGGCTGCTGGCACCCGTGGGGAACGGCCGCTGCCGCCCAGCCGGCAAGTGCGGACGGCGACGTTCCCGATCTCCATCGACTCGGCTGGCTTCGCCGAGATCGCCAGCCGGATGGATGTGAGAGAGCGAGCGAACGGATTCCGGCAGGCGCTGGGAGAACCGGACGTCGTGCTGCTCGGCATCGACCGGCTCGACTACACCAAGGGCATCCTTCATCGTCTGACCGCCTACGGCGAGCTGCTCAGCGAGGGACGGTTCGGTTCCCTGCGGACAGCCCTAGTGCTGGTAGCCAGTCCCAGCCGGGAGCGGGTCGAGCAGTACCGGCTGCTGCGCGAGGAGGTTGAGGGCGCGGTCAGCCGGATTAACGGAGAGCATGCCGAGCTCGGCAGCTCTCCTATTCACTACCTGCACCAGACATATCCGGCCGAGGAAATGGCCGCTCTGTACCTTGCCGCCGACGTGATGCTGGTGACGTCGCTGCGGGACGGCATGAACCTGATAGCCAAGGAATATGTCGCGTGTCGCAACGATGACACCGGCGCGCTGGTCCTCAGCGAGTTCACCGGCGCAGCGGACGAGCTAAGTGGCGCTTTTCTGGTCAACCCGCATGACATCGAGGGCATGAAGGAAGTTATCGTGCGCGCGGCCACCGTTCCCCCGGCCGAGGCCAGACGCCGAATGCGCGCGATGCGGCGCAGGGTCCGCGAATTCGACGTAAGCCACTGGGCAACGTCCTTCCTGGACTCCCTGCACCGGGCATCCGAGCCTAGCTAGGGTTCCGCACACGCTAGAGGCACGGTTGCCGACAGCGCGGCAACGAGCGCACGCCACGACGATGCGATGTCGTCACGAAGCAGAAGATCCCGCCGCAGCAGCATGCTGTGCTATCGCCTTGGCGCGTTCTGCGGCGTAACGCTTGTACTCATCCCGGATCTGGGCGAACACGTTCCGGTCGTACTGCGACGTTGCCGCTTCAAAACCGCTCTCCGCCGTAGCGATCTTTGTTGCTATTTCTTCGAGCGTCAGCGGGGCCATACCTTCATCATCGCAGCAGGGCATGGGTGAGGATAGGGGAGGAGTGCTGTCTTTGCTCGGATCAGCATTTCTCGCGAGCAAGCCTGCACGATGGCGCGAGGACCGCGGCCACCTAGGGGGCTAGGTGAAAGGTCATCTCGTCTCCGTCCGTTATTTCGCGCCGGACGGCGGGAGGCTCCTGTGGCTTGGCGATGAAGGCAGCCGCCGCGTCGGCGTCGAGTGGCGTTGGCGGGCTGGCAAGGTAACTGGCCGGCTGGTCGGCAGGGTCGTCGTCAGTCGCCGTCTGGATAGTCCCGCGTTCGCTGGGGGAGGTGGCTGGCCGCCGGTAGCGCTGGCTCAGCCAGTGCCCGCCGGCTGCCGCCGCCAGGCAGGACAGGCCGCCAACCGCCAGCCCGATCCGCGGGCTGGCGATCGCGATGATCCACCCGATCAGCGGGCCGCCAATCGGTGTGGTGCCCTGGAACGCGACTTGCCAGAGCGCGATCGCCCGGCCGCGCATGTTCGGCGCGGAGGCCAGCTGGATCGTCGAATTGCCGATCGCGATGAACGAGACGCTGGCCCAGCCGACAAACAGCATGGCGGCATAAGCGAGCCAGATCACCGGGGCGCACGCGCAGACGATGATGGCCAGGCCGAAGCCCGTTCCGGCGATGATCATCGACCTCAGCCCGGTCCGCCCGCGCGCCGCGGTGAACAGGCCGCCGACCACCGCGCCGATCCCCATCGCGGCGGTCAGGAAGCCGTACGCCTCGGAACCGCCATGGAAGCTCTCCCTGGCCAGCACCGGGATCGATACCTGGAATTCATAGGCCAGCATCCCGACCAGCCCCATCATGGCAAGCGGAATGGCAATTTCCGGCGTCCCGGCGGCGTATCTCAGGCCCTCGCGCAACTGTCCGCGTGCCCGGCGCTCGGGCGGACTTGGCCGGAGGGCGGCGGTGTTCATGATGAGCAGCGAGGTGACGACGGCCACGAAGCTCGCCGCATTAGCAAGGAAGCACACTCCGACCCCGACGGTCGCGATCAGCACGCCGCCGATAGCCGGGCCGACGGCACGCGCCGCGTTCACCGTGACTGAGTTGAGCGTGATCGCATTACGGAGCTCGTCCCGGCCAACCATCTCGCGGACGAATGCCTGCCTGGCCGAGTTCTCGAAGGCGTTGTTGAGGCCGAGGATCACTGCAAGCAGGCAGACCTGCCAGAACCGCACCGAGCCGAGCACGGTCAGTAGCCCGAGCACCAGCGCCTGGAAGCCCATGGCCGTCTGCAGCGCGATCATCAGCTTGCGCTTGTCCACCCGGTCGGCGACGACGCCGCCGTAAGGCGCCAGCAGCAGGACTGGCAGCGTCTGCAGGGCAACTACGAGGCCCAGGTCCGTGCTTGACCGCGTCAGCACGAGGACCAGCCAGGACTGGGCCGTCATCTGCATCCACGTGCCGGCCAGAGAGATCGACTGACCGGTGAAGTAGAGCCGGTAGTTAGGGACCTTCAAAGACGAGAAGGTGGACCGCCAGAAACTCCGCTCGGGCCGGCTGCTGCCGGGTTGTGACACTCCTGCGATGCCTTCCTCGTCGAATCGGCCGGGGCCGCCGCGAAGAGCTCCGTCGGCCGTTCTCCGCGATCGGGCCGCCGAGCCCTCGCCGGGCTATTTGCTACTCGGCAACTAAGTTTACCGGCTGAACTGGTCCGGTCATGATCAGGTCGGGTCACGCGATGCATGGCAGCCCTGGCCGGGCTCGGGCGGCCCTGGGGCGAGCACCAACGCTGTGACCATGCGAGATGGCTGCTGGCTGGCCGTCCCTTACGGGCGGCCCGCCGAGCTGCTCGCGGCAGGCGCAGCCGGAGCGTTGGGAGAACCGCTCCGCGTCGACTTCGCGGACGAGTGTTCCGCAGCCAAGTCAGCGCTCTTCCAGGTCTTCCGAGCCCGGTCTCTCCGGCTGATCTTGAACGGCCTCCTAGCCAGTCTGAATCTCATGACTGGCGAGCGCGGCGTCACGCACTCTGGGGCGAAGATGAGGCGGCGCAGCCCATGCCGACGGGGTTATGGAAGTCCGAGTTCCTGCAGTCGCGTGTTGACGAGCTTGTTAACCAGGCCGGGTGGCAGTGGCTCGTCGATCGCGAAGTGCAGAGACCCTTTCGTGCTCTGATAGCTGGCGAGGTCACCGCTCAGCTTCTCCAGCACGGATCCGCTGTGCGGCAGGTAGCTCAGGTGATTCTTGAATGCGGCGAAGCCGGCCACGGTCTTGCCCCGCACCTTGAAGGCCGGCATCCCGTACGAGATGCACTGCTCGGCGCCAGGAATGGCTGCCAGGATGGATCGTCGCAGCTCCTCCAGCGTGGCGCGCCTGGGTTCGTCGACGGTGGCGAGGTACCTGTCGATGTCCTGCGGTGCCATGGGCGAAGTCTCTCATCATCCTGGATAACTCAGCGCCGGTGCACCGGAGAGCCAGCTACCTCATCTCCACAGGCCTCAGCCGAACCGGCCAGGACGCAAGCGACCTGCGTCCAGCGCTGCCTGAGCGACCAGCTCGATGGCTACAGGGTGGCAGGTCGCGGTGCCATCCTGGCTAGCTCTTCCC
>Ga0210395_10005133_pt1 | contig 10030 bp, 8 predicted proteins | sample IncBWH4OmetaG_FD_150861 | JGI IMG/M metagenome (GOLD analysis project Ga0210395, IMG submission 150861) | Forest soil microbial communities from Barre Woods Harvard Forest LTER site, Petersham, Massachusetts, United States - Inc-BW-H-4-O ...
CATGCGCGTTGTGAGGGATGTAGTACTCGGCCTCGACCTTCTTGTCCGCGCTTGCGTAAGCCGCGGCGAAGTCGCCGTCGCTGCGCAGGATGGCGCCAGTCTTCCTCGCGGTCGCCTCCATCTCCGCGCGGTAAGCCTGGGAATCGTATGTCCCGTGCGGACCGTCATCCCATTTGATCTTCAGCGCGTTGCGGCCCTGGATCGCTGCCCAGGTGTTGTCGGCGATGATTGCGATTCCCCCTGACGGCTGGAATTTCATCGGGTAAGACGGCGCGGGAATCTCGACGATCTGGATGACGCCCGAGATTTTTTTCGCCTCCGTCGCGTCGTAGGAAACGACCTTGCCGCCCATCACCGCCGGGCGCGCAACGACGGCGTATTTCTGGCCGGGCAAGCGGACGTCCTGGCCATAAATGGCCCGGCCGGTCGTAATGTTGAAGCCGTCGACGATATTGGTCCCTTCCTTGCCGATGTAGCGGAACTCGGAGGGGTCTTTGAGCGGCAAACTGACGGGCGTTGCAGCGCCGGTCTTTTCGACACTCACATTCGATGGCACGCCCATCGTGCTGGCGTCGGCGGCGAGGTCCCCGAAGCCGAGCTTCTTGCCGGTCGACTTCTGAATGACCTCGTGATTCTTTGCCTCCACGTCGGTGACGTCCACGCCCCAACGTTTCGCTGCCGCCGCCTCGAGCATCATGCGGGCCGCGGCGCCCACCTGGCGCATCGGCGTGAAGAAATGCCGGGTCGAACGGGAGCCATCGGTGTCCTGGTTGCCGTATTTGGCTTCGTCTCCGGTCGCCTGGGCGACTTTCACTTTTGCCCAATCCGCGCCCATCTCGTCGGCCACGATCAGCGGCATGCCGGTGCGTATGCCCTGGCCCATCTCGGAGCGATGGCAGACGATGGTGACGATCCCGTCGGGCGCAATGGAGACAAAAGCCAGGGGGTTGTTGACCGTGCCGTGCGGCATGCCGTCTGCGCCCCACTTGGGGGCGTCATCGGCCAGAGACGGCAGGATGTGCACGGCGAGCACGAGGCCCGTTGTCGAGAGGATGCCCTTGAGGAGGCCGCGCCGGCTGACATTCTCGATGCCAGACGCCGACACCATTTCGCGAATGTACTTGGTCATGGGTTACGCTCCCGCAGCTTGCTTGATGGCGGCGCGAATGCGCTGATAGGTCCCGCAGCGGCAGATGTTGCCGTACATCGTGCTGTCGATGTCGGAGTCGGTCGGATGAGGCGTCTGCTTCAGAAGGGCGACGGCCTGCATGATCTGTCCGGCCTGGCAATAGCCGCACTGAGGCACATTGACCTCGCGCCAGGCCTTTTGGACGGGGTGATTGCCCTCGGGGTCGAGGCCTTCGATCGTGGTGATCGACTTGCCATTCGCGTCAGCCATTTGTGTCTGGCAGGACCTTGTGGCGTCGCCGTCGAGATGGATCGTGCAGGCGCCGCAGGCGGCCACGCCGCAGCCAAACTTGGTGCCGGTGAGCCCGAGAACATCGCGTAGGTACCAGAGCACAGGCATCGACGGATCGCCGTCGAATGTTTGCGTCTGGCCGTTGACATGCAGAGTGATCATGCTTCCCTCCCAGTCGAAAGCGGCTGCGGTAAAATTGGTGCCGGCCGGATCAGAAGCGCTCCCGCTTTTGAGGCTCGAGACTTGAAACCATTCCCGGCATTGAAACGATTCTAAGTTACGATTGGCGATGGATCAATTGTAATTGCGATGTGTTCGTGTGAATACATCGAAGGACTTCAGCGTTGCTTGAAATGATCATCGCGGAGTTGCGAAATATTCATTCCAATATGACGGTGGACGTGATAGACTTGCCGTCAAATCAATCGCCAAGCCGGATTTTGGGTTTAGCGGCATTTGCGCCCGCGCAGCGAGAGCGGGCTGCATTTGGATTGAGGCGCTGAGGGAAACCGGCTTGGACGGCAATTGATTGCAGGAAATTAGAAATTGAGATAGACTTGCGCCATGACGATCTCGCGTAACCCATTGAAAAGTCTCGATTCGGACGAGAGAATCCAAGGAAATCCAAGGAAATCCAACCCTCATAATCGGGGGTTTTCATACCGAGACGGCCCGGCGCCAAGGAAATCCAAAAGGGTCGACCGAACCGATGCCGAGGGGCTGCCGAGGTAGCCGTATTCGTCCAAGGGCGCAGCGCCTTCGTATTTGACATCTGAGGCTTGCGCGCCTACGAACCCGCCTTCGTCAGGTTTTGGCCTCGTCGATCAAGCCGACTGTCCCTCGAGGCCAGCGGTCCCCGTCCGGCAGCGCTTAGCGCCCCCGGGCGCGATCGGCGTTGGGCTCAAACGCGGATGCGGCTCAGCGGATTGGGATGGCGGGCGTCTCGCTCTATCTATCCGCTCAGCGCGTTCGCCGCCTGATCAAAGGAGCGTGACCCATGTTCGAGAGCCTGTCCGAAAAGCTCTCCGGCATATTGGATAAACTCACCGGCCGCGGCGCTCTCTCCGAGGAGGACGTCAACGCCGCCATGCGCGAGGTGCGCCGCGCGTTGCTCGAAGCCGATGTCGCGCTCGAGGTCGTGCGCTCGTTCGTCGACCGGACCCGCACCAAGGCGGTTGGCGCTTCTGTCATCAAGTCGGTCAAGCCCGGCCAGATGGTGGTCAAGATCGTCCACGATTCGCTGGTCGAAACGCTGGGCACGGAATCGCAGGCGATCGACCTCAACGCGCCAGCTCCCGTGGCGATCATGCTGGTCGGCCTGCAAGGCGCGGGCAAGACGACGACCGCGGCCAAGATCGCCAAACGCCTGACCGAGCGCGACAAGCACAAGGTGCTGATGGCCTCGCTCGACGTGAAGCGGCCCGCGGCGCAGGAGCAGCTCGCGGTGCTGGGTCAACAGGTCGGCGTCGCGACCCTGCCGATCGTTTTCGGCGAAGATCCGGTCGCCATCGCCAAACGCGCCGAAGCTGCGGCGCGGCTGCAGGGCTACGATGTCGTGATCCTCGACACCGCCGGGCGCACCCATATTGACGAACCGCTGATGCAGGAAATGGCGGAGATCCGCGATGCCGCGCGGCCCCACGAAATCCTGCTGGTGGCCGACGCCTTGACCGGCCAGGACGCCGTCAATCTGGCCAAGAACTTCAACGAGCAGATGGGCTTGACCGGCATCGTGCTGACCCGCATGGACGGCGACGGCCGCGGTGGCGCGGCTTTGTCGATGCGCTCAGTCACCGGCAAGCCGATCAAGCTGCTTGGCGTCGGCGAGAAGATGGACGCGATCGAGGATTTCCATCCCGCGCGTCTTGCCGACCGCATCCTCGGGATGGGCGACATCGTCAGTCTGGTCGAGAAAGCAGCCCAAAATATCGACGCAGCGCAGGCGGCCAAGATGGCCGAGAAGATGCGCAAGGGCGTCTTCGATCTGAACGACCTCTCAGAGCAATTGGCGCAGATCGAGAAGCTCGGCGGCATGGGCGGCATCATGGGGATGCTGCCCGGCGTCGCCAAGATCAAAGACCAACTCAATTCGGCCAATCTCGACGACAAGTTCGTCAAGCGCCAGCGCGCCATCATCTCGTCGATGACGCCGCAGGAGCGCCGCAACCCCGACATTCTCAAAGCCTCGCGCAAGAAGCGCATCGCGGCGGGTTCGGGCGTCACGGTCGAGTACGTCAACCGGCTTCTGAAGCAGCATCGCCAGATGGCCGACATGATGAAGGCCATGGGCGGGGGCGGCGCCAAGCGCGGCATGATGGGCAAGCTTGGCCAGATGATGGGACTTGGCGGAGGCATGCCGATGCCGTCGCCGGAACAGATCGAAGCGATGCAGAAGCAGCTGGGCGGCGCCGGCCTTCCGGGAGCGCCTTCAGGGCCGCCGGGCATTCCCGCCGCGCCTCCGCGCGGCGCCTTCAACCTGCCCCCACAATTTCCCGGTCTCGGCGGCGGCCCGAAGCTGCCGGGCCTCGGCGGCGGCTTCAACCCATTCGGCAAGAAGAAATGACTTCAACAACCCATCTGATCTGAAAGGAACACACCAATGTCAGTGAAAATCCGCCTCTCCCGCGGCGGCACAAAGAAGCGTCCCTTCTATCGCATTGTGGTCGCCGACGCGCGCATGCCGCGCGACGGCCGCTTTGTCGAAAAGATCGGCACCTTCGATCCCTTGAAAGCCAAGGACGACGCCAGCCGCGTCGTGCTCGATCAGGAGAAGGCCAAGGCGTGGCTCGCCAAGGGCGCGCAGCCGACCGACCGCGTGCTGCGTCTGCTCGACGGCCTCGGCCTCGCCAAGCGCGAGGCGCGCAACAATCCGCAGAAGGCGCAGCCGAAGAAGAAGGCGCAGGAGCGCGCCGCGGCTGCTACGGCCGCAGCCGAAAAGGCCGCGGCAGCTCCGGCGGCCTGAACTCGCTAACGCAACTTGCGCGCGCCCGACCGCCTCATCCTGATGGGCGTATTCGGCGCGCCGCAGGGGGTGCGCGGCGAGGTTCGGGTCAAATCGCTGACCGGCGAACCGAGCGCGATCGGCGACTACGGGCCTCTGACCAACAAGGGCCGGACACGAGCGTTCGCGTTCGAATCCCTCCGCCCGCTCAAGGACGACATGCTGGTGGCGCGGCTCGCCGGCGTTTCGACTCGTGAGGCGGCCGAGGCCCTGAAGGGCGTGGAAATCTTCGCCCGTCGCGACCAGTTGCCGCCGCCGAGCGAGGACGAATTCTACTACGACGACCTGGTCGGGCTCGAAGCCGTCGACGCGGCGGGGACGCCGCTCGGCCGCGTCGTATCGCTCATGAACCATGGCGCTGGCGACATTCTCGAGATCGCGCCGGTCGGCGGAGGTGAAACTCTACTTCTCGCCTTCGCCAAAGCCGTCGCGCCGCGCATCGATTTCGACGCCGGGCGGATCGTCATCGAACGCCCGCGCGAAGTCGAGGGCGACTAGCGTCCGAGGCGAACGGGGTGTTGCTAAGGGCGAAGGGGGCGGATACACAAAGGGCGCTCGCGCCGTTGAGTTCATCCGGCGCTGATGGTTGGGGATCCCAGACCCGCTTGTTCGTTTGGAGACGCGCTGCATGACGATGAGTTCCGAGACGGCTTCAACAGGCCATGGGGGCCACTCGGTAACGAAGCGGGACTTCCTGTTTCTGGCGACCGGATCGCTGGCGACAGTCGGCGTCGTAACAACCCTCTGGCCGTTCATCGACCAGATGAATCCCGACGCCGCAACGATCGCTGCAGCGGGTCCCGTCGACATCGACATCGGCCAACTCCAGCCGGGCCAGCGGGTGGTGACGCTGTGGGCGTCCCGACCGGTGTTCGTCGTCAAACGCGCCCAGCCGGCGCTTGATGAGCTGAAAAACCCGAAACTTCTCTCTCAGTTGCGCGACCCGAACTCTGAGCAAAACCAGCAGCCGACTTACGCGGCCAACTGGAGCCGGTCGGTTAAGCCCGAGATTCTCGTGCTGGTTGGGGTCTGCACGCACCTTGGCTGCATTCCGCTGTTCGATCCGCAGCCGAGCGCGACCGATCCAGCGCCCGATTGGCCGGGCGGCTTCTTCTGCCCGTGCCACGGCTCCAAATATGACCTGGCCGGCCGTGTCTTCCAGGGCGTTCCCGCGCCATACAACCTGCCGGTGCCGCCCTATCATTTCCCTGACGACAAGACAGTGCGGGTCGGGCAGAACCCGCCGGGCGCGAATTTCGATTTCAACTCGATCCTGCAGGTCTAGCTTCGAAAAATCGATCGGTGGCAGTGATCGGGCGAACGCGCTAAGCGTCGCCCGATGTTCGCCTGCACAGTCCTTACCCTCTTTCCGGTCATCTTCCCCGGCCCACTCGGCCAATCGCTGGCCGGCGACGCGCTCGCGCGGGGGTTGTGGTCGCTGGAGGCGCGCGACATCCGCGAGCATGGGCTTGGCCGCCATCGGGCGGTCGACGATACGCCCGCAAGCGGCGGCCCCGGTATGGTGATGCGGGCGGACGTGGTCGCCGCGAGCCTCGACGCAGCGATCGCGGCAGACGATGCACGCCCGCGCCTCATCATGAGCGCGCGGGGCGAGCCCTTCCGCCAGACGCGAGCTCGCGAATGGGCGGCGGGCTCTGGCCTCGTCATTCTCTGCCCGCGCTTCGAGGGCGTCGATGAACGAGTCATCGAAGCGCGCGGCCTGATCGAAGTGTCGATCGGCGATTATGTGCTGTCAGGGGGCGAAATCGCGGCGCTCGCCATTCTCGACGCCTGCGTGCGGCTCATTCCCGGCGTGATGGGCAGGGAGGAGTCGGGGGCCGAGGAGAGCTTCGAGCGCGGGCTGCTCGAATATCCGCACTATACCCGCCCGCGCGAATGGGAAGGCCGCGCAATTCCCGACGTGCTCCTGTCGGGCGACCACGCGAAGATCGCCGCTTGGCGACGGGCCGAGGCCGAGCGCATCACGCGCGAGAGACGGCCGGACTTGACGGAGCGTTAGGACCCGCCAGATTCGCCGCGGTTTCTTGGTTTTGTTCTCGCCGATCGCCCTATCCTCCGAGCAACGACCGGCCTACGGTCAAAAATAGACATGTGGAGGCCGAATGCCGGCGTGGGTGGAAGACGCGCAACAGCTGACCGAGCTTAGAGACTTAAGCAGCTCTCAGAGCTCGGTCTTGCTTCGCACAACGGAAGTCGAAGAGTTCCTATCTAACCTCAATTTGTCTTCTCACGCTCTCGTGGCGCCGAAGGGATTCGGGAAGACCCTTGTCCTCAAACTCAAACGTATTTCATTGCAGGAAAATGATTATCGCTGCTTCCCGTTCTCGCCAATTGTCGATCGCCCGAGCAACAAGCCGCCGATCCTGCCCAATGAAATCATCAACGTCCTGGAAAGCAGCGACAATTGGGAGACGCTGTGGAATATCGCTTTCTCGATCTGCCTGATCAAGGGATTCCAGGACGATCGCGACGTTCACCAACAGCTCGAAGATTTACTGAAGTCGAACGATTTACCGCAGACATTGCTGAACATCCTGAGTCACCCCCACATCACCAGACCGTTCGACATCTTGCACGATTGCCTGGCGGCGCAGCGCAACGAGATCTTTCTGATCATGCGGGCGGCGCAGCAGGTGACGCGTATCTTCGCGACCATTCACAAGCAGGCGGGCATCTTCGTCGACAACATCGACGAATATCTTATCCACTACATCAACTTCTCTTATCTGCGTCGCAACGAAGTCCACGAACGATTCGTCCGCATCTGGCACGCAGGCCAGATCGGCGCATGGCTCGCCTTGAGACGTCTGCATGGGATCAATCCCCATGTGCGGATCTTCGTCTCGATCAGAAAGGAGGCTTATCAGCATGCCGCTCAGAACGAGCCGCAATTCTCCAACCTGAGGTCGTTCCGAAGAGAGCTGCGCTACAGAATCGAGGACATCAAACAAATCATCGAAAACAACATCGCGATCGCTTCGAAGAGCGACCTCGTCGACAGGAGCAGTGAAGATCCCCTGCTGCGTTTTCTTGGACCGAAAAATGAATTCGTTTCAAATGCGGGAACCGCACGGCAAGAGCGAGCAATAGACTATTGGACCCGCCATTGCTCACTGAGGCCCCGCGACGCGATCGTGATCGGCAAGGAGATCAGCCTGATTGGCGTCAAGAGAAGAAGCCAGCAGGAAATTCGCAACGCGATCAATTCCGCTGCGGCGGAGCGCGTTGAAACGCTCTTCAATGAGGTCGCGCCATTCTTCAGCGGATTGTATCCGGAAATCTTCCCCCAGATCATCAAATCCAACGTATTGACGTATGACGAGGTGGTTGAAGCATCCAACGCCTATGCAGATATCGCCGCGAGACAATACGAGATCGAAACCGAGGCGGCGCGACATCCGTTCTGCGCCCTCTATGCCTTGGGGCTGGTCGGAATCGTTCAACAGAGCCGGGACGATCCCGCCCGGCTCGTGCAGAAGTTCGCTCCCGTCGGGGACATCGCCTTCGGCAAGATCCATGTCTTGCCGCACGCCGAGACCTATTTGATCCACCCGTCGCTCAGCGACTTCATCACGCGGCGAAACGTCGGGTTTCTCAAAGAGCTGAACAAGCACAACGTCATCGGCGACGAGCTCGAATGGCGGCCCGAGGAAAGCATCCGGTTCGTCGCCGTTGGCGACATTCGCGGCTATAGGGAAAACGTCGTTCAGATTGCCGGGAGGTCGCAGACCTTCGACAAATACTGGCGCGATCTGTTCCGGCAGTTCACGCGCGATCTGGACTACGCGAATACGTCCGCCGGCGACCATCTGGTTTTGGCTGATCGAAGCCCGGGCAGGCTCTTGCGGGCGGCGCGCGGACTGAGCGCCCAGCTCTTGGCTTCCGGATACAATCTGCGGATGAGAGTGGGCGCGCATAGCGGATTCTGGAAGCTCAATCCGGCGCTGGAAGGCGCGCAGCACCCCGAAATTTCCGACATCGTCGTCGTCGCTGCGCGCATCGAGCCCCTCGCCAAGCCAGGCGACATTCTCCTGTCTCAACAATTCGTCGATGACGCGCAACGGTACGGATATCGCTTCGAGGAAGACGGCTTCTCGCTCGTCACCGATAACTATGTCGGCGCCCAGCGGTACCAGGCGGGCGCTGGCGTCCTGATTTCGAAAGACAGCGAGGCTCCCCAGCACGTCCCGATCTATCTGTTCGGCAACGCGCAGACGTGAGTCTCTGAAGCCTATTGCATTTGGGTCGACCCGGCCCTTGTAGCGGCGCTCGATAGCCCGTCGTGAGACGGGCGTTCTCCCGAACGCCCTTTGGAGCGGGGCCGGCGCGGTCGGCACCCGCGCCTACAGCGCCCGGTTCGACGCAATTGCAGCCTGCTCCAAAGGATCGGCAGAAGCAGGCTTCGGTCTCACTCCGCGCCAAGAGCCTTCCTTAAGGTGCGGGGCAGAACACCCGAAGCCGATGTCCGTCGGGGTCCGCGGCCAGGAAGGTTCGACCGAAGTCCATCGTCGTCGGCTCTTGCAAAATCGCTGCGCCTTTGCGCTTCCGATCGGCGCAGAGCGCTTCGACCTCTTCATTGGTTGCAACCGCCATCGCCAATTCTCCGGTGTCGGCGGCGCTGCCGGGCGCTGGCTCGACGTTACGGCGAGCCCAGAGCCCAAGCCTGAGGTCAGGCGAGAATTCGAACATGACGAAGTTCGGCGAAGAATCGAGTGGCTTGCGGTCGAGCAACCGAGCATAAAACTCAGCGCTCGCCTGGGGCTCATCGACATAAAGCAGGATGAAATGCGGCAGGCCCATTGAGATCGCTCCTTGTGTTGAAGGCGAGCGAACCTCGCGCGCGGTCGCGTCAGATTCTGTCAGCAGTCTTATACGGGCTTCGGTTGATGAGACTGCTCGGCGTTTCCGAGGGGCGGCGAGTCTGGCCGATTGAGGGCCGGGCCCCTCGAAAAGAAAAATGGACAATTTCTTGCCAGGCCGGTTGGGATCGAGTAGTGTTTTTCAGAAAGCTCGGCCCTTTCCCGTGGGCGACGCGCGACAGGGCGTCGGCGTTAAGGGATGCGAAGGACTCGGGAATGGCGCCGCAAGCCGTTGAAATCGCTCAAAACGGACTCGGCGAAACATCGGCTCGCGGTTGGCGGGTAGGGAGACCGATCAGGCGAGGTCCGTATTACCCCGGCGACGCGACGTTTTCGCCAGGCGCCAGTCCTTCAGCAAACGTTGGCGGCTCAGAGGGTAGCAGAGGTGCGAGAAGCCTCTCCGAGCGCGGCAATCGCTATCGAGGCTCCCGTTCCTCAGCGCGTCGGCACGGGATGCTCGCCGCGGTAGTCGTAGAAGCCGCGTTGAGTCTTGCGGCCGAGCCAGCCCGCCTCGACATATTTCACCAGCAGCGGACAGGGGCGGTATTTGGAATCGGCCAGCCCCTCGTGCAGCACCTGCATGACGGCGAGGCAGGTGTCGAGGCCGATGAAGTCGGCAAGCTGCAGCGGTCCCATCGGATGATTGGCGCCAAGCCGCATCGCGGTGTCGATCGCCTCGACAGAGCCCACGCCCTCGTAGAGCGTGTAGACCGACTCGTTGATCATCGG
>Ga0210395_10005135_pt1 | contig 10027 bp, 8 predicted proteins | sample IncBWH4OmetaG_FD_150861 | JGI IMG/M metagenome (GOLD analysis project Ga0210395, IMG submission 150861) | Forest soil microbial communities from Barre Woods Harvard Forest LTER site, Petersham, Massachusetts, United States - Inc-BW-H-4-O ...
TATGCTGGCTACATCGTCGTCAGCATGATCTTCCTGTTCCCGCTTCTCTGGGTCGCGTCACTGTCACTCCGCCCGATGGCGGAGCTGTTCGCATTCCCACCGCATCTGATCCCGCAGCATCCGACGCTCGCGGCCTATCGCGACGTGCTCATAGGCTCGCCGCTCGCACTCTACCTGCTGAACTCGGTCAAGCTGGTCTCTGCGACCGTGCTGTGCGCTCTCGCGATCGCCATCCCGAGCGCCTACGCACTGTCGCGCCTGCGCTTCCGCCAACCGGCGCTGAAATCGCTGGTCATGCTCGGCATGCTCGCGGTGCAACTGATCTCGCCGCTGGTCACTGCATTGCCGCTGTATCGCTGGTTCTCCGCGCTCGGACTGATCAACTCGCATGCCGCGCTGATCCTGGTCTATGTCGCGCTCAGCGCTCCGTTCGCCACCTGGATGCTGACCGGCTTCCTCGACGCCGTTCCCGTGGCGCTTGACGAGGCAGCGCGGATCGACGGCTGTACTCGCCTGCAATCTCTGTTGCGCGTCCTGCTGCCGGTCATGCTGCCAGGCCTTGCGTCAACCGCGATCCTGCTCGCGATCAGTACCTGGGGGCAGTTCATCGTGCCGTTCGTGCTGCTGACACGGGGCGATCTCTATCCGGTCAGCGTCGGCATCTTGGACTACCAGTCCAGCAGCGACTCGGTGAGCACGCATCTACTCGCCGCCGCCGCCATCCTGTCGGCGCTGCCGGCGATGCTGACATTCATTGTGCTGCAGCGCTTCATCGTCGGCGCGCTGACCGCGGGCGCGGTGAAAGGATAGCTGCGGCCTGATCCCGCCTTGTCCCCACCACCGAAAAGCATGATATGCAGTCTCGGGAGGTCGGCGGCGGACGGGCGCCTCGCCAACCCGGTCAGGTCCGGAAGGAAGCAGCCGCAGTGAGTTTCCGCCCGGGTCGTTCGTCCGGTCTCCCACCGGTATCGGCAACGCATCAGGAGGGCCGCCGCGGCGGCTGTATCTGCCCCGCATGTCCGGCCTGTTCGACAGCGATCAGCAGTTCGAGCCACCGCCTCCCCCCGAAGGCCCTGGCCTGTTCGGCGGCACCACTCCGGAGCCGGTGCAGGCCGTCGCCTATCGCGTGCTCGCACGCAAGTATCGCCCGGCTCGCTTCGATGACCTCATCGGTCAGGCCGCGATGGTGCGCATCCTGCGCAACGCCTTCGCCACCGGTCGCATCGCGCACGCCTTCATGCTCACCGGCGTCCGCGGCGTGGGCAAGACGACCACTGCCCGAATCATCGCCCGCGCGCTGAACTGTACCGCCACCGGCGCCCCCACCGCGGATCCCTGTGGCGTCTGTCCCGACTGTGTCGCGATTCTCGCCGACCGCCATCCCGACGTGATCGAAATGGACGCTGCCAGCCGCACCGGCGTGGACGATGTGCGCGAGCTCATCGAGTCAACGCGCTATCGCCCGGTCCAGGCGCGCACCAAGGTGTTCATCGTGGACGAAGTCCACATGCTGTCGCGCAACGCCTTCAACGCCCTGTTGAAAACGCTGGAGGAACCGCCGCCGCACGTGAAGTTCGTGTTCGCCACCACCGAACTCCGCAAGGTGCCCGTCACCGTGCTGTCGCGCTGCCAGCGCTTCGACCTGCGCCGTGTGCGCGTCGCGGAACTTGCCGCCCATTTCGGCCGGATCGCCACACAGGAGGCGGTGGCCGTCGAACTCCCCGCCCTCGATCTGATCGCACGCGCGGCAGACGGCTCGGTGCGCGATGGGCTGTCGCTGCTCGATCAGGCGATCGCCCAGGCCGACGGCGCCGTGACCGAGGCTGCTGTCATCAACATGCTGGGCCTGGCCGATCGCGGCATGGTGTTCGATCTGTTCGAAGCGGTGATGTCCGGCCAGCCGCGCGAAGCCCTCCAGATCACCGAATTGGCCTACGAACGCGGCGCTGATCTCGGCATGATGCTGCAGGATCTGCTGGAGCTGACCTACACCATCACCCGCCTCAAATCCGTACCGTCGTTGCGCGACAGTCAGGAGCTGCCCGAAGCGGAACGGACTCGCGGCACCGCACTGGCCGACCGACTGTCGGTGCCGGTCCTGGCACGTGCCTGGCAGATGCTGCTGAAGGGCGTTGCCGAAGTGGAAACCGCGCCCGACCGGCGTGCCGCCGCCGAAATGGTGCTGATCCGGCTCTGCCACGTCTCCGACCTCCCGCCGCCCGGCGATCTCGTGCGCCGGCTCGGCAGCGCCAGCACGCAAGCCGCCGGTGCTCCCGTGCCGCCTTCGTCAGGGGGCGGAGCACGAGCGGTTGCTGGTGGTGCACCGATCCCGGCACTCGATACCGCGCCGCGGTTGGCGAGCTTCCGCGACGTCACCACGCTGGTCGCCGAGAGGCGCGAGGCGATGCTGCACGCGCACCTGATCCATTCGGTGCACTTGGTCCGCTTTGCCCCGCCGGTGATCGAGTTGCGGCCACAGGCGGAGGCGCCCAAGGATCTGGCCGCGCGTCTCGGCGCGCTGCTCACCGAGGCAACCGGCACCCGCTGGACGATCGCTCTGTCCACCGCAGAAGGCGAGGCGACCGTCGCCGAACAGGGCACCGCCGCCGATGCCGCGCGCCGCACGGCCGCGGCCGACCATCCGCTGGTGCGCGCGATCATGGATGCGTTCCCTGGCGCGCGAATCGACACGGTGCACGACGCGGCAGCGGACGCCTATGGTCTGCCAACAATCGATGAACCAGAAGCCGAACCCTCCGACGAGATGGAGCTCGATGAATGAAGAACCTCTCCGGGCTGATGAAGCAGGCCCAGCAGATGCAGGAAAAAATGCAGGAAATGCAGTCCAGGCTGGAGGGCATGGAGATCGAGGGCGAGGCCGGCGCCGGTCTCGTGGCAATCACGCTGAACGGCAAGGGCGACCTGCGGCGGATCAAGATCGACCCGAAGGTCATCGATCCGGCCGATGCCGAAATGCTCGAGGACCTGATCGTCGCTGCCCACGCGAACGCCAGACAGAAGCTCGAAGCCGCCGCCGCGGCCGAAATGCAGAAGGTCACCGGCGGCCTGCAACTGCCGCCAGGGATGAAGCTGCCCTTCTAGTGGAGGTCTCCCCAAGCCTACTCCCCCTCGCCTCGCGGGAGGGGGAGTAGCGGCCCACGATGGGCGGCCCTGAAATCGAAACGTTGATCGGCCTGCTCGCGAAGCTGCCCGGCATGGGCCCGCGCAGCGCCCGCCGCGCCGCGTTACGGATGCTGCAGCAGCCCGAGGCCCGGATGCTCCCACTCGCCTCTGCGCTGGCCGAGGCGGCACGCTCGGTGAAGTCTTGCCGGCTGTGCGGCAACCTGGACAGTCGGGACCCGTGCGCCATCTGCACCGATCCGCGGCGTGATCGCGCGCTGATCTGCGTGGTCGAGGGCGTCGGCGACCTTTGGGCCCTGGAACGCGCCGCGGTATTCCAAGGCCTCTACCACGTCCTCGGCGGGACGCTGTCCGCGCTGTCCGGCGTCGGACCCGAGGACCTCAGTGTCGCCCCCCTCCTGTCGCGCATCACAGAGGGTGGCGTGACCGAGGTAATCCTCGCCCTCGGCGCCACGGTCGATGGCGCCACCACCGCGCACTGGCTGACCGACCGCCTGAAGCCACTCGGCGTCACCGTTACCCGCGTCGCGCAGGGCGTGCCGATTGGCGGCGCGCTCGACGTGCTGGACGATGGAACGTTGGCAGCGGCACTGCGCGCGCGCCGGCCGTCGTGACCCTCGCGCGACGTGAGCTGATCCATCGGGTCGGCAGGCTCGGCGGTGCCGCGGCCGCCTATCAGACCATGGCCGCAATGGGCCTGCTGCCGATCCCGGACGCCTACGCCGGTCCGCCGCGACTGCCCCCAGGCAACGGGCGCCGGATCGTGATCATCGGCGCCGGTATCGCCGGCATGGTGCTCGCCTGGGAACTGCGTAAGGCCGGCTACTCGCCGCTGGTCCTGGAGGCGCGCACGCGCGCCGGCGGTCGCAACTGGTCGCTGCGCGGCGGCGACACAGTGCACGAGACCGGCAGCGTGCAGCGCGTCACCTGGGATACTGACTCACATATGTATTGCAACCCAGGTCCGGCACGCCTGCCGTACCACCACCAGGGCATCCTGTCCTATTGCCGCGAACTCGGCGTGCCGCTTGAGGTAATGAGCAACGACAACCGCGGCGCCCTGCTGCAGACGGACGTCGCCTTCGACGGTGAGCCGCGGCGCAACCGGCAGGTGGTCAACGACATCCGCGGCTATGTCGCCGAACTGGCGGCCAAGGCGATCGACCGCGACGCCCTCGCCGAGGCGGTCACGACCGAGGACAAGGAACGCATCCGCGCCCTGCTGCGCAGCTTCGGTGCGCTCGATCAGGACATGACCTACCGAGGCTCCGGCCGCGCCGGCTACAGCGAAGCTCCCGGCGGCGGTGACCAGAAAGGCACGCTCAGCCAACCACTCGATCTGCACCAGATCCTCGATGCCGGTTTTTGGCGCCAGCAGACCAACTTCGGTGAAAGCTGGGATCAGGCGGCGACGATGATGCAGCCGGTCGGCGGCATGGGCCGCATCGGCCAGGCGTTCGGCCGCCGATTGGACAGTGCGATCATCTATGGCGCCGAAGTGCGCGCTCTGCGCCGCCGCGGCAACGGCGCGCGCGTTGTTTGGCGGGAGGCGAAGACAGGGCGTGAGCGCGCGATCGAGGCAACTCAGGTGATCGTCACCATCCCGCTGCCCGTGCTCCGCACTATTCCGGCGGATTTCCCTTCTGAGATCCAGACCGCCATCGCGGCGGTCGATTATGTGCCAGCGGTCAAGATCGCCTTCCAGGCCGAGCGCAGGTTCTGGGAGTTGGATACGGCGATCTATGGCGGCATTTCCTGGACAGCGCGTGACATCACCCAGGTCTGGTACCCGTCGGCCGGCATTCACCAGCAAAAGGGCATCCTGCTCGGCGCCTATATTTGGTCGGACGAGCCAGGCGAGAAGTTCACCACCATGCCGCCCGCCGCACGCCTCGAGGCCGCATTGGCGGATGGCGAACGGCTGCATCCAGACTACCGCCGTCACCTGACCAATGGCGTGTCCGTGGCGTGGAAGAACGTCCCGTTCAGCGGCGGCGCCTGGGCGGAGTGGAGCCGCGACGCCCGCACGACGCATTACGATCCTCTGTTGAAGGGCGACGGTCCGTTCCTGTTCGCCGGCGAGCACCTGTCCTACGTCAACGGCTGGCAGGAGGGCGCAGTGCTTTCCGCGCATTACGCGCTGCGGGAAATCGCCACACGAATGCGCGGTTGAGTACCTACAGCTCCGGCCGACGCCGCCGCGTGCCCATGGCCTGCTCGAAATGGTGGCCCACGCGCAGCACGGTCGCGTCGCTCCAGGCCGGCCCCATGATCTCCACCCCCAGCGGCAGTCCTGCCGGGGTGAACCCACCGCATACCACCATCGATGGCACTGCCGCGACATTGGCCACCGTGGTCAACAGCGGGCGGGCGAACCCGTCATCCGGCCGCTGCTCGGTCAGCAATGGCGGTGTTCCAGCGGTCGGCGCGGTAACCAGCACGTCGAAACGTTCGAATGTCTTCGCCGCGGCCGCGATCAGGTCGGTCCGCCGGCGCTGCGCGGCGATGTAGTCGGCGGCCCTTATCAGCGCACCCGCCAACACGCGCACGCGGAACACACGTGAATAGTCGGACAACCGCTGCTTCAAGGTTGCCTCGTGCAGCGCATACGACTCGGACGAGATGATCACGCGGCCGACCGCATTGTATTCCTGCACCGACGGCAGCGTCGCATCCTCCACCCGGCAGCCAAGGCTGCGCAGGGTCGCGGCCGCTCGGCTCATCATCTGCAACATCTCGGGTGAGGCCGGCACGTCGTGCTCGTAGAACCGGCGGAGCAGTCCGACGCGCAGCCCACGCAACGGCGCGGCGATCGCGGCGGCATAGGATATCTGCGGCCCCGGCACCGACGCTGGGTCGGCCGGATCATGCCCCGCCAGCGCATCGAGGAGTATCGCGCAATCCTGCGCCGTCCAGGCCATTGGGCCGGCGGTGTCCAGGCTCGGCGCCAGCGGGATCACGCCGCGCCGCGACACAAGGCCCGGCGTCGGCTTCATGCCGGCGATGCCGCAATAGGCAGCCGGCAGCCGAATCGAGCCGCCGGTGTCGGACCCGAGCGCTCCCAGCGCCAGCCAAGCCGCCACGGCGGCGCCGGAGCCGGAGCTGGACCCTCCCGTGAAGCGCCGCGTGTCCCAGGGATTGCGCGCCGGTGGCCACGGCAGATCGAACGCCGGCCCGCCAATGGCAAACTCGTGGGTCGCCAGCTTGCCCAGCATCACCGCGCCCGCAGCATGCAGGCGCCGAACCGTCTCGGCATCCTGCTTCGGCACGTTGTCGGCAAGGATGCGGGATTGCGCCGTGGTGCGCACCCCGGCGGTCTCGTAGATGTCCTTGTAGGCGACTGGAATTCCAAGCAGCGGCGTGTGCCTTCCGGCCATCACTGCTCGCTCGGCGGCGCGCGCGGCAGCCAGCGCGTGCCGCTCGGTCACCAGGAGGAAGGCATTGAGCTGCGGGTCCTTTGTCTCGATCCGCGCCAGCAACTCCTTCACCAGTTCCACCGGTGACAGTCGTTTTGTGGCAATCAGGCGGCTGGCCTCAGCGATGGTGAGGAAGGGCGGTGTATGACCTGTCATCGCCCGCGGCGGGCAGTCTTGCGTGGCGCAGCCTTCGCGCTGCGCCGCTTCGGCGCGGCCTTGGCTTTGGCCTTCACCTTTGCCTTGGCCTTGACTTTGGGCTTCGCCGCCGGCCGCACAGGCGGCATGGACACGACGGCGCTGGCAGGTGGAGGCAGCCGGAACACATAGGCCATGTCGTCGGCGAGTGGCCGGTCATGCTGCATGGCGGCAATCAGTCCCGCCACTTGCCGCCACGCCAGCACCAGGTCTGCGACCTGGCCGGGATTCAGCACCAATCCGGCACGCGAGAGCAGCAGCTGCATCTCGCCGGGGCTGATGATTGGCACAGACATGGCCGGAGACGCGGGCATGCGAATCGGCAACCTTTTGGAAACGATCCGGAACCCTAGTCAGCCGTGCCCAGCGCAGCAAGCGGCGGCGAGACAGTTTCTTCACCAATCGGATCAATTCGCCGCCCGGAGGCATGATCGAACACATGCAGGTGCTCGGATTGCGGCATCACGACGAGCCTATCGCCTGCCGGGGCGGGGCCGACCAGCTTCACCGTCAGCGATTGATCTTCGACTCTGGACAGATGGCCGTGCACCAGTGTCTCCGATCCCAGTGGCTCGATCAGGTCGATCGCGAGCTCCAGGCCAGCGCCGGCAACCAAGTGCTCGGGCCGTATGCCGATGACGATGCTGTCGCCGTCGGTGCCCGGGCGCCTGCCGTCGGCGAATGGCAGCAGCAGGCCGGCATCGAGCTGCACCGCCGTGCCGCCGCGGGCCAGTTGGGCAGGCAGGAAGTTCATCGTCGGTGCCCCGATGAAGCCGGCGACATACGTGTCGGCCGGCCGTGCGAACACCTCCATCGGCGTGGCAAGCTGTGCCGGTCGGCCCAGGTGCATCACCAGAAGCCGGTCGCCCAGCGTCATGGCCTCGACCTGGTCATGTGTCACGAACAGACTGGTGACGCCCAGCCGACACTGCAGCCGGCGGATCTCCGCACGCATCGTCAGGCGCAGCTTGGCGTCCAGGTTGGAGAGCGGCTCGTCGAACAGGAACAGCTTCGGGTGACGCACGATCGCGCGCCCCATCGCGACGCGCTGCCGCTGCCCGCCGGAGAGCTGCCGTGGCTTCCGCGCCAGCAGAGCGTCCAGACCGAGCAGGGTAGCGGCTTCGTCGACACGCTGGCGTATGTCAGCGCGCGAAAGGCCCCGGATGCGCAGCCCGTAAGCCATGTTGTCGAACACGCTCATGTGCGGATAGAGCGCATAGTTTTGGAACACCATGGCGATGTCGCGTTCGGATGGGTCGAGATTGGTCACGTCGCGACCATCGACCAGCACACGGCCGGAGGTCGGCCGCTCCAGCCCGGCGACGAGACGGAGCAGGGTCGATTTGCCGCAGCCCGAGGCACCGACGATCACCAGCATCTCGCCGTCGGCGAGGGCCAGGTCGATACAATGCAGAACGTCGATCAGGCCGAAGCTCTTGCGCAGGCCGTTGAGTTCCAGCGTCGCCATCGCCTGAGACTGCCACCGGTGCGGAGGCACCGGCAATCAGCGGCGAGAATTTCCTCGCCCACGTCGTGGGCGAGGTGAAGTCCAGCCGCGTTCAGCTCATCGCCATTGCGATGCGGCTGCTATCAGTGCCGGCGCTAAGTGAAATCGCTCGCCTTCAGATTGCTGACATCAGCGAAGGTGATCTTGGTGTTGTCGGACAGCGTTATGGTGGTCGACCCGCCAGCCACCTGCTGGTGCTTCAGCGCATTCGACACCTGGTTTTTGCCGTAGCCTTGCAGGTCGATCGTGTCCTGGCCGCTGGCGAAGCCCTGGATCAGTTCGGTGCCTCCCGCCTGGCCATGGTTGAACAAGAACACATTCTGGCCGAGTGGCGCGCTCACCGTGGCCGATCCGCTGCCGGCGACGAATGTGTCATTGCCCGTCCCGCCGTGGATCTGCGTCGCGCCGCTACCGCCGTAGAAGGTATCTGCGCCCATGCCGAACACGCCGTTGAGCGTCTCGTTGCCAGCGCCGGCATGCAGTGCCTGGGCATCGCTGCCCGCCGTGAACAACTGATCGCCGCTGCCGCCGCCGAACAGCGTCGCACTACCCGTGCCGGCGAACAGGAAGTTGTCGCCGCCGGTGCCGCCCTGGACCAGATCGGGTCCCTTGCCGCCGAAGAATGTGTCGCTGCCCGTGCCGCCGAACACGGTCGCAGACCCCCCCTGCGTGCCGACGTAGAACAACTGGTTGCCGCCATAGATGAGGTCACTGGTCTTGCCGATCGCAGCGATCGTCGCCTGACCGCCGCTGGCGGACACCGTGTCGTCACCGGTGGACTGCATGACGGTCTTGCCGCTGCCGAGCAGAATGTCGTTTTTGCCGCCGCCCGGATTGATCGTGTCGTTGCCGGAGCCCATCGCGAGCACCGTATCGTCGCCGTTGCCCGTGTTGATCGACCAATCGCCCGCGTCTGTCGACGGAATCACGATGTTGTTGTTGCCGCCGCCGGCAACCACGGTGCCGGAGCCTCCAGTCGCGAAGAACGACAGATTGCTGCCGGCGCTGGAAAGTACCGATTCATCGCCGTCGCCGGAGCCGAACACCACCGCCTTCGGTGCGGTATCGACGTATGCTGTGTATCCGGGCGGCAGGATTGTCAGGCCACTTGGATCCTGGACGAACAAGCCGGTCTTGCCGGGTGGCAAGGGCGGTGGGGGCCCGTCGGTATCCACCGCGGGCAAGATGCTGCCGTCCTGCACGCCGGCGGTGATCGCCGCGGCAAGCTTCTGTGCGAGTGCTGCGTTGGCGGCGGTGTCAAAATTCAAGCTCACGGTTTGCCCGTGCGCGCCCGTGACGGTTACGGTCGGCATGTCCTGCTCCCCCAAACCCAGCGTCGGGTTGCTGAATGGATTTTTTTAGTGACATGCCTAGTAGCCCAGCAATTGCTAACAATTCGTTAACGGCGCGACAATCCTCGCGTACAAGTGTGGTAGTTCGGCACGAAATGTACTTCGCCCAAACGTCAAATTGCCGTTCGTCACCCCGAGGGTAACAGGCCGTTAAGTATGTGTTAAAATGGCGCTAAAATTACGATGCAACAATGCGGGAAGCGAATATAACTTGGTTTCAGAGCTGCGGTCCGGTTAACGGCGACGCCGTTTGGCTGAATTAGGGACGCCTGGAGACGGATCCGCCTCGCGGGCCACATGCGTTTCACGTTCATAATTGCTCAACATCAGTCGCTCCAGCCTCCCTGCCGCTGGATTGCGTCCTCACGCCGCCCTGAGGTAGTTAATCGTGGGTGCTGCGGCGCGGGTGTAGTTCA